>Ga0307277_10000219_pt1 | contig 19627 bp, 17 predicted proteins | sample ER_DNA_116_FD_194473 | JGI IMG/M metagenome (GOLD analysis project Ga0307277, IMG submission 194473) | Bulk soil microbial communities from the East River watershed near Crested Butte, Colorado, United States - ER_DNA_116 | ecosystem: Environmental > Terrestrial > Soil > Floodplain | place...
GGCGCTGCTCGGCTATCATTATTACACCTGGGCGTTCGTCGGCTTTGCCGTTGCCGTCGTTGCGCTCGCGGCCATGATGCTGTTCGACGCCCAGTTCAAAGAGGACGACAAGGCGCAACCGGTCGGCGGCTTCGTGCGCGCGGCGGTGTGGCTGGTGCTGGCGCTCACCGCACTCAACGTGATTTCGACCTTGCTGGAATGCGGCTTCGGCGCCTGCCCGGACAATCCGGTGACATACGAACTGCTCAAACGGGCACCGTGAGCCGCGCGATCAGTCCCACGCGATCGCGCGACGGCTTGCGGCTCACATGATACGCGAGGCGTTGACGGCCGCATGGAGCATTGGCGTCCTCACGATCGCGACATTCGATCTCCGCAAGCAAGAGGCGTCACGCATCAGCTGACGTTGCGGTGGAGACGACCTTGTCGGTCGGCGCTTGCGATTCGGCGCGCTCCTCTGCCGGCCCCGTCTGCCGGCTCAAGCCGAGCGCGCAATTGATCAACCCGATGTGACTATAAGCCTGCGGAAAATTGCCGAGCATGCGCCCCGTCAATGGATCAAGCTCCTCTGCGAGCAGACCCACGTCATTGCAGCGCGCAAGCAAGCGGTCGAACAGCTTGCGCGCTTCCGTGTAGCGCCCCTGTAATATGTAATTGTTGACCAGCAAAAAGCTGCACGCAGGAAAGCGCCTTCGCCGGGAGGCAGGCCGTCGCCGAGATTTTCCGGTTCGTAGCGCAGCACGAATTCTTGATCGATCAGCAGCCTGTCCTCGATCGCTCGAAGCGTGCCGCGGACCCGCGGGTCGGACGCGGGAAGAAAGCCGACCAGCGGGATCACCAGCGCGCCGGCGTCGAGCCGCTTGGCACCGTAGGCCTGCACAAAGCTATTGAGCTCCCGATCGAAACCGCGCTCGCAGACTTCGGCATGGATTTCGTCGGCGATCTCGCGCCAACGTCGCCCCGATTCGGTACCTTCCGACTCGGTGGCCGCGCGATCGAAGGCGACCCAAGCCATGACCTTCGAGTGCACGAAGTGCTGGCGCCCGCCGCGTACCTCCCAAACCCCTTCGTCGGGCTCCCGCCAGGCCTTCGCTAGATAGTCCATCACAATCGGCCGCAAAGCCTCGCCGCGTTCGGAGCGAGGCATGCCGGCCTTACGCGCCTGAAACATCGCGTCGATCACCTCGCCGAAGACGTCGATCTGCAACTGTTCGTAGGCCGCGTTGCCAATCCGCACAGGCGAGGAGTTTTCATAGCCGGGCAGCCACGGGACGATCGATTCGGGAAGCCGCCGCTCGCCGCCTACCCCGTACATGATCTGCACCTGCTCCGGGCTGCCGGCGACGGCGCGAATGAGCCAATCTCGCCAGGCCCGCCCTTCATCGTGATATCCAAGATGCATCAAAGCGAGCAGGGTAAAGGTGGCATCGCGCAGCCAGCAATATCGGTAGTCCCAATTCCTCACGCCGCCGAGCTGTTCGGGAAGCGATGTCGTGGCGGCGGCGACGATGCCGCCGGTTGGAGCGAAGGTCAGAGCTTTCAAGGTAATAAGCGAGCGCTTGACCGTTTCCGTCCAAGGCCCCACCTCGGGGCAACGATCGCTCCATTCGCGCCAGAATGCCTGCGTGCGCTCCAACGCGTCCAGAGCGTCGACTCCGGCGGGAGGATCTTGATACGAGGCTCCGTGCGAAAGCACGAAGGGAATGGATTGGCCGGCCTCGATCGTGAACTCGCCGATCGTTGTGAGATCTTCAGCGCGCATTGCCGCCGGGCTCCTCAGGACCAGACGCTCCGGACCGGCGATCGCACTGAGTGTGCCGTCGTCCAGCCGACTGACCCACGGCACCGTCGCCCCGTAGTTGAACCGCACCACGAACTCGGTGCGAAAAACCACCCGCCCCGACCTCCCGGTCACGATCCGCACGAGAGTCCCGCCCTCTGCCGCAGACATGAAATCGATCACTGCCGCACGGCCGGTGTCGGTTTCGAATTCGGTTTCGAGGACGAGGGTGCCGGGACGATAGGCGCGGCTCACGTGGCGGGGCGGATCTCTCGGTGCAATGAGCCACCGGCCGTTGTCAGGCGTCCCGAGCAGGGCGGCAAAGCAAGCAGCGGAATCGAAACGCGGCCAGCACAGCCAGTCGATCGAGCCGTCGCGGCCGACCAAGGCCGCGGTCCTGCAGTCGCCGATCAGTGCGTAGTCTTCGATTCGCAGCGCCATAGGGATCACTCCCGTAGATGCAACCAAACTTAGGACGCTGCGATCAGTGCGCTACAGGAGCAGCGCCGCCCAGCTTCACCTTGCGCAGTGCAAGCGCGAGCGGCACCGCCGCAAGGGAGATCAGCATCAGGACCCAGAAGACATCCATATAGGCCAAGAAAGAGGCCTGCGTCTGCACCTGCTGTCCGATCCATTGGATGGCCTGTTGCTGTGCCTGGAGCAGCGAGTTGCCCTGGGCCACGAAATAGTCCGTCACCCGATGAAGCGTATCCTGATACTGCATGCTCGACGGAATCACGCTTTCGACGAGCCGACTCTGATGGAACTGCTCTCGATGGGCGAGCACGTTCGACGCAAGGGAGACGCCGATTGAGCCGCCGGTATTACGTGCCGCGTTGATCAAGGCCGAGGCTTGGTCGGTCTTCTCGGCTGGAATGCCGTCGTAGGACGCCGTGGTGATCGACAGGAAGATCAGCGGCAATCCGACACCCAGCAGCATGCGCGAGCGGGCGAAGAACCAGAAACCAAGATCGCCGTAGACGTTGGTCAGATCGTACATGGACAGCGCAATGATGATGGCGCCGGCGATGATCAGATATTTGGGCTGGACCTTGCCCGACAGGCGGCCCACCACGAACATCATCACCATGGTGACCACGCCGCCCGGCGAGAGCACCAAGCCGGCCCACGTCGCCGTATATCCGAAATTCTGCTGCACCAGCTGCGGCATGAACTGCGTGGTCGCGTAAAGGATGGCGCCGGTCGCCAGCATGACCACGAAGCAAGCGCCGAACTGCCGCGTCCCCACCATGCGGATGTCGATCATTGGGTTGCGGCGGCTAATCTCCCACGGAATCATGAGCACGAACGCGATCGCGCTAATGCCGGCGAAGGTGACGATGAACCTCGACGAGAACCAGTCGTCCACCAGGCCGCGGTCGAGCACGATCTCTAACGCACCGAGAAAGGTGGCAACCAACACAAACCCGACGACATCGAATCCGCCTGCTTCCATCAGCCGTCGCCGACGCTCCTCGTCCACTGCCGCCGAATCGCGCAGGAGCAGTGCGATCACCGCGATCGCGAGCACGCCGACCGGACCGTTGATAAGAAAGCACCAGTGCCAGGAATAGTTGTCGGCCAGCCAGCCGCCGAGCGTCGGCCCGACCACCGGCGCCACGACGACCGCGACCCCGAACAGCGCGAACCCCTGGCCGCGCTTTGCCGGGGGGAAGGCATCCGCCAGAATCGATTGCGAGACCGGCACCATGCCGCCGCCGCCGAGGCCCTGCAGGACGCGGAAGAGCAGCAACGATTGAAGATTCCACGCGAAACCGCAGAGCACCGAGCTAACCGTGAACAGCGCCAGGCAGATCAGGAAGAATCTCTTGCGGCCGAGCCATCGGGCGAGAAAGCTGCTGGCCGTGAGAATGATGGCATTGGAGACCAGATAGGTCGTCACCACCCAGGACGCTTCATCCTCGCTCACTCCCAAGCCGCCGGCGATATACGGCAACGCGACATTGGCGATCGTGGTATCGAGCACCTCCATGAAGGTGGCGAACGCGACCACTACCGCGATCAACCACGGGTTCGTGGGCGCGACTGGAGCGCCCGCGCCACTTGCGTCGGCGCTCATAGCCACGCCCTGATCCGCTCGTAGCGTGACACGAGCCGTTCATAGAGGGATGGCGCCGAATCGACCCGCACGGTCGGAACCACGGACATGCCGGGGCCGAGCGCCACATCGGTCGGCGGGTTGTCGATGATGACCTTTACCGGCACGCGCTGGACGATCTTGACGTAGTTGCCGGTGGCATTCTGTGCCGGCAGCAGCGAGAACGCGGTGCCGGATCCGGGCTGCACGCTCGCCACATGCCCGCGGATGCGACGTTCGGGATAGGCATCGATTTCGAGCGTTACCGGCTGGGCGGGACGCATGGCATCGAGCTGCGTCTCCTTGAAGTTCGCCGTAACCCAGATGTCATCCGGAACGAACATGGTCAGGTTTGTGCCCGCCTGGGCAAACCCACCGGCTGCAGCACCGAGCTGGACCACCCGCCCCGGCTGCGCCGCCGTGACCGTCGTGTAGGACAGGTTCAGCTGCGCTTGGTCCCGCTGGGCGTTTGCTTGCGCGAGACTGGCGACGGCGCTCTCGCGCTGTGCCTTGAGGGCCTCGAGTTGCTGTTGTGCGACCTTGAGGTTGGCTTGCGCGCTCGCGAGCGCCGCCTGTTGCTGTTGTTGCTGCGACGTCCACTGCTGCGCGTTCTGGACGGTGCCCGAGCCTGTCCGCGCCAGATCCTGATAGCGCGCGGCCTGCTGCTGCGCGAAGACCAGCGACGCTTGCGCCTGTTCCACCTGGGCTTGGCTGGCGGTGATCTGTGCCTGCTGTACGTTGAGCTGCGCGTCGATGTTCCGGATGCTGGCCTGAGCGCTCGCCACCTGCGCCTGCGCCTGATCGAGCGCGATCCGATAGTCGCGCTCGTCGATTTGCGCGATCACATCGCCGGCGTTGACGTGCTGGTTGTCGGTTACGGGCACCGCCGTGATGTATCCCGACACCTTCGGCGCAATAGCGAATTGCCGCGCCGCAATGAAGGCGTCGTCGGTCGACTGGAAATGCTCGGCGTAATCCCAGTAGAGATAGCCGCCCGCCGCCGCCGCAATGAGGAGAAAGAGCCCGAGCAGGAAAGCGATCGGGTGCCTTCGCAGGAGACTCCTGCGCGGCGCATCTCCACCTTCGCGATCTTGTCCCGGATGGTGATCCTCTCGCTCTCGGGGCGCTTCCACGATGCGCCGCTCCCCAGGGGGACGCTCTTGCGGCGCCGGCGCCCGGGCGCGAGCGCCACCGGCAGCTGCAGTCTCTTGGTCATGCTCGCTTGGCGGCCGGTAGAGCGGCCGGACTTGTTGCTGCCCCGATCTCTCAAGCAGCGGCCGCAGGTCCCAATCTCGTTTTTGTGCCTCTAAAGCCATCGTTTTGCTCCCGGCGATGGCGGCGGGCATTCCAGCGGTGCCCGTCTAATAAACGAAACGATACCGTTTCGTTCCTTTACTAATGCGTCCGCCAGCCCTAAATCAAGGGCGCAGGCGGCATTGGGCGCCGGCCCGGAATGGACTCGCGAGGATGTGAAGGCGGGCAATGGACAGCGTTCCGACGATGGGTAACCGGTTCAAGAAACGGGTGGCCTCCCGGACCGGGCGGCCGCCGCGGGAACTCGCCGGCGAGGTGGAGTCGCGCATCCTCGATGCGGCCCGCCGGGTATTTCTCGAGCGCGGGCTTGCCGGCGCCAGCATCGACGAAATCGCCGAGCTGGCCTGCGCCGGAAAGCCGACCATCTATGCCCGGTTTCCCGGCAAGGAAGCGCTCTTTACCGCCGTCGTCATGCGCAAGGTTGCCGCCAACGTTGCCCGCTTCGCGAACTTCGTGCCGGCCGGAGCAACCATCGAGGAACGCCTGGCAAGAGTAGGTGCTGCGGTCCTGCACCAGCTTTTGGCCGGCGATACCGTCGGTCTACTTCGGCTATCGATTGCCGAAGCGCGCCGGTTTCCCGATTTGGCCAGCAGCGTCCACCGGATGGCCCGCGGGCGCGGGCTGCAAGCGGTGGCCCGGCTTTTGGCGGAGGCGGCGCAATCCGACGAGCTCGGTCACTTGCCGGCCTTCGCCCCACAGCGCCTGGCAAAGACCGCCGACATCTTTCTCGATCTCGTGGTGTTGCCGCTGCTGCATCGGGCGTTGCACGGAGAGAAGCCGAAGGCGTTGTGCGCGGAGATCGAGCCGCACGTGGCAAGCAGCGTTGCTTTCTTTATCGCCGCGTGCCGGCACGGCGGGGTCACTTGATCTCACCGCGGCGCCGTACTCGTCATGGCGGCGGCACTCGTTGCGTCACTGTGCGGGCACGAGCGCCGGGGCGCCCTTGTCTTTGATCAAGAGCACCAGGAATTTCGCCGGCTGGGTGCTGCTTGCGTTCCGGTCGACGACATGAACATCGTCAGGGCCTTCATAGAAGGTCTGGCCTGGTGTCAGTGTCATCTGTTGTCCCCCCTTCAGCTGCATCACGACGGAGCCCTCAAGCACGTAAACAAACGCATGTGCATTGTGTCGGTGGATAGCGCTCGACCCGCCGGGCGCATGCTCGACTGTGATCATCAGAGCTTCCCTGCCGGGATTCTCCGGAAGATCCTTAGACATGAGCGCCGTGACCTTAGGCTCCTGAGCCACCGCCGTGCCGGTCATGAGGCACAGCAGAACCAACGCAACGAGTTTGATCGTCATAGTCGCCTCTTTCGTTCGTTGCCCGCGATTCTCTCGTGACAGGAGAATCCCTGGGCGTACCTCCGATGCGGGATCAGGCTCGTGCCTGTGAGCGGCGGAGCCATTCGTCGAAACCGATGCGACCGAGGCGCGCCTCGCCCAACGGCACGAGCGAGCGCTCCTCGACCCGGCCGCCCCAGTATCGGGCCTCGGGGTCGCGCACGACCTCACGCGGGTCGCCGATCGCCTTGAGATAGCGGGCGACGATTTCGTTGAACGGTGCTCGTTCCGGGCCGGCGATCTCGACGATGCCGTTGCGCGGCGGCGCGAGCGCGACATCGGCAACGTTGGCAGCGACATCATCCGCCGCGATGGGCTGGAACAGGCCGGGCGAAAGCCTGACGACGTTTCCATCGGTACTTGCAGCAGCGATGCCGCCGAGGAATTCCATGAACTGGGTCGAGCGGATGATGGTGTAGGGGATGCCGGAGGTCTCGATCAGCTTCTCTTGGGCGACCTTGGCGCGGAAATAACCATTTTCGGTCGTCCGGTCGGTCCCGACGATGGATAGCGCGACATGGTGCCGTACGCTCGCCGCAGTCTCTGCCGCGCGAAGGTTGCGGCCGGAGGTCTCGAAGAATTCCAGCACCGCTTTGTCTTCAAATGAGGGCGAATTGGCGAGGTCGATCACCACCTGCGCGCCGGCCATGGCTTCCTTGAGCCCCTCGCCGGTGATGCTGTTGATACCGCTTTTGGGCGAGGCGGCGACCACCTCGTGGCCGCCCTGGCGCAGAATGGCGACGCTCTTCGAGCCGATCAGGCCGGTGCCCCCGATGACAACGATCTTCATCGTTACCCCCTACTTCTCGATGGCTCCAGACCCTTAAATGGGTTCGAATGCGAGTGGGGACAACCGAGAGCCCGCCAGTGGGGAGCCGCACCGGCAACTGACGTCATCTCGAACGCGCGAGGCGCATTGATGAGGTGGGTGAGATCGCAAACGAAATGCGAATTACTTTGTCTTCGGTGAGTTTTTTCCGAATTTCTTAGTTCTCACTCCCACTCGATCGTGCCCGGCGGCTTCGAGGTGATGTCGTAGACCACGCGGTTGACCCCCTTCACCTCGTTGACGATGCGCGTCGCCACGTGGCCGATGAACTTCATGTCGAAGGGATAAAAGTCGGCGGTCATCCCATCGGTCGAGGTCACCGCGCGCAGCCCGACGACGTAATCGTAGGTGCGATAATCGCCCATGACGCCGACGGTGCGCACCGGCAGCAGCACGGCAAACGCCTGCCAGATGTCGTCGTAGAGCCCGGCGCGGCGGATCTCCTCGATATAGATGTCATCGGCGCGGCGCAGGATGTCGAGCTTATCCCGCGTGATCTCGCCGGGACAACGGATGGCGAGCCCGGGTCCGGGAAACGGGTGGCGGCCGACGAAGCCCTGCGGCAAACCAAGCTCGCGGCCGAGCGCGCGCACCTCGTCCTTGAACAGCTCGCGCAGCGGCTCGACCAGCTTCATGTTCATGCGCTCGGGCAATCCGCCGACATTGTGGTGGGATTTGATGGTGACCGACGGCCCGCCCGTGAACGAGACGCTCTAGATCACGTCGGGATAGAGCGTGCCTTGCGCCAGGAAATCCGCGCCGCCGAGCTTTTTCGCCTCCGCCTCGAATACATCGATGAATAGGCGACCGATGGTCTTGCGCTTGAGCTCGGGATCGGTGACGCCGGCAAGCGCCTCGAGAAACAGCGCTTCGGCTTCGACATGGACCAGGGGGATATTGTAGCTGTCGCGAAACAGCGCCACCACCTTCTCCGCCTCGGCGAGCCGCAGCAATCCGTGGTCGACGAAAACGCAGGTGAGCTGCTCGCCGATCGCCTCGTGAATCAACACGGCCGCGACCGCCGAATCTACCCCGCCTGACAATCCACAGATCACCCGCCCCTTGCCGACCTGCGCGCGGATTTTGTCGATCGCCTCCGCCTTGAACGCGCGCATGGTCCAGTCGCCCCGGCAGCCGGCGATTTTGCGCACGAAGTTGCGAATGAGCGCGGCGCCATGCGGCGTGTGCATGACCTCGAGATGAAATTGCGTGGCGTAGAACCGGCGCTGCTCGTCCGCGATCATGGCGATGGGCGCATTCGGCGAGGTGCCGACCACGCGGAACCCCGCGGGCAATCGCGTGACGCGGTCGCCGTGGCTCATCCACACCGGATAGCGCTCGCCCTTGCGCCACACGCCCTCGAACAGGGGGGAGTCCTCGGTTACCGTCACCTCGGCGCGGCCGAACTCACGGTGGTGCCCGCCCTCGACCGTGCCGCCGAGCTGCTGCGCCATCGCCTGCTCGCCGTAGCAGATGCCGAGGACCGGCACGCCCGCCGCATAGATCGCCGGCGGCGCAAGCGGCGCGTCATGATCGAGCACCGAGGCGGGTCCGCCGGAGAGGATCACGCCTTTGGGCCGCATCCTCCTGAACGCCTCGTCCGCTTTCTGAAACGGCACGATTTCGCAGTAGACTTTCTCTTCGCGCACGCGCCGGGCGATGAGCTGCGTGACCTGGGAGCCCAGATCGACGATGAGTATCTTGTCGTGCCCCGCGAGCTGCCGGGAGGCAGCGCCGGAGGCAGGGGAGGAATCGAGGAGCGTCATCTCGAATCTATGTGCGGGGCACCCCCGCCCCGGTCAAGGGCGATGATTTGCGCCCCGGTAAAACAGCGGGGAGAGAGCCCCCGTGGACATCCCCACCGCCCCACATTGCCCAGGGGCCTTCGCACGCGGCAGCGGCGCCACGGTCGTCGGCCGCTATGGCTCAAGGGCTAGCGGACGCAATCGCTGCAATGCGCAGTCGCTCTTTCGCGCGCAGGCGGCTTGCCGGCGCCCGGCCTCGCCGCCGCCTTCCCACCCTCGCCGGCGGGGGCTGACGTCGCTTTGCGTTGGCTGTCTTGTTTCTTGACCTCGGTCGGCAGGACCTTCGGCTTCGACGAGGGTATCTTCCTGCCATCCGTGGCATCGTCCGAACCCGCGGACTCCGCCTTGCCCTTGCCGCGCTGTTTAGTGATGTCGATGCCAGGCGTTGCTGTTTTCGCCACTCGCGTGGCGAGGACGGTATCTGCGGCCTTAGCAGATCGCGTTTTGCTTTGGCCCTCCTGTTTGCTCCCTTCGCTCGCCGCGGTCTTAAGATTCGTCAACGGTATTTTCCTGCCAACTCCCATCTGGCCGGCCTTGGTGGACGGCGCTGTGGCTTTGCCACTCTGTTTACCGGCCTCCGTCGCGACGATCTTGAGGTTAGGCGATGGCTTCTTGCCGGCCGCCGTCTCGCCGGCCTTGGCGGACGGCGCTGTGGCTTTGCCACTCTGCTTGCCGGCCTCCGTCGCGACGATCTTGAGGTTAGGCGATGGTCTCTTGCCGGCTCCCATCTCGCCTATCTTGGTGGACGGGGCTGTGGCTTTCCCACTCTGCTTGCCGACCTCCGTCGCGACGATCTTGAGATTGGGCGATGGCTTCTTGCCAGCGGCCATCTCGCCGGCCTTGGCAGGCGGCGCTGTGGCTTTGCCGCCCTGTTTCCCAACCTCCAACGCAGCGATCTTCAGGTCGGGCGACGGCTTTTTGCCGGCCCCAGTTTCGCCGGCGTTGGCCAAATCTGCCTTGCCCTTCCCGTCCGGTTTCTTGTCTTCGCCATCGGGGATCTTCGGCTTCGGCGCCGGTAATGGCATCTGCGTGCTTGCCGCCGTCAGATCGAGTTCGCGGGGAAGCAGCATCGCGAAGCGACCACGATGGCGAATGCGGCCGGCGATGCGGCCCGCGTCGTCGCCGGCGCCCCAGTAGAGATCGGCGCGCGCAGGTCCAACGAGCGCCGACCCCGTGTCCTGCGCGATCATCAGCCGGCCGAAAGGCGAGACAGACTTGATGCCGTCGATCGGCAAGTTCGCTTCGATGAAGAACGGCGTCCCGTACTCGTGCAGCCTATCGACCGCAATGGACCGCCCCGGTGTCAACGGCACGCCCTGCGCGCCGATCGGTTCGCCCTCGTTCGATAGTCCGGTGACGTGGAAGAACACGTAAGAGCGGTTGGTCGCCCGCACCTTCGCAGCTTCGTCGGGGTGCGCCGCCATCCAGTCGCGGATGTGCTGGGGCGACATCTCCTCGCGGGGAATGAGATTGCGGTCGATGAGCACTCGCTCTATCGAGCTGTAGCGATAGCCGTTGTGCGAGTCATAACTGACGCGCAGTGGCGTGCCGTCCTCGAGAATCACGCGCGCCGAGCCCTCGATCTGGATCACGAGCAGATCGAATGCACTCTTGATCCAGCAGATTTCAAGTTTCTGTCCGTCGAGCGCGCCGGCCTCTATGGCGGCGCGGTCGTAGTAGGGCACGAGGTCGTTGTTCTCGTTGCGGCGACCGATCCGCCCCCCTTTGTTCGGGAATGCAATGGAAGCGGGCTTGTACCCGGCGGCGAGGAGATCCTTCGGCCGGCGATAGAGCGGGACATTGAATTCAGGACTCGGAAACCGCGAGCCCGCGACAACCGGCTCGAAGTAACCGGTCAGAAGCCCCTCGGCCTCGCCCAGCCGGGAGATGCGAACGGGCTGAAAATTCCGTTCGAAGAAGGCGCGCGCGGTATCTGCATCCTTTGGCTGCAGCCCCATGGCGTTGCGGCACGCGTTCGACAGCGCGGCAGAGAGTTGCCCGCGATCGTCGCCGCGCGGTGTCTTCTTCCGCAACGCTTGGCAACTGGCCTGATAGGCTGCGAAAGCGGCGAGATGATCATCAGCGGTCCAGCCCGCGAGCTCGGACCATTTCACCGGCTCGAGCTGGCTGCCGGCGAATTTCAGCGGGCCTTCCGCCGCGGCGCCGCTGGCGGCAACACACGTGATCGCGGCGAAGAAGCCCGCGACCAATCCACGCCCATAAGCTTGAGCACCCGCCCGACCGTCCCGCATACAAATAAATGCATGGCGGACGGGAATGGTTCCGCCGCGCGTGCGGGATGGTTAAGCGGCTGCCACGATGGCGCGCCGGTATATCGATGCTACCGCGGGGCTGCGTGGCCGCGCGCCGCCGGCGCGGAGCGCGGTCGCGATTCGAGTGGCTCGGCTCAGCCCTTCAGCTGCTTGTTACACTCGCTGTAATAGCCGCCACCCCTCTGGATCCACCTCAGACCACCGTTCCCGTTGGTCTCCTTGTTGGCCCGGTATTGATCGAGGCAGGTGTGCATGCGCGCCTTTCCCGCCGACTCCTTCGAGTATTTCGGCGAGACCGCCGTTGGAAACACGGCATTGCCGGCAGGACTTGGCGCCGCCGCGCGGCCGGCCGCGGGCGGCGTTGCGGTCGGAGCGGCGGCGGTCGCATCGGCGCCGCACTGCGCTTTGCGGAAATCGCGCCAATTCTGGCCATTGAGAGTGCCCGCAGTCTTAGCCGCTTGGTACTTGGCACTGCACTCCTTCATCGTGAGCGCCTGGAGAGGTTGCCCAGAACTCACAAAGATCGTGCCGACGAGCGCCACGAAACCTACGCACGTCACAGTCTGACGAACTATCATGGAAAGCCTCCCTAACATCTCATTGAACGGCGGCATTTTCCGCCCATTTCCCCGGGCTTCGCAAGTCTATCTGCACGATGTGATCAAACGGTGAAGCAACATCCGCGCAAATCATTGTCCTGCCCGGATCACAACCGCCACGTAAAACCCATCGGTGTCGGTGCGATGCGGGGTCATCAACACGCCGTCCTCCGACACGAGCGCAGCATGACGGAAGACGTGCGCGCGCTCCGCGAGCGTGCTCGTCACCTCGGCCGGCGGCACAATCGCAAAATCGCTTCGGCGCGCGAGAAATGCGCGCACCTGATCGCCGTTCTCCTCGGCCAGCAGCGAGCAAGTGACGTAGGCGATGCGGCCGCCCGGCTTGACCAGCGCCGCCGCACGGTCGAGCAGCTCCGCTTGCTCCTCCACGCGCAGCGCAAGCGCGCCTGGACGCACCCGCCACTTGGCGTCGGGATTGCGGCGCCAGGTGCCGATTCCGGTACAAGGCGCGTCGATCAGCACGACATCGGCGCGGCGCTCCAAGTCAGCGAGCAGATTTTCCTGCGCGCGGGGCGTTCTGACCTGCACGTTGTGGACGCCCGCGCGCTCCAGCCGCTCGTGAATCGGCGCGAGCCGCCGCTTGTCCGAATCCGTCGCGTAGATTTGGCCGCGGTTTTCCATCATCGCTGCAAGCGCGAGCGTCTTGCCCCCCGCTCCCGCGCACATGTCGATCACCTGCTGGCCCGCTTTGGCGCCGCAGAGCAGCGTCGCGAGTTGCGAGCCTTCGTCCTGGACCTCGACCACGCCCTTGATGAAGGCGGGCTCGGCGTGGATCGCCGGACTCTTGGCGTCGGCGCCGAGCACGAGGCGCAAGCCGACCGGCGACCAACGTGTCGGCGCAGTACCGAGATGCGCGAGCGCATCGCCGGCCGTGTCCCGTTCGGCCTTGAGCGCGTTGACCCGCAGATCGAGCGGGGCACGGCTGGCGAGCGCGACGCATTCGGCGATCCGCTCCTCACCGAAGACACGGGCGAAATAAGGGTCGAGCCATTGCGGATAATCGCCGGCGACCCAGGGCGGCGCGCCGCTGAGATCGGCCGCGCCGAGGCGTGCCCGTTCCTCGGCGTTCAGCGGCGCCGGCGCAAAGCGACCGCCATCGGCGCGCGCCGCGATCGCCTCGCAATCGAGCTTGCGCTCAAGCCGCAGCATTCCCAGCACTACCGCGCGTGGGCGTTGGTCGCCCATGATGTGGGCGCTCGAGGCGCGCCGGCGCAGTGCATCGTAGACGAGGCCCGCGATTGCCGCGCGGTCGGCCGAGCCGGCGAAGCGGTGCACCAGCCCCCAATCCTTGAGCGCATCGACCGCGGGGCGTCGCCGCGTCTCGATGTCGGCGATGACCTCGATGGCCGCGGAAAGGCGAGCGCCAGGCGTCATCAGATCCCGAGCAGGATGCGTATGGCAAAGATCGCCCACATCACCGCGAGCACGATCGCGCCTGACACAAGCAAAGCTCCGCGACGCCGCACATCGTTGTCGGTGACATGGACGAAAGCTTGCAGACAGCGCAGCGCCACGAACACCCAGGCGAGAAGAACGAAGACCAGGTCGGCGTGCCGCAGCACGATCGAGAGAGCGGTCAAGACATAGAACAGGATCGAAAGTTCGAGCGCTGGCCAGTTCGGCTCGCGCAGCGCCGCCTCCTGCGGGCGCACAGCTCCGCTTTGCACCGCGGCGATGTTCAGGCCTCCCATCCAGAACAGCAGCACGAAGGTGAGCGCGACCTCGACGAACAGCGGAAGCAAGGCGGCCTGGATCAACATGGCGGCAGGCTCCTGGGGGCGGCCTACCTTGGCGAGCCGCGGCGGCGAAAGCAACCGGCGGGCGCTCGCGCGTTCAGCCCCGCACGCTCGTCATTGACAATGCTGACCGGAGGATCAGGCCCGACTCGGGTAGTTCGGGCTCTCGCGCGTGATCGTTACGTCGTGCACGTGACTCTCGCGCATGCCCGCCGCCGAGACGCGCACGAACTCGGCCTTCTCGTGCAGCTCCTTCAAGGTTCTCGCGCCCACATAGCCCATGGCTGCGCGCAATCCGCCGCTCAATTGATGCAGCACGGTCGCCGCCGCGCCCTTGTATGGGACCTGGCCTTCGACGCCTTCGGGCACGAGCTTGAGCGTATCCTTGATGTCCTGCTGGAAGTAACGGTCGGCAGATCCGCGCGCCATGGCGCCGACCGATCCCATGCCGCGATAGGTCTTGTACGAGCGGCCCTGATAGAGAAAGACCTCGCCCGGCGTTTCGTCTGTGCCGGCGAGCAGCGATCCCACCATGGCGCAATCGGCGCCGGCGGCGAGCGCCTTGGCAAGATCGCCGGAATATTTGATGCCGCCGTCGGCGATCACCGGCGTGCCGGTCCTGCGCGCGACCTCGACCGTATCCATAATGGCGGTGAGCTGCGGCACGCCGACACCGGCGACGATACGAGTGGTGCAGATCGAGCCGGGGCCGATACCGACCTTGATCGCGTCCGCGCCGGAATCGATCAGGGCTCTCGCGCCTTCCGCCGTGGCGACATTGCCGGCGACCACCTGCACCGCATTCGACTGCCGCTTGATGCGGGTCACGGCATCGAGCACGGAGCGCGAATGGCCGTGGGCAGTGTCGACCACCACGAGATCGACGCCGGCCGCGATCAGCTGTGAGGTGCGCTCGAAGCCTTTATCGCCGACGGTGGTGGCGGCGGCGACGCGCAGCCGCCCTTGCTCGTCCTTGCAGGCGTGCGGATTGGCCACCGCCTTCTCCATGTCCTTGACCGTGATCAACCCCACGCAGCGATATTGATCGTCGACCACGAGCAGCTTTTCGATGCGGTGCTGATGCAGAAGGCGCTTGGCGTCGGCCTGTCCAACGCCCTCGCGCACCGTGACGAGCCGATCCTTGGTCATGAGCTCGGCCACCTTCTGGCGGAAATCGGTGGCGAACCGAACGTCGCGGTTGGTGAGAATGCCGACGAGCTTGCCGGCGCGGCCGTTGCCGGCGCCCTCAACCACCGGAATGCCGGAAATGCGGTGGTCCTGCATCAAAGCGAGCGCGTCCGCGAGCGTGGCACCGGGATCGATGGTGACCGGGTTGACTACCATGCCGGACTCGAACTTCTTGACCTGGCGGACCTGCGCGGCCTGCTCATCCGGCTCGAGATTGCGGTGGATGACGCCCAGCCCTCCGGCTTGCGCCATGGCAATCGCCATCTTGACTTCGGTCACGGTGTCCATGGCCGAGGCGACGATCGGGATATTGAGGGGAATGTCGCGGGTGATGCGGGAGCGGATGTCAGCGTCGGACGGGAGCAGCTCTGACAATCCGGGTTTAAGCAGGACGTCGTCGAACGTCAGCGCTTCGCGCAGCGTTCCGTTGGATTTCTGCTCCATCGCCAACTCCAGTGGCCCGTTGTGCGGGCTTGCTCGTCTGCACCATCGCCGATGGCGCTAGGGGCACTGACCCGGCGCGCGCGGCGCGGCGGCCCGTTTTGGGTTGGCGCCGGTCGATAGCACGGCTTCGCCGCGAATCCTAGCGGTTTGGCGGCAGGTCACCGAAACAAGCAGTATCTCGCCGCGAGCGCTGCGTCGCCGCCGCTTTCGCGCCCGAATCAGGGCCGCCACCCTGGCGGCGGGCCGTGCCGTTCGATCGCGTTCACCAGCTCGCGGTGCTTGCGGTTCTCGCGCTTCATGTGGACCGCAATCACGGCGTGCAGCGACGGAACGAGGAAGGCGCCGGAAAAAATGAACCCGAGCAGGATGCAGGGCACGATCAGAATCAGGTTAAAAATCGCCGCGAACGGCTGGCCATTGAGCAGCAGCCCGAGCGGCGGAAGAATTACGGCAAGCAGATAGATCACGGCCAACCTCCCTAAGCCGAACCCATGTTTATGTGGGGCGGCGCTCGCCGCAGCACAATGGGCGCCTCGTCCGAGGCCGCGGCGATTCTGTTAACGTGCCGCCATGGCCGACCTCCCCGCCACACCGGACGGCTCGATGAACTCTGTGCGCGCCCGCGCGTGCCGCTGCCGCTCGCCGCGCGCGCAACCAGCGGTGCCGCGGCACTAGGCCGATGCTGGCACAACGCATTGTCCCGCTGGTGGTGGCGGTCGCCCTGTTCATGGAGAATATGGACTCGACCGTCATCGCAACGTCGCTGCCGGCGATTGCCGCCGACATCGGCACGAGCCCATTGACGCTCAAACTGGCAGTCACCTCCTACCTGCTGTCGCTTGCGGTGTTCATTCCGGTCAGCGGCTGGACCGCCGATCGCTTCGGCGCGCGCACGGTGTTTCGCACGGCGATCGCCGTCTTCATGCTCGGGTCGATCGGCTGCGCGCTGTCGGACTCGCTCTATCAATTCGTAGTGGCGCGGATCGTCCAGGGCATGGGAGGGGCGATGATGACGCCCGTAGCGCGCCTCATCCTGGTGCGCAGCATCGATCGGCGCGAGTTGGTCAACGCGATGGTCTGGGTCACCCTGCCGGCGCTGGTCGGCCCGCTGATCGGCCCCGCGCTCGGCGGCTTCATCACCACGTTCATTTCCTGGCACTGGATCTTCCTGATCAATATCCCGATCGGGCTTGCCGGCATCGTGTTGGCGACCATCTTCATCGAGGATGTGCGGGCGCAAACGCCCGACCCGTTCGATCCGCTCGGCGCCGTGCTGGCTGGGCTGGGCATCAGCGGATTAGCATTCGGCGGTTCCCTGCTCGGCCTCAATCTTTTGCCGACCAGCGCCGTGGTCGCCTTCATCATGCTCGGCGCGGGCGCCGCCTATGCCTATGTGCTGCATGCGCGGCGTACGCCCGCGCCGGTCCTCGACCTCTCCCTGCTTGCCATCCCCACCATGCGCGCCGCCGTCCTCGGCGGCTTCATCTATCGCTCCGGTATCGGCGCGATGCCGTTTCTGCTCCCGCTGCTCCTGCAACTCGGCTTCAATCTCACGGCGTTTGAGTCGGGCATGATCACGCTGTCGAGCGTCGTCGGCGCCATGGGCATGAAGACCGTGATCCCGATCATTCTGCGCCGTCACGGATTCCGCCGCGTCCTCGTGGTCAACGCGCTGGTCAGCGCCGTGATGGTCGCCACGTGTGCGACCTTCACGCCGGGCATTTCCTTCGCCTGGATCGTCGCGGTGTTGATCGTCGGCGGCTTTTTTCGCTCGCTTGAGTTTACGAGCCTCAACACCATCGCCTATGCCGACGTCGATAATCGCCGCATGAGCCGCGCCACCTCGCTCGTCGCGGTCGCCCAGCAGGTCTCCATTTCGGTCGGCGTCGCCATCGGCGCGCTCGCGGTCGATCTGACCTTGTGGGCGCGCGCACGCGACACCATCACGGCCACGGACTTTCAGCCTGCCTTTCTCGCGATTGCCGCGATCGCTGGGAGCGCCTCACTCGTTTTCGCGCGACTGCCGGCCGATGCCGGGGCGGAGCTCGCGCGCCGTACCACGGCGCCCGCCGCCGGACCCACCGAGGCCAGCGATCAGCGAATGGGATGACGGTTGGCGCGAAACCCCGTCGCCAGCAGATAGAGCTCCGCCGAGTCCGTCCGGCTCGCGGCGGGCTTGACGTGCTTCACCTGGGAGAAATCGCGCTTGAGCGCCGCGAGCAAGTTAGCCTCGGTGCCGCCTTGCAGCACTTTGCAGAGAAACGCGCCGCGCGGCGCGAGCACCGCGCGGGCGAAGTCGGCCGCGGCTTCGGCCAGCGCGATCACCCGCAGATGATCGGTTGCGCGGTGGCCCGTGGCGTTCGCCGCCATGTCGGAGAGCACGACATCGGCCGGGCCGCCGAGCAGCGCCTTGATCGCATCCCCCGCGCCCGGCTCGAGGAAATCGCGCCGGATGAACTCGACCCCGGCGGTCGGCGCCATGTCGAGGCGATCGATCGCCACCACCTTGCCCCTGCCCTGCGCACTGCCGGCACGCTGGGCCGCGACCTGGCTCCAGCCGCCCGGTGCGGCGCCGAGGTCGACGACGCGCGCGCCTGGCTTGAGCAGATGGTGCTTGTCGTCGATCTCGATGAGCTTGAAGGCGGCGCGTCCGCGAAAGCCCTCGCGCTTGGCGCGGGCGACGTACGGGTCGTTGAGTTGCCGCTCGAGCCAGAGCTTGGACGACAGCGAGCGGCCCTTGCCCGATTTGACGCGGACCTTGAGCGGGCGCTTGCTGGGGGCGGCGTTCATGAATCGCCTCGGAAAGACCCAAGCCTAGATCGCGGCGCCCCTCGCCTTGCCGTCCCACACGCCGTCCTCGCGCATCATCTGCACCAGCATGCCTTCGCGCAATCCGCGGTCGGCAACCCGCAGCCGCTGACAGGGAAACGCGCGGCGGATCGCGTCGAGAATGGCGCAACCCGCGAGCACGAGGTCGGCACGGTCGGCGCCGATACAGGCATTGGCGACGCGGTCTTCATAGCTCCAGCCCAGCAAGCGCTCGATCACGCGCGTCACCTCCGCTTCCACCATCCAGCAGCCGTCGACCCGGCGCCGCTCATAGCGCCTGAGCTCGAGATGGACGCCGGCGATCGTCGTTACCGTTCCCGAGGTACCGAGCAGGTGCACATGCTCGCCGTCGAGCCGGCCATGTTCGGCGACGAAACCGTCAACGAAGGCGGCGACCTCTGCAGTCATCGCGGCGTAGATCTCGCGCGTGACCCGGTGCCCGCCGTGTCGCTCCGCCAGGCTCACCACGCCGACCGGCAGCGACACCCAGGCTTTGATCTTCGGCAGCGGCGGCCCGCATTGTTGGGGCGGCGAACGCTCGAGCCAGACGAGCTCGGAGGAGCCGCCGCCGATATCGAACAGGAGGACACTGTCGGCACGTGGGTCGATCAACGGGGTGCAGCCGGTCGCCGCCAGCGTGGCCTCGGTTTCACGGCCGATGATCTCGAGCTCGAGACCGACCTCGCCCGCGATGCGGGAGCGGAATTCGTCTCCGTTGACGGCCGCACGACATGCCTCCGTCGCGATCAGCCGCGCCCGGCTGACACCGCGGTTGCGCATCTTGTCACGGCAGATCGCGAGCGCCACCACCGCGCGATCGACGGCCGCATCGCTGATGCGGCCGGATGTCGAGACCCCCTCGCCGAGCCGGATGATGCGCGAGAACGCATCGATGACGCGGAAGCTGTCGCCGGTCGGGCGAGCCACCAGCAGCCGGCAGTTGTTGGTGCCGAGATCGAGCGCGGCATAGGTCGCGCCGGAGCGATGGCCGCCGCCCTGGGCGCCGTCGTAGCGCGGGTAGCCATATGGCGTGCGGCGACCCCCCCGGGAGCGCTGCTGCGGCACCCGCTCATGGACAGGGTCGAGGCCGCCGGCTGCCCGGCCCTCGTCCTTCATCAAGTTCCTTCCCGCCGCGCCGAAGCCTTGCGTAGCTCGACGGCCCGCGGCCTTGTCCAAACCAAGATCGCATCAACTGTAGCACGCGGGCGCGCTGCGCAACAGATGCGCGCCGCGCGCATGGCGCAGCCCGAAATCCTTGTCGAGGCGGCTTGGCTCCTTTATCTCAAACCGCGTCGCCCGACCGACTCTGCGCCGGCGGGCAGGCATATGGAGCTATCGCCTGCGGCCGACCGGCTTGCAGGCGATCTATT
>Ga0307277_10000220_pt1 | contig 19587 bp, 17 predicted proteins | sample ER_DNA_116_FD_194473 | JGI IMG/M metagenome (GOLD analysis project Ga0307277, IMG submission 194473) | Bulk soil microbial communities from the East River watershed near Crested Butte, Colorado, United States - ER_DNA_116 | ecosystem: Environmental > Terrestrial > Soil > Floodplain | place...
CGGGCCTCGCCCAAGACCCAGGCCGCCCTGCTCGAGTCCATGGAGGAGCGCCAGGTCACCGTGGACGGCGTCACTTACCAGCTCGGGGTGCCGTTCATGGTGGTCGCCACCCAGAACCCGATCGAGCACGAGGGCACCTATCCCCTGCCCGAGGCCCAGCGCGACCGGTTCATGCTCGAGCTGAACATCGGCTACCCGACCCGGCAGGCCGAGATCGAGATCCTGGAGACCCACGGCCGGACCACCACCCTGCTCAGCGAGCTCCAGCCGGTGGCCGACGCGCCGACGGTGGCCGAGATGATCGAGGGGGTCAAGACGGTCCACGTGGCCGACACCCTCAAGCGCTACATCGTCGACCTGGTCCGGGCGACCCGCGACCACGCCGACCTGGCCCTGGGGGCCAGCCCCCGGGCCGCCCTGGCCCTGCTGCGGTCGGCCAGGGCCGCCGGGGCGGTGGCCGGGCGCGACTACGTGGTCCCCGACGACGTCAAGGAGCTGGTCACCCCGGTGCTGGCCCACCGGCTGATCACCGCCCCCGAGGCCCAGATGATCGGCCGCACGGCGGCCGACGTCCTGGCCGACATCGTGGAATATGTCCCCATCCCCATCCGCGGCCGGGACCAGAGCTAGACGGGCACCGGGTTGCTGAAGGCGTTCACCCCCCGGGCGGCCGGCTTCGCCGCCGCGGCGGTCGCCATGTACGTGGCCGGCCGCCTCACCGGCGTGGCCGAGCTGTACATGCTGGCCGTGGCCGCCCTGGCCCTGCCCCTGGGGGCGCTGGGCGTGGTCACCTGGGGCAACTCAAGGCTGACCTCCAGCCGCTCGGTGCGCCCGGTGCGGACCTCGGTCGGCAACCGGATCGCCGTCACCGTGCGCCTCGACAACCCGACCCGGCTGGAGACCGGGGTGCTGCTGCTGGAGGACCGGCTGCCCTACCAGCTCGGCCCCGGGGCCCGCTTCGTCGTTCCCGGGATCCCCGGGGGCGACCGGGAGCTGCTCTCCTACGAGCTGCGGGCGGGGGCCAGGGGCCGCTACTCGATCGGCCCGCTGGCCGTCCGCCTGGCCGACCCGTTCGGGCTGGCCCAGGTCACCACCGAGCTGGCCGGCAGCTCGGACGTGATCGTCCACCCCCGGGTGGAGGCGCTGAGCGCCCCCGGGCTGGGCGGGGAGCTGGCCAGCGCGGCCGCGACCAGGGTCCGCTACCTGTTCTCCCAGGGCGATGAGTTCTACACCACCCGCGAGTACCGCGACGGCGACGACCTGCGCAAGGTCCACTGGCGGTCCTCGGCCAAGCGGGGCCAGCTCATGATCCGCCAGGAGGAGCGGCCCTGGCAGGCCAGGGCCGTGATCGCCATCGACCTGCGCCTGGCCGCCCACCGCGGCCAGGGCGGCCGGGCCTCGTTCGAGCGGGCGGTGTCGGCGGCGGCCTCGATCGCCCTGCGCCTGGGCCGCTCCGGCTACGACATCGCCCTGGTGGCCGACGACGGCAGCCAGGTCCGGCCGGCCGGCCTGGCCGACCAGGCCACCGCCGTGCTCGACTTCCTGGCCAGCGTCGAGCCGACCAGGACCGCGTCGCTGGTCCCGATGGCCAACCGGCTGGCCAGGACGGCCGGCGAGGGCCTGCTGGTGGCCGTGCTCGGGGTCCCCTCCTCGGACGAGGCGGCCGCCCTGGCCCGCTGCCGGCTCGGCTTCGGCGGCGCCCTCGGCCTGCTGGTCCGCACCGACAGCTGGCTGGGCCTGGCCGCCCGCGAGGTGGCCGCCGCCGACGCCCAGGCCGCCGGCATCGCCACCCTGCTCGACCGGGCGGGCTGGCGGACCGCGATGCTGTCCCGATCCCAACCCCTGGATGACCCGTGGCGACGACTGACAGCGCCCCTGGGGCGCGCAACACTGACCTCGCGCAGGCGCTAGCCCTGGCCGGCCTGCTGGCCGGGGCCTCGCTGTCGCTGAGCCGGCTGTACGCCGGCAACGCCTGGCTGCTGCCGACCTGGCTGACCATTGCCGCCGCCCTCGGCCTGGCCGCGCTGCTGCGGCGCCTGGGCGTCGGCCAGCTGCTGTCGCTGGTCGCCATGGTGGCCGGCTTCGTGGTGGTCGGCGGGATCCTGCTGTTCCCGGACACGCTGCTGGTGGTCGTCCCCACCCGCGAGACGCTGGCCGAGATGGCCAGGGCGGCCTCGTCGGCCCTGACCGCGGTCAGCGAGCAGGCGGCGCCGGTGGAGGTGACGACCGTGTTCGTCCTGCTCACCTGCGCCGGCGCCTGGGCGGTGGCCACCGCCGCCGACGGGCTAGCCTTCCGGGCCCGCCAGCCGCTGCTGGCCCTGGTCCCGGCCCTGGGCCTGTTCGTGTTCCCGGCCGTCATCCGCCCCAGCGGCCCGGCCTGGTACACGACCTGGTTCCTGCTCGGCACGGCCGGGCTGCTGCTGTTCGAGGGCCGGGCCCGGCTGGCCAGCTGGGGCCGCTGGGTGTCGAGCGCCCGCAGCCGCCCCGGCACCGGCTGGCGGCTGCCCATGACCCCGGCCGCCCAGACCGGCCGCTGGCTGGCCCTGGCCGCCGGGCTGTGCGCCCTGACCCTGCCCTGGCTGCTGCCCGGCTACGGCCAGCAGGGGGTGCTCGACCTCAAGGAGGGCACCGGCCCCGACACCGGCGTGGCCCTCAACCCGTTCGTGTCGCTGCGCACCCGGCTGACCGCCCAGGACGACGTGCCGATGTTCCGGGCCAGGAGCAGCCAGCGCGAGCGCTGGCGGCTGATGGTGTACGACCGCTTCGACGGCACCGACTTCGCCCCCTCCAGCGATCCCCGGGCCAACCTGGTCGACTTCCAGGGCCCGATCCCCGGCGACCAGGACCCGGACCTGCCGGTGACCCAGGTCGCCCAGGAGGTCGAGATCCAGGAGCTGGGCTCGTTCTGGCTGCCGGCGGCGACCGCCCCGGTCCGGGTCGAGGCCGGCCGGCGGGTGCTGGCCAACGACACCTTCGCCAGCCTCACCATCAACCAGCGGCTCCGCAAGGGGTTCCGCTACACGGTGGTCTCCCAGGTCCCCGACGTCGAGGCCGCCGACCTGGCCGGGCCGGTCGACTACCGCGACTACCCGGAGATGGCCCGCTACACCGAGACCGGCACCCTCGACCAGGAGGTGCGCGAGCGGGCCGACGCGGTGGTCCAGGCCAGGAAGGCCGACACCCCCTTCGCGAAGGCCCTGGCCATCCAGGACTACCTGCGCTCGAGCGAGTTCCGCTACAACCTCAACGTGCCCGCCCTGTCGGCCGGCGGCAACCAGCTGCGGCGCTTCCTGACCCAGGTGCGCGAGGGCTACTGCGAGCAGTTCGCCATCGCCATGGCCATGATGGCCCGCCAGGTCGGCATCCCCTCCCGGGTGGCCGTCGGCTTCACCGCCGGCGAGCTGGTCGACAACGGCTGGGTCCAGGTCACCACCCACGACGCCCACGCCTGGCCGGAGCTGTGGTTCCCCAACGCCGGCTGGGTGCCGTTCGAGCCGACCCCGCGGGCCGACGGCACCGTCTCGGTGCCGATCTACACCACCCCGGCCGGCCGGATCCCGGCCGGCCGGGCGGGCACGACCACCCGGCCGACCACCGCGGGCGCGACCCCCACCACCAACCCGGCCACCCGGGCGCCCGAGCCGCAGCCGGCCGACAACTCCGACCCGCTGGCCGGCGCCGACACCAGCCGGAGCCTGCTGGAGCACCCGGTCGTCCGGGCCGGGCTGGCCCTGGTGCTGCTGGTGGCCCTGGTCCCCGGGGTCAAGTGGGGCCGCAACCTGCTGGCCAGGCGGCGGGCCGGCCGGCGTCCCCGCGACGCCGTGGCCGAGTCGTACGCCGAGCTGGCCGGCTGGACCCGGGACGCCGGCATCGGCCGGCGGCGGGCCGAGACGCCGGCCGCCTACGCCCGCCGCGTCGCCGGCGACTTCCCCGGCGACGCCGACCCGCTGGTCGAGCTGACCGGCCTGTTCGAGCGGGCCGAGTACGCCGCCGCCGAGCCCGACGGCGACCAGGCGGCCCGGGCCCGGCAGCTGGCCAGGAGCGCCCGGGCCGGCCTGGCCGGCCGGCTCGGCTGGCGCCGGCGGCTGGTCGCCGCCGTCAGCCCCCGCAGCCTGCTCGGCGGGCGGGGGGGCAACGCCGGCGGCTCCCGGGGCGCGCCGTCCCAGGAGGCGGCCAGGGAGCGGGAGCTGGTCGGTCAGCCCCGGCGGTAGCGGGCCACGGCCAGGGGACGAACACGGCCAGGATGGCCGCCGACCAGGCCAGCGCCCTGACCACGTACCAGCTTCGAGCTGGGCCTGGCCTCCTACGCCCGCCAGAGCAGGCCGTCAGGGCGGGCCCTGGCCGCCGCGCTCCTCCCAGCGGGAGCGCCAGCGGTCGGTCATCCGTCCCCACCAGGCGTCGACGCCGCCCTTGCCGCCCTGGCGGCGCTGGCTGGTCGGGGGCGACCCGGTGGCCGGGGGGGCGGCCCCGCTGACCGGGCGCTCCACCGTGGCCCGCCGGCGCATGGTCCGCACGAACAGGAACACGCAGGCGAGCATGATGACGAACCCGGCCACGCCGATGGCGACGTTCTCGAAGAAGGTCGAGGAGACGACGACCACCAGGCCGAGGACGAACCCGACCACGGCGAGCTTGAGCCGCCGGCCGAGGTGGGCCCGGAACGACGAGCCCACCTGATGGGCGAACTTCGGGTCCTCTTCGAGCAACCGCCGCTCGATCTCGGCCAGGATACGTTGCTCGTGCTCGGACAGCGGCATATGCGGCTCCGGCCAGGGTCGTACAGTGGTGGCTCTGCGAGTGTACCCGGCCAAGGCCCAGCCGGCGACTCCACTCGGGAACTTTGACCGGGGACTCGCGCCCGGTTGTGAACCTCAACCTTTTCCTACCGTTCGGGGTCGGGGGGGAGCAGGGGGGTACGGCGGGGGCGGGGGGTCTGGCGGGCCTCCTGGTAGGCCTCGGCCGGGCGGTCGGCGGCGAGGGAGGCGAGGTCGATGGCGGCGTCGCCGAAGCGGGCCCGGACGGCGTCGGCGGCCCGGACCGCGGCCGCCCAGCCGGGGCGGTCGGGGCCGAGGCGCAGCTGCACCGGGGCGCCGGCCCGCTGCAGGTTGCTGACGGTGACCCCGACCAGGCGGACCGCCACCCGGCCGAGCTGGAGCCGGGCCAGCAGCTCGGCCGCCACCTCGTGCAGCTCGGTGTCGGTGTCGGTGGCCACGGCCAGGGTGCGGCCGCGGGTGATGGTGCGGAAGCCGTCGGCGAAGCGCAGCTTGAGGGTGACGGTGCGGCCGGCCAGGCCGGCCTCCCGCAGGCGCCGACCCACCCGTACGCAGCAGCGCAGCACCTCGCGGGCCAGTTGTGTGGGGTCGTCGATGTCGACGGCGAAGGTCTCCTCGGACCCGACCGATTTGGCCGCCTCGAACGGCATCACCTCCCGCTCGTCGCGGGCCCAGGCCAGGTCGTGGAGCTGGGCCCCGGCGGCCGGGCCGAGGGCCCGCTCCAGGGTCGCCCTTGCGGTGGCGGCGACGTCGCCGACGGTGCGCAGCCCATAGCGGGTCAGGACGTCGATGGTCGCCTGGCCGGCCCCCCAGAGGGCGTCGACCGGCAGGGGGTGCAGGAACTCCAGCGCCCGGCCGGGCGGGACCACCAGCAGGCCGTCGGGCTTGCCCCGGGTCGAGGCCAGCTTGGCCAGGAACTTGTTGCCGGCCACGCCGACGGTCAGGGACAGGCCCTGCTCCTCCCGCACCCGGGCCCGCAGCAGCCGCGCTGTGGCCACGGCGTCGCCGAACAGGGCCCGCGCCCCGCGCACGTCCAGGAAGGCCTCGTCGAGGGCGAGCGGCTCGACCAGCGGGGTCAGGCTCTGGAAGGTCCGCATGACCTCGGCCGAGTAGCGGCGGTAGGCGGCGAAGTCGGGCGGGATGGCCACCGCCTGGGGGCACAGGCGGCGCGCCCTGGCCATCGGCATGGCGTTGCGGCAGCCGAACGCCCTGGCCTCGTACGAGGCCGAGGTGACGACCCCGCGGCCGCCGGTCCCGCCGACCAGCAGGGGGCGGCCACGCAGGGTCGGGTCCTTGAGCACCTCGACGCTGGCGTAGAAGGCGTCCAGGTCGGCGTGGAGGATTCCCAGCCCGTCGGCCTCTCCCGGCTCCAGGGGCCGCCCTCCGGCGACCACCTCACCGGTCGGCCGGACGGTCTTCACGGGAGCAGGCTACCCGGGCGACGTGACGGGCCGGGGCGACGGAAGGTGCATCCGACTAGGATGCTGACATCGAAGAAACTGGCATGACCACCATCACCAGCCACAGAGGAAGCCCCAGCCAGGTGACCGAGGCCGCCCAGCCCGTCCCGGCGTCCCCCCTGGACGCCGAGGACCTTCGCGCCCGGGTGGACAGGGCGCTGGCCGCCCTGCTCGACCGGGAGCTGACGGCTCTCGGCTTCCTCGGCGCCGACGCCGGCCCCGTGACCGACGCCCTGACCCGGTTCGCCATGGAGGGCGGCAAGCGGCTGCGGCCGGCCTTCGTGTACTGGGGCTACCGGGGCGCCGGCGGCGCCGCCCACGGCCCGGCGGCCGACGCCGCCATCCGGGCCGCCTGCTCGGTCGAGCTGCTGCACGTCTGCGCCCTCATCCACGACGACATCATGGACGGCTCCGAGGTGCGGCGGGGCCGCCCGGCCATGCACGTCGGGTTTGCCGGGCTGCACAGCGGCCGCGGCTGGCGTGGCGACCCGGCCGCCTTCGGCGAGGGCGCGGCCATGCTCATGGGCGACCTGGCCTTCACCTGGGCCGACGTGGCCCTGTCCGAGGCCGGCCTGCCCGACGACCGCCTGGCCGCCGCCCTGCGGGTCTTCAACCGGCTGCGCTCGGAGCTCATGGGCGGCCAGTACCTGGACCTGGTCGAGGCCCGCCGGGGCGCCCCCGACGAGGACGGCGTCCGCCGGGTCCTCACCTACAAGTCGGGCAAGTACACCATCGAGCGGCCCCTGCACCTGGGCCATGCCCTGGCCGCCGGCGCGCCCGCCCTGGCCGAGCACTACTCGGCCTACGGGCTGCCGCTGGGCGAGGCGTTCCAGCTCCGCGACGACATCCTCGGGGTGTTCGGCGAGCCCGAGGTGACCGGCAAGCCGGCCGGCGACGACCTGCGCGAGGGCAAGGAGACCTACCTGGTCTGGCTGACCCGCCGGCGCGCCGACCGGGCCGGGCGGCAGCTGCTGGAGGGCGCCCTCGGCAACGCCAAGCTGTCCGAGGACGACGTCGCCGAGCTGCGCCGGCTGCTCACCGGCTGCGGCGCCCTGGAGGCCACCGAGGCCCGCATCGGCGAGCTCCTGGCCGATGCCAAGGCCGCCCTGGCCGCGGCCCGCGGGATCGACGAGACGGCCAGGGCCACCCTGGCCGCGCTGGCCGACCACGTCACCGACCGGAACGCCTAGCCGCCCATGGCCGGGCGCACGGTGGTCGTCGGGGCCGGCCTGGCGGGCCTCTCGGCCGCCATCCACCTGGCCGCCGCCGGCCGCGAGGTGGTGGTCGTCGAGGCCGAGGCGGTCCCGGGCGGCCGCTGCGGCACGGTGACCGTCGGCGGCTACCGCTTCGACACCGGGCCGTCGGTCCTGACCATGCCCGAGGTCGTCCGCTCGACCGTCGGGGCGGCCGGCGAGGAGCTGGAGGACTGGCTGGAGCTCCGGCCCCTCGACCCCATCTACCGGCTCACCTTCCACGACGGCAGCCGCCTGGACGTCGTGCCGGGGCCCGGGCGGATGGCGGCCGAGGTGGAACGGCTCGCCGGCCCGGAGGAGGCCGACCGCTACCTGGCCTTCCGCGACCACCTGGGCCGGATGCTGGAGGCCGAGTGGGGACCGTTCATCGACCGCAACTACGACGGCCCGGCCGACCTGGCCCGGCCGCTGGCCCTGCTGCGGCTGGCCCGCCTAGGCGGGTTCCGTCGGCTGCACCACCTGGTCGCGACCCACCTGACCGACTGGCGGCTGCGTCGCGCCCACACCTTCCAGGCCCTCTACACCGGCCTGTCGCCGTTCGACGCCCTCGGCATCTACGCCGTGGTCGCCCACATGGACACCGTCGGCGGGGCCTTCATCCCCAGCGGCGGCGGCATGCACGCCCTCCCCCGGGCCCTGGCCTCCGTGGCCGAGAAGGCCGGGGCGTCGTTCAGCTGGTCGACCCGGGTCGAGCGGGTCGAGGGCGGGCCCGGCGGGGTCACCGGGGTGCGGCTGGCCGGGGGCGAGCGCCTGGCCGCCGCCGACGTGGTCGTGACCAGCGACCTGCCGGCCGCCTACGCCCACCTGCTCCCCCCGGCGGCCCGGGACTGGCGGGTGCAGCGGCGCCGGCTCCACTTCTCCCCCTCCTGCTACCTGGTCCACCTGGGCCTGACCCGCCGGCTCGAGGGCCAGGCCCACCACACCGTCCACCTGGGCCGCGACTGGAAGGCCACCTTCGAGGCCCTGACGCGCCACGGCGGCGTCCAGCCCGACCCGAGCCTGCTCGTCACCTACCCCTCGCCCGAGGACCCCGACGCCGCCCCGCCCGGCCACGCCACCCTGTTCGTGCTGGAGCCGACCGCCAACACCCGGGCCGGGCTGGACTGGGCCGAGGTCGGGCCGCGCCTGCGCGAGCGGCTGTACGGCCGCCTGGCCGGCCTCGGCTACGGCGACCTGCGCCGCGACAGCGCCGTCGAGCTGGTCGTCGACCCTCCCTCCTGGGAGGCGCAGGGCCTGAGCGCGGGCACGCCGTTCTCGCTCGACCACCGGTTCAGCCAGACCGGCTGGCTGCGGCCGGCCAACGCCGCCGCGGGCGTGCCCGGCCTGTGGTTCGCCGGCATGGGCACCGTGCCCGGGGTCGGGGTGCCGATGGTGCTGATCTCGGGCCGCCTGGCCGCCGAGCGGGTGCTCAACCGGAGCACGCGGTGAGGCTGGCAAAGCTGGCCGCGACCTCCGCCGGGGAGATCCGGCCGCTGGCGGTCGAGTCGGGGACGCTGTCGGCGGCCTATGAGCGCTGCCGGCAGCTGCACGCCCGCCACGGCCGCACCTACTACCTGGCCACCCTGCTGCTGCCCCGCTGGAAGCGACCCCACGTCCACGCCCTGTACGGCTTCACCCGCTACGCCGACGAGATCGTCGACGACCTCTCGACCACCCTGGACCCGGCCGGCCAGGCCGCGGCCCTGGCCGCCTGGGGCGAGCGCTTCTTCGCCGGCCTGCGCGGCGCCCCGGCGCAGGACCCGGTGCTGCCGGCCGTGCTCCACACCGTGCGCGCCTTCGACCTGGAGGTGGGCGACTTCGAGCAGTTCCTCGAGTCGATGGCCATGGACCTGACCGTCGACGGCTATGGGACCTACGCCGAGCTGTGCGGCTACATGGAGGGCTCGGCGGCGGTCATCGGGACCATGCTGACCCCGGTCCTGGAGTCGTCGGACCCGCCGCGGGCCCGCGAGCACGCCCGCCAGCTGGGGCTGGCCTTCCAGCTGACCAACTTCATCCGCGACGTCGCCGAGGACCACGCCCGCGGCCGGGTGTACCTGCCGGCCGAGGACCTGGACCGCTTCGGGGTGCGCCGGGGCGACCTGGCCGCCGGGGAGGCCGGCCCGGCCGTGCGGGCGTTGCTGGCCTTTGAGGTCGAGCGGGCTCGGGGCCACTACCGGGCCGCCGAACCGGGCATCGAGCTGCTGGCCCCGTCCTCCCGGCCGTGCGTCCGGGTGGCCTTCGACCTCTACGGCGGCATCCTGGAGGAGGTCGAGCGGGCCGGCTACCAGGTCCTGGACCGCCGGGTCGCCGTCCCCCGGCGCCGGCGTCTCACGGTGACCGGCCGCCACTGGGCCGCCGCCCGAGCGGCCACCCGCGCCGAGCGCCAGGTCAGCGTCACCACCCCCGGCGCCCGATGAGCGGGCCGGGCCGGCCGGGCCGGCCGGCGATGCTGCCGGCCGGAGTCTCCCGGCCGTCGGCCGGAGGCGGACTCCAAGCCGTTCCCGGCCACCGCCTGCTGCGGGTCGCGGTGGCCCTGGCCGTGGTGGTGGCCGGGGTGGACGGGTTCCTCCTGTGGGGCCGCGGGCTGGCCACCCCGGTGGGGCCGGAGCGGGCCGCGGCCAGCTTCCTGACCGGCCCGCCGCCGGCCGCCGGCGAGCTCCCCGGCCCGCGGCCCCCGGCCGGCGTCTACCGCTACCGGACCAGCGGCCACGAGCGGGTCGACCGGTACGGGATCGACCGCGCCTACCCGGCCGAGACGGTCCGGGTGATCAGCTGGCGGGGCGGCTGCCGCTGGCGCGAGACCGTGCCCATCTTCACCCAGCACACCGAGACCTACGACCTCTGCGCCGACGGGACCGACGCCGCCGACGTCGCCTACGCCACCAGCCTGACCTACTTCCTGGTCCCGGGCACCCAGCGCTTCGCCTGCGCCCCCGTCGGCCGCCGCCTGCTCGGCGGGCAGCGGCCGGGCACGGCCAGGCGCTGGCGCTGCGTCCAGGGCACCTCGGTCTCGGCCAACACCACCATCTACGTCGGCCCCGAGACGGTCCAGACCGACGCCGGCCCGGTCGCGACCCGCCACCTGCGCCTGATCACCGCCCTGTCCGGCCAGTCGACGGGCGGCGCCGTCCGCGAGCTCTGGCTGGACCCCACCGGCCTCGTCGTCAAGGAGCAACGCCAGGTCAGCCTGCGCGTCCGCTCCGCCTTCGTCGGCCTGCTGACCTACGAGGAACAGGCCAGCTTCCTGCTCACGAGCCGTCCCTAGCCGATCTCCGGTAGGCTATTTCAACGGTTGGCGAGTTCGAGGGAGGGCTGGGATGGCGCGGACCGGGCGGCGGCCCGGGGTCAGCGGGACCAGGGAGGCGATCCTGGACGCGGCCCGGCGCTCGTTCGCCGAGCACGGCTACCAGCACGCCACCATCCGCGGGGTGGCCGACCTGGCCGGCGTCGACCCGGCCCTGGTCCACCACTACTTCGGCACCAAGCAGGACCTGTTCGTGGCCGCCGTGCAGCTCCCCCTCAACCCGGTCGAGCAGCTGATGGCGGTGCTGGGCGAGGACCCCGACCAGGCCGGCCGGCGGCTGGTGGAGACGTTCCTGCTCGTCTGGGACCGGGCCGCCGACCGGAGCCCGCTGCTGGCCCTGGTCCGCTCGGCCGTCGGCGACGAGCGGGCCGCGGCCATGCTGCGCGAGTTCATCACCGAGGAGGTCCTCGGCCAGATCGCCCGCCGCCTGGGCAGCCCCGACGCCCGCCTGCGCGCCACCCTGGTCGGGTCGCAGGTCGTCGGCCTGATCATGCTCCGCTACATCATCCGGGTGGAGCCGCTCGCCTCGGCGCCCGCCGACCAGGTCGCGGCCGCCGTCGGCCCCACCCTGCAGCGCTACCTGACCGGCGACGTCGCGGCCACCCCGGCCCGGGCCTAGCCGCCGACCTGGGGGAAGCTGGCCGTGGCGGTCTCGGCCACCACCATCTGGGCGGCCGACTCCGAGGGGGCCTGCCGGGCCGCCAGGGCGGACAGGGCGGCGGCCTCGCCGACGTCGCGGCCCTCGCGCTCCGAGAGCAGCCAGCGGACCTCGAGCAGGTCGCAGTAGGCCTGGATCGGGTCGGCGGCGTCGCCGAGGGCGGCCGCCGCCTTGGCCATGCCGGGCTCGAACACGTCGGTGCGCCAGCGGAAGCCGGCGACCACGTCGTTGGGCACGGCGTCGGGCCGCTCCACGGCCGGGCGGGACTGGTGGGCGCGCAGGTCGTTGAGCAGGATCGTGGCCTGCCCCTCGCCGACCTCCAGGCCGGTCAGGCGCCGCAGCTCCTGGGCGTGGAAGCGGCGGTTGGCCACCGCGACCTTGAGCCGCAGGGTGCTGCGGTCGGCGGTGGCCGGCTCCAGGGCCAGCTCGTCGATGGCGAAGCCGAGCTCGTTGAGCCGGCGCACCCTGGCCTCGACCTTGTAGCGCTCGTCGCGGCCGAAGGTCTCCTCGTGGGTCAGCTCCGCCCACAGGGCCCGGTAGCGCTCGGCGATGCTCTCGGCCGCGGCCAGGTCCTGGTCGAGGTGCTCGCCGCTCTCGCCCAGCTCCATGGAGACGTCGACCAGGTCCCCGGCCACGTTCTCGACCAGGATGTCGAGGTCGTGGGCGCGCTGGCCGTCGGTCAGGACCGGGTGGACCTCGCTGGTCTCGGCGTCGACCAGGAAGGCCTGGAGCAGCTGGCCGTCGCGCTTGAACAGGGTGTTGGCCAGCGAGCAGTCGCCCCAGAACACCCCGGCCCGGTGCAGGTCGGCCAGCAGGCCGGCGATCGCGTCGAGCAGGCGCTCGCGGTGCTTGACCAGCTCGCGGGGCAGCCGCCGGAACAGCCGCCGGAACTGCCAGGAGTGCTCCAGGTACTCGGTGACCAGGATCGAGTTGCCGGTGTCGGGCTGGTCGACCAGCCCGACCGGGTGCACCGCCGGGAGCTCGCGGATCTGGAGGTCCCGCAGGACCCGGTACTCCTTCTCGGCGATCCGGCTGGGCAGCTCCTTGAGGGCGTACAGGACGTAGTCGGCTTCCATGAAGCGGACCAGGTGGCGGCTGGGCCCGACGTTGAGGTCGCGGAAGCTGGCCGCGTCCTCGGGCCATTGCTCCAGCGGGTCCAGCCAGGGCAGGGCGAGCAGGCCGGGCGAGGCGGCCCGCAGTCGGATCGAGATCGGGGAGGCCATGGCGGCCATGGTAGCCAGTGGACGGCGCGGCTCAGGAGAACTTCTCGTTACGATCGGCGGCCTGCCGGGGGTGGCCGGTAGGTGCGGCCCTTCCAGGTGAGGGGGGCGCCGGTGCGGCGGCGGCGGACCGAGTCGGCGTAGACGGCCAGCAGCACCAGGTCGGCCGCCGGGTAGGCGACGGCGAACCGCGGGTCGGCCCCGGCGACCAGCCGGCCCCCGGCCCGGACGGTCAGCTGGAGCAGCCCGCCGGCCACGGCCACCCGCCGGGCCGGGGCACCGGGTCGGGCGGCCAGGGCCAGCCATGGGGCCAGCCCGGCCAGGGCCCGGGCGGCCTGGCGGGCCAGCGACCCCGGGCTCGGCCCCCACACCTCGGCCAGGTTCTTGGCCAGCCCCTCCCACAGGTCGCCGAAGCGGCCGTACATGCGCACGGCGGCGAGGTCGGGGGCCAGGCGCACCTCCAGCCGGTGCCCGGCCGCCTTGAGCCGGACCGCCAGGGCCACGTCCTCCACCAGCGACCCGGCCACGGCCGCGAACCCGCCCACGGCCTCGTAGGCGTCCCGCCGGACCAGCAGGCACTGCCCGGACAGGAACGCCGCCGGGCGGGCCGGGTCGGCCACGGCGTCCAGGTCCAGCCGCTCGGCCACGGCCAGGCCCAGCTCGGGCAGGAGCAGCTCCTCCCACCAGGTCCCGGTGACCTGCCTGGCCAGCGGGCTGGCCGCGGCCGCCCCGGAGGCCAGGCAGGCGCCCAGCAGCCGCGACAGAGCCCCGGGGGCGAGCACCACGTCGGCGTCGACAAAGGCCAGCCACCGCCCGGCCCTGGCCGCCGCCGCCCCATGGGCACAGGCCGCCGCCTTCCCGGCGACCCCGGCTTCGGGCGCCGGCGCCGCCTCGACCCGGGCCCCGGCCCGGGCCGCCTCGTCGGCGGTCCCGTCGGTCGACCCGTCGTCCACCACCACCACCTCGACCACGGCGGCGTCCTGGCCGCGCAGCGCCGCCACGCACTCCCCCACCCGCCCGGCCTCGTCCCGCGCCGGCACCACCACGCTCACCGTCTCGCCGACCTCGGCCGGGTCGCGGGGCCCCAGCCGGTGCCGCCCCCGCCCGGCCCGGCCGAGCCGCGCCAGGCTGGACAGCCCACCGGCCACCCCCGCCGCCCCGGCGGCGACGGCGGCGAGGTTCCGGGCGGTCGACGGCCGGACGGTGGTGGACAGCGGAGACCTCCTCCTCTGGACCTGTGACAGCGGGACCCTCCTTGGGACCTTATGAGGTCCGGGACCCTCCACTGCCCGGGGGGCTGTGGACAGCCGGAGACCCTTCGCTGCCCGGTCGGCTACGCTCCCCCACCGGGGGACCCGACGCCGGATCGGGGCAGTTCGGCGTGGGTCGGGGCGACCATGGGTCGGGGCGGAGGGCGGGACGGTTCGGGCGGGGAACCCGCCAGGACGGGCTGGGTGATGGACGGGCGGGTCGGCGGTGGACGGGACGGGTTGGGTCGGGATCGGGCTGGGGGTCGCTGGTGTGGTCATCCTCGCCTGGACCGTCTTGACGCGCACGCCGGCGTCGCAGGCCCGTCCCGACCCGGCCCGGTCGGCCTCGGCGTCCGGGCCGGAGGCCTCGCCGGCCGGCGAGCGCGGCTCCCCCCGGAGCTTCGAGGCAGGCGAGGGCGGCGCTCCGTGGACCTTCGAGGCGTACCGGGCCGGGTGGCGGGAGGTGCACTCGCTCGGGGAGGGGGTGCAGCCGGGGGGACGGCTGGCCGCGGGGTACCTGCGGCTGCCCCATGCCGTCGGGGTGCCGCTGGCCAGGGCCGGGGTGGATCCCGACCTGGTCACGCTGGCCGCGCTGTGGGTGGCGCTGGTGGCCGGGTGGACCTCCACGCTGGGGCCGGGGTGGGCGGCGGCCGCGGGCGCGCTGACACTGGTGGCCGGGGTGGCCGACTCGGTCGACGGGGCGGTCGCGGTCATGCAGGGCCGGGCCAGCGCCTTCGGGTTCGTGTGGGACTCGACGGCCGACCGGCTGGCCGACCTGGCCCTGATCGCCGGGCCGGTGGTGCTGGTCGCGACCGAGGCCGACCCCGGGTGGGGCGCCGCGGCCCTGGCCGCCGGGGCGGCGGCGGCCGGGCTGCTGCTGCTGCTCGAGTACGTGCGGGCGCGGGCCCAGGCCGGCCAGGTGGCCGCGGCCTGGTCGCTGGCCACGGCGGGTGAGCGGCCGACCCGGGTGATCGTGCTCGGCCTGGCCGGCCTGGCCGTCGGGGGCGCCCAGCTGGCCGGCGACGGCCCGGCCGCGGCCGCCATCGACCTCGGCTATCCCCTGGCCCTGGCGACGCTGGCCGTGCTCGAGGCGGCCGGCTGCGTCCAGCTCCTGGTGGCCGTCCGCCACGCCGGAAGCCGGCTGCGGTAGGCTCCGCCTCCCGAGAGGCACGAACACCCAAAACGCCATATCCTCGAATCGCCATGCTGGAATCGATCAAGCAACCAAGCGACCTGCGGCAGCTCAGCGACGACCAGCTCATCGAGCTGGCCGCCGAGATCCGGGACTTCCTGGTCCGGGCGGTTGCCGTCCGCGGCGGTCACCTCGGCCCCAACCTCGGCGTCGTCGAGCTCACCATCGCCCTCCACCGGGCCCTCGACTCGCCCGTCGACCGCATCGTCTGGGACACCGGCCACCAGGCCTATGTGCACAAGCTGCTCACCGGCCGCCAGGACGACTTCGCCAACCTGCGCACCCTCGGGGGCCTCTCCGGCTACCCGTCGCGCGCCGAGAGCCCCCACGACGTGATCGAGAACTCCCACGCCTCGACCGCCCTCGGCTACGCCCTCGGCCTGGCCGAGGCCGGCCGCGCCGGCAGGGGCGAGGGCCGGGTGGTGGCGGTGGTCGGCGACGGCTCGCTCACCGGTGGGGTCGCGCTGGAGGCGCTCAACCTGATCGGCCACCGCAAGCCCGACCTGCTGGTGATCCTCAACGACAACGGCCGCTCGTACGCCCCGACGGTCGGCGGCCTGGCCGGCCACCTGGCCCCGCTTCGCCTCCACCCCGGCTACGAGGCCCTCAAGAAGGGGGTCGAGGAGACCTTCGGTCGGGTGCCGCTGGTCGGCGAGGGCATGGTCGAGGCGGCCAAGCGGGTCAAGGAGGGGGCCAAGGCGCTGGTCGCGCCCCGGGTCGTGTTCGAGGATCTCGGCTGGCAGTACGCCGGGCCGGTCGACGGCCACGACCTGGGCGCCCTCGAGAGAGCCATCGACCACGCCATGCGGGTGCCCGGCCCGGTCATGCTCCACGTGATCACCCAGAAGGGCCGCGGCTACCCGCCGGCCGAGGAGCACGAGGAGGACAACCTCCACTCCCTCGGCGCCTTCGACCCCGAGACCGGCCGGGTCCTGCCCAGGTCGGGCGACGAGGTGCAGTTCACCGACGTGTTCGGCCAGGCCCTGCTGGACGAGGCCCGCCGCCATCCCGAGCTGGTCGCCATCTCGGCCGCCATGCTCGGCCCGACCAAGCTGACGGTCATGCAGCGGGAGCTCCCCGACCGGGTCTTCGACGCCGGCATCGCCGAGCAGGTCGGGGTGACCATGGCCGCCGGCATGGCCCTGCGGGGGCTGCGGCCGGTCTGCGCCATCTACTCGACCTTCCTCCAGCGCGCCTTCGACCAGGTGATGATGGACGTCGCCCTGCACCGGCTGCCGGTGATCTTCGTGCTCGACCGCTCGGGCATCACCGGCGAGGACGGCTCCTCGCACCACGGCGTCTACGACGTCACCTGGCTGCGGGAGGTCCCCAACCTCACCATCGCCTCGCCGCGTGACGGCAACGAGCTGCGCCGGGCCCTGGCGACGGCGATCGCGCACACGGCCGGGCCGTTCGCGATCCGGTTCCCCAAGTCGACCACGCCCCGGCTCACCGTCTCGGGCCCGGTCCGCAAGATGAAGCTGGGCGCCTGGGACGTGCGCACCCGGGGCCGGGACGTGCTCCTGCTGGGCCTCGGCAAGCTGGCGGTGACCTGCGAGGAGGCGACCCGGCTGCTCAAGCAGGACGGGATCAGCGTGACCCTGGTCGACCCCCGCTGGGTCAAGCCGCTCGACCCGCGCCTGGGCGCCGTTGCCGCCGCCCACCGGCTGGTCGCGACCGTCGAGGACAACGTGCTCGCCGGCGGGTTCGGCTCGGCCGTGGCCGAGGTCCTGGCCGACGAGGAGGTGGCGACGCCGCTGCTGCGCCTCGGCATCCCCGACCAGTTCCTCCCCCACGGCAAGCGCGAGGTCCTGCTGGCCGAGCTGGGCCTGGACGCAGTCGGCATCGCCGAGCGGGTCGGCAAGGCCCTGCACCGCCTGGAGCCCTGACCGCCCGGACCCGACCGGCGGGCTGTGCGGCAGCACCAGGGTCCCGACGTCCGTGCGGGCGCCTACGCGGCGGCCCGGCGCCAGAGGGCGATGGTGGTGGTGACCATGGCGAAGCCGAAGCCGAGGTCTTCGATGGGGGCGCAGACGATCCGGGGGCCGAGGATCTCGGCGGGGTCGTAGCTGACGATCGGGGGGCAGGTGAGGACGCCGTTCACCAGGAGCTGGAAGGCGGCGACGATGGCCAGGGTGATCCAGTAGCGGGGGTCGCGGAACAGGCCGGTGCGCAGGACCAGCAGCTCGAGCAGGACGGCGAGGACGACCCCGGCGGCCGAGGCGACGGTGTACTCACGGATCACCGGGGCGCGTCCCGGGGGTCGGGGGACGGGAGGAGGCGGACCACCGCCTGGTAGGTGAGGAGGGCGCAGGTCGGGACGACGACGAAGAAGACCAGCTCCTCGAGGGGGAGGCCGAGGAGCACGATGCCGGTGGTGTAGCGGGGGCTGTAGGTCCAGTGGCCGCGGCGGATGGCCAGCCAGTCCCAGAGGCTGAAGGCGACGAACACCGGGACCAGGGCGGCGAGCCAGCGGCGGGGCCGCCGGTAGACCCCGGCCTTCAGCACCAGCTCCAGGGGCAGGGTGACCAACAGGCAGGCGGCCATCAGGACCAGGTAGGTGGCGCGCCCGAACACCGCCCCTCCTCCATCCGCGGCCCTCGTCCCGGGAGCGCCGGGGGGCCGCCCGAGGCCCGAGGTGGCCCAGGGCGGCCCGCCGGCGACCGGTCGAACGTCCTAGCCGGGCAGGTCGACACCCTTGTAGTCGCGGCACTTGACCGACTGGTCGACCTGCTGGGCGGTGTTGGGCAGGTCGATCTTGCAGTTGTTCCGCTCGTACTGGATGCCGGCCCAGAACGCGGCCAGGAGCAGCAGGATCGTGATGAGCAGCGAACCACCGCGGCGCATGCTGCCTCCTCCAACGGGCGGGCCAGGGGGACGGAGACTACTCCAACAGCCCGCCTGCTCCGCCTACCCACCCGGGCGCCGGTCAAGCATCGGCGGCGCGGCCCTCACCCGTGGTGGCCGAAGTCCATGCCGGCGAACATCGCCTCGGTGCGCTCCATCGCCTTGGCGACCTCGGCCATGTCCTGGGCCACCTCGGTGTCGACCTGGGGGAACAGGAACTGGTTGAGCGGCTCGTTGGCCCCCACCTGGAGCCCGTACTCGTCCATGTACTCGCCGAGGGCGAACTCCCAGGTGAACAGGGCCGCCCCGTCGTCGGCGGGCACGTGCAGCCAGTAGGTGAGGTAGCGGTTGCGGGCCAGGGAGAAGGTCCGGGTGCCGTCCCGTCTCTCCTGGGCCGGGTGGAAGCCGAGCAGTCCCAGCTCATCGTCGAACGCCATGTCCCCGGCATTCTGGCGGCCCGGGCCACGAACCGCCAGCGCTGGGCCTCCGGCACCGAATCGTGGCCCTGCCGGCTGGGCCTCCGCCGCACCCTGTCTCCGTCTCGCCCCACCTCCGGCACCGAATCGTGGCCCTGCCGGCTGGGCCTCCGTGCAGTTGTGGGCGGGGCCTGCTTACAATTCTCTGCCGGCCGGTGTCCGCCGGACGGCGACCGACACCGGGACTGACCTTGGCCAGACACACCGCCGACCTGGACGCCCTTGTCGGCCGGACGCTGGGCCGCCGCCGCTACGAGGTCGTCGCCCGCATCGCCCAGGGCGGCATGGCCATCGTCTACCGCGGCCACGACCGGCACCTCGACCGGGTGGTGGCGATCAAGGTCCCCCGCCCCGAGTTCGCCCGTGACCGCGAGTTCTCCGAGCAGTTCCGGCGCGAGGCCCGGACGGCCGCCCGCCTGTCGCACCCCAACGTGGTCGCCGTCTACGACTCGGGCGAGGAGAAGGGCCTGCCCTGGATCGTGATGGAGCACGTCGACGGACGGACCCTGCGCGACCTGCTCGACAGCCAGCGGCGCCTCAGCCCCGAGACCACCGCCGAGCTCCTGGGCCCGGTCGCCGACGCCCTCGACCACGCCCACCACGCCGGCGTGGTCCACCTCGACGTCAAGCCGGAGAATCTCCTCTTGACCAGCGAGACGGTCAAGGTGGCCGACTTCGGCCTGGTCAGGGCGGCCGCCCAGCGGGGCCACGGGCAGGCCCTGGCCGCCACCGTCCATTACTGCGCGCCCGAGGTGCTGCGGGGCGGGGTGGTCGACGGGCGGGCCGACGTCTACGCCCTCGGGGTGGTCGCCTGGGAGTGCGTGAGCGGCCGGCCGCCGTTCGAGGGCGACCCCCGCCAGGTCGTGCAGCAGCACCTGGGCGGCCGGGTGCCGCGACCGTCGCGGGTGGTGGACGGGATCGAGGAGCCGTTCGACGCCGCGGTGGCCCGGGCCACCGACCCGGACCCGACCCGGCGGTTCCTGCGCGCCTCGGACTTCGCCGCCGCCATCGGGGCGCCCCGCCGCCGCCGGGTCGACGAGACCCTCCGGGCCACCACCCGGCTCCCGGCCGCGGGTCCCGACACCACCGCCGCCTGGGCCCCGGCGGCCGGCGCGGCCGCGGCCGGCCACCACCCCGCCGGGGCCGTGACCACCGGCCTGCCGCCCGGCCTGG
>Ga0307277_10000221_pt1 | contig 19583 bp, 21 predicted proteins | sample ER_DNA_116_FD_194473 | JGI IMG/M metagenome (GOLD analysis project Ga0307277, IMG submission 194473) | Bulk soil microbial communities from the East River watershed near Crested Butte, Colorado, United States - ER_DNA_116 | ecosystem: Environmental > Terrestrial > Soil > Floodplain | place...
GGTCTGCCATGGCCCGAGACCATCTCGCGTAACCTGGCACGACGCAAACAAGCCGCATCCGGGGAGGCACGACGTGTCCATGGACATGAACAAGATGCTGCAACAGGTGCAGCAGATGCAGGAGCAGATGGCGAAGGCGCAGGAAGAGCTCGCGAACGAGACGGTGGAGGCCTCCGTGGGAGGCGGCATGGTAGTCGTCAAGGCCAACGGCTCCGGTGAGATCACCGACATCACGATCTCGCCCGAGGCGATCGATCCCGACGATCCCGAGGGGCTGGCCGATCTCGTCCTCGCGGGGGTGAACGAGGCCTTGCGCAACGCCCAGGAGCTGATGCAGTCGAAGCTCGGCGGGGCGATGGGCGGCCTCAAGGGGCTAGGTCTTCCTGGTCTGTAGGCACAATTCGCGGGCGTGTTCAGCCCGCTCGTCGACAACCTGATCGCCCAGCTCTCGCGCCTGCCGGGCGTGGGCACGCGCACGGCCCAACGCCTCGCGTTCCACCTCCTGCGCGTCTCGGACGAGGAAGCAGCGGCGCTCGCCGACGCGATCCGCGAGGTGAAGGACAAGATCGGCTTCTGCCGCGAATGCGGCAACCTCACCGAGGACGAGCTCTGCCTCATTTGCCAGGACGCCCGCCGCGACCACTCGATCATCTGCGTGGTCGAGCAGCCCGTCGACCTCCTGTCCGTCGAGCGGACGCATGAATACCGAGGCGTCTACCACGTCCTCGGCGGAGCGCTCTCGCCGCTCGACGGTGTCGAGCCGCAGCACCTGCGAATCGACGAGCTGCTCGGGAGGGTCGAAAGGAACGGTGTGGAGGAAGTCGTCCTGGCGACGAACCCGAACATGACCGGCGAGGCGACCGCCGCCTACCTTGCCGACCGCCTGCGCGACCGCACACGCGTCACCCGGCTTGCGAGCGGGCTGCCGGTCGGCGGCGACCTCGAGTACGCGGACGAGGTCACGCTCGGCCGCGCCCTGTCGGGCCGGCGGCCGATGTGACCATGAGCGAGACCGCCTTCGAAGCCGTCCCGGCAGTCGAGACCGACGAGCGGCCGCACGTCGGCACGCTCGTGCTCAAGTTCGGCGGCACCTCAGTCGCCGATCCCGAGAAGATCCGGCGCGTGGCATCCCGCTTGGTTACGGCCAAAGGCGCAGGCGGGCGAGTCGTGGCAGTTGTCTCGGCGATGGGGCAGCACACGGACGAGCTGGTGGCGCTCGCGCACGAGGTCTCGCCGCGACCAGAGCCGCGCGAGCTCGACATGCTCATCTCCGTCGGTGAGCGCGTCTCGTGCGCTCTCGTGGCCATGGCCATCTCCGACCTGGGCCAGGAGGCGATCTCGCTCACCGGCTCGCAGGCCGGCATCGTCACGGACACCGCCCACGGGAAGGCGAAGATCGTCGAGGTGCGCGCCGCCCGGATCCACGAGGCCCTCGATCAGGACAAGATCGTGCTCGTGGCCGGCTTCCAGGGAGTCTCCACGGAGTTCAACATCACCACGCTCGGCCGCGGCGGCTCCGACACCACCGCTGTTGCGCTCGCGGCAGCGCTCGGCGCCGACGCTTGTGAGATCTACACCGACGTTGACGGCGTCTTCACGGCCGACCCGCGCGTCGTCCGCGACGCGCGCAAGCTCCACGCGGTCAGCTACGAGGAAATGCTCGAGATGGCGGCCTCTGGTGCGCGGGTGCTTGCGCTACGCTCGGTGGAGTTCGCGCGCAACCACGGCGTGAAGCTCCACGTCCGCTCCACCTTCACCGAGGAGACAGGCACGTGGATCACCGAGGAGGACGAGCGCATGCTGGAGAAGGCGATGATCTCGGGCGTCACGCACACGCTCGAGGAGGCGGTTTACCGGGTCGAGGGCGTCGAACGCGCGGATCTCTTCTCGGCGCTCGCCGACGCGCCGGTTTCCGTCGACACGATCATCCAGACCGACGGGCCCATCCTTTTCTCCGCACCGCGCGAGGATCGTGACGAGACCGCAGCCGTGCTCGAGCGTCTCGGCGCCACGTGGGAGGAGCAAGACGGCCTCGGCAAGGTCAGCGTCATCGGCGCCGGCATGAAGAGCCACCCGGGGATCGCTGCGCGGACATTTGCGACGCTGCGCGACCTCGGCCTCGAGCCACAGCTCGTCGCCACCTCGCCGATCAAGATCGCCTTCTACGTGCCCCAGGAGGACGTGGAGCGCGCGGTCAAGGGTCTCCACGCAGCCTTCGAGCTCTCCTCGGCAGACGCGGAGCGGAGTCATTCCTAGGATCGGCGTGGTCGGCGCCACGGGCGCCGTCGGGACCGTGACGCTGCAGCTCCTCGCCGAGCGCGGGTTCGACGAGGTGCGCGCGTTCGCATCGTCTCGGTCGGCCGGGAAGAAGGTGGCCTTCGGTGACGGCGAGCTCGTCGTCGACGAGGCGACCCCCGAAACTCTCGAGGCGGGAGAGATCGATCTCTGCTTCTTCTCCGTGGGCACCGAGGCGAGCCGGGAGCTCGTGCCGCCGACTGTCGCGGGCGGCGCGGTCGCGATCGACAAGTCAGATGCCTACCGCCTCACGGACGGCATTCCACTCGTCGTGGCCGGCGTCAACGACCAGGCGCTCAACGGGGACGAGATCGTCGCCAACCCCAACTGCTCGGCGATCCAGCTCGCGTGTGTCCTCAAACCGCTGCACGAGGCGGCGGGGCTCGCGCGCGTGCGGCTCGCGACCTACCAGTCGATGTCCGGCGCCGGCGATTCGGGGATCGAGCGCCTGCGGGTGACCAAGCCGTTGGAGGCAGACCTCGCCATGGACTGGGAGCTCGAGGGAGACGAGTTCACAGAGGAGTCGAAGCTCCGCGCCGAGACGCGCAAGATCCTCGACCTGCCCGAGCTGCCCATCCAAGCCGCGTGTGTTCGCGTCCCCGTGCTCGTCGGCCACGGGCAGGCCGTCTGGGTCGAGACGGAGGGGCCGCTCTCGCCCAGGGACGCGAGCGACGTGCTCTCCAGGGCTCCCCACCTTCGTCTCGCGGAGCTCCCGACGGCGAAGGACGCGGCCGGCCAGGACGAGGTACTCGTCGCCCGCATCCGGCCCGACCTGACGGATGGTCACGGCCTGGCTCTCTGGAGCGTGAACGACAATCTCCGCAAGGGCGCGGCTCTGAACGCCGTCCAGATCGCCGAGGCGCTCCTCGAGCGCCGCCTGATTTCGGCCTAGGAGGGCTTGGCGGAATATCGCTGAGCGCTCCTTAAGCGGGCCGCTCCGGCACCGGCGCTAGGACGAACGCCTCCTTCACCTTGCGCAGGACCTTCGCCGTCGGCCCTTCGAGCACGGGCAGAAGGCCGCCGAGCTCGACCCGGGCGAGCGCGACATCGCCGTCCCAGCGCACTGGGTAGAAGCCGAAGTCGGCCAGGAAGTCAGATGGGAAGATCGTGCGGTGGACGAGGAAGCGCTCATAGGCACCGGTGCCTTCGGGATACCGGTAGCCGAAAGTCTCCACGGCTTTCACACCACGGTCCCGGGCCTCTCCCATCACGGCCAGGAAGAGGCTCTGCAGCACCCACGGCGAGTTCGGGTCGACGAGGTAGACGCAGGTGATGAGCACCGAGTCGTCTGACGGAGGGCCCGCCGGCAGCTCCCATGCGCGTGGAAAGGCCCCCGAGGGTCCGCACTGAATGAAGCCGGCCACTCGATCGTCGTCGTCGACGTAGAGCGTCCCCCACGCCCCCCACTCGTCCTCGATCTTGTCCGCCCACTTCCCTTTCGCGGCAACACGCTGGCCGCGCGATTGCCAGAAGACGCAGCCGACGCACGGCGGCGGCGCGTGCGCGATCGAGGCGGCGGTTACGGGGTGGAGCCTGTGCGGCAACGGAGCGTGAGCTTAGTCGCCTCCGGCCGCGCGAGGAACCGAAACGGCACGAAGCCCGTCCCGAGACCACGCGACACGTGCAGCATCCCGGCCGCCGTCTCGTGGAGCCCCTCCCAGTGCGGGGCGTGGAGATGCTCGAGCCGGAGCTTTCCACCTGGAGTCGGGAGGCAGATCTGACCGCCGTGGAGATGTCCGGCCACGATCAGGTCGTAACTCGCGGGCGGGAGCCACTCGCTTACGTCTGGATAGTGAAAGAGCAGGATCGTCAGGTCGACGCTCTTGTCCGCCAGGAGCTCGAGCCGCCGACGACCCCAGCCGGGACGCGGATCGCCGCCGACGAGCTGGACGCGCTTGCCGGCGAAGTCGAGCACGACGCTCGAATCCTCCAGCAGGCCGTCGCCGAGCGCTCCCCGGGCCGCCGCGACGTCGTGGTTGCCAAGCACTGAGTAGACACCGTGTCGGCCTCGAAGACGAGCCACCGTGTTCCGTAACCGAAGTTCGGCACGATCGCGCGAAAGCAGGTCTCCGGTCAGCAGGACGAGATCGATCGGCTGGCCTTCGGCCCAGGCGACGGCCTGCTCGAGCGCCCGCCCGTTGAGGGAAACCGTGCCGAGATGGAAATCGGACAGATGGAGGATCGTGAGGCCGTCCAACTCCGCGGGCAGGCGCTCCAGCGGGACCTCGACCTCGTTCAGCTCGACCCACTGGGCTTCGAACAGGCCCCATCCGAGGCCCAGCGCAGCAGCGGCTCCAAGTGGCTGCAAGATTCGGCGCGCGCGAGGCATCTGTATAGGTGGAGGGGCAAGCCGGCCCGGGTTTCATCCCGGGCCGGGCCTTTTAAGCCCGGTCTAGGGCGCTTCGAGCCGCTCGAGCACGGGAGTCACGGGCACGACGTGGCGCTTGAACTTGAGCTCCGACTCCTCGAGCCCGGCCGCGACCCCGATCAGCTGCGAGAGGTGCAGGATCGGCATCTGGTAGCTCTTGCCGGTCGAGGCCTCGAGCTTCTGCTGCCAGGCATCTAGTGAGAGGTGGCAGAGCGGACAGGGGGTGACCATCACGTCGGCGCCGGCCTCGATCGACTGCTCGATCGGCTGAATCAGCTCCCCAAGGGCGACGTCCTCGCGCGCCTGGATGATCGGAAAGCCGCAGCACTTGATCTTCGCCGGATAGTCGACCGCCTCGCCGCCGCACGCGTCGATGATCGCCTCGAGCGACGTCGGGCGGTCGGGGTCGTCGTAGCCGAGCAGCTTGGACGGCCGCAGGATCTGGCAGCCGTAGAAGGGGGCGACGCGGAGGCCCTTCAGGCCCTTGTGCGCGACCTGCTTCAGGCGCTCGTAGCCCTCGCCGTCGGCGATCATCCAGAGGAGGTGCTTGACGTCGACCCCGCCCGAGTAGCGTGGGGCGCCGACGGTCTCCAGGTTGTCGCTGACTCGCTCCCGCAAGGCGTCGTCGTTCTGGAGCTGGAAGTTGGCCTGCCGCAGGTTGAGCGTGCAGACGTTGCAGATCGTCATCAGCGTGTCGGATCCGGTCGCCTCCGCGTAGGCGAGGATCCGCGCGTTCAGGTGCAGGTAGTAGTCGGGCTCCGCCTCGTGGATGTCGCCCGCGCCGCAGCACGTGACCGCCTCCAGCTCGTCGAGCTCGATGCCTAGCTTCGGGGCGAGCGCCTGCGTGGAGGAGTCGAGCTCCTTCGCAGAGAGCGAGGCGAGGCACCCCTTGTAGTAAGCGACCTTCATCTCAGCCCTCCGCCGGAGGGGGAGCTTCTCCGGGGTTCACCTCCGGTGCGTCGCGGCTCGCTCCCCCGGAATCGGTGTGCTCGATGCGGGCCAGCGCCCGCTCGCCCTGGACGATGCCGGCGGCGCCGTGGCGGCCCTGGGCGTGCACGACCTCGTACAGCGCCCGGGCCTCCTGAATCCTGTCGGCGACGTGCGGCGGCACGGGGATCGGCACCTTTCCGTGCTTGGCCAGCGAGATGGCGAACTTCGTCTGCTTGATCGCTTCGACGACGCCCTGCGTCTTGGGCACGAGCTCCATTTCCCGGAGCCAGCCGGTTGTCCTGGCAGAATGGACGAACCACTGGGCATGCTTTGCGCCCAGGTCGCGGTCGATTCCTTCCTTGATCGACTCGGCGCCGAGCTTCGCAATCGCGTCGCGTGGGTCGACGCCCTTCGGGCAGCGCTCGTTGCAGAAGTAGCAGCGGGTGCAGTCCCAGATCCCGTGCTCGTCGTTGTAGTGCTCGAGCCGCTCCACCTGGGTGCGCTCACGCGGGTCGCCGACGAAGCGGAAGCCCTTGGCGAGGGCCGCCGGCCCGAAGAACTCCGGGTCCGACTCCATCGAGTTGCACTCGGAGACGCAGCAGCCGCACATGATGCAGAGCGCCTCCTTGTGGATCGGGTTCATCTCCTCCTGGGAGTAGCGGAACTCCTTCTCTGGGATCTCCTCGTAGCCGGTGTCGAGCCAGGGCTTCATCGTTCGGATCTTGGCCCAGAAGGGCGTCATGTCGACGACGAGGTCCTTGAGGATGGGCATGTTCCCCATCGCGGAGATGACCGGGACGTGGCCGCGGTCGACGATCGGCTTCATGCGCTCGCGACAGGCGAGCACGGCGCGCCCGTCCATTCGCATTCCGCACGAGCCGCAGATCATCATCCGGCAGCTCTTGCGGTAGCCGAGAGTGCCATCGACCTGGTCCTTGATGATGTCGAGGACATCGAGGAGACATGCCCACTCGGGCGCCACCACCTCGTAGTCCTTGAGCGCGCGCTCGCCGGTCTCGGGGTCGAAGCGCCAGATCTTGAGCGCGACGTCCATCAGCTGTTCCCCAGGAGCGCGGTGATGTCGATTACTTCGTCGTCCGAGGGCACGGTCACCTGCTCATCGGTGCCGAAGTCGTACAGCTCTTCGTCCACGGTCACGCTCGACTCGCCGACCTGCTCGGTAAAGCGCAGCTTGCGCACGAAGCCATCGTCGCCGATCCAGACGTCCATCGGCACGGAGTCCGCGCCGCTCAGCTGCAGCAGCCGCTGGTACACGTCCTTGACCTCGGGGGCCGCCTCGGCGACGACCCGCTGCAGGTCGATCGTTCCCTGATAGTGCGTGGTGCTCTCTCCGCGGACTTCAGCGGAGCCGACCTCGTGGAAGTCGTCGCTGGCGCCCTGGAGAAGGTCGAGCGCCTGGCTGGGATCGCTCTGGTTCAGCTGCTCCAGCTGGGAGAGATCGAGGCCCTGCGATTCACCGAGCTTGCCGATGTCGAGCTTGAACCACTCCTTGCCGGCCGGCAGCTGGACCCCCGACCCGGGCGGAAGCTTCATGTAGTAGACAAGACCGTCGAAGACGACCTCCGCCTGCCCGCTCCCGAGGCCCGCAAGCCCTCCGAGATCCATGGTCAGGCGACCCTTGTGGTCGGCGATGACGCCCTCGCCTCCCAGCTCCCCCTCATTCGCCCCGGCGAAGGTCGCCTTGAACGCCACGCGGGCGCTCTGGCTGGCGGACGTCTTCTGACCGGCTGCGAGGATCGCTTGCGCCTCGGGCGCCTCTGAGGTGCTGATGTCGGACTGCTCCGTCGAAGCCGATTGCGAGCTTCCGCCTCCGCAGGCGGCGAACAGCAGGGCGAACACGAGCGCGCAGCAGGCGGCAAGGAGTCGCACTAGTACGTTCTTTCCTGAGGCTGCCATTTCGTCATGCGGACCGGCTCCCACGAGAGCTCCGGCGCATCCTGACGCCACGTGACCATGGTGTGCTTGAGGAAGTTGTCGTCGTCGCGGTCCGGATGGTCGTGCGGGCGCGCGTGGGCGCCACGGCTCTCCTTACGGGCGAGGCCCGCCTCGACCATGCAGGAGGCGAGCTGGAGCAGGAAGCCGAGCTCGAGCGCTTGCGTGAGATCGTTGTTGAAGACGTCGCCCTTGTCCTCGACGAGCACGTTCCGGTACCGCTCGCCGAGCCCGCCGATGATCTCGCCCTGTCGCTTCATCTGCTTCTCCCGCCGGAAGACCCCGAAGTTCTCGTGCATCGTCGTGGCCATCTCGTCGCGGATGGCATGCGGCCGCTCGCCGGTCGTGCGGCCGAGCAGGGTGTCGAGCTCCCGCTCTGCGTCCGAGACGCGCGAATCCGGGACGGTGACGGTCGTGTGCGAAAGGGCCCACTCGGCCGCCGCTTTGCCCGCCCGCTTGCCGAAGGTGATCGTCTCCATGAGCGCATTTCCGCCCAGGCGATTCGCACCGTGGACAGAGACGCAGGCGACCTCCCCGGCGGCGTAGAGCCCTTCGAGCGACGTCTTGCCCCAGAGGTCGGTGTCGACGCCGCCCATGTGGTAGTGGGCTCCAGGGCGGACGGGGATCGGGTCGTGGATGGGATCGACCCCGGCGAAGACCATGGAGAGCTCACGCGTCCCGTGCAGTCGCTCGAGGATGCGCTCGGCCCCCAGATGACGGAGGTCGAGGAGGACGTTGCCGTCCACTCCGCGTCCCTCGTCGATCTCCGTCTGCTCGGCCCGCGAGATGACGTCCCGGCTCGCGAGCTCCATCGCGTTCGGCGCGTAGCGCTTGAGGAAGCGATCGCCTTCGGAGTTGAGGAGGTACGCGCCTTCCCCGCGGCAACCCTCGGTGATGAGGACGCCCGTGGGCGAGAGGGTCGTCGGATGAAACTGCATCATCTCCATGTCCTTCAAGGGCACGCCGAGCCGCAGCGCCATCGACATGCCGTCTCCCGTGCAGGCGTACGCGTTGGTCGTCCCGGAGTAGAGGCGCCCCGCCCCGCCCGTGGCGAGGATCACCGTCTTGGCGCCGATCGTCCGGAGGCCGCCGTTGACGAGATCCCAGCAGATGGCGCCCTGGCAGCGGCCCTCGTTCTCGACGAGCTGCCAGGCGAAGAACTCCTCGTAGACCTGCAGTTCGCGCTTCATCACCTGCTCGTAGAGGACGTGCACGAGCACGTGGCCGGTGATGTCGGCCGCGTATGCCGTGCGGGGCTCGCCGGCCGCGCCGAAGGGCCGCTGCGCAATCCGTCCGTCCTCGGTTCGGGAGAACACCGCGCCCCAGTGCTCGAGCTGGTAGACGTCTGCGGGCGCCTCGTCGCAGAGGACCTCGATGGCGTCCTGGTCTCCCAGGTAGTCGGAGCCCTTGACAGTGTCGTAGGCGTGCTTCTCCGGATCGTCCTCGGAGGCGTTGCCGAGAGCCGCGTTGATGCCTCCCTCCGCCGCGCCCGAATGGCTGCGAACGGGATGGATCTTGGAGATCAGCGCGACATCCGCTCCCGCGTCGTGAGCCTCGATGGCGGCGCGCATGCCGGCGCAACCGGCACCGACGATGAGAACGTCGTGCTGGGCTTCCACTGAGGAGAGACGCTATCTGACGGCGCGGCGTATCGGCGTCAGACTCGCGGGCCGGCCTTGACGATGTTCTCGTCGGCGCCGAACTTCTCGAAGTTCTCGCGGAAACGCGTGGCGAGGTAGCGGGCCTTCTCGTCGTAGGCCTCGGGATCGCTCCAGGTCGAGCGCGGGTCGAGCAGGCTCGAGTCCACCGCGGGCACCTCGACGGGGACGTCGAAGCCGAAGATCGGGTCGGTCCGGTACTCGACCACGTCGAGCTCCCCGTCCAGGGCGGCGCGGAGGAGCGCCCGCGTGGCGGCGATCGGCATCCGCTGGCCCTCGCCGTACGGCCCACCAGTCCAGCCCGTGTTCACGAGCCATACGGCCGAGCCGTGCTCGTCGAGCTTCCGCCCCAGCATGCGCGCGTAGACCGTCGGCTTCTGGGGCAGGAACGGACCGCCGAAGGCGCAGGAGAAGGTCGGCTGCGGCTCGGTCACCCCGATCTCCGTGCCGGCGAGCTTGGCCGTGAAGCCGGTGAGAAAGTAGAAGAGCGCTTGGTCCCGGGTCAGTCGCGCGATCGGGGGCAGGACGCCGAACGCGTCCGCAGTGAGGAAGACGACGGAGCTTGGATGGCCGGCGCGCTTCTCGGGCAGGGCGTTCTCGATCTGCTCGAGCTTGTAGGCGGCGCGGGTGTTCTCCGTCTTGGACGGATCGTTGAGGTCGAGGACGCCCCGGTCGTCGGCCACGACGTTCTCGAGCACGGTCCCGAATGCGTGGGTCGCCTTGTAGATCTCGGGCTCGGCGTCGGGAGAAAGACGGATGACCTTCGCGTAGCAGCCGCCCTCGAAGTTGAAGACGCCCTCGTCTCCCCAGCCGTGCTCGTCGTCGCCGATCAGGCGCCGCTCCGGATCAGCGGAGAGGGTCGTCTTCCCTGTCCCGGACAGCCCGAAGAAGATGGCGACGCGACCTTCGTCGTCCACATTCGCCGAGCAGTGCATCGGGAACACGCCTTCGAGGGGCAAGCGGTCGTTCATGACAGTGAAGATCGACTTCTTGATCTCGCCGGCGTACTCCGTGCCGCCGATCAGCACCTCCGCGCGGGAGGGATGCAGGACGATGAACGTCTCGCTTCTGGTCTCGTCTTCGTCCGGGTCAGCCTCGACAGCCGGCGCGTGCAGGACGACTGAATCGGGCTCGAAGTCGCGCAAGTCGTCTTCGCTCGGGTCGATGAAGAGCGTCTTGGCGAAGAGCGCGTGCCAGGGCGAGTCCGTGACGACCCGAACAGCGATGCGGTGTGCGGGATCGGCGCCGGTGAAGGCGTTGACGACGTAGAGGTCGCGCTCGTTGAGGTGCTCGACGATCTTCTCGCGCAGGCCCTCGAACCGCTCCTCGGAGATCGGCTGGTTGACGTCGCCCCAGGCGATGCGGTCTTCGGACTCGGCCTCGCGCACGAAGAACTTGTCCTTGGCCGAGCGACCCGTGTGCTCTCCGGTGTCGACGACGAGGGGGCCCCCTTCGGCCAGCCGTCCTTCCTCGCGGACGAGTGTGTGCGTATAGAGGAGCGAGGTGGTCGGATTCCAGTAGACCCGGCCTTCGGGATCGAGCCCGTGGCCTTCGAGTCCGCTGGAGGTGGTCGTGATCGCCATCAGCGCGCGTAATCGTACGCGTAGTACCCGGTTTCGGGCACGTGCACGCTCCGTGACGGGCAGGAAGCGCACGGGCGAGGCGAAACACCCCGACGTGGACACGCGAGCCGCAGTCGACAGCTTCCTCGAGAGCCCCGCGCTCGCGGAGTCGACCCGTCGCGCTTATCGGATCGATCTCGAGGAGTTCGAGGCCTGGCTCGACCGCGAAGGTCTCGAGCTCTCACAGTTCGATGCGCGCGCTTTCGCCGACTACCTGGCCGAACTCGGCGCCGACCGGCCTGGCCGCACGCCGCGCAAGCTTTCCGAGAGGACGATCGCGCGCAAAGTCGCGGCGGTTCGATCTCTCGTTCGCGCGACTCTCGGCCCCAGCCGCGTGCCCGACCTCGCGCTGACGGGACGGCGGCGCCGACGGCTACCGCACGCGCCCAAGCCCGACGAGACCGACCTCCTGCTCGACTCTCTCTCCGGCATCGACCCTCTGTCAATTCGGAACCGGGCACTCTTCGAACTCGTCTACTCCGCCGGCCTGCGCGCGCAGGAGGCCGTCGACCTGACCCTCGCCGACGTCGACTTCGAGCAGGAGGCGGTGCTCGTACGCGGGAAGGGGAACAAGGAGCGTCTCGTCCCGCTCGGTGAGGAGGCGGCACTGCGCTTGCGGATCTACCTGGAGGACGCGCGGCCGCAACTTGCGCGCGGCGCGCAGGACGCCCTCTTTCTCTCCGCCCGCGGGCGGCCGCTCGACACGTCGACGCTGCGGCGGCTGCTTCCGAACCCGCACCGCCTGCGGCATGCCTTCGCCACCCACCTCCTCGAGGGCGGCGCCGACCTGCGCACGATCCAGGAGCTGCTCGGCCACTCCTCCCTCTCCACCACCCAGATCTACAGCCATGTCGACTCCAAACGACTCCGGCGCGTCTACGACCGCTCGCACCCTCGCGCCTGATCCTCAGGTCACGGGTTTCCTGGCGCTCCTCGCCGCGAGGCGAGCGCCACGGACGGTCGACGCCTATCGGCGGGACCTCGCCGACCTGGCCCGCTCTCTCGGGAAGCCCCCCACCGAAGCCACCGAGGAAGACGTCAAGGCGTGGCTGGCCGACCTCAGGGGCCGCGGCCAGGCGCCCGCGTCGGTCGCGCGGCGCGCCGCGGCCGCACGCGCCTTCTACCGCCATCTCGTGCTGCTCGGCGTGCGCAACGACAACCCCGCCGCGGACGTCGACCTTCCCCGGCGCCGAGAGCGCTTACCCAGAACGCTGTCACCGGCAGAGGTCGAGCGACTGATCGCAGCTGCCAACGGAACGACGCCCCGCTCGCTCCGCGACCGCGCTCTCGTCGAGCTCCTCTACGGGGCCGGGCTCCGCGTGAGCGAGGCGGTCGGGCTCGAGCGCGGAAGCATCGACCTCGACAACCGCCTCGTTCGCTGTATCGGCAAGGGCGACAAGGAGAGGATCGTCCCGCTCGGCCGCGAGGCCGCCGACGCTCTCCGGCGGTACGAGGCGCGCGGCCGACCCTACCTCGACCGCCGCCACCGTCCCGAGCTCTTCCTCAACGCCCAGGGAGGGGCGCTCACGCGAGCGGGCGCCTTCTTGATCCTGCGGAAGTTGGCGGAAAAGGCCGGGCTGGACGCCCAGCGCGTCCACCCTCACATCCTGCGGCACTCGTTCGCCACCCATCTGCTCGAAGGAGGCGCAGACCTCCGCAGCGTGCAGGAGATGCTGGGGCACGCGGACCTGGGAACGACCGAGCTCTATACCCATGTTTCGGACCGTCGAAGGCGTGACACCTATTTCTCAGCGCACCCACATGCGCGCCGTCGACGTTAGGACCACGAGACAAATGACTCCCGTACACCCCCAATTCCTCGGAGCGCTCGCGACCACGGCAGGCCTCCTCCTCGCCATGGTCTGGCTCGCCGCGCGAATGAGCCTGATCGAGCTGCGCCGGCCCGACAGATGCCCCGCCTGCGGCCGCCTCCGCCATAACGGCATCTGCGGCTGCGGCTAAACAGCTAGCGCTTCGTCGACTTCTTCTTCAGCGCCTGGTGGACCGCTGTCGCGGCCCCGCGGAGGCCCGCGTCGTCCGACTCGTCTCCGAGGTGGGCTAGCAGTGTGATCGTGTCCGCCGTCGGGGATCCGTTCTTGAGACAGAGGATGGCGAGCCGCCGGACGGCCTGGTTGGGGTCGTCGTTGGCGAGCGAGTGCAGGAGCGCGCGGCTCCCGTTCACGAGCCCGGGATGGTCGCGGGAGAGCAGCTCCAGCGAGAGGAGCGCAGAGCCTCGGCTGGCCGGGCTCTCGTCTTCGAGCCCGCGGCGCAGAAGCTCGGTCTTCTGGTTGAAGCGGAGCTGCCCGATCGCGCGATAGGCGGCCGCACGCTCGCGGTAGTCGGCGCTGCGGGCCGCGCTCTCGAGCTCGTCCGCCACCTCGCGGCGGATGTCGGCCAGCGCGCGCTCGTCCGGGGCTTGCTCGGCTCGGGCGACTGCCTCGGCGAGCTTCACACGGCTTCCAGCGAGCGCGAGGCGGGACCGACGTATTTCGCCGACGGACGGATCAGCCGTCCGGAGCGCTTCTGCTCGAGGATGTGAGCCGACCAGCCGGCAACGCGTGCGCAGGCGAACATGGCGGGGAAGAGCGGCGGCGGGATGTCGGCGATGTCCAGCACGACGGCCGACCAGAACTCCACGTTCGTGGCAAGGACGCGCTCGGGGTGGCGCGCTTTGAGCTCTTCGAGAGCCGCCTGCTCGAGCGCCTCGGCGACCTCGACGCGCGGCGACTCGAGCTCGTGCGCGGTGCGGCGAAGCACTCGGGCGCGGGGATCCTCGGCCCGGTAGACGCGGTGGCCGAATCCCATGATCCGCTCGCCGCGGTCGAGGAGGTCGCGCACGTACTGCGAGACGTCGCCGGCCCGCTCCACCTCGTCGAGCATCTTGAGAACGCGGGTGGGCGCGCCACCGTGCAGCGGGCCGGACAGAGCGCCGACGGCCGCCGACATCGCGGCACTGCAATCGGCGCCGGTCGACGCCACGATCCTGCCGGTGAACGTGGACGCGTTGGCTCCGTGCTCCGCGGCCGAGACCCAGTAGGAGTCGACCGCGCGCACATGATGCGGATCGGCCTCGCCTCGCCAGCGCAGGAGAAAGCGCTCGGCCGCGATGTCTCCCTCGGCGACGCGCTCGTCCGGCACCCGCGGCTCCTTGCCGCGAGCCGACTGCGCGACAAGCGAGATCATCCCGGCCGACAGGCGGGCCAGGTCGTCGCGGGCCTGCTCGTCCGAGATGTCGATGAGCTGACCGAGGTTCCAGAGCCCTCCCAGCTCAGCGGTGGAGGCCTGCAGGTCGGCCATGGCGCTGCCGGTGCGGGCCGGAAGCTCGATGTTCTCCGCCCGAGGCATCCCCGGATCGAAGGAGTCGTCCGCGAGGAGGCCCCACACCCTCTCGTAGGGCACCTTGCCGACGAGCTCTTCGATGTCGACCCCGCGATAACGGAGCGCGCCGCCTTCCTTGTCGGGCTCGGCAATCTCCGTCTCGAAGGCCACGACCCCTTCGAGCCCTGGCTTGAACTCGTTCACGCCCCCAAATCTACCCTGAACCCTCCGCGCGAAGCCTCGCTAGAGTCCAAGCAGATGGCCCATCGCGTCACCTTCATCCCCGGGGACGGGACGGGCCCGGAGATCGCAGAGGCAACCCGCCGCGTCCTCGATGCGAGCGGGGCCGAGCTCGAGTGGGACGTCCAGCGGGCCGGCGCGGACGTGATGGAGGAGCACGGCGGCAATCCCCTCCCCGAGCACGTGCTCGACTCGATCAAGCAGAACGGCGTCGCGCTCAAGGGCCCCATCACGACCCCCGTCGGGACTGGCTTCCGCTCGGTGAACGTCGCCCTGCGGAAGACCCTCGACCTGTACGGCCAGGTCCGGCCGTGCAAGAGCTACGCCGGGGTGCGCTCGCGCTACGAGAACGTCGACCTGGTCGTCGTGCGCGAGAACACGGAGGACCTCTATGCGGGCATCGAGTTCGAAGAGGGAACGTCGCACGCGCGAGACCTCATCGACTGGGTCGAGCACCATGGACATCCGCGGCTCCGTGAGGACTCGGGCATCTCGCTGAAGCCGATCTCGGTTGCGGGCTCGCGCCGCATTGTCGAGTTCGCCTTCGACTACGCGCGACGGAACGGCCGCAGCAAGGTCACGGGCGTCCACAAGGCCAACATCATGAAGTTCACCGACGGGCTCTTCCTCCGAGTCGCGCGGGAGGTCGCGGAGGAGAACTCCGACCTCGAGTTCGAGGACCGGATCGTGGACAACCTCTCCATGCAGCTCGTCCAGCGGCCCGAGGAGTACGACGTCCTCGTCTGCCCCAACCTCTACGGCGACATCGTGTCGGATCTCTGCGCGGGCCTGATCGGAGGCCTGGGTCTCGCGCCCGGAGGCAACTTCGGCACGCACGCGGCCGTCTTCGAGCCCACGCACGGCTCCGCCCCGAAGTACAAGGGCCAGAACAGGGTCAACCCAATGGCGATGATGCTCTCCGGCGTGATGATGCTCCGCCACTTGGAGGAGCGCGACGCGGCGGATCGCGTGGAAGGGGCGATCGCCGCGGTCATCGCCGAAGGCCGCGCCGTCACGTACGACATGAAGCCGGCCCGGGACGATCCGACAGCCGTGGGGACGAGCGAGGTCGCGGATGCCGTCATCGACAAGATGGGAGTGAGGGTGTGAGAAGGAAGATCACCGTGGTCGGCGCCGGAAACGTGGGCGCCACCGCGGCGCAGGAGATCGTCCGCGCCAATTACGCCGACGTCGTGCTCGTGGACATCAAGGAAGGGCTGCCACAGGGCAAGGCGCTCGACATCAACTCGGCGGGCCCGGTACTCGGCTACAACCCCGCGATCGTCGGCACGAACCGCTACGACGAGAGCGAGGGATCGGACATCGTTGTCGTCACCGCGGGCGTCCCCCGCACGGGCGACATGAGCCGCGACGACCTCGTCACCACCAACGAAGGGATCGTCTCCTCGGTCACGCGCGAGGCGGTCGAGCGCTCTCCGGAGGCGATCCTGATCGTGGTCTCGAACCCGCTCGACGCCATGTGCCACGTGGCCAAGGACGTTGCGGGCTGGCCGCGCGAGCGCGTGTTCGGCATGGCCGGCATCCTCGACACCGCGCGCTTCCGAACCTTCATCTCCTGGGAGACGGGCACGGCGCCGGAGGACGTGACGGCGATGGTCCTCGGGGGTCACGGCGACCAGATGGTGCCGGTCGTCTCGGCGACGACCGTGGGGGGCATCCCGCTCGAGCAGCTCGTCTCCGACGAGCGCATCGGGGCCCTCGTCGAGCGCACGCGCAAGGGCGGCGGTGAGTGCGTGCAGCTCCTGGGGACGTCTGCCTGGTATGCGCCGGGAGCGGCCGTCGCGGAGATGGTGCACGCGGTCGCCCTCGATCAGAAGCGGGTGCTTCCGTGCACCGCCTACCTCGAGGGCGAGTTCGGGATCGACGGGCTCTACATGGGCGTGCCCGTGAAGCTCGGGGCCGGCGGCATCGAGGAGATCGTCGAGCTCGAGCTCTCCGAGGATGAGCAAAGCGAGCTGGCCCGCTCGGCGGAGGCGGTTCGCGAAGTGGTCGGCGTGCTGGCCGGATCCTCCTGAGAGCGCGTCCCCTCCTCATCGTCCTCGCCGTTCTGGGGGTCACCCTCGCCGTGCTGTGGTTCGTGCCCTCGAACGAATACATCTTCCTCCCCGATCCGCCGCGGGCCGTCGAGCCGCTCGTCCAGGTGCCCGGCGAGAAGCGCACGGACGAGAACGGGGGCATCTACATGGTGGACATCTTCGTCCGCAAGGCGAGCCTGCTCGAGCGGCTCATCCCCGGGATCCACGACGGCGCCTCGCTCGTGCCGGCGAAGGACGTCAACCCCATCGGCGTAAGCGAGTCCCAGCGAATCAAGCAGAGCCAGGACGAGATGAGCCAGTCGCAGAAGATCGCCGCCGCCGTGGCGCTCCGCCAACTCGGCTACAAGGTGAACGTGAAAACGAACGGAGTCGAGGTGACCGCGGTCTATCCCGGAGCGCCCGCCGCCGGAAAGCTCGAGGTGGGCGACGTGATCGTGTCGGTGAACGGGAAGCCCGTCGAGACCACTGCCGACCTGCAGCGGCTGATGCGGGACGTCGAGCCCGGCGACACCGTCAAGTTCGGCGTCCGGCGCTCGGGAGGCGTGGAGCAGGTTGACCTCGACACCGTCGCGAGCACGGACCAGGACCGCAGGGCGATCGTGGGCGTCCAGATCGACCAGTCGGCCACCATCGACCTTCCGGTCGCGATCAAGATCGACACGGGCTCGATCGGAGGCCCCTCTGCAGGCCTCGCCTTCTCGCTCGACATCGTCGACGAGCTGGGCAAGAAGGATCTCGACGACGACAAGAAGATCGTCGTCACCGGGGCTCTCGACCTCGACGGGACCGTCGAGCCGATCGGCGGCATCAAGCAGAAGACAATCGCCGCGCGGGACGCCCACGCGGACCTCTTTCTCGTCCCGGACGACAATGCGGCGGAGGCGCGGCGCTACGCGGATGGGCTCGACGTGGTTCCGGTGTCCACGTTCCGTGAGGCGTTGTCAGTTCTGACAAATCAGTAGTTTTCGGAACTGGCAACTACCCTCACGTTCTTGTCGGAAATTGCGTGAAATTGCTCTCGCCTGTCCTTCAACCTCGGGTCGTGCCGTCCTATAGTCACCCGGCCCGGATGGCCAAACGACGAGAGATCACCTGCGACGACTGCTTCTTCCGCCGAGCCGATCTCTGCGCCATCCCGGGGAACTGCGTCTGCCCCACCTTCCGCCACGCGAAGGCCGCTCTGGACCCGCCGCGGCAGCCGCAGCTCGTTCAGCGGCCGCTTCGCGGCGTAACCGCCGCGGCCTAGCTACGTCCGGGTTTCAAGGGGCCCGCGGGAAGCGCGGGTCGTCCCGGACGGATGCGAAGTCCTCGTCCGTCTGCGCCCACTCGCGCGTGCGCGGATCCTTCTCGACGACTTCCTGGAGATGCGCGAGCGCGTCGTCCGCGCGGCCCGCGAGGGCCTCGAAGCAGGCCAGGTTGTAGAGCACGTTCGGGTTGCCGGGATGGCGCTCGAGGGCGGCCTCGAAGACACCGATGCCCTCGTCTGGTCGCCCCTGGTCGAGAAAAGGCTTGGCCGCCAGCCATGCCTCCCACGGAGAGGGTTCGAATCGCCGGCCAGGCGTCGCACCCACGACGAGGACCGTCGTCCCGGCTTCCTCGGCAACGGCGCCGCGCCGAACCTCCGGGTCGCCCACGAAGACCACCGTTCCGGTGGGCGCGTCAAGCCGCTCGCCGGAGACTTCGAATGTCGCTCGTCCGCTGACGACGAAGTAGAGCTCCTCATGCCGTCCCGCGCCAGAAGTCGTCTCGACATGCTCTTCGATCACATGGTCGCCGGCGTTCTCAGCCGTATAGGCGTTGATCCCGAATGACGTAATGCCGAAGTGGAGGCGGACCGGCCGCACCCCGAACTCCGCGCCGCTGACGATCAGCGGAAGATCGTCAATGCTGGCGACCTCGTATTGCTTGTCGGCCACCTACGCCGCGACCGCGGCTGCTTCGCGGACGAGGCGGCCGAGGCGGCCGACCCCCTCCTCGATCTCCGGAGCCGTCGCGAACGAGTACGCGAGGCGAGCCGCCTCCTCGCCGCCTCCGTGGAAGAAGAAGTCCGCGCCCTTGATGAACGTGACGTCCTCCTCCGCGGCCCGCCCGAGCAGCTCCTCGCCGCGCACGCCGGCTGGTAGGTCGAGCCAGAGGAAGTAGCCCCCTTCGGGCCGGCTCCAAGCAGCGCTCTCTCCCAGCTCCCGCTCGAGCGAGGCGGTCATCGCGTCGCGCCGAATGCGCAGGCCCTCGCGGACGCGCTCCAGGTTCGGCTCGTAGCGGCCGTTCGTGACGAACTCGAAGAGCGCGGCCTCGACGAAGATCGCCGGCGAGACGTAGTGCTCGAGCACGAGCGCCTCGATCTCCGGCACGACCTCCTCCGGGAGGATCACGTAGCCCGTGCGAATTCCCGGAGCGACCGTCTTGGAGAAGGAGGAGAGGAAGACGACGCCCTCACCGTCGGAAATCTCGAGGAGGCGTGGGAGCGGTTCCCCGTCGAATCGCAGCTCGCCGTAGGGATCGTCCTCGAAGATCAGTGCTCCCCGCTCGCGGGCGAGCTCGACGAGCCGGAAGCGGTTCTCACGCGAGAGCGTGCGGCCGCTCGGGTTCTGGAAGGTCGGGATCGTGTAGACGACGTCTCCGGCCCGCAGGGCTCCGGCAAGCGCGTCGACGTCGAGCCCGTCGTCGGCAAGCTCGATCTGCTCGACCTCCGCACCGATGCGGCGCAGAATCGACAGCGACCGGTCGTAGCACGGGGCCTCGACAAAGAAGCGCGATCCGTCCTTGACGAGGTGGCGGGCCACGAACGAGAAGCCCTGGAGCGAGCCGTTCGTGACAACGACGCGGCCCGGCTCGATGCCGTGACGCTCGGCGATCCACTCCCGCAGCGGCGGGTAGCCGCCCGGCGGGCCGTAGTTGAGCGCCGTCGCCCCGTCGCGCTGCAGGGCGGCCGCCGCGCAGTCGGCGAACTCCTCGATCGGCAGGAGATCGGGGCCCGGCATGCCGCGCGCGAACGAGATGGCGCTCACGGGCCTGAGTCTAGAGCCCCTAGCGGCGCTCAGGCGCGGGCGCCGACGACCTCGGCGACGAGCTGCGCCACCTCGGTCGGATTCGTGCCGACGCGGACGCCGTGCGCCTCGAGCGCTTCCTTCTTGGCCTTGGC
>Ga0307277_10000222_pt1 | contig 19582 bp, 17 predicted proteins | sample ER_DNA_116_FD_194473 | JGI IMG/M metagenome (GOLD analysis project Ga0307277, IMG submission 194473) | Bulk soil microbial communities from the East River watershed near Crested Butte, Colorado, United States - ER_DNA_116 | ecosystem: Environmental > Terrestrial > Soil > Floodplain | place...
GAGGAAGAGGCCGCCGGGGTCCCGGTCTAAGCTTCCCGGCCGAAGTGGCCCGCGACTACCCCACGCTGCTCGACCTCGTCGGCGCGACGCCGATCGTCCGCCTGGACAAGCTCGGGCGCGATGTCGGGCCGACGCTGCTGGCGAAGCTCGAGTACCTGAACCCCGGCGGTTCGGTGAAAGACCGGATCGGGCTGCCGATGATCGAGCAGGCAGAGCGCGACGGAAAGCTCAAGCCGGGCGGCACGATCGTCGAGCCGACCTCCGGCAACACGGGCGTCGGGCTCGCAATCGCCGCCGCGATCAAGGGCTATCGCTGCATCTTCGTCATGCCCGACAAGATGAGCCAGGAGAAGATCGCGCTCCTGCGCGCATACGGCGCCGAGGTCGTGATCTGCCCGACCGCCGTCCCGCCCGACTCGCCCGAGAGCTACTACTCGGTCTCCGACCGCCTTGCCGAGGAGATCCCCGGCGGCTTCAAGCCCGACCAGTACTCGAACATGGCCAATCCGGACGCCCACTATGAGGTGACCGGGCCCGAGATCTGGGAGCAAACGGGGGGCGAGCTCGACGCAATCGTGATCTCGGTGGGGACCGGCGGCACGATCTCCGGCGTCGGGCGCTTCTTCAAGGAACGCAAGCCCGAGGTCCTGATCGTCGGCGCCGATCCCGAGGGCTCGGTCTACACCGCGCAAGACGAGGCCGACGTCCACCCCTACCTCGTCGAGGGGATCGGCAAGGACAGCTGGCCGCAGACCATGGACCCCGAGGTCGTGGACGAATGGATCCGGGTCTCCGACCGCAACTCGTTCCTGGCCGCGCGGCGGCTCGCGCGCGAGGAGGGCATCCTCGCCGGCGGTTCCGCGGGGACGACGGTGTGGGCGGCGCTCCAAATTGCTGCGCGGCTCGGCTCCGAGGCGCAGATCCTGACGCTCATCCCCGACACCGGCCGCAACTACCTGTCGAAGTTTTACGACGACAACTGGATGCTCGACCACGGCTTCCTCGAGAGGCATGCGCCAGCGCCGACCGTCGAAGCCGTGCTGCAAGCCAGGCGTGCCGAGGAGCCGGGCGTGCCGGAGTTCGTCGTGATCGGCTCCCACCAGAAGGTCGGCGAGGCGATCGAGCTGATGCAGCGGTACTCGATCTCCCAGCTCCCGGTCGTGCGCGACGGCGCCTCGGAGTCGCTGGCGGACGTCGTCGGCTCGCTCCAGGACCGCGACCTGCTCGACCGCGTCTTCAAGAACCCGGACGCACTGCACGAGGACGTCGCCAACGCGATGCAGCCGCCGCTCGCGACGATCGACGTCGGCGACTCGCTCGACGAGGTCTTCCCCACGCTCACCGGGCGGACGAACGCGGTCGTCGTCGCGCGCGAGGGCCGACCCGTCGGAATGATCACTCGTTCCGACCTGCTCGAGTATCTCGCTCATCAGCGCGGCAACTCGACCGGCTGAGTTGGCTGCCGACCGCCTCAGGAACCTGCTCGAACAGGCCTTCCCCGCCTCGGAGGTGGAGGTCGAAGACCGTACCGGCGGCGGCGACCACTTCCAGATCACCGTGTCGAGCGCGCGCTTCGACGGACTGTCGCTGCTCGAGCAGCACCGGCTCGTCAACGAAGCCCTCGCAGCCCCGTTCGCCGATGGCACGATTCACGAACTACGGATCAAGACGAAAGGAACACAATGAGCGAGCTTCGCGAGCAGATCGAGAACGTGATCGCCTCAGAGGACGTCACCCTCTTCATGAAGGGGACGCCGCAGTTCGTCATGTGCGGGAACTCCTCGCGGGCACTCGAAGCGCTGCGCCGCGCCGGCGCGCCGGTAACGACGGTCGACGTCCTGCCCGATCCCCGGATCCGCCAGGAGCTCTCGGCGATCTCGAGCTGGCCGACGATTCCGCAGGTCTTCGTTCGCGGCGAGCTGGTCGGCGGCGCCGACATCGTCGAGGAGCTCGCGCAGACCGGCGAGCTGGAGCGGACGCTGGAGGAAAAGCTCGGCCCCGACTACCGTGCCGGCGTCCCTGAGCGGGTAGTAACCGTCGGGTAACCCCGTTAACATCCCGCCTCGGCCCGAGTCATTCGTCCGAGGGAGAGGTTTATGGAACAGGTAGTCGTCGCGCCGAGCGCGGAAAGCCGCCGTCGCACGTCGGTCATCGTCACGTCCGCCATTGCGGTCGCCCTCATCGTCGTCTCGATCGTCTTCGCGGCGAGCGCGCCCTGGTATTTCGTCTTCAAGATGCTCCATGTCGGCGCCGCCGTGGTCTGGGTCGGCGGCGGCCTGTTCATCACCGTCATCGCGGTGCTCGCCGAGCTCGCGCGTGACGACGACCAGCTGCTCGAGATCGGCCACTGGGCCGAGACCGTCGCCGGGCGCCTGTTCCCGGTGATGTCGTTCGTCGTGCTCGGGTTCGGGATCGCCATGACCTCGAACGGCGATATCCCCTACAACCAGTTCTGGATCGTCTTCGGGCTCGTCGCCTGGGCGCTCTCGGCGGCGACGGGGATCCTGTTCCTCGGACCGGAAGCGAAGCGGCTGAACAAGGCGGCCGCCGCGCACGGGCCGCAGGCCCCCGAGGTGCAGGCGAGACTGCGACGGATCCTGCTCGTCGTCCGCGTAGACGTCGCGCTGATGTTCCTGATCGTCTTCGACATGGTGGTCAAGCCGTTTAGCTACTAGAGGGTCGCCCAGAGCAAGGACGTTGCGCAGATGACGGCGAGCCCGGTGGTAGGCACCAGTGTCTTCAACCGAAGCTCGGCGTCTTGGCCTGCAAGATCGCTGGCGATCATGGTCGCAACCGAGCCGTGCGGCGTGGCCAGAGCACCAACCGTCAGCCCGATCAGGGCGGCGTAGCTCGCCGGACCCGCGGTAAGGAGCGTCGCGACGGCGGCGGTCACCGGCAAGTTGTTGGCGAGTCGCCGAGGCAGCCGTCGTCAAAGCGGCAACACCCAGGAGGGCGAAGAAGTGGTGGCCGCCGAGGGAGAGCGAAGGGACGAGACCTCGAAGAACAGCGAGGAGCCCCACCAGTTGGGCGCCGATTCGCCACGGGAGGAAGAAGACGCGCTCCCTCGCCCGGCTCCCCTCGGTGGAGTGAGTCGCGTAGCGGCGCGGACCGAGCCGGCGCAGCGGAACCAGCGCGCAGAGGATCGCCGCGAAGACGCCCGGCAGGAACAAATGCAAGAGGAACGCGTCTGGCGACAGGCCGAGCCGGCTCATGATCACCAGAGGCTCGCCCTCACCCCTCTGGGCGAGGCCGTCTTTCGTTCTGCCAACCGCCTCCTCCGTTCGCGGCTCGGCGCGTTGCTGGGTGAGCTTCGACCCCATGAAGGCGACCAACTCGCCCGGCTGCTGAAGCGCGTCGAGGAGGGATTAGGCGGCTCTCCGCCACCGCGCCGGCCTCACCCGCACCCGAGAAAGCCGTAACTACACTCCCAGGCATGGATTTCGAGACCCGGGCGATCCACGCCGGGCAGGAGCCCGATCCGACGACCGGCGCCCTGACGGTGCCGATCTACCAGACCTCGACCTACCTCCAGGACGCGGTCGGCGAGAACAAGGGCTACGACTACTCGCGCGCCTCGAATCCGACCCGCAGCGCGCTCGAGACCTGCCTTGCCTCGCTCGAGGGCGCCGAGCACGGCATCGCCTTCGGCTCGGGCCTCGGCGCAACGACGACGCTGATGCACCTTCTGAATCCGGGCGACCGCGTGATCGCAGTCAACGACGTCTACGGCGGCGTCTACCGGATGTTCTCGCAGGTCTATGAGCCGAAGGGCTACCTCTTCGACTGGATCGACGCGCCGGAGATCAACGAAAACCTCGCCGACCACCTGGACGAGGGGACACGAATGGTCTGGTTGGAGACGCCTACGAACCCGCTCCTCAACGTGATCGACATCCGGGCCGCCGCCGAGGCCGCGCACGCCGCGGGCGCGCTGGTCGTCGTCGACAACACCTTTGCCACGCCGTACCTGCAACAGCCGTTCTCGCTCGGCGCCGACATCGTCCTCCACTCGACGACCAAATACCTCGGCGGGCACTCCGACCTGATCGGCGGCTTTGTCGCCACGAGCGATCCGACGATTGCGGAGCGACTCTACTTCCTGCAGAAGTCGCTCGGGGCGATTCCCGGGCCGTTCGACTGCTGGCTCGTCCTGCGCGGGCTGAAGACGCTCGCGGTGCGAATGCGGCAGCACTGCGCGAGCGCGCTTGCGATCGCCGGCTTCCTGGAGCGGCACCCCCGTGTCGAGAAGGTGCTCTACCCAGGGCTGCCTCACCATCCGGGCCACGCGATCGCCGCGCGCCAGATGCGCGACTTCGGCGGCATGATCTCCTTTCTGGCCGAGTCCGAGGAAGAGGCCGTCGCGCTCGTGGCGCGGACGAAGATCTGGAAGCTCGCGGAGAGCCTCGGTGGCGTCGAGAGCCTGATCGAAGTGCCGGCGCGGATGACGCACGCGTCAACGGTCGACTCCCCCTTCGCCGCGCCGGGGAACCTCGTCCGCCTCTCGGTCGGCCTCGAGTCGGCGGAGGATCTCCTGGCCGACCTCGAGGTGGCGCTCGCCGTCTCGGCCGAGGCCACGCAGGCGCGCTGAACAGCCAGCGCGTGCCACCCGAGCCGCTCGACCTCCTGCACCTCGGCCGCCAGCGGGTGATCGGCGCCTACCTGCTGGAGACGCCGGACGGCCCGGCGCTCTTCGACTGCGGGCCCGCCACTTGCGTCCCAGCTCTGAAGGAGCGCCTACGCGAGCGCGGGTTGAAGCTGCAGGACCTGCGGCATCTGCTGCTCTCCCACATCCACCTCGATCACGCGGGAGCTACCGGCGTCCTCGTGCGCGAGCACCGGGAGCTGCAGGTCCACGTCTCGTCGATCGGCGCGCCGCATCTCGTCGACCCGTCGCGCCTCGAACAGAGTGCGCGCCGGCTCTACGGCGACGAGTTCGACACGCTCTGGGGCGAGCTCGCGCCGGTGCCGAAGGAGAACGTGCGCGAGACCGGCAACGTCGTACTCGGGCTCGACTGCTTCCCCACACCGGGGCACGCCTCCCACCACGTCTGCTACCTCGACCGCGACGGCACGCTGTTTGCCGGCGACGCGGCCGGGGTCCGCATCCAGCCGAGCCGGTTCGTGCTGCCGCCGACGCCGCCTCCGGAGTTCGACCTCGCCGCGTGGGAGTCGACGCTCGACGAGCTCGAGCGGAGGGCGCCGGAGCGGCTGGCGCTGATCCACTTCGGCGTCGCGAACGACCCGCCCACGCATCTCGCCGAGCTGCGGAGGCGGCTGCGCGCCTGGACGGCGCTGGTTGGAAGCGGTGCAAGCGAGAAGGAGTTCGAGGCGGTCGCGATCGCCGAGCTTGGCGACGATGCCCCGCCGTACATGCAGGCGATGCCTCCCTGGCAGTCCTACGCCGGCCTCCGACGGTACTGGGACAAGCGTCAGACGGCGCCAACGGGCGAAAGCGCGGGTAGTGGCGCCGCGCTTTCCTGATCTCAGTTCGGGCTGATCTCGCTTGGTGAAGGCGGCGCCAGCGGCGCGCAGCGGGGCTCGTGTACCTCGGCGAGCCGGAGCAGGAGCGCATGCAGGTTCCTGCGTTCCTCGTCGCTGAGCGGCTCGAGAAACTCGTCCTCCGTCTGGCGCGAAATCGCTCGCAGCTGCCTGAGCTTTTGCTTGCCGGCCGAGGTGAGGTGGACGACGTGCCGCCGGCGGTCCTTGGAATCCCGGCGGCGCTCGACCAGCCCTCGCTCCTCGAGCTCGTCGAGCAGCCCGACTAGCTGACCGCGGTCGTAGCCCAGCGCGTCGGCGATCGCTCCCTGGGTCTCGAGCGAGCGCTCGCTCAACACGAGCAGGATGGCGTAGTGGTAAGGATGTAGGCCCGTCTGCTCATAAGCCTTCATCGAACGCTCCTTGGCCGCATAGCCCAAGCGCTTCAGCAGGAAGGTTGCAGACTCCACGAGCTCCTCGGGAAGGTGCTGAGGTGCAGGAAGCGGGGGTGCTGTCGCCGGACGTGTAACGGCCATTACGAAATTGTAGCGCCCGTCAAAGGTTGTGGTGCTGTATAGTTGATCTCGTCAACGATTCTGGAGGTCAACTACGTGAGTATTTCGGACCGGCGCTGGAGTGCACTCGCTCTCATCGTCACTGCGCAGTTCATGGTCATCCTCGACGTCGCGATCGTCAACGTCGCGCTGCCGTCGATCAAGGCTGACCTGAATTTCTCTCAGACGAGCCTTCAGTGGGTGATCTCGGCCTACGCGATCATGTTCGGAGGCGCTTTGCTCCTGGGCGGGCGGCTTGCCGACTTGCTCGGGCGTCGAAGGCTGTTCATGGTCGGGCTGTCGATCTTCGCCGCGAGCTCCCTCCTGTGTGGTCTTGCGTGGTCGGAGAGCTCGCTGATCGGCTTCCGCGCGGTGCAAGGGCTCGGCGGAGCGCTGCTCGCCCCGGCTGCGCTCTCGCTTCTGATGACGAGGTTCGCGGAGGGCCGCGAGCGCAATCTCGCGCTGGGGATCTACGGTGCGGCATCGGGGAGCGGCGCCGCGGCGGGGGTCTTGCTCGGCGGCGTTCTCACCTCGTACCTGAGCTGGTCGTGGATCTTCTTCATCAACGTGCCGGTAGGCCTCGCCGCAATTGCGTTGACCCCGTTGCTGCTGCCGGAGAGCCGCGCCGGCCTGGCGCATCGCCACTTCGACTTCCCCGGCGCCGCCTCGATCACCGCCGGCCTGATGCTGCTCGTCTACACGATGACGCGCGCGACGAACGACGGCTGGGCCGCCACGTCAACGCTCGCGCTCCTCGGCGGCGCGGCGGCCCTCGTGCTCGCGTTCATCGCGATCGAGCTGCGGTCTCCATCACCGCTGCTGCCGTTGCGGATCTTCCGTTCGCGCACGCTTGCGGCCGCGAACGCAGCAATGGCCATCGTCGGGGCGGTCGCGTTCTCCGAGTTCTTCGTGTTGACGCTCTACTTACAGGACGTCCTGCACTACTCGGCCGTGGAGAGCGGCGCCGCCTTTGCCGGCTTCGCGCTGGCGGTCGTCGTCGTCTCGAACGTCGCGCAGGTGATCGTCGGGCGCCTGGGCGTCCGGCCGACCCTCTCGGCCGGGCTGCTCATCTCCGCACTATCGCTCGCATTGCTCACACGGCTGCCGGTCGATGGACACTACTTCTGGGATCTCTTTCCGGCATTCGTCCTCGGCGGCGCCGGCATGGGGCTTTCGTTCGTCCCGGTCACTATCGCCAGCCTCGCGGGAGTCGAGCGCTCCGATGCCGGGGTTGCTTCCGGGCTGATCAACACGAGCCGCCAGATCGGCGGCGCGATCGGGATCGCCGCCATCAGCGCGGTGGCCGCTAGCTCCACAAGCGGCTATGTGCAGACTCATTCCGGCGTCACAGCGTCGAACGGCGTTGCGCTCGACCATGGCTTCCAGACTGCGCTCTACGCACTGACGGGACTGCTGCTCGTCGGGGCGCTGATCGCGGTCACGTTGGTCAAGTCGGCGCCGCGACCGGCCGCGGAGGCCGAGCGGATCGAGGGCGAGCTGGTCGCGGTCGACGAGGCTGCCTAGTATCGGGGCGACCGAGGACGCAGCCACGGGCGGCGAGACGCCGCCGGGCCGTGCCTGAACTGCGGACGGGTGCCATAGCCAGGCGTCTCACCTTTTAGTCTGAAGGAGTGCCGCCCAACCGGGACGATCGGTCCAAGCCGCGTGATCCCGCCCACTGAGCTCGGTGAGCTGGAGGCATTCCGCAGCCTCCTCGCCGGCCAGGCACAGGCGGAGATCGGCGGCGCGGTCTGCCTCGGCTTCGAGCTGACGCCAACCTCGGCGATGCTCAACCGCGCCCTCGGCCTCGGGCTCCCCGAGCCGGCGACCGAAGCTGGGCTCGACGCGATCGACGCCTTCTTCAGCGGCCGCGGCCTCGCCTACGCGATCACGCTGACGCCCCATGCGCGGCCGGAGAAGCTTCCGGAGTGGCTCGAAGCGCGTGGCTTTCAGCGCGGCTATGCCTGGACGAAGTTCGCGCGCGGACTGGAGCCGGTGCCGGCCGTCGAGACCGATCTCCGCGTCGAGGAGCTCGGGGCCGACCGCGCCGACGTCTTCGCCGACGTCTTCGTCCGCGCCTACGGCACGCCTGAGGTGGCGCGGCCTCTGCTCGCGCAGATTCCCGGCAACAACGGCTGGCATTGCTTTGCCGCCTTCGACGGCGAGACGCCCGCGGCCACGGGAGCGCTCTTCGTCACCGGCACCGTGGGCTGGCTGGGCGCGGCCGGGACGCTGCCCGAGTTCAGGGGCCGCGGCGCGCAAGGCGCGCTGCTCGCGGCGCGGATCGAAGCCGGCCGCGAGGCGGGCTGTAAGACGCTCGTCACCGAGACCGGCGAGCCGGTCGACGGAAAGCCCGGAGGCTCGTACCGGAACCTCGTCCGCGCCGGTTTCGAGCCGCTGTACGTCCGCCAGAACTTCCTCTCCTCCAAGGAGGCTGACACCTCGGGGACCCGAGCGTGAGGCTCGCGCTCGAGGCGTTTCGGAACAAGCCGTTCCGCTTGCTCTTCGCGGGCGAGCTCGTCTCGTTGCTTGGCACTGCCGTGGCGCCGATCGCTCTGGCCTTCGCCGTGCTCGACCTCACCGGCTCGGCGACCGACCTGGGCTACGTGCTAGCGGCAGGGTGGCTGCCCCAGATCGTCTTCATCCTGATCGGCGGCGTACTCGGCGACCGGCTGCCGCGAAACCTGGTCATGGTCGGCGCGAATGCCCTCAGCGCCGCGGCCCAGGGCGCAACCGCAGCGCTGCTCCTTGCCGGGGTCGCGGCGCCATGGCACCTCGCCGCGCTCGCAGCCGTCCGCGGGACGGCGACCGCTCTCTTCTTCCCCGCTGCGCAGGCCGTGGTGCCCGAGGTCGTTGAACCTGAGCTGCTGCAACCGGCGAACGCACTGCTCCGGCTTGCGACAAGCTCCAGCACGGTAATCGGCGCCGGCGTAGGAGGCATCGCCGTCGCTGCCGCAGGCCCCGGGTGGGCGATCGCGTTCGACGCGGCCACGTACCTCGTGAGCGCCTTGATCCTCGTGCAGATCCGTATCCCTCGCGCCGTCGTGGAGCGCGGCGAGACGATCATCCGCGAGCTGATCGAGGGGTGGAACGAGTTCCGCTCCCGTGAGTGGCTCTGGGTGATCGTCGTCTGCGCCTCGGTCGGCAATCTCGTTGCCACGGCTAGCTTCGCGGTACTCGGACCGCTGATTGCGAAGCTCTATCTCGGCGGCGCGTCCGCCTACGGTGCGATCGTTGCCGCCCAAAGCGCGGGGTTCATCGCAGGCGGGCTGCTTTCCCTGCGCTGGCGGCCGGCGCGCCCGCTGCTGGTCTCGGTGCTCGCGCTCCTGCCGACCGCCGGCGAGATGGCGTGCTACGCGGGCGTCCGGGTGACGGCCGTGATTGCCGCTGTCGCCTTCTTCGCGGGCGTCGGGCTCGAAGTCTTCGGGGTCAACTGGATCACCGCGCTGCAACAGCACATCCCAACGCGCGTGCTCTCACGGGTCAACTCGTATGACGCCCTCGGCTCCTTCGTCTTCATTCCGCTCGGACTTGTGATCGCCGGCCCGCTCGCAGACCGGTTCGGTGTGACCAACACGCTCTGGGGGTTCCTGGCGATTGGCGTCCTCTCGATCGGAGCTGCACTCCTCAGCCGCGACGTGCGAACCCTTCGCCGCGTGGAGCCAGAGGCTTACACGGAGGCCGAGGCGCGCGTGACGGCCGCCTCGTAGACCCGTAGATAGTCCTCGACCATGCGCTCGGGCGCGTACCGCTCCTCGACGTAGCGCCGGCACTCGAGTGGATCGAGCGCGTCGGAGCGCTCGAGCGCGGCCGGCATCTGGCGGTAATTGTCGACGACGATCCCGCTGACGCCGTCCTCGATCACCTCCGGCACGGCGCCGTGACGCGTCGCGATCACCGGCGTCCCGCAGGCCATCGACTCGATCATGACGAGCCCGAACGGCTCTTCCCACTCGATCGGGAACAGCGTCGTACGTGCGTTCTGGAGCAACTCGACCTTCTCGCCGTGCGAGACCTCGCCCAGGTATTCGATCCCGTTGACGAGATGCGGCTCGACGAGCTCGTGGAAGTAGCGGTGCTCCTTGGGATCCTGCTTCTTGCCCGCGAGCTTGAGCGGGAGTCCGGTCTCCTTCGCGACCCAGATCGCCCGGTGCGCTCCCTTGTCCGCGCTCATCCGGCCGAGGAAGAGCAGGTAGTCGCCGCGATGGGGCTTGCACGGGTAGAGCTGCAGGTCGAGCGCGTTCGGGCAGTTGCCCGCCCAGTTGAGCTCCGGCTTCGGGCGGCGCTGGTTGAGCGAGATCGAGATCAGGCCGACATCGGGCGCGAGCTGCGCGAGCCCTTCGTAGACGCGGCCCGGATCGCCGTCGAGCGGGCCGTGGACCGTGTGCAGAACAGGAGTCGTCACGAGGCCCCCGAGCGCGATCGAGAGCGGGCCGGAGTGATCGTTGATCACGTCGAAGTCGCCGGCGCGGTCGAAGCAGGCGAGCGCATGCCGAAGGTCGGGCAGCGACTTGCCGATCTGCTCGCTCGGCGCCTGCTCGAAGACGTAGGAGAGCCTGGCTTTGCTGTGCGAGTCGCCGGAGGCAAAGAGCGTCACGTCGTGGCCGGCGTCGGCGAGCCCGTCGGCGAGCAGCGAGACGATCCATTCGATCCCGCCGTAGCCGCTCGGCGGGACGGCGAACCAGACCGGGCTGAGGATCGCGATGCGCATCAGCCTTCCTCAACTGTGACGTGTGCGTCCTCGACGCGCACGTCCCACTGGCGGTCGAAAGCCCTGACGCCGGTCAGCCTGAGCGAGCGGCCGACCCATGACGGCAGCTCTGGCGGTGCCAGCGTCTCGAGCGCATGGCGGGCGCGGTCGGGCCGGAGGCCGAGCAGCACTTGGAGCAGGAGCACCGGAGTTCCCGCCGCCCACGCCTGCGGCCGCGCCGCGGTCGGGTACGCGATCGGAAACGGCGTCTCCTGCCTGGCGAGTCCGGCGAACACCTCCGGCAACTGGTACCCGAAATGCGCCGACGCAGTCAGCATCCGGCGGACGATCCGCTGCGCCTCGGCCCAGCGGCCGTAGCGCGCGAGGCCGACGGCGATCAGGGAATTGTCGTGCGGCCAGACGGTGCCGTTGTGGTACGAGAGCGGGTTGTAGCCCGAGTCGCCGGTCGACATCGTGCGCACACCCCAGCCCGACCAGAGCTCCTCGCCCATCAGCGAGTCGACGATTGCGTCGACGCGCTCGCGAGGGACGATGCCGCTCCAGAGCAGGTGGCCGATGTTCGAGCAGAGCGAGTCGACCTGCCGCTTCTCACCGTCGAGCGCCAGCACGTAGTAGCCGCCGCGGCGGTCGGTCCAGAACCTCTCGTCGAAGGCGCGGCGCAGCTCCTCGGCTTCATGCTCGAGCCGGTCGGCGAGCGCACGGTCGCGCCAGACCTCGCGCGCGAGCTCTGCGGTGCGTCGCCTGGCGTCGTAGACGTAGCCCTGCACCTCGCACGGGGCGATCGGGCCCCTCGCAATCGAGCCGTTGTGGAAGCGCTGGGAGTCGCCCGAGTCCTTCCAGGACTGGTTCTCGAGCCCTCGGTCCGTTCGCCGCTCGTATTCGACGAAGCCGTCGCCGTCGCGGTCGCCGTACTCCTCGATCCATGCCAGCGCCTTCAGCGCCGGCTCCTTCAGGTCGCGAACCATTGCCGCGTCGTCGGTCCAGCGCCAGACCTCCGAGAGCAGGATCAGGTAGAGGGGCGTCGCGTCGATCGTGCCGTAGTAGGTGTGGAACCAGGTCTTCGCGGCCTTGCCGTCCCGGACCTCGTGGACGATCTTGCCCGGCTCCGCGTCGATCGTCGGATCGTCTTCCGTCGCCTGCAGCTCGGCCAGCACGTCGAGGCCACTGCGCGCCAACTCGGGCCCGAACAGGAGCGTCTGGTAGCAGGTGATCAGCGTGTCGCGGCCGAAGACGGTCATGAACCACGGCATCCCGGCGGCCGGAAGGCGGCCGATCCGCCCGCCTCGCTGCATCCTCAGGGAGGCGAGATCGGAGACCGACTGGAAGAACGAGCGCCCGAGGTCTTCCCAGTCGGCCCGGATCTGCGGCACGCGCAGCCGCCACGCGGCAAGCGACTCGCGCACGCGGGTCATCTCGTCGCCGAAGCGCCGCTCTGCCTGGCGGGGAATGACGTGGTCGCCCTCGAGCGACGGGATCACGTCGACGCGTAGATGCCACCTTTCGCGCGGCTCGAGCTCGATCTTCCAGCGGACGGTCGCGCCATCGATCTCGCCGCGCTCGGAGAAGATGACCTGCGTCTGCGCGCCGTCGTCGCGGTCTTCGAGCAGGAACTCGTTGTGCTCTTCCGCAAAGCGGATCGGCACCGGCTCGGGAAGCGGCGCCGCGCGCATCGGATCGCCGAGCGAGAAGTCGTGGGCCTTGACCGAGAGGATGTCCGCGAAGTCGGCCTCGAGCTCGAGCTCGAGCTCGAACGACTGCCGCTTCATGCTCTGGTTTTGCGCGACGATCACGTCCTGCATCGACTCGCCGACGAACCGCTCGCGCAGGATCGAGACGACGTCCTGGTCGAGCCCCCCCGCGAGTGGATTCCGCAGGAAGAACGCGGCGGAGAAGTACTCGACCTTGCCGGAGGAAAGCAGCAGCGGCCGGGCGTCGTTCATCCTCAGGCGCAGAGCCGAAAGGAAGCGCGTGTCCTCGCTGTAGAAGCCGTGCGTGCGGCGGTCGATGTCGCCGACGTCGTCGCAGATGCAGAAGGTCGAGCCTTCGAGGATCGTCAACTCGGGCATGTCAGCTCCTGAACGCTACGCGTCCTCGGATCATGCTCTGGCAATCCGGACCGGGCTGCTTTGAGCCAAGGCCTTGACGACGAGCTCGTCGACGTTGACATGGCCGGGCCGGGTGACGGCGAAGAGGATGCATTCGGCGATGTCTTCGGGGCGAAGCGCCTCGACGCCTTCGTAGGGCGCTTTCGCCTTCTCCTCGTCCCCGCGGAAGCGCACGCGGGAGAAGTTCGACTCGACGAGCCCGGGATCGACCAGGGTGAGCCGGATCGGGCGGCCGAGCAGGTCTTCGCGGAGCGCGTAGGTGAACCCGCGCACGGCGAACTTCGAAGCGACGTAAACGGCGGCGTTCTCGTAGGCCTGCCGTCCTGCGATCGAGCCGAGGTTGACGATGTGGCCTCCGTCGCGGATGTGCGGCAGACAGAGGCGGGTCATGCGCAGCAGGCCGTGGACGTTGGTTTCCAGCACCGTCTCCTCATCTTGTTCGCTTGACTCCGAAAATGGGTCGCGGCCGAGGCCAAGGCCGGCGTTGTTGACGAGGATGTCCAGCCCAGCGAGCTCTCCGAGGGCGGCCTCGACGAACTTCGCGCAGCTCTCCGGGTCGGTGACGTCGAGCTCGAGCTTGATCTCCGTTTCGAGCTGCTCGACGCGGCGCGCCCCACCGGCCACGCGGGCGCCTTCCAGTGCGAGCGCGGCCGCCGTGGCGGCGCCGATTCCGCTCGAGGCGCCCGTGACGATCGCGGTCTTTCCATCAAGCACAGCCACGAAGCGGCAGAGCCTAGTGCTCCTTCCAGTGATGCTGCCGAGCTTCTGGGTTGCAAGCACCAAGACAGAGGCTGCTCTCTCTCAAGCAAGGCTGGCAGCCTTGGCGAGATCGAGGGTGGATCTGGCGCCGTGTGATCGCGGGCCAGAAGCCGGCGTGCATTGCTGGGAGGGGCACTAGCTCGCAGCACTAGGGCGCAGCGGAGCCGTCTGCCTCAGCCGGGCGCCAGCGGCAGCTCGGTTCCGACCGGCCGCTGCTGCCTCGCATGTTCGACCTGCAGCGTCGTGTGCTCGAGGCCGAAGCGCTGCGCAAGCATCCCCGCCAGGGCTCGCCGCGCGTCGTGGCAGTCGCCCTCAGGCCGCACGAGCACGTGCGCCGAGAGCGACGGAAAGCCGCTGCCGACCGTCCAGACGTGCAGGTCGTGCACCTCCACGACATCGGGGACGGCGAGCATCGCCTCAGCGACCTCGTCGGGGGGCATCTCCCCCGGCGAGACGTCGAGCAGGATCCGAGACGACTCCCGCAGGAGAATCGCGCTCGACCAGAAGATCAGGGCCGCGACGGCCAGGCTCGCGAGCGGGTCGAAGCGGTCCCAACCGGTAATCAGGATTAGCGCGCCGGCGATTGCCGTCCCGGCGAATGCTGCGACGTCGGTCGCGACGTGCAGGAAGGCCCCGCGGATGTTCAGGCTCGTGCGGCTCGGCCGCGCGAGCAGCGCGGCGGCCGCGAGATTGACCGCGATCCCGGCGCCGGCGAGGACGAGCACGAGCCCGCCGTGCACGTCCGTCGGCGAGACGAGCCGGCGTACCGCCTCGTAGACGATCCAGATCCCAACGAGGGCGAGCGTAATTCCGTTGGCGAGCGCCGCGAGGATCTCCACGCGCCGGAAGCCGAACGTCCAGCTCCCGCCCGGGGGGCGCGTCGCGACCGCGGCCGCGACGAGCGCGAGCGCAAGGGCGGCGGCGTCCGTGAGCATGTGCCCCGCGTCGGCGAGCAGGGCGAGCGAGCCGGCAACGATTCCGACCGCGATCTCGGCGACCAGCAGCCCGGCGATGAGCGCGAGCGCGCCCGCAAGCCTTCGCCGGTCGGTCCCGTGGTCGTGTTCATGGCCCGCCACGGCTCGATCGTAGCGACCAGTAGTTCACGAGCACGCGGCGCTGGCAAGGGCAAACGGCGCCCGGCTACGGCCTTGCGCGGTTAAGCAACCAGCTCGGCTTCATGGACCGCGGCAGCAAGCCGCAGCTCGGCATCGGCGTGCTCGGTGACGATCGGGTCGTGGGTCGCGCACACGATCGCCGCACCGGTCTCACGCGCGAGCCCTGCGAGCAGGTTGACGACTGCGACCGCGTTCGCCTGATCGAGCCGGGCGGTCGGCTCGTCGGCGAGCAACAGCACGGGCCGGCCGGCGATCGCCCTCGCAACCTGGACGCGGGTCTGCTCGCCCGCGGAAAGCCGCGAGACACGCTGCTCGGTCCGCTCGCCTAGTCCGACGGCGGCGAGCGTCTCGTCGGGCCGGACCTCCGGGTCCGCTCCCCGCAGGGCGAGCCCCAGCTCGAGGTTCTCGCGCGCGCTCAGAAACGGAATCAGGCCGGTCTCCTGGGCGACAAGCGCGATGTGGCGCCGCCGGAACTCCGCGCGGTCCTCGCGACCAAGGGAGCTGAGCTCGGTGCCTAGGACGGTGACCGTACCGGCGGAGGGAAGGTCGAGGCCGGCCAGCAGCCGCAGCAACGTTGTCTTGCCGGAGCCCGACGGCCCCGTGACGGCGTGAAGGCGGCCCGCGAAGAACTCGGCCTCGAGCCCGGCGAGGGCGGTGGTCTCGATCCTTCGCGCCCGAAACGTCTTCGTGAGGGACGCGACCGTCGCCACCCGAGCCGACGCGACCGCCGCCGGAACTCGAGCCGGTGCGACCGGGGCCGCGGTGGGAGCGACGCCGTCGGCGGAGGAGACGACGATTTCTCGCTCCTCCAGCCTCGCCGAGGCGCGCGAATCGATGCCGGCGCGCGCGAGCAGCTCCTCGGGGAGACGAAGCCAGCCGCCCCGGCCGACGACGATCGCCTCTTCGCGGGCGCCTGCTCCGGCTTCCTCGCTGACGCGGCCGTCGCGCATCGAGATCGCGCGGTCCGCGATCGTCGCCGAGGCCGGGTCATGACTGACGATCACGGTCGTGCAGCCGTGCTCGCGCGAGAGCTCGCCGAGCAGGGCGTAGACGACTGCCGCGTTATCGGCGTCGAGCTCTCCCGTCGGCTCGTCCGCGAGCAGAAGCCGTGGGCGATGAGCGAGCGCCGCGCAGACGGCAATGCGCTGCTGCTCGCCGCCGGAGAGCTCGTGCGGATACGCGCCGGCCCGGTCCGCGAGTCCGACCCGTGCGAGCAACTCAGTGACGCGCGCTTCCCGCTCGCGCGCAGGGGTCCCGGCGAGCCCGAGCTGCAGGGCGACGAGCTCGCGAGCAGAGAGCTCGGGCGCGAGCGAGCGCGTGTAGTGCTGGTCGACGTAGCCCACCGTCGCCGCCCGGTAGGCGTCGAGCCGGCGCGAGGGCAGCTTGACAAGCTCGCTGCCGAAGACCCTGACGCTGCCTGCCGAGGGGCGGTCGAGACCGGCGAGCAGCCCGAGCAGCGTCGTCTTCCCCGAGCCGCTCGGCCCCAGCACGACGACGACCTCGCCTTCCTCGATCTTCAGAGTCAGGCCTTGCAGTGCCGCTGCGTCGCCCTCCGGCGTCGAGAAGACGCGGAAGACGTCCCTGAGCTCGACCGCGCTCATGTCGCAGGCTCCCGGAACGCGTGCCAGGTCAGGAGTGAGACCACGGCGAGCGCGCACGCCAGGTAGGCGGCGATGCCGAGCGCCAGCAGCGTCCAGTCGACCGAGAGCAGCAGCGGCGGCTCCGGCGCCCCGCCGTTCGCGGTGACGAGGACGGCCGCGACGACGAGCACGCTGAGGACGGCCGCGAGCGCGGCGCCGCCGAGCAGGCCGACGGCGACGATGCACGCCGACCGGAGGCGAACGTGCCTGCGCAGCCACGACGGACCCGCACCCTCCGCCTCCAGGTCGGTGAGCTCGCCGTCCTCGTCGCGCAGATCAGCCGCCAGGGCGAGCAGCAATCCGGCGAGCGCGAGCGCGAAGGCCACGAGCGCTGTTCCCGCGAGCGTGCGGAGTACCGCCCTCGCCAGGGGATCGTCCCGCAGGGCGGCCTCGACGTGTCGCTGGAAGGTCGCCCCCACGCCGACGAGCGGCGGCCTGCCGACCGCCGAAGCGAGCTCGCGGGCCCCGCGCTTCGAGACCCCGTCGAGCCAGAGCTCGCGAACGACCGCGGTGCCAGGCGCGGCGGCGTTCAGCGAGGTCGCGAGTGCCGTCTCGTCGGCGACGACGAAATCCTCTGTCGTGCTCGGAAAGCGCTTCGCCTCGGCAGTCACCCGCACGACGAGGCTGAAATCGCCGACGCTGACCGGCAGCACCCCGCCCGGCCCCGCAAGCGCTGCCAGGCCTGGCGTCGCGATCGCGCGCACGCGGGCCCCGTCTGTCGGCTGTCGGGGCCGGAAGCGCGCGTCGCGGTCGTTCGTCAGGAAGTAGGACAGCCGCGCGCGGCTGCCACCGCCGCGTAGCCGCATTCCACCCGTCGCGAGCCAGGTCGGGAAGCCGCTTCTCAGAACGGTGCGGCCGGCCGAGAACGGGCCGACCACCAGCGTTCCCGAAGCCGGTCTCGCGTTGTGGACCTCCGGAAGCGTCGGCGCGAAGGCCAGCCCGATCAGAAGACCGCCCCGCGCGGCGGCGGGGACTTCCGCTCTCAACGTGCTGTCCCCAGGCTCGATCGTGCCAAGATCGAGCGGGACGAACGTTCCGCTCCGCGTGGCGATGTTGGCGGTCACGACTGCGGGATCGCCGCGCGCCTGGACCGGCACCGTCAACTTAGTCGCCGCTGCCGGCAGCCGCACGCCCTGGAGCGAAACGTTCCTGCCCGGGTCGACGCGAGCCGCGAGCTCCGCCGGGTTCGACGCGGAGAAGTCCGCTCGCCAGAACGGCGGCCGGCGCAGGGCCTCCCTCGGCAGGCCCAACAGGGTCACGTCCCTGAGGCTGGGGCCGCTCCCGACCTGGGCGTCGAGCCGCAGCACCGGCATCGTCCGTTCGGCTTTCCCAGTGCTGATGCCGACGGGCAAGGGCGGCGAAGCGGCACCGGTCGGCCCCAGCACGACGTCGGCCGGCGTCTGGAAGCGAGCCTGGTCACTCTGAGCCCGCCTGAGCGTCGAGCGGTAATCAACCGAGAATGCGGCCAGGCCGACGCTGACGAGCAGGAATGCCGCAGCCGCGCCCGCGTAGCCGGGGTTCCGGGCGAGCGAGAGCGCGGCGAGCCGGGCCGAGACCGGCAGCCTGCGGGCAGCGCGCTCGAGCGCACGCAGCGCCGGACCGAGCAGGCGGACGGCCGCGACGGCGGCGACGAAGGCGATCAACGCCGGCAGCAGGAAGAGCAGAACCCCCGTTCCGCCCTCACGTGCCAGCGTGCTCGCGTCCGCCGCGCCTCGGGCCAACGCGAGCGCGATCGCCCCGATGCAGCCGATCGCAGCAACATCGAGCGCCGTGAGCGAGAAGCGGGAAAGCCGGACGGGCGGAGCATGGAGGGCGAGCAGGAGGACCACCGAAGCGGCAACCGCGAGACCAACCGCCACGGCGAGGCCGCCGGCGGAGGCCGAGGAATGCATGAGTGCGCTTCCGACGGGCACGTCGGCGGCGTTGGCGATGAGCGCGGCGAGCCCGGTCCCGGCGGCCCAGCCCGCCAGCGTCGCCACGAGCGCCAGGCCCGCGGCTTCGGCGGCGGCGAGCAGAACGACCTGCCACCGCGCGGCTCCGTAGCGGGCAAGCCGGGCGCGGGTCGCTTCAGCCTCGGCACGTCCGCTCGCCGCGGCAAGAACGACGAACGCGAGCAGCAGGGCGGCGGCCTGGCCGCCGACGAGGAGCAGCCGCCTCGCCGTCACCTTGTTCGCTGACACCGTCGAGCCGAGCTGCGAGAGGGGATCGCTGAGATCGAAGTAGTCACTTCGCGCCGTCAGCGTCGACCGAGCCTGCCCGATCCGCCCCTCGAGCGCGTCGATGCTCCACGGGTGGAGGCTGTGGCGGCCGAGCGGCAGAATCCAGCCGTAGCTGCGGTGGATCGGCCTGAAGATCGGCAGGGCAGCGGCGCTCGAGACGTCGTTCGTCAGCAGGAAAGGCGGCGCCTGCTTCGGCGATGTGAACGAATACGACTCCTCGACCGTGCGACCGTAGGCCGTCGTCTGGAGGAACGGTACCTTCGAGACCAGATCCCCACGGCCGACGCGGCGCAGCCGCAAGGCCGGCACGTCGGGCAGAGGGCCGGTCCCTGCGACCTGCAGCACCTCGCAGAGCCGCGGCGTGCATTCGCGCGGCAGGCGGCCGGAGCGAACCCGCACCCAGGCCGAGAGCCGATCGGCGGCGCCCAGGTTGAAGACCTTGCCGTCGATGCTCGTCTGCCTGAAAAGGAGCGCCCGGATCGGACGCTCCCGCAACACGCCGCGCAGCGCCCGCTTCGCCGTCGCGTCCAGGCCGGGATCGTAGGCCCCGAACCACGAGGCGCGAACGGCCCTTTGCTCAGGCGGCAGGCGCTCGACGGCCCGGCCCAGGCTCTGGTCCTGCGCGACCGAGCCCGCCGCCAACACGACGGCAAACGTCGCGGCGCCGGCGGCGATCCCGACCGCCGCGAGCAGGACTCTGCCCTTGCTGCGCCGCAGCCGCGTCATGGCCAGCGCGAGGACGAAGCCGGAGCGCCTCAACGAATCCACGCGGCAACGATGCCATGAGGCGGGAACGCCGCGTTTGCTAGTTGAGCGCTGCTTGGGCGGCGAATTCGTACTGCAGGGCACGCAGCGCCTGCTCGCGCGCCTGGAAGGCCTCGACCACGTCGGGATCGAACTGCCGGCTCGCCTCCGAGACGATCAGCTCCGAAGCGTCTTCCCAGCTGCCGGCCGCACGGTACGGACGGTCGTTCGTGAGCGCGTCCAGCGTGTCCGCGACCGCG
>Ga0307277_10000223_pt1 | contig 19551 bp, 14 predicted proteins | sample ER_DNA_116_FD_194473 | JGI IMG/M metagenome (GOLD analysis project Ga0307277, IMG submission 194473) | Bulk soil microbial communities from the East River watershed near Crested Butte, Colorado, United States - ER_DNA_116 | ecosystem: Environmental > Terrestrial > Soil > Floodplain | place...
CAGAAGCGCGTCGAAGACGCGCGTAGACGCGCTTATGACCCGCGGGTCCATCATCTTCGCAAGACGTTTTTGCGAAGGGCGATGGATGGCCGGGTCAAGCCCGGCCACGACGGCCTGGAGAGCACCGCAGTGACCACTTCTCGACCGGCGAACTGGCACGTCACCCGCGGGCTCGACCCGCGGGTCCATCTTCTTCGCAAGACGTTTTTGCAAAGGCGATGGATGGCCGGGTCAAGCCCGGCCATGACGGCCTGAGAGCAACCGTGGTGCCCGGCCATGACGCGGGAAGGACACGGCCCTCAACTCATCCCCGCGAAGCGCTGCTGCTGGCCCTGGTCGAGCGCCTCGTAGAAGTGAAGGAGCGCGGGGCGGATCGCGGCGGTGGCGGCGCGCACCGCGGATAGCCGCTGGCGCATCGCCTGCATGCGGCCGACCGGGGTGAGCGCGGCCTCGGCCGGGCAGGCGGACGCGAGCGTGTCGGCGGCTTTGAGCGAAGAGGTGACGAGCTCGTAGAAGGCAACGCGCTGCGCGGAGGTGAGCCCCACGTCGCGCTCGATCTCGCGCACCGGCCAGTTGCGCAGCACGCCGGCCAGCGCCTCGCACGAGCCGCTCCAGCCTGGCGCAGTCTTGGGCGCAGCCTGACGCGGCGCGCTTTCGCGCGTATCCTGACGTGGCGCGCTCGCGCGCGCAGTCGCCTCACGCGCTGCGGCATAATCGCGCCAGCGATGCCGGCGCGAGGAATAATCGCGACGCGCGCGCCGCTCGTCCTTCGCCTCACGCCGTCCCGTCGTGTCCGCTGCGGTGTTCGCCGCAGCCGCGACCGGCGCCGCCATGTCGCGGTAGAGCCGCGCCTTCTGCTCGTCGTTAAGCGCCGCATAGAATGCCGTCAGCGCGGGCTCGACCGTGTCGAAGGCGGCGAGCGTCGCGGCGATCCCTTGCTCCGCCGCCTCGAGCCGCGCCACCGGCGCGGCGGGCACGTCGCGCGGGCAGTCGGCGGAGAGGCGCTCACCCGCCGCCTTCGCCTTGCCGCGCAGCGCCTCGAGCGCGTTGCGCTGGTTCTCGTCGGCGCTGACGGTGCGGGCGATGTCGTCGAGCGGCCAGTTCGTGAACTCGGCCGCTTGCGCCGCGCAGCCGCGCACCAGCTTCTCGATGGTGGCGCCGAAGGCGCCATTGCGGCCGCGCGGCAGCGCGAGCTCGCCAGGGACGGCGGCAGCACGAGCGGGCGTCACATCGTCGCGGCCGCGGTCGCGGCGGCGATCCTCCTCGCGCGCACGGCGTCGCTCATCGCGATACCCGCGATATCGCCGCCAGTCGCCAGTCTCGCGGAAGCCCCGCCCATCCTCGACGCTGCGCCCACGTCTGCGATCATACCGGGCGCGGTCATCGCCACGATCGCGCGCGCGGTCGAGTGCGGGGGCTTGTCCGAGATTTTGCGGATCTTGCGGATTTTGCGCGCGGCCTTGGTTGCGATCATTGCCGCGATCTTGGCCGCGACTGTCGTCGCCGGCTTGTCCGCTGTTTTGGCCTTGCGACTGGCGCGCGCGCCACTGGTCGAGGGTGTTGCTCCCGGAGGAGCGCTCGCCGTAGCCGTAAGAGCCGTGATGGCGGCGGCGGGCGTCGGCGCTCGAGGCCACGCCCACCACCAGCACCGCCGCAATGAGCACGCGCGCTGTCCACATGGGTCGCGGCCCCCGTTGGTTCCTTGGCGGGAACAACGCGCGAGGGTGGGTTGGGGTTCGGTTGAGGGAGGCAGGGGAGGCGAGGACCGACTTGGATCACGCGCGGGCTAGCGACTCGTCGGCCCGGCACGCAGTCAAGCTTGCGCAGACTGCGTAAACTTGTCTGCGCTGCAGGGCATCCACGTCTTCCTCTCCTCCGCAACAAAAGACGTGGATGGCCGGGACATAAGCGCGTTTACGCGCGTCTTCGACGCGCTATGCCCGGCCATGACGAACCGTATTGCTGGCGCGGTCGCGGCCCGCAAACTCGCACGTCACCCGCGGGCTTGACCCGCGGGTCCATCGTTCTTCGCAAGAACTTTTTCCGAAGAGGATGGATGGCCGGGTCAAGCCCGGCCATGACGACGTCTTTCTGACTACGCCATAACTACGCTATTGACTACATTGTGAGTTCGCACTATAAGATTCGCTGCGCTGCGCCTTGCGGGCATTTGCGCCCCGGAACCGCGCGGAGGTGGGCTGTTTGACATTGTGAGATGCGAGCACGCGGCGAAGATCGCGCGAGCCGCGGACGCGGCCGTAAACCCGCCTCATCCAGAGGAGCGGGCGCGAAAGCGCGTTTACGCGCGTCTTCAACCGCTATCGCCCGCGTCTCGAAGGATGAAGGCGGCCCGTGGCCCTCCTGCTTCGAGACGGCGGCTGCGCCGCCTCCTCAGCATGAGGAGGAGCGAGCGCGCGGCACAGACGTGGCATGGCCATCACGATCGCGCGACGCAAATGTGCTGCCAACGTGAGGTTGTAGCCGCCGCCTGTTCTTTTCCTGTTCGGCCCTGTTATTCCGCGTCGCCGCGGGACAAGCAGACCGATGCCGGCGGTGGCGATTTCTTGTTTTACTCCCGCAGCTTAGCGCGAATGCACGCGTCTCGGTTGTAGGCCCTCCCCCTGCTTTTTTCCTGTTATTTACAGGGAAATATAGGCGCAACGCCGAAAAACGCCGCGCCCACGCACCGCACCCGCCCGTTGCCGCCGCAGTGCACCATCACTATCTCTAACGCAGATCGCGGGCTCTCTTGTTACCTAGGACCTGATCCGGAATGGCGTTGTTTGCACGATCCCGAAACCATGCGCGCGAGGTCGAGCTCGAGCGGCGCGTCAACGCGCTGCAGACCGCGCTCAACCAGTGCAAGGGCGTGGCGCAGCAGTGGTGGGGTTGGCGCGTGCGCTTCACCATCGGCGTTGCCGTCGTCGCGATGGCGATCGGCTTCACGCTTGGCGTCTACCGGCACCCGATCAAGGAGGCCTTCGTCGAAACCGCCGCGGCGGTGGGGATCGCCGGCCCGCGCGGCGATGCCGTTGCCGTTGCCGACGCCGCGTTCCAGAAGGGCGACTTCGCCAAGGCGCTCAAGCTCGCGCGTCCGCTCGCGGACGAGGGCAACCCCCGCGCCCAGGCGATCGTCGGCCTTGCCTATTACCGCGGCCGCGGCGTCAACCACGACGATGCCGAGGCGGCGAAGTGGCTTCGCCGCGCCGCCGATCAGGGCGACGCCCCCGCCCGCTTTACCCTCGGCGTGATGTACGGCGAGGGCCGCGGCGTGCCGCAGGATTTCGCCGAGGCGGCGAAGTGGTATGCCCTCGCCGCCGAGCAGGGCGACGCGCAGGCGCAGTACAATCTCGGGATCGCTTATGCGCGCGGAGAAGGCGTGACGCAGGACGAGGTCGAGGCGCACATGTGGTTCAACCTCGCCGCCGCGCGCTTTCCCGCGACCGACACGCGCAACCGCACCGCCGCGGCGAAGAACCGCGACGCGGTCGCGGGCGAGATGTCGTCGGAGCAGCTCTCCGAGGCGCAGAAGCGCGCGCTCGCCTGGAAGCCGAAACAGCCGTAGCGCAACGAGATTAAGTCTCAGTCGCCGCAGAGTTAGAGCGTCACCCGGTCAGGTGGCTCGTTCGTCATGCCCGCGCATAGCGCGTCGGAAGACGCGCGTGAACGCGCTTACGGCGCGGGCATCCACGTCTTACTTCTCATGGTGCGGCCAAGACGTGGATGGCCGGGTCAAGCCCGGCGATGACGAGCTGAGAGGCTCGCAAAGATCGCTTCTCGATCGCCAAACACAGTGGTCACCCGCGGGCTTGACCCGCGGGTCCATCTTCTTCGCAAGAAGCTTTCACCAAGAAGATGGATGGCCGGGTCAAGCCCGGCCATGACGAGCAGTGTATTGGTGCCGCAGGGCGGATTCGAACCGTCAACCTATCGCTTACGAAGCGATTGCTCTGCCGTTGAGCTACTGCGGCGTCCCCAGGCGAGCCTTGTAGCAAAGAAGCCGGGCGCTGTCGAAACCGCGCTCTTCTCCGTCACCCGCGGGTTTGACCCGCGGGTCCATCACTCTTCGCGCGAAGTCTTTTGCGAAGAAGGATGGATTGCCGGTCATAAGCGCGTTTACGCGCGTCTTCGACGCGCTAAGCCCGGCAATGACGGCGCTTGGATCGGCCGACGATCCGCCTTGGCGGTGGGCCGCTGCTACCTGAACAGCGCGCGGATGCGGCGCCAGCCGTCGGAGGGAGGCGGCGGTTCGACCTCCGGCTCGGCCTCGCCGTTGGGACCGGGATCGTCGGGCGCGTGCACCAGCGGAATGACCGCCGGCACGACCGGCGTCATGTCGCCGCGCGACGCGCGCGCCTCATCCACCGCCGTTCGCGGGCGGCGTTCGCCTCGCCCACCAGCGAAGAAAGGGCTGGGGCGGGAGGCCTCCTCGTCCCCCCGCGCTGCCGGCTCGCTACCGGTTGCGACCTCGCCGAGGGGAGGCTCGCCTTGCCCCGTTTCCCCTGCACGCTCTCCTGCGCGCTCCGTCTCCCCGCTCGCGGGCGGAGTCTCCTGCACTGCCTCGGCCGGCGGCAGCGATGCCTCGGCAGGCGGAAGCCCCGCCTCACCCAACGCGCTGCGCGCGGCAACTTCCGCGCGCGCGCCGGCGGAGGCATCGCCCGCGGCAGGCGCCCTCTCGATGGTCGCGGGCACCTGCGGCTCGGCACGGTGCTCGATCACGGTGCCATGGTCCTCGCCGGCAAGCGGATCCTTCCACTCGAAGGCGTCAAGCCGCCCGCTCACCGGCGAGATCGGCTGCCAGCGCTCGGAGACGAAGGCATCCGCGGTCCAGGCCGGATCGCGCCGCGCGTTGAGCGCGCGCGCCATCCATTCGCGCGCGCGCCCTTCGTCGCCCTGCGCCATTTCCAGTTCCGCCATCAGCGCCGCCACGCGCCGGCGCGGCGCCGCCGTGTACGGCGCGAGCGCGGTGCGCGCCACCGCGAATTCCCGTGCGTCGAGCGCGGCGCGCGCGACGGCGAGCGCGGCCTCGGCGTCGGTCGGGCCCTTGGCGGCGAGCATCTCGACGCGGCTCAAGCGCTGGCGCGCGGAATCGCCGGGACGCAGTGCGGCGTAGGCGGCGGCGAGATCGGGATGCGGATTGACGTTCCACGCGCGCTCGACGATGCGCGCAGCCTTGCGCCGCTCGCCCACCGCGCCGAGAAGCCGCGCCGCGAGCGCCGCCGCCGGCACGAGATCGGGCGCGAGGTGTGCCGCGTCGCGCGCAAGCGTGCTCGCGCGCGTGCGATCGGTGTCGACGAGCGCCATTGCCTGCGCGGTGAGCAGCACCGCGCGCTGGCGGCGGTAGGTGCGCCGGTCGATGAGCTTGCTCTTCAAGTTGCGGTCGAGCCGCTCGAGCGCGCCGCTCCAGTCGCCGGCGACGCAGCGGAATTCGAGCACCGCCTGCGCCGCCCACACCGGCACCGAGGCGTGCCGCGCCGCCTCCTCGGCAAAAGCGAGCGCCGCGGCACCGTCGTGGCGGCGCTGCGCCTCGACGAACAGGCCGTGCAAGCCGAGCACGCGGGTATCCTCGCGCTCCGCCATCTCCTGGAAGGTGGCGACCGCCGCGTCGCGATCGCCGGCAAGCTGCGCGCTCTGTGCGCTGAGCAGGAGCGTGAGCGGCTCGCGCGGGGCGATGCGCACCGCCTCGCCGGTGAATTTCCGCGCCGCGCGGGCGTCGCCGGAGCCGACCGCGATCAGCCCGCGCGAGACCGCGAGATAGCCGCGCTCGCCGCGGCGCCGCCGCCGGTAGCGCGCGATCGCCGCGGGCGCGCGCAGGATGCCGTACATGATCGACCAGGCGAACGCGCTCGCCACCGCCAGCGCCACCGCCGCGGCAATGAGCACCATCACCGAGGTGTCGACGCGGCTCCCCTGCCAGGTGATGGCGACCTCGCCCGGCCGCTCCGCCAGCCACACTGCGCCGAACGCGAGCGCCGCGATGACGATGAGATATAGGGTTACGCGAATCATGAGGTGATGAGATTCATCTTAATGGGCGGAATTGCAGCTTCCCGTCATGGCCGGGCTTGACCCGGCCATCCATCTTCTTCGCAAAAACTTGTCGCGAAGAATGATGGACCCGCGGGTCAAGCCCGCGGGTGACGCCTGTGCGGTGGTGCATCCGCATCACTTGCCCAGCCCCGCGAGCGAATCGGCGGCAAGGCGGCGGCTCGCCTCGATGGCGGCTTGCCGCGCCTCAACGCGCGTCATCCAGGCCTGCGCTCGCGCGCGTGCGTCCGGCGGAAGCGGACCCAATTCGGCCGCCGCGCCGCCAATGTCGCCGCGCGAAGCCTTCGCCTCGGCGCGCGCGACGATCGCCCCGGCATCGCTGCCGGCGGGCGCATCGACGCGGCGCACCTGGATCAGCTTCTCGGCGTTCATCTGCAGCCGCGCCAGCGCGCCCTCGCGCGGCGCGGTCGACGCCTGCAGCGACGGCGCAAGCTCGGAGAACTCATGCGCGAGCGCCGCCGGCGGCGGCACGCCGCTTGCCGCGAACGGCTCGAGCGCGGCGATGAGCTTGGGATCGCCGCCGAGCGACTTCACCGCAGAAAGCTCGGCGGCGAAGGCGCTGCTGCGCTCGACAGCGGTGTTGAGCGCGGTTGCCGCGAGCGCGAGCCGCACCGCGCGATCGTCCCGCGCGGCCGCTTGTTGACTGCGCTCGACCGCGTCGATGCGGCTGCCCAAGGCCTCGATTGCGGCGACGCGCTTGCCCATTGCTTCGACCGCGGCGCGTTCGGCCGCCGTCGCGGCGGGAAGCTTCTGCGCCAGGTCGGCGACCGCCGTGGCGTTCGCGTCAACGCGCGCGCGCGCGTCCCGCGCGGCGGCGAAGACCTCCTCGTCGCGGCGGCCGAGGCTGCCGATTGTCTCGGCCAAGGTTTTGAGCTGCGCGTCGAGCGCGGCAATGCGATCGGCAAGCGCAGAGTCGCTCGCCGCACCCTGCGCCGGCGCGGCCGCGCCGGCTTCGAGCTTGGCGATGCGGCTTGCCACCTCGTCGAGCGTCTTCGCATCGGCGGCGGCGGGCGGGGCGCGCGAGGCGATCGCACGCACATTACTCTCCACGCCGGCAAGCCGCGCATCGAGCGCTTTCACACTGTTGTCGCGGCTCACGAGAAGGCTGGCGATGCCGAGCGCGGCGAGCACGAGCCCGATGCCGCCGGTGACGAGACCGAGCCAGGACACCGCCGGCGGCGGCCCCCGCCGCGGCGTCTCGGTCGCATCCGCGCGCGCCGCATCGGGTGTATCCGCGCGATGCTCATCGGACGCAGGAGGCGCATCGGGCAGCGACGCATCGGAGGCGGCAGGCGCCTCCGGCGCGGCGGATGGCGGGTTCGCAGGCTCTTCGCTCGAAGGCGTCGCGGGGGAAGCGTCCATGCGGGCGTCGCTTTCTCGGGTATCCGGGCGGTGCGCTGGTGGGGACGGGCTGATTCGCGACCGAAGGCGCAGTCTAGAACAGCCGCGCGACGCTGTCGTAGCAGATTCCCGCGGGCGAACCTATGCGCCGTTGGGCCGATGCCGATGCGGCATTTGGGCCGTGACGGATCTCGCTCTGGCCAACATGGGCTCGGCCTTTTGTCAATGACAGCGCGGCAGTCTCGGTGTGCTCCCCTCCCCCTTGGGGGGAGGGGTTGGGGGTGGGGGTCGTGCGGCTCTTGTGCAGATAGCGCCACCGAGATCTCGCCGCGCCACCCCCCTCCCCACCCCTCCCCCACAAGGGGGAGGGAGCAGACCGAGTGCGGGGAGGGAGCAGACCGAGCACGCGGCAAGAGCACCGGCCACCAGCAATCACGCCGGGCCAACGACCTCGATAATCGCAGACTCATCCGGCCGCGGGGCGATGCGAATCGCGGCGGCGCCGGCGGCAGCGAGCGGTTGCGCCACCTGGCGCGAGATGCACACGTGCAGCGGCGCGAGCGCGGCGGCGAGAATCCCCTCGCGCGAGGCGCAATCGAGATAGGCCTGCGCGCTGCGGGTAGAAAAATGCAGCACGCCGTCGAGCGCGCGGCGCGCGAGCGCCGCCGCGATCTCCGGCGCGAAATGTTCGGCCTTGAGCGCGCGATAAACGACGACCGTCACCACCCGCGCGCCACCTGCGGTAAGATCGCCGGCGCGTTCTTCGCCGGCGAGATAAAGGAGCGGCCCCGTCGCTTCGCCGCGGCGGGCGCGCAATACATCGGCGAGATCGTGCTTGTCGCCGTCGGCGGAATGGACGGTGCGAAAGCCGGCGGCGCGGGCCGCCTCCGCGGTGTGGCGGCCAACCGCGAATGCCTCGCGCGCGATGAGCGCCGCGCGCCGCGGGTGCTCCGCGACCGCGCGCGCGGCATTGGCGCTCGTCATCACCACCGCGCTCCAAGGACCTTCCGGCAACTCGAAGTCGAGGAGCTCGATGCGAAGGAGCGGCGCCAGCACGACGTCGTGGCCGCGCGCGCGCAGCGCTGCGGCGGTGCGCGCGGCGTCGGGCTCGGGGCGGGTCACCAGCAGCCGCACGGCGTTACACAATGGCTCGTGATGCTGACCTCGTCATTGCCGGGCTTGACACCGCAAGTCGGGTTTACCCGACTTGCGGCGATCAAACTCACGGAACTCGGGCAAGCCCGAGTTCCGATGCAATCCATCTGCTTTCGTAAGGATCTTCTTGCAAAGAAGATGGATGCGCGGGTTACAAGCGCGTTCACGCGCGTCTTTGACGCGCTTCTGCCCGCGCATGACGAGATGGAAAAATCCAAATCCATCGCTTCACACCGCGGCAAAAAAGCCAGCGCCGGCGCGCTGCTTGAGCTCGCGCCCCGCCTCGGCGCCGAGGCGCACGGCATCGACCATGGCACCGTAGCGCTGCGTCTCGATGACCTCGCTGCCGTCGGGCTTGGCGATCAAGCCGCGGAACGCGAGCCGGCCGGCGGCGACCGCGGCATAGCCCGCTATGGGCGTGCGGCAGGAGCCTTCGAGCACAGCGAGGAAAGTGCGTTCGGCGGTCAGCGCCGCCGCGGTCTCGTCGTGGTTCACCGCGCGCACGAGGGCGAGCGCGCGCTCGTCATCGCCGCGCGCCTCGATGGCAATGATCCCCTGCCCCACCGCGGGCAAGAATTCATCGACCGGGAGCACCGTGGTCGCAGCCTGCGCCAAGCCGAGGCGCTTCAAGCCGGCGAGCGCGAGCACGATGGCGTCGACCTCGCCGGCGGCGAGCTTGCGCAGGCGCGTCTCCACGTTGCCGCGCATGGGAACGACATTAAGGTCGCCGCGCAGCCGCTTGACCAGCGCCTGGCGGCGCAGCGAGGCGGTGCCGACGCGCGAACCGTGCGGCAGGCTCTCGATCGTCTTCGCCTTGGTGCTGATGAAGACGTCGCGCGGGTCCTCGCGCTCGAGCACCGCGGCGATCCGCAGCCCCGTCGGCAGGATGGTCGCCATGTCCTTGGCCGAATGCACCGCAAGGTCGATGGTGCCGGCGATGAGCGCCTCCTCGATCTCCTTGGTGAAGAGGCCCTTGCCGCCGGCGTCCGCCAGCGGGCGATCGCGGATCGCGTCGCCGGTGGTGCGGATGACCTCGAGCGCGATCTGCTCCGCGGGACCGCCGTGCGACGCCAAGCGATCGCGCACTTGCTGCGCCTGGGCGAGCGCCAGCGGGCTACCGCGCGTGCCGATGACGAGCGCGGAGGATCGGGTCGCGGACGGTGTTGCGGATTGCACCCCATGACCTCGCGGTGCTAGGCCGGATTAAGCCGGCCAAAGCACGGTAGCCCGGATGGCGCGTCAGCGAAATCCGGGCTTAACACGTGGACGGGGTGTCAAATGCTCGTGCTCGGCATCGAAACGACTTGCGACGAGACCGGGGCGGCGGTGGTCGAGCGGCTTGCGCAAGGGCCGGGGCGGATTGTCTCCAACATCGTGCTCTCGCAGATCGACGCGCACGCCGCCTTCGGCGGCGTCGTGCCGGAGATCGCGGCGCGCGCGCATGTGGAGGCGCTCGATCTCGTCGTCGCCAAGGCGATGGCAGATGCGGGCGTAAGCTTCGCCGGCCTCGACGGCATCGCTGCCGCCGCCGGACCCGGCCTGATCGGCGGTGTCATTGTCGGGCTCACGACCGCCAAGGCCATCGCGCTCGTCAGCGAGAAGCCGCTGATCGCGGTCAATCATCTCGAGGCGCACGCGCTGACCGCACGGCTCACCGACGCCACCGCGTTTCCCTACTGCCTCTTTCTCGCCTCCGGCGGACACACGCAGATCGTCGCGGTGCTGGGTGTCGGCAATTACGTGCGGCTCGGCACCACCGTCGACGACGCCATCGGCGAAGCGTTCGACAAGGTGGCGAAGCTTTTGGGGCTACCCTATCCCGGCGGGCCGGAGGTCGAGCGCGAGGCGCTGTCGGGCAATCCCGCGCGCGTCGCGCTGCCGCGTCCCATGCTGGGGCGCCAGCACGCCGACTTTTCCTTGTCCGGGCTCAAGACCGCGCTGCGCGTCGAGGCGGAACGGATGGCGCCGCTGAGCGAAGAGGACATGCGCGATCTCTGCGCCTCCTTCCAGCAGAGCGTGGTCGAAGTCGTCGGCGACCGCCTGCGCGCCGGCGCGAAGATGTTCCGCGAACACTACGGCAAGCCGAACGCGCTGGTCGCCGCCGGCGGGGTCGCCGCCAACCAGGCGATCCGCAAGGTTCTGCACCAGGTCGCCTTCGAGACCGGCACCGTGCTGGTGCTGCCGCCGGCGGAGCTGTGCACCGACAACGGCGCCATGATTGCCTGGGCAGGTGCGGAACGCCTCGCGCTCGGGCTCACCGACACGCTCGCCGCCGCCCCGCACGCCCGCTGGTCGCTGCATGACGTGACGGGGCCGGAGCAGGACGCATCGCCGCAAAGTGCCGAAACTGCGACGACGGATGCGAGCAGACCTGCCGCATTCGAGGATGGCTGACGAAGGAGGCTCAGGGCCAGGTGTCGTCATGCCCGGCACGCAGTCAAGCTTGCGCAGACTGCGTAAACTTGTCTGCGCCGCCGGGCATCCACGTCTTTTCTGCCTCAAGCGAAGACGTGGATGGCCGGGAGGTAAGCGCGTTCACGCGCGTCTTCCGACGCGCTATGCCCGGCCATGACGAGCCGGCAGACATGGATCCCCGCTTTCGCGGGGATGACAGTCTTCTAGACTGTGCACCGGAAAAGCCATGACATTCGATCACATCGCCGTCGTCGGAGCAGGCGCGTGGGGCACGGCGCTCGCGAACGTGATTGCGCGCGCGGGTCGCCCGGTGCTGCTCGCCGCCCGCGACCGCGCCAGCGCCGAACTGCTGGTGGATCGTCGCGAGTCACCGCGCTTGCCGGGCGTGCAGCTCAACGAGCGGGTGGGCATCGCGCCTGTGGGCGCGGAGGTCGGGCGCTACGACGCCATCCTGCTGGCGGTCCCCTCGCAGCACCTGCGCGCGGCCGCGCTCACCATCGCCCCCGAACTGAGGCCGGGCACGCCGGTCATCGCCTGCGCCAAGGGCATCGAACGCGGCACGCACCAATTCATGACCGAGGTGATCGCCGCGGCCGCGCCGGCGGCGCTGCCCGCGATCCTCTCGGGCCCGAGCTTTGCCGCCGAAGTCGCGCGCGGCCAGCCGGCGGCGGTGACGCTCGCCGCACGCGAGGAGGCCGTGGCCGCGGCGTTGGCGCACGCACTCGGCTCGCCGACGTTGCGGCCCTATCATTCCACCGACGTGCGCGGCGTCGAGATCGGCGGCGCCGCCAAGAACGTGCTCGCCATCGCCGCAGGGATGGTCGCCGGCCGCAAGCTCGGCGCCAGCGCCGCCGCCGCGCTGGTGACGCGCGGCTTCGCCGAGCTGTTTCGCTTCGGCCGTGCGTGCGGCGCGCGCCCGGAGACCTTGACCGGCTTATCCGGACTCGGCGACGTGATCCTCACCTGCTCGAGCCCGCAGTCGCGCAACTACTCGTTCGGGGTGGCCGTGGGCCGCGGCGATCCGGCGCTGGCGAGCGGCATGCTGGCCGAAGGCATCTTCACTGCGCCGGTGCTGGTCGAGATGGCGAAGAAGAAAGGTGTCGACATGCCGATCGCCGCCGCCGTTGCCGAGATTCTCGCCGGCCGCACCGGCGTGGACGCGGCGGTCGAAGCATTGTTGACCCGGCCGTTCCGCGCGGAAGCGTAATCCGCCGTCACCCGCGGGCAGAAGTGCGTCGAAGACGCGCTATGCCCGGCAATGACGAAATGAGAGAGACGGCGAGCCAAGATTTAGAAGGAGAAGAGAATGGCTTATTGGCTTCTGAAAACCGAGCCCGAGACATTTTCCTGGGACGACCAGGTCAAGCGCGGCGCCAAGGGCGAGCCGTGGACGGGCGTGCGCAATTTCATCGCTCGCGGAAATCTCAAAGCGATGAAGAAGGGCGAACACGCGTTCTTCTATCACACCGGCGAGGAGAAACAGGTCGTCGGCATCGTCGAGGTCATGCGCGAGAGCTATCGCGATCCGACCGACGAGAAGGGCGTCTTTCTCGCCGTCGACGTCAAGGCGGTAAAGCCGTTTGCGAAACCGGTGACACTGGCGGCGGTGAAAGCGGACGCGCGCCTCAAGCAGATGTCGCTGGCGAAACATCCGCGCCTGTCGGTGCAGCCCGTCACCGCGCAAGAATGGAAGATCGTCTGCGCGCTCGGGGGCGTGAAGGATTAGGACTCGCTCTTTCCGCCGTCATGCCCGCGCATAGCGCCTCGGAAGACGCGCGTGAACGCGCTTATGGCGCGCACATCCACGTCTTTCTGGCCTAAATGAAGACGTGGATGGCCGGGACAAGCCCGGCCATGACGCTCTGTGTTCGTACGAACCAATAAGGCCGACCGCCACGGCCCCGTCATTTTGCCGCACGCGACCGCGCGGACAAACCAAAGTCGAACATGGCCAGGCTTGTCGCTCGTCCGGCCAGCGTCGCATAATGGCACCCACGCGCCCCTGGGGGCGACGGTCCGAACAACTAGAGAACAATTGCGTACGGTGCTTTCCGGCGCGGTGCTTGGAGGAGGACATGTCCGAGAAAATTTACGACGTTCCGCCCGAGTGGAAGAAGCGCGCCTATGTCGACGCGGACAAATACAAGGAGATGTACGCCCGCTCGCTCAAGGACCCGAACGGCTTCTGGGCCGAACAGGCCAAGCGCCTGCACTGGTACCGGGCGCCGAGCAAGATCAAGAACAGCTCCTTCGGCCCGGGCAATGTCTCCATCAAATGGTTCGAGGACGGCGTCCTCAACGCGGCCTACAACTGCATCGACCGGCACCTCGCCAAGCGCGCCAATCAGACCGCGATCATTTGGGAGGGCGACGATCCCTCGCAATCCAAGCACATCACCTATCGCGAGCTGCACGACGAGGTCTGCAAGTTCGCCAACATCCTGCGCAACCGCAACGTCGAGAAGGGCGACCGGGTCACGATCTATCTGCCGATGATCCCCGAGGCGGTGTACGCCATGCTCGCCTGCGCGCGCATCGGCGCCATCCATTCAGTGGTGTTCGGCGGCTTTTCGCCGGAGTCGCTTGCCGGCCGCATCTCCGATTGCAAATCCAGCGTCGTCATCACCGCCGACGAGGGCGTACGCGGCGGGCGCAAGGTCCCGCTGAAGGCCAACACCGACGCGGCGATCGAGAAAGCCGGCGGCGTCGATCACGTCATCGTCGTGCGGCGCACCGGCGCCAAGGTCGACATGCAGCCCGGTCGCGACGTCTGGCACCACGAGGCCGCGGCGGTGGTGACGTCGGAATGCCCGTGCGAGCACATGAGCGCCGAGGATCCGCTGTTCATCCTCTATACCTCGGGCTCGACCGGCCAGCCGAAGGGCGTGCTGCACACCACCGGCGGCTATCTCGTCTACGCGGCGATGACGCACCAATACGTGTTCGATTACCACGACGGCGACATTTACTGGTGCACCGCCGACGTCGGCTGGGTGACCGGCCACAGCTATATCGTCTATGGGCCGCTGGCGAACGGCGCCATCACCATGATGTTCGAGGGCGTGCCGAACTATCCCAGCATGTCGCGGTTCTGGGAGGTTTGCGACAAGCACAAGGTCAACATCATCTACACCGCGCCGACGGCGATCCGGGCACTGATGCAGGCCGGCGACGAGCCGGTAAAGAAGACCTCGCGCAAGTCGCTGCGGCTCCTTGGCAGCGTGGGCGAGCCGATCAATCCGGAGGCCTGGGAGTGGTACTACCACGTGGTGGGCGACGGCCGCTGCCCGATCGTGGATACCTGGTGGCAGACGGAGACCGGCGGGATTCTCATCACTCCCTTGCCCGGCGCGACGCGGCTCAAGCCTGGCTCGGCGACACAGCCGTTTTTCGGCATTGTTCCGCAGATCGTGGACGCGGACGGCAAGACGCTGGAGGGCGCCGCGACCGGCAATCTCTGCGTCGTCGATTCCTGGCCGGGAATGATGCGCACGGTCTACGGCGACCACCAGCGCTTCATCGACACGTATTTTAAGGCCTATCCCGGCAAGTACTTCACCGGCGATGGCTGCCGGCGCGACGCCGACGGCTATTACTGGATCACCGGCCGCGTCGACGACGTGATCAACGTCGCCGGCCATCGGCTCGGCACCGCCGAGGTCGAGAGCGCGCTGGTGGCCCATGTGAAGGTGTCGGAAGCCGCCGTCGTCGGCTATCCCCACGACATCAAGGGCCAGGGCATCTACGCCTATGTGACATTGATGTCCGGCGAAACGCCGACCGACGAGCTGCGCAAGGAATTGATCGCGTGGGTGCGCAAGGAGATCGGCCCGATCGCCTCGCCCGACCTCATTCAATTCGCGCCCGGCCTGCCGAAGACCCGCTCGGGCAAGATCATGCGCCGGATCCTGCGCAAGATCGCCGAAGACGAGTACGGCAATCTCGGCGACACCTCGACGCTCGCCGACCCGGCCGTGGTCGAGGACCTCGTCGGCAACCGGCAGAACCGCAAGGCGCACGCCTAGCGTAGTCGGCTCATATCGACCGTAATGGCGTCATGCCCGCGCATAGCGCGTCGGAAGACGCGCGTGAATGCGCTTATGTCGCGGGCATCCACGTCATGTTTTCTCTCGCTGCGTGGCCTCGGTCGATTGCATCGACGCTGCGACGCGCCGCGGTGTGGCGCGCAAGGCACAGTCGTCGGAATTTCTGATCGTGCACTAACCTTGACGCACGGTTTCGGCTGAGCCCGCGCGCAGATTCTACTATTATGGTTACTGATCCGTCGCCGCCCGCACAGGGGAATCCAATCGGATTGTCGGGCGCCGACGATCATGGGGAATAACGGGCAAAAACACGGTCAAAATCATGCATCTGTCACGCTCATTGGCGGCCGCCGCGGCCGCATGCGTGCTTGCTGCGACCATGCCGCAGCTGGCGCAGGCACGCGAAATCGTCGGGTTCGCTGGGACGTATTCGAGCGGCACGGTCGTGGTCAAAACAAGCGAGCGGGCGCTCTATTACGTGCTCGGCAACGGCAAGGCCGTGCGCTATCCGGTGGGCGTCGGCCGCCTCGGCAAGCAATGGACAGGCACCGCCTACATCAACAGCAAGCAGTTGCGCCCGGCGTGGTCGCCGCCCGCCGAAGTCAAGCGCGACAAGCCCTCGCTGCCGAATGTCATTCCCGGCGGAAGTCCGGGCAATCCCATGGGCGCGGCGGCGCTGACCTTGAGTGGCGGCGGCGAATACGCCATCCACGGCACCAACAATCCGGGGTCGATCGGCGGCTTCGTCTCCTACGGCTGCATTCGCATGTACAATGCGGACGTGCTCGACCTTTACAACCGAGTCGGCTGGGGAACGACGGTCGTCGTAACCCGCTGATCGCAGGCTTTAGGAAGGGTTGGGACTCAGGCCATCTGCCCGGGTCCTGATCTCTGACGCCTGATGCGCAGGTAGAGCGCGCCCGCGCCGCCGTGGCGGTGATGGGCGTCCTCGAAACCGAGGACGTAGCGGCGGAATTCCGGCAACCGTAACCATTGCGGGACTTGGCGCTTGAGCACGCCGCGCTCGCTCCCGTCCTCGCGCGCATTGCCGCCTTTGCCGGTAATCACCAGAACGAACTTGGCACCATCGCTCTGCGCCTTACGCAAGAACGAAAATAGCGCGGCGTAGGCCTCGCTTTGGGTTTTGCCGTGCAGGTCGACGCGGGCTTCGATCGCTTCGATGCCGCGCGCGAGGCGCTGCTTAAGCCGTCGATCGAACGCCTCGAGGGAAGCCGTGGGCCTTGCCGCGGGTGCCACAGAGCGCGCCGGCGCGCGGGAAGGCTTCGGCTTTGTCTTGCCCGGGGCGGTCGACGGCGCCGGATCGGCCGGCAACGGCGGCCGCCGCAGCGGCGCGACCAAGCGAGTGACATCGCTCCAGAGCTTCTGCTCCTGCGCGCTCAGCCCTCGCCGTCCCGGCTTGCCCTCACCCGCCCTCATGATCGCGGCCGCCATCGCACAGGTCCGACCTGCCGGCGCAATTTCCTTCCCCGAGTTTCGTTCTCGCCCTTTCCCGCCGCGTGCTTGGATTTGCTCGACTCCTGCTTCACCTCGACCTCGGGAATGTTCGGCTTCGCCACCGGCAGCGGCATGTGCTTACCGGCCTCGATCATGTCGAGCTCGCGCGGAAGCAGCATGACAAAGCGGCCAGCGTGGCGGATGCGGCCGGCGACGCGGGCGGCATCATCGCCGGCGCCCCAATAAAGGTCGGCCCGCGCGGGTCCGACGATGGCCGAGCCGGTATCCTGGGCGATCATCAAGCGGCGGAACGGCGTGGTCGGCTTTGCGCTCTCGATCGGCAAGCTCGCCTCGATGAAGAACGGCGTGCCGTAAACATGAATCTTGTCGACGGCGATCGAGCGACCGGGCACGAGCGGAACCCCCTGCGCGCCGGCCGGCTCGCCGTCATTCGACAAGCCGGTGACGTGAAAGAAAACGTAGGAGCGGTTCGTCGCGCGCACCTTCGGCGCTTCGTCGGGATTGGCGGCCATCCAGTCCCGGATGCGCTGCATCGACATTTCTTCCCGCGGCACCAGATTGCGCTCGATGAGCGCGCGTCCGACGGCAGTATAGGGATAGCCGTTGTGGGAATCGTAGTTGATGCGCAGCGGCGTGCCGTCCTCCAGGATCACCCGCGCCGATCCCTGGATCTGGATCGCAAGCACCTCGAAAGGATCCCTGAGCCAGCAGATCTCGAGCTTTTGCCCATCGAGCGCACCGCCCTCGATGGCACCGCGATCGTGATAAGGCACCATCTCGCCCTTGTCGTTTACCCGGCCGATGAGCGCGCCTTTGTTGGGAAAAGGATTCGAACCCGGCTTAAAGCCGGCCGCCATCAGATCGGGCGGACGCCGGTAGAGCGGGACGTGAAATTCAGGATTGGGAAAGCGCGACCCTTCGACGATCGGCTCGTAGTAGCCGGTCAGAAAACCTTGCGGCTCGCCGAGCCGCGCGATGTGGACCGGCCGGAAATTGTCCTCGAAGAAACGGCGCGCGGCGTCTTTGTCGGCCGGCCGCACCCCCGCCGCGCGGCGGCAGACTTCCGAGAGCGCGTTGTAAAGCGGACGCTCGTCGGACGGCGGCCCCTTGACGTTGCGCAATGCCCGACAGCTGGCCTGGTAAGTCGCGAACGCGGCGAGGTGATCGTCGGCTGCCCAGCCGGCGAGATCGGCCCATTTGACCGGCTCGAGCGCGGTGTCAGCAAGCTTGAACGGTTCGTCGGCAGGCTCGGCGCAAAGCGCAGCGGGGAGCGATAGCGCGGCTGCGATGCTTCCGAAGAAGACGCACAGGCAGAGCCGCATCGCGTCCCGCCCCGGTCACTGCCCGGCTTCGGTAGCGACGAGCTTCCAATTGGGATCGCGCGAGGAGAGATCGCGCGCGAAAGTCCACACGTCGGTGACGTCGGTGACTTTGTCGGGATTGCCCTCGATCACGTTGCCGGATTTGTCGCGGGTGACGGAAATGAGCTGCGACACGAATCGCACGGTGACCTGCGCGGTGCGACCGCGCACCTCGACGCCGGCGATGTCCGACTTGTCGATGGCGACGAAGCGCGTCTCGACCGTCTCGCCTTTGTTCTCACGCTCCCTGATCGCGGCCTCGAACCCCTCGTAGACTTCGCGCGAGAGCAGATTCTTGAGCGAGCGGCGGTCGCCTTCGGCATAAGCGAGCACGATCATCTCGTAGGCGGCACGCGCGCCGGCGATGAAATGCTTGCCGTCAAAGGTCTTGTCCTCGCGCGCGATCGAATCGAGCCCGGCGGCCAGCGCCGATCCGGTCTCGGCGATGCCCTTCCAGCGCTCGCCCGGTTCCGACGCGTCGACGGGCTTTTGCGCGGTCTCACCGCCTCGGCCGGGCAGCGTCACCACATTGTCATTGGTCGCCCCGCGCACCTCGCGGGCGGAATAGGGATCATAAGGCGGTCGTTCGCGGCCGGTGCGCTGGCCCAACACGCTTCGCAAGCGCAGGAAGATGAACACTGCCAGCGCCAGAAAGATGATGGTGTAGATATCGAACACGTCTCGCACACTCTCGATCGCCGTGAGGGAACCGCGGGATCAGTAGAAGGCCAGACAGGAAATCTGCAGACGCAGAGACGGTTCCCGCATCACTATGTAAGTGCGCCACCGCACTGATCCAGAGGCCTTGCGCCGAACTCGGCGCATAAATCGCGCCGAGTGACCATAGACGATCCCGACCGTGTCGCCAACAAGGCTGACGACCCCAGGAATGGCGCAGGAATGGGCGGATGTCCTTGGATAAGGGCGATTAATTGCACGCGCGCGTCGTGGCGAACTCACTGCTTTTATTGTCCCGGAGAGCGTTCGGACGACGTTTTCATCGCCCCCGCGTTGTGTCCTTCTGGAGGTCGAAATGCCCCGGTCTTGAGCACCTGCGCGGGGCGCTTTCCCACGAATATCGCAAGCCGGCATTCGAAGGAGCACGCGAACGGATCCAGGCTGCTGGAATCTCTGAGATTTCCGGTTTTTACCGCCCCAGCGCCCGGCCCGGCGCGCGATTGGCGCCCAGGCTTTTTCTTTATCGCGGCAAAGCTCAGCCGCGCCGGCACTCGGGCCGCGCGCGCATGGACGATCCACGCGGCGCCAATCCGAGGGCTGTGAACTCCAAGTCTGGCAGGTGAAATCCTTGTCCGACCGGGGCGCCTGTGTTAGCCAGCCACGCCGCCGATTGCGGCGATTGTCAGCAGCGAGAGGTAGAGTCGATGGCGACCACCGGCAATGGCGGACCCGCGCCGAGCCCAGCCCCGCAGCAAGGTCAAGCGCAGCTCACCGTGCTTGGCCAATACATCAAGGATTTCTCGTTCGAGAATCCGAACGCGCCGCGCTCCTTGACGCCGCAGCAAACGCAGCCCGCCATCAACATCCAAATCAATGTCGGCGTCCAACAACTCGCGCAGACCGACTACGAAATCACGCTTAACCTCGAAGGCAAGGCCGAGAACGCCGGAACGATTCTGTTTGCCTTCGATCTGACGTTCGCCGGCGTTTTTCGCATCCAGAACGTGCCGGCTGAGACGCTGCAGCCGATC
>Ga0307277_10000224_pt1 | contig 19532 bp, 22 predicted proteins | sample ER_DNA_116_FD_194473 | JGI IMG/M metagenome (GOLD analysis project Ga0307277, IMG submission 194473) | Bulk soil microbial communities from the East River watershed near Crested Butte, Colorado, United States - ER_DNA_116 | ecosystem: Environmental > Terrestrial > Soil > Floodplain | place...
CGTTGCCCTGGTCGTCGGTGGCGATGTCGGTGTCGCCCCCGCCCGGCCCCGGGTCGGGCCTCAGGCCCGCGGGGCTGTCGACGTGGAACGAGAGCCCTCCGTCGGTGGAGCGGTGGATGAACGAGTTGTTGGTCGTCGTCCCCCAGGGGCCCGATTCCCAGACGTTCCCGTTCTGGTCGAAGTGGTCGAGCGGCTCGCCTTCGGTGCGCTGCGCGTCGACGACGGTCGCGTTGCTGAACCGCACCTTGCCGGCGACCCGCCTGATCGTCGGCGGGCCGAACTCGCCACCGGCGTCCGAGCTGGGGATGCCGACCGGGGGCCCGTTCGTCACGGCCCACGAGCCGGTGTAGTCATACGGAGTCGTGATGACACCGCCCGTGAACGGGCAGACCTGTAGGTGGTAAGTGCCCGGCGCGAGGTCGGCGCGCGCGTAGTGGATCGACTCGGGGCTCGTCAGCGTGTCGCCGTGAACGAGCAGCGCGCCGCTCGGACCGTAGAGGTCGAGCGTGATGTCGTTCGCGGAGACGTACTCGGCTGCCACCGCGTCGATGGTCGTGTCGCCCGCGACGACAGCGACGTCGTGCATCGGGCCGCAGGCGGTCGGTGTGATCGCGCCGGAGAACGTTCCCGTTCCGGTCGCGCCGGCCGCGCCGGCGAAGAGTGTGAGGAGGGCGATCGCGAGGATGCCGCCGATCACCAGGCCTGGGCGAAGCTTCATGTTGGTCCCCCCGGGGGTCGCAGATTGCCGGCCGGTGCTATACCCGGGCCTGTGGCAAATAGAACATTCTTGATTGACGGATCAGTCAGCCACTCGCTGCGTGCCGCTGTCGCGCTGGCGGCGCTGCTACTGCCCGCGGTGTCGTGCGGAGACAAGCCGCCGCCGAACGCGCAGGCCCTGCGCACCTGCGTCGACCGTTGGAACCAGGGCAACATGGTCGGCTGGGGCCCAGGGTCGGCGAACGTTGCGTTCCGCCGGCCCAATGCCAAGGAGCGCTCCTCGATCGAGCTGTCCCCGCGCCGCCGGTGCATCGTCGCGACCCCCGCAGGAGACGGGACGTGGACCTGCGTCCTCTCCACTACCGGCGCCTACTGGTGTCCGCCGCTCCACGAGCCCACCGGGCCGCCTCTGACGGAGAACGCGACGCTCGACAGGCGCGGCGTGCTCGAGCTTGACTCGCCGCTGAGCGGCACGCACCCCCCGCCGCCTCTCCGGTGGCAGCGCTACCCGCGCGTGGACGGGTACATCGACCCGTGGACATCGAGCGGCAAGCTCCGGCCCGGCCTCCGCTTCAAGGGCGACGGGCAGGGCCGCTGCTTCCTCGCCGCCGAGACAGCCGCAAGATCAGCGGTCAGCTGCCTTCAGGGCGTCATGAGGTCCGACGCGTGCTTCCCGCAGCGACGACCGTGGCGGCGCGGCGACCTGGCCGCCTGTTCATTCGGCCCTGGCTCGACGACGTTCACACGCTGGGTGATCACCCAACCGGGTTCTATTTCGCGCTGAACTTCGTCGACTGACGCTACGGCGTTGCGTAACCCCTCATGCCGTCCAGGAGCTGCTCGTAGAACCGGTCGGCGAGCTCATCCGTCTCCCGGCCGGGCTGGAGCCACGTGTACGCCCAGTTCGCAGCCGAGAGCGCGAGCAGCGCGGCGGTCGAGTCGTCGAGGTCGCTTCGCAGCTTGCCGAGCTCGCGGCCCTCGCGGAAGAGTGCCCGGACCCGCTCCTCGTAGCGCCTCCGCTCGGCGACGATCTCGTCCCGCCGTTCGCCTTCGAGGTAGCGCCACTCCTGGACGAAGACCGTCGCGACGTCGAGCTGGTCGGCGACGACGCGCAGGTGCGAGCGCAGCGCAAGCCGGATCTTCTCCGTCGCCGGCAGCTCCTCCGGGATCGCGTCGAGACCGGCGTGGAAGGCGCGCGCCCCCTCGACCATCGTCTCGTAGAGCAGGTCCTGCTTCGACTTGATGTGCGCGTAGAGCGAGCCCTTCTGCACCCCGAGCGCGTCGGCGATCTCGCCGATCGAGGTGCCGTGGTAGCCCTTCTGCGCAAAGAGCCGGGCGGCCTCCCGCGTCAGCTCGTTTCGCCTTGCGGACACGGTGGTACCCTAACGACCGTTCGGTATGGCGCGCGAAGACGAATTCCTCGAGTACGTCCAGTCCGGCAGCCAGGTGGAGGTCGACGACTGGATGCCGGACGAGTACCGCGCGCGGCTCCGGAAGTTCATCGAGATGCACGGCAACTCGGAGCTGATGGGCGTCCTGCCAGAGCGCGAGTGGATCCTGCGCGCGCCGACGCTGCAAAGGAAGCTCGCCCTCACCGCGAAGGTGCAGGACGAGGTCGGCCACGCGCAGCTGATCTACCGCGTCGTCGAGGACCTCGGCAAGCCGCGCGAGCAGTGCCTCGAGGACCTGATCTCGGGCAAGTCGAAGTTCCACAACGTCTTCCACTATCCGACCAAGACCTGGGGCGACGTGGGCGTGATCGCGTGGCTGGTCGACGCCGCCGCGATCATCAGCCAGAAGGCACTCCTCAAGTGCTCGTACGCGCCGTACGCGCGGATCATGAAGAAGATCTGCTGGGAGGAGTCGTTCCACATCCTCCACGGCCGCGACGTCGTGCTCACGCTGATGCTCGGCACCGACGACCAGCGCGAGCTCGTGCAGGAGGCGCTGAACCGCTGGTGGGGCCCGCTGATGCAGTTCCACGGCAACCCGATCACGCCGGACGAAGACCCGATGTACGTCTGGAGGATCAAGAGCCAGGGCAACGACGAGGCGCGGCAGCAGTTCCTCGATGGCTACGTCCCGCAGATCTGGGAGCTCGGCCTGACCGTGCCCGACCCGGAGCTGCGCAAGGACGAGGAGACCGGGCGCTGGCACTACACCGAGCCCGACTGGGACGAGCTGATGAACGTCGTCACCGGGCACGGGCCGAAGACCGAGGACCGGCTCGACCTGCGGCGCAAGGCGCGCGAGAACTCGGCCTGGGTGCGGTCTGTGCTGCTCGCGGCGTGATCTACGAGGTCTTTCGCCAGGAACGGAAGGGACAGGCCTTCCAGCACGCGGGCTCGATCGAGGCTCCGGACGAGAAGTTCGCCGAGTCTTACGCGCGCGAGCAGTACGGGCGGCGCGGCGAGTCGACCGCTCTCTGGATTGCGCCGCGCGAGGCGCTGCACCCGATCGAGGACTTCGTCGACGAGCTGAACCGGAACTACCACCGCGTCGACGGCTATCCGCTCAAAGAGAAGCTCAAGGAGGCGCGTGAGCGCGCCGGCACCGCGAAGCCCGGAGAAGCCGGATGACCGATCTCGTGCCGGCGCGGTGGAGGGGGAAGGGGGGAACCGGGAGGTTCCCCCGCTCGATCTCCTCGGCGGAGCCGAGGCGAACTTGGAAGAAGAAGGGGGCACGTGGGGGAAACATGGTTTCCCCCACGGGAGCGAACCGAAGGTGAGCGACGAGCGGGGACGACTCCTACTCGAGATCGCTGACGACGAGCTCGTCCTCGGCTGGCGGGACTCGGAGTGGACGGGCATCGCGCCGTTTCTCGAGGAGGACGTCGCCTTCTCGTCGATCGCCCAGAACGAGATCGGGCACGCGCGGGCGCTCTACGAGCTGGCCGCACAGGAGCTCGGAACGACCGCCGACGAGCTGGCGTTCGATCGGCAGCCCGACGAGTACCGCTGCTGCGAACTGGTCGAGCTGCGCCTTCCGGAGTGGGAGCGGACGATCGCACGGCACGTCCTCTACGAGGAAGCGGACGAGGCCCGGCTGGCGAAGCTGAAGGAATCCGACGACTCCGAGCTCGCCTCGCTCGCGGGGAAGATCGACCGCGAGGAGGTCTACCACCGCATGCACGCGCAGATGTGGGCCGACCGGCTGAAGGACGAGCCGCGCTTCGTCGCCGCGCTCGAGGAGCTTCGGCCGCTGGTCGACCGCCGCGACGGTCACACGCCGGACCTCACGGAGCTCTGGGAGCAGATGACCGAGGTCCGCCGCTCGCAGCCGGCGGGGACGACGTGGTAGCCGAAGAGCAGGTCTGGGAGGCGCTCGCGGAGATCCCGGATCCGGAGATTCCGGTCATCTCGCTGGTCGAGCTCGGGGTCATCCGCGGGGTCGAGGTCGAGAACGAGCGCGTGCGCGTCGACTTCACGCCGACGTTCCTCGGCTGCCCGGCGGTCGAGGTGATGCAGACGGCGATGGCCGAGCGGATCCGGGAGCTGGGAGCCGAGCCGGAGGTGCGCGTGGTCGCGGACGACTCCTGGTCGACCGACCGGATCACGCCCGAAGGACGCGAGAAGCTCCGGGAGGCCGGCTTCGCCCCACCCGCGCCGCGCGAGGCCGGGGCACCGACGCTCGTCCAGCTCCAGTCGCGTGCCTTCCGCTGTCCGTATTGCGGCTCGAGCGACACGACGCTCGAGAACATCTTCGGTCCGACCCCATGCCGGTCGCTGCGCTACTGCAAGGCGTGCCGACAGCCGTTCGAGCAGTTCAAGACGATCTGAGTGCGGCCGGCGAACGACGGTCTTCGCCTCTTCCTCGAGCTCTCCGCGCTGGCGGCCCTGGGCCTACCGGGGCTGGACTGAGCCGGGTGGTGCGCTTCGCTGGGTGCTGGTGTTCGCCGCACCGCTCGCCGTCGCGGCCGTCTGGGGCCGCTGGATGGCGCCAGCGAGCGATTTAGCGCTCTCTGAGGCGAGTGATCTTGGTCGGCCAGTAGTGCGACGTTTGCGCCAGAACATCTGACGATTCCTATCCAAAGCTCCGCGGGTGCCGCGAGCAACGGGCGCAAGATTCGTCTGAGCGGGGCCCCTTCCCATGACACACATGAGCGGGCCGGCACCTTTCTCCCTTCCCTCATCCCGACGGCGTCCGGCCCGCTCACCCCGCCGCACAAGGAGGCAGACGTGAGCATGAAATACGGGTGGGCGATCGCAGTTTTGACGACCCTCGTCCTGGTGCCGGCGGCGTCGCCGTCGAGCCAGCCGCTCGTCACGCTCGGGACGATCACCGTCGCGAACGGGACCGCAGCTGTCTCAGGCACGCTCGGTTCGCAGGCAGCCGGCTCCAACGTGACCGTGAACGGGCAGCCGCTCGCCGTGAACACCTCAGGAACGTTCGCGGGAACGGCCAACGTCAACGGCGCCGAGGCGATCGATCTCGGGATCTCGAAACCTGCGACCGGGGTCGGGACGCACTTCCAGATTCCCGTGCAGGGTCAGACCGCGATTCCGGGCTCGGTGATCGACTCGCTGACGCAGGCGGGCCTGTCTGTCCTCCAGCCAACCGTCACGCCGGGTCAGCCGGTGACCGTCAGCGGCTCGCTTGCAGACGGCAGTCGGCTCGCGGGACTCAACGTCAACGGTGTGGACGCCCTCGGCCAGGCTCAGCAAGGCGGCTCGTTCACCGTCCAGCTCCCCGCTGACACCGGACAGGTACAGGTGACCGCGAGCGGCCCCAACGGGACGACTGAGGTGATCAACGCGCCGGTGTTCCGGCCGTTCTCGACCAGCACCGTTTCTGCACGAAACGCGGTCGGGATCCGGATCGCGAAGATTCGCTACGTCCGCAAGGGCGTGGTGCGCACGCACCGGATCCGCATGATCGTGACGGTCCGGGACCAGCGTGGCCGGCTCATTCGGGGTGCGACGATCCGCGTCACAGCGAAGGGCCGCAAGCTGGCCCGCCGGCCGCGCGCAACGCACAGTGGGTCGAAGGGCCGCGCGACGGTCGCCCTTCGAGTCAAACCGTCAGCCTACGGCAGGCGCCTCGTGACCGTCACGCTGGCAAAGACTCCGCGCGCGAAGGCCAAGAAGCAGTCGTCGGTGCGGCTTCCGGCGAAGCGCTAGGCACCTCACGCGCGGAAGAGGGCGCGGCGCTGCGCGCTCTTCGCCTGGTCCGAGGACCGCTTCCAGCACAGAATCGTCGCTCCGTCGCCTGCCTGCGGCGAAGCTTCACGCGATGAGTTTGCCTGGTGTTACCGGCCTTCGAAACGCGGCTCGCGCTTCTCGAGGAACGCGGCGACCCCCTCGCGGAAGTCCTCGGTCTGCGTCGCGGCGGCCTGCAGCTGCGATTCGAATTCGAGCTGCTCCTCGAGCGTCGCGTTCTCGGCGTGGTCGAAGAGTCGCTTCGTGAGGGCGACACCGCGTGTCGGGAGCGCGGCGAGCTCGGCAGCACGCTCGGCGGCTCGTTCCAGCAGGCGATCCGCTTCGACGACCTCCGAGACGAGCCCCCAGGCGTGCGCCTCGGCGGCGGTCAGGCGGCGGCCGGTCGCCATGAACTCGAGCGCCCGCGCGGTGCCGAGGAGACGGCGGACATGGTAGGTGCCGCCCATGTCGGGGACGAGGCCGATGTTGATGAAGGCGGGAACGAAGGTCGCATCGTCGGCTGCGATCCGGAGGTCACAGGCGCAGGCGAGCGAGAGGCCTGCGCCGGCAGCCGGCCCGTTGACCGCCGCGATGACGGGCTTCTCGAGCTGCCGCACCGCGAGGACGGTGGGGTGGTAGTGATTCCGGAGGCGGCCCGCGATGTCCCGAGCAGCTTCCTTGAACTCGTTCAGGTCCTGACCGACGCAGAAGCCGCGTCCGGCTCCCGTGAGGACTACGGCTCGGACCTCCGGAGCGCGCGCCTCCTTGAACGCGCCGACGAGCTGGCGGTGCATCTCGGCCGTGAAGGCGTTGAGGACCTCGGGCCGGTTGAGGGTGATCGTGAGCACCGCTCCGTCGCGTGTGGTCTCGATTTCCGCCATCTCGCCTCCTCGCTCGCTCGCCGCGTGGACTCTGGCATGCGCCGGGCTCGGTTGTTGCACTTTCGGAACGGTCCCGTGACGGACACGCGCGCCGCCCCCGAATATGCTCGCAGTGGGGAGGAGGCCGGGCGCGCCTGAGTTACGGGAGCCAGGGGCCCGTTGCTAGCTTGGCTCCGTGCCCGAGCTGACCTTCATCGACGCACTACTCGGCCCCGAGCGGGACGGCTCCCCGCCGAGCGAGCTGCCCGACGCCGAGGCCCTCGATGCCTACTCACGCGCCGTGATCGGCGTCGCGGACCGGCTCGCGCCATCTGTCGCCAACCTGCGCGTCTCCCACCGAGGCCGCGGCGGGCGGCGGCTGAACGGGGGCGGGAGTGCGGTCGTGATCACACCGGACGGCTTCATGCTCACCTCGGCCCACGTTGTCGCCCGCAGCGATCGGGGGGGACGCGCGTCGTTCGTCGACGGGCGCGAGCTCGGATTCGAGGTCGTCGGCACGGACACGCACTCCGATCTCGCCGTTCTCCGCGCCGAGGCGCAGGATCTCGTCCCGGCCGAGCTCGGCGACGCCGAACGCCTGCGCGTCGGCCAGCTCGTCGTTGCGATCGGCAACCCGAACGGGTTCGCCGGCTCGGTCACAGCCGGTGTCGTCTCGGCGCTCGGCCGCTCGCTCCCGACGCAGAGCGGCCGCGTCGTGGACAACGTCATCCAGACGGACGCCGCGCTCAACCCGGGCAACTCCGGCGGCGCGCTCGCCGACGGGAACGGCCACGTGGTCGGCATCAACACGGCGGTCGCCGGCGTCGGCCTCGGGCTGGCCGTGCCGGTCAACTCCGCGACGCGGCAGATCGTCGGCGCGCTCATGACGGAGGGCCGCTTCCGACGCGCCTACCTCGGGATCGCCGGCGGCACTCGCCCGCTGCCGCCCCGCCTCGCCCGCAGCCTCGGCCGCAAGGCCGGTGTCGAAATCGTCCAGGTCATCGAGGGGAGCCCGGCCGCGAAGGCCGGCCTTCGCCCTGAGGACCTGATCGTCGAGCTCGACGGGACTCCCGTCGCCGGGGTGCTCGACATCCAGCGGCTGATGGTCGGCGAGCGAATCGGCGCGGGTGTGCAGATCCGGGTCCTGCGCGAAGGCCGCGAGCTCGAGCTCGACCTCGTCCCGGCTGAGCTCGACGGCTAGAGAGGTCCGGCCACAGCGGTGTGCTGCTCGTGCCGGGCGAGCTCGACGACGACCTGCCCCACGAGCAGGGCCACCAGGAGCCACAGAATCACCACCGGCGAGAGGAATCCCGAGAGGGCCACCAGCACGCCTGCTGACGCGGCGACCGCGAGCCGGAGGACGACGTCCACGTCTACGAGGGCCGGCGGCGTGGCCAGCTGGATCGCCGCGAGCCCGGCCATGCAGAACGCCGTTCCCGCAGCTGCCATCCAGCCGACGTGGTCGTAGCGCTGACCGGGCTCGGCGGAGAAGATCGCGAGCTTGACGCCAACGCCCAGCGCCGCGATCCCGGCAGCCACAAAGTAGTGCGCGTAGACGAACGTGATCCCGCTGCGCACGTTGCGGGTCACCACGGAGGCGGCATCCAGGAAGTCGAAGTAGAGCCACCAGATCGCCGCCCCGGTGACGAAGCCGCCGAAGGCGATCGCGCCCGATCGCACCGTCCAGCTGACTTCGGCGGTGCCGAGCACGACGCCGATCACGCCCTCCCCGAGGACGATGATCACGAGTAGGCCGAAGCGCTCGGGGATGTGGCGCGGGTCGACCGGCATGCCTCGCAGCAGTCGCCAGGCCCGGATGGGCGCGACGTGCTCGAGGAAGAGGGCGATCCCCCAGAACACGTACTTCCACGGCACGGGGAGGGCGAGCGAGATCAGCCAGTCGACGACAGCGACGCCAAACATGAGGATGAACCAGCCCGCGACGGGGCGCGCGAGCTCGAGGCTGCGATAGACGCGGGTGTAGAGGACGAGCAGGATCGCGCGAACGCAGACGTACGCGGCGACGAAGCTGTTCTGCCCTCCGTGCAGCGCATCAGGGACGGTGCTCGCCACGCCGGCGATGGCGAACATGCCGAGCAGCGTCAGCAGCCGGTAGACGAGGTCATCGGTGTCGAACCTCGTTGCGTAGAAGGTGAAGCCGGCCCAGGCCCAGCCGATCGGCAGGAAGAGGACGAGGAAGCGTCCGAAGCCTGCGGCGGTCGGATCGGCGCTGAGCGTCGACGCGACCTCGGCGATCGCTGCGACGAAGACGAGGTCGAGAACAGCTCAAGCCAGGTCGCGCGGCGGTCTTCCTCTGCCTCGAGCGTGCGTAGGCGCGGTGGGTCGAGGAAGCGCGCGAACCTGCTCAGCGGCCCTTGAACTCCGGCTTGCGCTTCTCCGTGAAGGCGGTCAAGCCCTCCTTCGCATCCTCCGAGGCGAACGCGAGGTAGAGCGCGCGCCGCTCTGCCTCGAGGCCGGCCGACAGCGTGGTCTCGTAGGCACGGTTCACCGACTCCTTCGCGAGGCGGCTCGCCACCGGGCCCTTCTCGGCGATGTCCGCTGCCACCCGCTTCGCCTCCGCGAGCCACGCCTCCTTCGCGACGACCCGGGCCACCAGGCCGGCCGCGAGCGCCTCTCGCGCGGACAGGCGCCGGCCGCTGAGGATCACGTCCATCGCAAGCGCCTTCCCGACCGCCCGCGTCAGGCGCTGCGTTCCGCCGGCGCCGGGGATGATCCCGAGCCCGGTCTCCGGCTGGCCGAACTCCGCGGTCTCGGACGCAACGATCAGGTCGCACGACATCGCAAGCTCGCAGCCGCCGCCGAGGCAGTAACCGGACACCGCCGCGACAAGCGGCGTCCACAGTGAGCGGATCGCGTCCCAGCGCTCGACGCGGCGCTGGTAGTAGAGGTCGATGGCCGAGGCCTGCGCGAGCTCGCCGATGTCCGCACCCGCTGCGAAGGCGCGTTCGGAGCCGCCGAGCACGATGCAGCGCACCTCCGGATCGCGGTCGAGCTCGCCCAGCTGCGTGACGAGCTCGTCCATCAGCTCGTCCGAAAGCGCATTCAACGCCTCGGGCCGGTTGAGCAGGACGACCGCGATCGCGCCGTCGCGCTCGACCTCGACGAGGCTCACTTGCGCTCCAGGAACTTCTCGATCGCGGCCTTCGGCTCCTCGGTGGCCATCGAGAGGGCGAGCCAGTCGCGCGCGTGGTTGATCGTCTCGTGCCAGGCGAAGTCCCGCCAGAAGTTGAGGTGCTGCTTGGCGTACCGCGTCGTCTGCGGCAGCTTGCGCGCGAGGTTCTCGACTACAGCGTCGACCTTGGCGTCGAGCTCCGCCGCCGGGACCGCCCAGTTGACGAGACCCCACTCTGCCGCGCGAGCCGCGGGGATCTCCTCGCACATGAGCACGATCTCGCGGGCCCGCCGGTCGCCGACCATGATCGTCAGCCACTGCGTCGCCCCACCGGCGGGCACCGAGCCGTGCTCCGGCCCGACGTGGCGGATGAACGCGTCGTCGACCATCACCGCGAGGTCGCACGCCATCTGCAGCTCGTTGCCGCCGCCGACCGCGATCCCGTTGATCCGCGCCAAGGTCGGCTTGCCGATCTCCCGCAGCCGGTCGTGCATGTCCTTGAAGGCGCCGAACCACTTCCAGTACTCGTTCGGCTTACCGAGGTAGCCGTCGGCCCACTCGCGCAGGTTTGCGCCGACACAGAACGCGCGTCCCGCCCCGGTGACGACGACGACGCGGATCGAGTCGTCCCAGGACGCGTCCTCGCAGGCACGCGCGATCTCGCGCAGCATCTTGAAGTCGAAGGCGTTCAGCACCTCCGGCCGGTTGAGCGTGATCGTCGCCCGCGGCGGCGCCTTCTCGTAGACGATCCGCTCGAACCCGAGCTCGTCCGGCGGGACGGGGCGCGGCGCGTCAGGCTGGCTCACGCGATGTCCGCGAAGTGGACGTGGAACGGAATGCCCATCTCCATGGCGTCCTTGCCGGTCGCCATGAACTCGTCGGTGCGAGCCGCCGCACCGAACGCGTCACGGTCGGCGAACTCCCACTCCGCGTAGTACGGATACAAGGGCTCGCCCATCGGCGCGCCGAAGACGCGGCCGTGGCGGAACGTCCCGCCCGGCACCTGCCGGCAGAGCTCCGCGTGCTGCTCGTAGCGTGCGGCGTCGGGCTCCTGCTCGTAGAGAACGAAGACTCGAACCATGCGGCTCCTTTGTCGGCGACGCGCGTGAGCGTATAGCGTCGGCGCGTGTCGAGCGGATCGGCTGTGGCAGTCGTCGTGGCGAGTGCGGCCGGCCTTGGAGGCGCGGTTCAGGCGGCCGTGATGGGCGAGCTCGGCGACCGTGTCGGGATCGTCCCAGCGGTCGCGGTTTCGGTGATCGTGGCGCTCGCCTGTGGACTGCTCGCGCTGCTCGTTTGGGAGCGGAGCTTCTCCGGAGTCCGCGCGGCGGTCCACCAACCCGCGTGGCTGTGGATCGGCGGCGTGATGAGCGTCTTCATCGTCTTCGCGGTCACCGTCGGCCCGCCGCGAATCGGCGTGACGGCCACGGTCGCCGTCGTGATCGCCGGCAACCTCGTCAGCGCGGCGATCATCGACCGCTTTGGCCTCTTCGGCGTGGAGCGCGTCGGCCTCGGCTGGCCGCGCGTGCTCGGCTTCGTCCTGCTCGCGCTCGGCGCCGGCTTGACGCTAAAGCGCTAAGTCATCGGGCCGGACCGGCACGCGCGCCAGCTCGCGGCCCGTCGCGTCCCGCAGCGCCGAGACGACCGCCGCAGTCGAGACCACCGTCGGCGGCTCGCCCACGCCCTTCACGCCGTAGGGCGCGTCCGGCTCCTCCTCCTCGATCAGCTCCGCCTCGACCGGTGGCATGTCGAGCGCGGTCGGGATGAGGTAATCCGTGAAGCTCGCGTTCGTGATCAGGCCGTCGCGGGTCTGGATCTCCTCCATCAGCGCGAGCCCGAGCCCCTGCGCTGTGCCGCCCTCGATCTGGCCGTGGACGGCCTGCGGATTCAGCGCCTTGCCGACGTCCTGCGCGGTCCCGATCCAGACGACGCGCGTCAGACCGAGCTCGACGTCGACCTCGGCAACCACCCGCATCGCCGCGCACATGTAGGCGACATGGACGCGGTCGCCCTTGACCTGGCCGGTCTCCGGGTCGAGCGGCGCGGTGCGGGGGTGGTGGTATGTGCGCTCGACGTCGACGACCGATTGCCCGGCCTGGTACTCGGCGAGCGCGTCCTGGCAGGCTAGCCGCACCGCCCCGGCCGCCATCCAGGTCAGCCGCGAGGCCGACGCTGAGCCCGCCGACTCGACGCCCCTCGTCGAGCCGGGCGCGAGGACAACGTTCTCCGTCCCGAGCTCGGTGCGCGCGACCTGGAGGATCACGTTGGTCACGCCCTGCCCCACCTCGGCCCCGGCGCAGTGCACCTCTGCGACAAGCCCGTTGTCCGCGCCCTTCCAGAGCCGGACCCGGGCCGCGGTCGAGTCGTCGAAGCCCTCCGAGTAGCAGACGTTCTTGAACCCGACCGCGAACCCGACCCCGCGCTTGACCCCTTGGCCGTGCGTCGTGTTGCCCGCCCCGCCGGGGAGGCGGATGGGATCGCGGGGCAATTCCTCCGGCTTCGGGATCGGAAGCTCGGCCGCGCGGCGGATCACATCGGCGGCCGGGAACGAGCCCGTGACCCTCTGGCCGGTCGGCAGGGTGTCGCCCGGCGCGAGCGCATTGAGGAGCCGCAGCTCGACGGGGTCGACCCCGAGCTCCGCGGCGAGCTTGTCCATCTGCGCCTCGTGCGCGAAGCAGCTCTGCACCGCTCCGAAGCCGCGCATCGCACCGCAGGGCGGGTTGTTCGAGTAGACGCAGGTGCACTCGATCAACGCGTTGTCCACCTGGTAAGGCCCGACGGCGAAGCAGGCGGCGTTCGACGTGACCGCGGCAGATGACGACGCGTAGGCGCCGCCGTCCAGGAGGACCCGCGCCCGCACGTTGACCAGCCGCCCGGCGCGTGTGGCGCGATGCTCCATCCAGATCTTCGCCGGGTGCCGGTGGACGTGGCCGACGAACGACTCCTCGCGGCTGTAGACCATCTTCACGGGCCGGTTCGCGTGCAGCGCGAGCATTGCGCCGTGGACCTGCATCGAGAGGTCCTCGCGCCCGCCGAAGGCGCCGCCAACCCCGGAAAGATGAATCCGAACCTGCTCCTTCTCGAGGCCGAGGCAGGGCGCGACCTGGTCGCGGTCGACGTGGAGCCACTGGGTCGCGACGTAGATGTCGACGCCGCCCTCGCCGTCCGGCACGGCGAGCCCCGACTCCGGCCCGAGGAACGCCTGGTCCTGGATGCCAAGCTCGTAGACGCCGCTGACCGAGATCTCGCCCGCGGCGTCGGGGTCGCCGTGGCGGATGACGATCGAACGGAGGACGTTCGGGCGCGGGTCGTCGCGGAAGCCGTGGCCGGCAGTCGGGTTCTCCTCGTGCAGCGGCTCCTGCTCGGTCGCGCGCTCGGGGTCGACGACCGGTTCGAGCGGCTCGTACTCGACCTCGATCCGCTCGGCCGCGCGACGCGCTTGCTCCGGGTGCTCGGCGGCGACGAGGGCAACGGGCTCGCCGAAGTAGCGGACGCGGTCGCTCGCGAGCACCGGCTGATCGGCGAACTCGAGCCCGTAGGTCTTGGCGCCGGGGACGTCCGAGTGCGTGAGCACCGCGTGCACACCAGCCATGGCCAGGGCCTGAGAGATGTCGATCTCGACGATCCGCGCGTGCGCGTGCGGGCTCCGGACGGTGTGGCCCCAGAGCATCCCGGCTGCGAAGAGATCGCTCGCATACGCGAACTCGCCGGTCACCTTCGGGATCGCGTCGACGCGGCGGACGCTCTCGCCGACGCGCCCCAGCTCGAGCCTCCGCGCGGTGATGCTCATCCGCGGGAGGCCGCGAGCCGGACGGCGTCAAAGATCTTCGCGTACCCGGTGCAGCGGCAGAGGTTGCCGGAGAGCGCCTCGCGGATCTCGTCGTCGCTCGGGTCGGAGTTGTGGGCGAGCAGGTCGGCGGTCGCGACGATGAGGCCCGGAGTGCAGAAGCCGCACTGGACGGCGCCGCTCTCGGCGTACGCCTCCTGCACGGGATGGAGTTGCCCGTCGCGTCCGAGACCTTCGACCGTGACGACGTCGTGACCTTCGGCCTGCGCGGCCAGCACGAGGCACGAGCAGACGAGCTCTCCGTCGAGCAGCACCGAACAGGAACCGCATTCGCCTTGCTCGCAGGCGTTCTTCGAGCCCGGCAGGCCGAGCCGCTCGCGCAGTGCGAAGAGAAGGCTCTCGCCCTCCCAGACGTCGGTCTCGTGCTGCTCGCCGTTAACCCGTAGCGTGATCTTCACGTGAGGCACCTGACGAGGGCGCGAGAGGTCAGCACCTGGAGCGCGTGACGGCGGTACCGGGCCGTGCCGCGTACGTCGTCGATCGGGCTCGCGGCCTCGGTGACGCGCTCCGGAAGCGAGTCGGCCTCGCCGATGGGCGCCGTGACGAGGCCGGGCACCGGGCCAGCGGAGCCGAATGAGACGCGGATCTCGTCGCGCTCCTCGTCGACGCACATCGCGAGCGAGACGACGGCGATCACCATCGCGTTGCGCGGGCCGATCTTCATGAACGTCTGCCGCGGGCCGGGTGCGCGCACATGCACGGCCGCAATCAGCTCGTCCTCGGCGAGGGCGTTGCGCTTCGGCCCGACGAGGAACTCCTGCAGCGGCACTCGCCTCGAGCCGTTCGGTCCGGCAAGCTCGGCCTCGGCTTCGTAGACGAGCAGCGGCGGCAGTGCGTCCCCGGCCGGCGAAGCGGTCCCGAGGTTCCCGCCGATCGTGCCACGATTGCGGATCTGCGGCCCGCCGACCGTGCGCGAGGCCTCGGCCAGCGCGCCCAGCTGCTCCGAGAGCTGCATCGCATCGGTGTAGGTCAGTCCCGAGCCGAGCCGCAAAGACCCGTTCTCGCGAGACCAGCCCCGCAGCTCCGAGACCTCGTTCAGGTTCAGCAGCGCTTCCGGCCGCGCGCGATCGAAGTTGAGTTCGACCATCACATCGGTGCCCCCTTGAATGGGGACGGCCCCGGGCCGCTCCGCTTTGAGGCCCAGGGCCTCCTCGAGCGAGCGTGGAGTCAGGACCTCCATCAGCGGCAAATGTATCGTCGCCTACGTGGACGAGCTCACGCGTCGGCTGGCCGTGGCGCGCGGGGACGAGCCCGCCGATCTCGTGGTGCGCGGCGGGCGCGTCCTCTCGGTGTTCACGCGCGAGTGGCTCGAGACCGACGTCGCGATCGTCGACGGCTTCGTGGCCGGGCTCGGCGACTACGAGGGCACCGAGGAGCTCGATGCGAGCGGCCACTACGTCGTGCCCGGCTTCGTGGATGCCCACGTCCACCTCGAGTCGTCGAAGCTGATGCTGGACGAGTTCGCGCGGCTCGTCCTGCCGCTCGGGACGACGACGGTCGTCGTCGACCCGCACGAGATCGCGAACGTGCTCGGCACCGACGGCGTCCACTGGCTGCTCGACGCCTGCGCGGAGCTGCCGTTGGACGTCTTCGTGATGGCGTCGTCGTGCGTGCCGGCCTCGGCGTTCGAGCATCCACGCAGGCCCCTGTCGCCCGGCGATCTCGAGGGCCTGCTCCGACGCCGCCGTGTGATCGGGCTCGCCGAGATGATGAATTTTCCGGGGGTGATCGGCGGGGACCCCGGCGAGCTCGTGAAGCTCGGGCTCGACGGCGCAGCGCATGTGGACGGCCACGCCCCCGGAGTGCTCGGCCGGTCGCTGAACGCGTACGTCGCGGCCGGGATCCGGTCCGACCACGAGGCGTTCACGATCGAGGAAGGGCGCGAGCGGCTGCGGGCCGGAGTCTGGCTGCTCATCCGCGAAGCCTCGGCGGCGCGGAACCTCGAGGCGCTGATCCCGCTCGTCCGGGAGTTCGGGCCGAGCCGGATCGCCTTCTGCACCGACGACCGCGAGCCGGAGCACATCGCCGAGGAAGGGCACATCAATTCGATGGTTCGCCGCGCGGTGGAGCTCGGTGTCTCGCCGGAGGACGCGCTCGTGATCTCAACCCTCAACGCCGCGAGCTGGCACCGGCTCGACCGCTTCGGCGCCGTCGCGCCCGGCTATCAAGCCGACCTGCTGCTCCTGCCCGACCTCGAGCGCTTCGAGCCCGAGACGGTGCTCAAGCGCGGGCGCCCGGTCGGCGAGATCGCACGACCGGAGGTGCCGGAGTGGGTCAAGCACACGATCCGCGTCCGCCACGTGGCGGCACGCGACTTCACGATCCCGTGGGACGGCGGCCAGGCGCGCGTGATCGGCGTCGTCCCGGGTCAGATCGTCACGGATTCGCTCGTGGAGGAGCCCAAGGTCGAGGAAGGGCACGCGGTCGCCGACCCAGAGCGCGACCTGGCGAAGATCGCCGTCGTCGAGCGGCACCTCGGGACCGGGCGGCTCGGGCTCGGGCTCGTCCGCGGTTTCGGCCTGCGTTCGGGCGCCCTCGCCTCGTCGGTCGCTCACGACGCGCACAACATCGTCGTCGTCGGGGTCGACGAGCACGACATGGCGAGAGCGGTGCGGCGGCTTTCGGAGATCGGCGGCGGGGTGGTCGTGGTCGAGGACGGCGGCGTGCGCGCCGAGCTACCGCTGCCGATCGCGGGGCTGCTCTCGGAGGCGCCGCTCGACGAGGTGGTCAGCGCGAGCCGCGGTTGCATCGAGGCGGCCTCGAAGCTCGGCTGCACCCTCGAGTCACCGTTCCAGCAGCTCGCGTTCCTCGCGCTCTCGGTGATTCCGAGCCTGAAGATCACGGATGCGGGCCTGGTCGACGTCGACCGCTTCGAGCTCGTCCCGCTGAAGGCATGAAGACGGTCTACACCGGCAGCTACGTCGCGACGATGGACGACGCCGGCACCGAGTATGCGGACGGTTGGCTGCTCGAGGAGGACGGACTGGTGCTCAGAGTCGGCGACGGCGAGCCGCCCGAGGCCGATGCCCGCAACGAGCTGAACGGCGCGCTCGTCACGCCCGGCTTCGTCAACACGCACCACCACCTCTACCAGAGCCTCACGCGCGCGCGGGCGCAGGAGGCCGACCTGTTCACGTGGCTGCGCGAGCTCTATCCCGTCTGGGCCAGGCTCGACGCCGAGGCGGAGTACGCGGCGGCGAAGTACGGGCTCGCGGAGCTGATGACGTCGGGGTGCACGACGGTCTTCGATCACCACTACGTCTTCCCGCGCGGGGTCGACGGGTTGATCGAGGCGCAGATGCAGGCGGCGCAGGAGCTCGGCGTGCGGCTGATCCCGTCGCGGGGCTCGATGGACCTTGGCGAATCCGACGGCGGGCTTCCTCCCGACTCGCTCGTCGAGGAACCGGACGCGATCCTCGCGGACACGGAACGCCTGGCCGCGAAGTACCCGGGGCTGGTCGTCGCGCCGTGCTCGCCGTTCTCCGTGACGGGCGGCCTGATGCGGGAGTCGGCCGAGCTCGCGCGCCGGCTCGGACTGCAGCTGCACACCCATCTCGCCGAGACCGTGGAAGAGGAGGAGTACTGCCGCGAGCTCTACGGCTGCCGGCCGGTCGAGTACCTCGGCGAGCTCGGCTGGCTCGAGGGGGACGTCTGGTGCGCACACTGCGTGCACCTGAACGACGCGGACGTCGCCGCCTTTGCCGCGGGCGGCGTCGGCGTCGCCCATTGCCCGACGTCCAACCTCCGCCTCGGTGCGGGAATCGCCCGTGTGCGCGAGCTCCTCGACGCCCAGGTGCGCGTGGGCCTCGGGGTCGACGGCTCCGCCTCGAACGAGCGCGGCGACCTCTCGCTCGAGGTCAAGCAGGCGCTGCTCGTTGCGCGCGCTCGCGGCGGCCCGGCAGCGTTGACGGCGCGGGAGGCCCTGCGCCTGGGCACTCGCGGCGGCGCGGAGGTTCTCGGGCGTACCGACATCGGCTCGCTCGAGCCCGGCAAGTCCGCCGACTTTGCGATCTGGGGCGACGACTGGATCTTCTCCGGCGCCGAGGATCCCGTTGCCGCGCTCGTGTTCGGGGGGCCCTCCAGGCCGACCGGCCTCGTCGTCGCCGGCAGGCACGTCCTCGAGAACGTCTCCGCGGACGACATCGTGCGCGCGCACCGCACGGCCGCGGCCCGCTTCGCGCACTGATGGCCTTCCCGCCCGCACAGGGAGCGCGGGTTCCGTGGGAGGCGCTGCCCGAAAGCGTCCGGGATGCGGTCGACTCGGGCCTCGGCTCACGCGTCGTGGACGCCACCACGCAGCCGGGCGGCTTCTCTCCTGGTTGCGCAGCCCGCCTTCGCCTCGAGGACGGACGCACCGTCTTCGTCAAAGCAGTGGGCTCGGCGCCGAATCCGGACTCGCCCGGCTTGCACCGCCGCGAGGCGCTCGTCGCCGCCGCGTTGCCGCCCGAGACGCCTGCGCCGAGGTTCCTGTTCTGCCATGACGACGGCGACTGGGTCGCGCTCGTTTTCGAGAACGTCGGCGGGCACGAGCCCGAGCTGCCGTGGCGGCGGGACGAGCTCGATCGCGTCCTCGGGGCCCTAACGGATCTCTCGGCCGCCCTCACGCCGGCTCCGATCGAGGCGCCGCTGCTGGCGGAGCAGTACCGCGAGCTCTTCCGGGGCTGGCGGCTCCTCGAAGCGGATGCGCCGGAGGGCCTCGACCACTGGGCCTCCGGACGCCTGCGCACCCTTGCGGAGCTCGAAGTGCAGTGGGAGGAGGCGTCGACCGGCGAGACGCTGCTGCACGCCGACATGCGTGCCGACAACATCCTGCTCACGGACGAACGCGTGGTCTTCGTCGACTGGCCGCACGTCTGCCTTGGAGCTCCGTGGGTCGAGCTGCTCGCGTTCCTCCCGAGCGTCGCGATGCAGGGCGGCCCGAAGCCGTGGGAGCTCTTCGAGCACCACCCACTCGGGCGAACCGCCGATCCGGACCGGGTGAATGCGGTGCTCGCGGCGCTCACAGGCTTCTTCGTCCACCGCTCGACGCTGCCGCCGTCTCCCGGCCTGCCGGGCCTGCGCGAGTTCCAGCGCGCCCAGGGGGAGCAGTCACTGGCCTGGCTGCGGCGCCGACTCGAGTCGTAGAGTCCGCGCGTGGCCGCCTCGCTCTCGACGCACGTCCTCGACACCGCACAGGGCTCGCCGGCCCGCGGCGTGCAGGTCGATCTGTTCCGCGGCGCGCGGCCCGTCGCGCATGGCACTACCGACGAGGACGGGAGGATCGCTCGGCTCGGCGGGGCGCTCGAGCCCGGTCTCTACCGGATCGTCTTCCATCCACCTTCGCCGTACTTCAAGCGCGTCGAGCTCGAGGTCGAGCTCGACGACGGCCACCATCATGTCCCGCTGCTGGTCTCTCCCTACGCGTGCGCGAGCTACCGCGGCAGCTGAGCGTCGAGCAGCTCGCGGAGCTGTTTGAAGGACGAACGCGCCTCGTCGAAGCGCTCGCGCAGCGTGAAGACCCACTCGGCAGCGCCTCGGATGCGATCGCGGAGCTCGACGAGGCGGACAAGGTCGAGGCGCTGAACGCACATCCGGCGATCGGCGCGACCCATCTCTCGGAGCGGTCGGCGTCCGAGCAGGGAGCCAACGCGGATCCGGTGGTCATGACGGAGCTCGCGTACCTGAACCAGGTCTACGAGGAGAAGTTCGGCTTCCGCTTCGTCGTTTTCGTCGCCGGCCGGCCGAAAGCGGAGATCCTCGAGGTCCTGCGCGAGCGGCTCGAGCGGACGCGTGAGGAAGAGCTGGAGACGGGGCTCGAAGAGCTGGTCGCGATCGCCCGCGACCGGTACCAGCACAGCTAG
>Ga0307277_10000225_pt1 | contig 19523 bp, 19 predicted proteins | sample ER_DNA_116_FD_194473 | JGI IMG/M metagenome (GOLD analysis project Ga0307277, IMG submission 194473) | Bulk soil microbial communities from the East River watershed near Crested Butte, Colorado, United States - ER_DNA_116 | ecosystem: Environmental > Terrestrial > Soil > Floodplain | place...
TCCCGGCGCGTGAGATCTGGAGCATCTACGGGCCGTTCATCGAACGCCATCGGCCGAAGCTCGGTCCCGGCATCCGCGAGCGAATGGCGTTCGCGAGGACGGTATCGGAGCGCGACGCCGACACGGCCCGGCAAGAACAGAAGCGGGCACGCGAGCGCATTTGCGCATTGGTCGAGCCCGGCACCGTTCTTGCGCTGCCGACGGCGCCGTGCATTGCCCCGCGCATCGATGCCAGCGCCGAAGCGCTGGAATCGTTTCGCGTCCGCGTCATGCGGCTGACCTGTCTTGCCGGATTGAGCGGACTGCCGCAGGTCACCTTGCCGGTGGGTTCGGTCTCCGGCTGCCCGGTCGGCCTCTCCTTCATCGCCTGGCACGGCGGCGATGAAGCGCTGCTCGATTTGGCAGTGCAGCTCGCGCGCCACCTCGGCGGCGCGTCCGACCCTGGCCAAAAGTAAAGGCCTACGGGTGATCCGAACTGCTGCCGACCTCTCGGCCGGCCGATTTCAAGGCGTCGCCGTCTTCGGCTCCGTCGCGCCCAACCAATTCAAAAGATAGGACTTGATCGTCGCCAGACTGAGCGGCCAGAACGAGCGTGGCTCCTCCGCAATAGCAACAGACGGAGTAGACGGAGTAGCTGCAGGCGGAGTGGCTGGAGCCATCGGCGGTATCTTTTCGGAGGGGGTCGCCAAGGCGTCGGCAGGCGTCTTCTCCAAGGGCACCGCCGGCCCTGCGGCCGTCGTCCTTTGCTTGCCGGTCGTGTCCTCGGCCGGCGTGGCTGCCGCGGCGGGCGCAGCCGTGTCCGCGTTCAGGATGATCGGCAAACCATCTTTCCCGCTGCCGATGATGACGACCTTCGCATTCGTGGATTGCGAAAGCTGAAGCGTCGCCTCGATGCCGCGCCAGCGCAGGTAGGAGTCCGAGATGCCCTGGCTGACGGTCTGTTGAAAGTCGCGTATGCCTTCCGCCTCGATCCTTTTGCGTTCCGATTCTCGTTTTTCGCGCTCCACGCGGAACTTATATTCCTCGGCGATGTAGTACTGCTCGGTCTTGCGGTTGATAGCGGCGACGATGGCCGCGGGCAACTCGATGCCGGTCACCAGTATGTCGTAGAGGATGATGATCTCGCGCATGGAGACGCGGTACGACTCTTCGTCGCCTTCGTGTTCCATCATCTTTTCCGACAGCCTGGCCTCCACAAGGTTGCGGATTTTGTCCTGAATTTCCTGGCGCGCCGTCGAATAGACCTGCTCGGCCGTGTATTGAGCGATGACCTCGCGCGTCAGGCTGCCGATGCCCGGCATCACCAGCACCTTCTTGAAATCTGGTCCAATCGCCTGATGCAGCACCGGAACCGAGTCGCGCTGCAATCGAAAGCGGACGATGACCGTCGCGGTCAGATTCACGCCGTCGCTGGAGATGGCGTTGTAGGATTCCGTAAACGATTGCAGCCTCAGGTCGTACAGAAACACGCTGTTCCAAGGCAAAATGAGGTTGAACCCCTCATTCTTCAGCCGCCGCGGATCGAGCACGGTGCCGCCGCCAAAGCGTTTCCACAGTACTCCGACATAGCCGCTGGGAACGGTGATCACCATGTGGGGATAAAGCACCACCCCCACGAGTGTCGCGACCATCAGGTAGATCACCACGCTCGGCAGATGGCGATCGATGAACCGCCGCCACCGGGACGGCGGGGCGGGGGCGGGCGTGCCATCGACTGGCCAAAGATACGCTTTCAACTCACTCTCCATCGCCTGCCGCCCGACGAAACCGCCGTCTTGCATACGCCTGCGAACGGCAAGACCAACTCCTCAAGCCAGCAGGGCCATGGTCACCGGCAAAGCCGGCGGCTCACCGGCGATGGCCCAGCGGTAACCCGAGGCTGAGCGCCTTTTGCCGAAGCGCCCCCGCCGTGCGCTTCATGGCCTTCGCAATCCGTTTTACCGGCGACTTCTTGCGAGAGTGCGTCTTCAACTCTCGTACATCGGCACTTGACCAGGCCCGGCGTTTGACGCGTCTAGCTCGTTTGCTTGCCATTTGTCCCTCACCAGCCGCTGTAGCGGCAATGCTGCCGAGCATAGCCGAGCGCATGCAGGATGAGAAGCAGCCCGGCTCTGCTGTGGAAGCTCGACCTATGCCTGGCCTTGATTTGCGGCCATGTGCACCCCCCGCGCCGATCAAGCCGTAGCTCCGAGTGCGTGTCTCAGACGCGGCCTGATCGGCGCAAAAACCGCAGCGTTGCTTACTCAATTGGCAACCGTGCTCTGTACGACAAATCGAATTCTGTAATAATAGCGAGGAGCGCCTGCGACAGGCGCGCGCAAGCCCAACAACAAAGAGTTCCGCGCGGCTCGGCTGATGGAGAGTGCCTCAAGTCCATACGATGGAGATTGAGCCATGGCCCCGATTGGCGCTCAATTTAGGCCGGGGGACGCCGTGCCGCATTCAGGAATCTATCGGGTGGCCCACGATCCCATCCATGCACAGGAGCATGAAGTGACTTGCCTGTTCGGCAAGCGTTTCCCGCCATGCCGGGGGTGCGATCAACCGCGATTCGTTCTGGTCAGGGCTGCGCGATTGATCGATACGCAGGAGCATTTCAAGTGCGCATAGGCTCCGACGAACGTGGGAAAAGCGCCGGCTGCCCCCCTTCCGCATAGATTGGCGCTCGGTATATTTGCAGAACTGCCGGCGGCGCCGGCGTTTGGGCAACTCCCCTCTCCGCCGTCAGGGAAACCGTGACATTCCCCCGCCGAAACTTTTTGCATCTCGCCGCGGCCGCCGCCGCGATGGGGGCGGCGATGCGCTTGGCCACCGCGCAAGCCTACCCGACGCGTCCGGTGCGGATCATCTCCGGCTTTCCGCCGGGTGGGGTCAACGACACATACGCGCGCCTCATCGGCCAATGGTTGTCGGAGCGGCTCGGCCATCAATTCTTCGTCGAGAACCGGCCGGGTGCGGGCGGCAACATTGCCGCGGAGACACTCGTACGGGCAGCGCCCGACGGTTACACGCTGCTCCTCGCCACGTCGGCCGACGCGTGGAACGCGACGCTCTATGACAATCTCAAATTCAGTTTCGTTCGCGACGTCGCAGCGGTTGCGCCGATTGTCCGCGCCCCCGGAGTGCTCGTCGTGCATCCGTCGCTGCCGGTCAAATCCGTTCCCGAGCTGATCGCTTCTGCCAAAGCCAATCCGGGCAAAATCTCCGTGGCGTCGGCGGGCATCGGCAGCGCGCCCCACATGTACTGGGAGCTGTTCCGGACCTTGGCCGGCGTCGACATGCTGCATGTGCCCTATCGCGGCGGCGGGCCGGCGGTCACGGACCTTCTCGGTGGCCAAGTGCAGGTGTATTTCGGCACAACCGCATCGTCGATCGAATATGTCCGGTCGGGAAAGCTGCGGGCCTTGGCCGTGACCACCGCAACCCGCGCGGCCGCGTTGCCCGATGTCCCGGCTCTGGCGGAATTCCTGCCGACTTATGAGGCGAGCATCTTTGTCGGCATCGTGGCGCCGCGCGGCACGCCGGCCGACATCGTTGGCACGCTGAGCCGGGAGATCAATCTCGCACTGGCCGACGAAAAAATGACTCTGCGGATTGCCGAGCTCGGCGACACGCCGCTGGCGCTGTCGAGCTCCGACTTCGAGCGCCTCATCGCCGCGGAAACCGAGAAGTGGGGCAACGTGATTCGCTCGGCCAAACTCAGGGCGGAGTAGGCGCTTCGACTCGGCGCCGGAACATCCGGGGCGGCCGGCACAAATGGGCAAGGAACCCGTGCAACTTTCCCGCCGTGGATGTCTGCATCTCTGCGCGGGCGCTGCCCCGCTGCCATTCCTTGCTCTCGCACATAGCGCGCAGTCGCAGACGGCGAGAACAATCAAGCTGGTCGTGCCGTCCGCGCCGGGCGGCGTGACCGACGCTCTGGCTCGCCTGCTCGGCGAGCAGATCGGGCGAACGCAAGGAGTGACCGTCGTGATCGACAACCGCCCGGGGGCAGGCGAGGTTATCGGCACGGAAACAGCCGCACGCGCTGCGCCCGATGGAAACACGCTCCTTTTCGCAGCCAATCCGTTCGTCATCAACCCGCACCTGCGCAAGGTGAGCTATGATCCGCTGAGGAGCTTCGAGCCGGTTTGCCAGCTGGCAAACGCGCCGACCCTCATCGTCGTGACCGCGGCGTCGCCCTACCACTCGCTCGCCGATCTGCTCGAGGCGGCGCGCGCCAAACCGGGCAGCCTGACCATGGCGAGCATCGGTCCCGGCAGCCCGTTCCACCTCGGGTTCGAAAAACTCAAGCGCATGGCGAAGGTCGACATGACCTTCGTCCCGTATCCGGGCAACGGCCCTTCGGTGAACGCGCTCTTAGGCGAGCATGTCACCATGATGTTCGGCACCTATGCGAACGTGGCCGAGCACCTGAAAAGCGGGAAGCTGCGCGCCATTGCCGCGACCACGCCGAGGCGGATCGATGAGCTGCCCGACCTGCCGACGGTCGCGGAATCCGGCTTCCCGGACTACGCGGTGCCGGCATGGTTTGCAGCATTGGTGGCGGCAAACACGCCGAAGGCGGTGGTGGCGCAACTCGCGGCATGGCTGACCGCGGCGCTGCAGGCGCCCGAGATCGAGCAGAAGCTCCTCATCCAGGGTCTCTATCCGTCCGGGCTCTGCGGGGACGAATTTGCCGCCCATCTTCGGGATCAATTCGACGAGTTCGGCCGCATCATTCGCGAGAGCAACATCAAGGCGGAGTAGGCGCTTGCCTCGCCGGCGAACGCGCGCAACTTGCCGCACTCTATTGTCGACGCTCGAGCCCTCGCCTAGGCTGAGCGCCGGATTCTCCGAGTGCGTGCAGCGGCTGAGCGTGCGCTAGCCCGCAGCGCGAGGAGTGAAACCGACCAGGCGAGAGGAAGGGCGTATGCTTGAAGTGTGGCAGGTTCGATGTTCATGGCGTGCGCCCACATGGCTCGCGATCGCGGCGGCGACGGCGCTGCTTGCATCGGGCGCCGCGCAGGCGCAGCAATCGCCGCCACCCTCGAAGCTGCCTTTGCCGAACGCGGATCCCCCGGCAAAGCGCATCGTCACGCAGGGGCTCGGGAAAATCGTGACGGAAGACCTCATTCCGTGCGCCAACCCGCGGCCGGGCATGAATCTGCGCAAAAACCCGGTCGGTGAGATCACGGCGCAGGACGGGACGAAGTTGACCGTGCCGGTCGACAACCATTTCGCGACGGCGCCCAAGCTGCCCGACCTTTACAATGAATGCTCGGGCGTGACGCCGAAGGACATGTCCGAGGTCGATCTGAACAAAGTGCCGATCGTCGAGGTCGACAAAGACGGCGAGGTCATCACCGCGTTCATGGTCGCGGACAATTACTTCGAGCTTTACATCAACGGCCAGCTCATCGGCGTCGACTCCACGCCGTACACTCCATTCAACTCGCAGGTGGTGCGCTTGCGCGTAAAGCGTCCCTACACGATCGCCGTTCTGGCGCAGGACTGGGAAGACAAGCTGGGCCTCGGGATGGAGGTGTTCCAGGGCAACACCTGGCATTCCGGCGACGGAGGATTTATCGCGAAGTTCTCCGACGGCACCGTGACGGACAGCTCATGGAAGGCGCAGTCGTTCTACATCGCGCCGCTGCAGCATCCCGATGACGTGGTCGAGTACGGCAACATCCACGACACGTCGCACCTCGGCGGTCGCGTCCATCCGTTGGCGAAGCTGCCGACCTGCCGCGAGCATTGTTTCGCAATCCATTATGCGATTCCGGACGGCTGGATGAATCCGAATTTTGACGACTCGAAATGGCCGCGGGCATTCGAGTACCTGGATCAGGAGGTCGGCATCGTCGGCGTGCCCGGCTACTGGCGCTATCCAGAGGCATTCGTGGGCGCCCGCTGGATCTGGACCATCAATCTTGTGTTCGACAATACGGTGCTGTTCCGCAAGACGGTGCGATAGCCGTCGGCTGCCGCGCGTGCAGGTCGATCGGCGGAGGGCCCCGGCGGTGTTGCGGCCATTCGCGGCACCGGCGCTTGCGCTGTGGCTCTCGTTCATGCCGCCGGTTTGCGACGCCGTCGACACGATCGCGGCCACCGCGCTCGTGCGGGTCAAGTTCAACAATATCCGTTTCATTTCCCCGGCGGCGGGTCAGCCGGCCGCGCTCACGCAATCACAGTCGGACGCGCTCAACGCCTACGACGCCGCGCTGAGCCAATTCAAATCGATCTTGCGCCAGCGCCGCGCGCAGATCGAATCCAAGCAACCGCTGCCGAATTTGCCGGGACAGGCGATCTATCTCGCCCGCAACAACATGATCAGCGCCTACAAGGACCTGACCGACGCGGTTCCCTCCCGAATCGGCAGGCCGAACAAATTCGGACTTCCTCCGGCGTATTTCGACGCCGACAATGAGCCACTTCTCGAGGAGTACGAGGCGCTGTTCAAGATCATGCAGGCGCCCCCCGCCAATGCGCAAAGCTCAGACACTCCATTCAAAGACGTGGTCGAGCTCGGAACTGCCATTGCCCGCGCCAAGGGCCTCGACGCGGCACAGCCCGAAGTCGCGGGCCGTATCAGCTTGGGCATCTTCTTTGCCGAGACCAACGGCATCCAGAATATCGGCAATGCGCGCTCGAATACCTACAAGGGAAGTATGCAAGCGGGCGTATCAGAGGATCAAAATGGACAAAGGAGGTGGGCTGTGGTCAAGAAATCGATCGCGGCCTTCGATCCCGCGCTGAGCGCGCGCGATGACAAGGAAGAGGCGCGGGCCGGCAATCTGGATCATCGATTCAATCACTGGACCGCCGTGCGAGACGCGCTCACGAACGCGCATGCAGACGTCTTCCCGCGCATACCGGCAATCGTGAAGGCATTGCCAAATCCGATCGATCAAATGAAGCTGTTCGAGCTCATTCAGATCATTCCCAGTCCCACCAAGGCCGCGCTCAATTCCGGCAATCTAGCCAACTACAGGATTTCCGACCCGACGATCATGGGATACTTGCGCAACAATAGCATCTTCACCTTCGGAAAAGCCGACCGGGCGAAAACGTCGGCAAGCTTCCGCGAAATTCTCAACGCGATGTGGCTGTTCGACAGCAAATTCGAACGCGCGCTTGCCAAATTCAACGAGATCAAGGCGGGGAAGAAGGGATGAGCGGCGGCGCCGATAGCCGCCCGCCGTTGCCGCATGCGTAATAGCTATGCCGCGGCGGCGACCGCGTTGCGGGTCGCCTCACCGCGCCGATACACCATGAGCGAAGCCAGGAACCCGCAGATGGCTGCGAACGTCATCCATAAGCCGGGCGAAGCCTTGTCGCCGGTCATATCGATGAGCGCCGTCGATACTGCCGGTGTAAAACCGCCGACCAGCGCTGTCGCCAGACTATAGGCGAGCGAAAACCCGGCGGTGCGTACGCTTGCCGGCACGATTTCGGTCAGCGCGACCACCATTGCGCCGTTATAGCTGGCATAAAGGAACGACAGCCACAGCTCGACGGCCAGCATCTTTCCGAAACTCGGTTGCACCACCAACCAAGAGAGCGCGGGATATGCCGTGACGATGGCGAGAGCGGTGAACGTCAGCAGGATAGGCTGGCGACCGACCCGGTCCGACACCGCTCCCATCACCGGCAGCCAGAACAAGTTCGACGCGCCGACGCAAAACGTCACGATCAGCCCGTCGACTTCCTCCAGTTCAGGATGTTCTTGCCTAAGTCGGGGTGTAGACGGTAATGAGATAGAAGGAGACCGTCGTCATCACGACCATGAGCATGCCGGCAAGCACGATTTGCCAGTTGCTGATGATCGAGCTCACGGCCTCCCTCGCGTTCGGCCGGTGGGTGCGCGCCTTGAATGCCTCGGTCTCGGCCAGCGACCGGCGAATGACGAAAATGAAGGGCACGATCAGGCAGCCGATGAAGAACGGAACGCGCCATCCCCAATCGCTGAGCTCGGACGGCGTGAGCAGCTTGTTGAGCACGTAGCCGATCACCGCCGCGACGATGATTGCGACCTGCTGGCTCCGGACTGCCAGGCGACTTAGAACCCCTTCTGCGACGGCGGGGCCATCTCGGACAGATGGACCGACACCCCGCCCAACTCGACGCCCGCTGAGAAGCCCTGCAGCAGCCGGCCGATCAGCACGAGCAATGGAGCGAGCGAGCCAATGGTGGCGTAGCTCGGCACGAACGCAATCAGGATCGTGCCCATGGCCATGATCGACAGCGTGACGATGAGACCGAGCCGCCGCCCGACTCGATCCACGTAAGCGCCGAGCACGATCGCGCCCAAGGGCGCATCAAGAATCCCGCGCCGAAAGTCATGAAGGTGAAGAGGAGCGACGTGATCTCGTTGTCGCTCGGGAATAAGGCGTGGGCGATATGCGAGGCGTAGAAGCCGAACAGGAAGAAATCGAACATCTCCAGGAAATTGCCACTGGTGACCCGCACCACGGTGGCCAATTTCGACGATCCGTGCTTGGGGTCCATAACCCGGTCCTCCGCGTGACGGGCTTCTCAAGTGATCGTAACCGGACATTTCACCCATGGCCATCCGGCGCGTGACATTCGCGGCAGAGTATTCAAACTGGTGATCCGTGGGAAAAAGGCTATGAGCTCTTCGTGAGAAAATTGAAGTCGGAGGGGAAGCGTTGATGCAATTCTTGCAATCGCGCGGAATGCTATTGGCTGCGGCCATCGCCGCCGGAGGCGCCGACGCGCAGGAGAGCACGGCAGTGAAAGAGCTCATCCCCACCGGCAAGCTGCGCGCCGGGGTCGTCTTCGCGCCCGCCGCTTCGGCCTTCTTCGTCGTGAAGGATGCAAACGGCGAGCCGCACGGCGTTACCGTCGACCTTGCCGGCGAGCTTGCGAAGAAACTCGGCGTGCCGGTGGAGTTCATGCTGGCAGCGAACTCCGGCCTGGTTACTGACGCCACCGAATCCGGCGCGATCGACGTCGGCTTCATGCCCGTGGACGAGGAGCGCAAGAAGCGCGTCGACTTCGGGCCGGCCTACTTCATGATTGAAAGCACTTATCTTGCCACCGCCGCCTCGGGCATCAAGACCGTCGCCGAAGTCGATCGGCCGGATGTGCGTGTGGTCGGCATTGCCAATACGACGACCATCCGCGCTGCCGCACGTTCGCTAAAAAACACCACGATTTCCGCCGCGGCCTCGGTCGAGGAGGCCATGGCCTTGCTGCGCGCCGGCAAAGCCGACGCCTTCGCGCTCTCGCGCGATTCCCTGCCGCCCTTGGCGGCGCAGCTACCGGGCTCGCGCATGGTCGACGGCGGTTTCCAGCAGACCGCCATCCGAACGCGCTTGCCTATGTCACTGCGTTCCTGCAACAGGCGAAGGCCTCCGGCAGCGTGCGCCGTGCGTTGGACAAGGCAGGCTTTCCGAACGAGCCGGTGGCGCCATAGTCCGCGCCAAGCGCGGGCATGACGATTCAACTTAATCTCATCGCGGGGCGCAGTAATTCACTGCGGGCTTATGGGCGGACGTCGTCGTCGGGCGCGGCGATCATCGGCGACCCCGCAAATTCTCCTCCTGCTGCTTGAGCCGCAAATCGAGACCTTCGATTTGGCTACCCAGCGTCCGCGTTCGTCGTTCACTCGCGTCCAGTTGATTACTGAGAATGCGAATTTGATCGCCGAGAATTTGCACTTGCTGCTCGAGGTCGATGAGAGTGGATGCAGCCGTCTCAGAGCTGCTCTTGTCGCGCCGGTCGACCTCGTAGAGGCTGGCGGCCAGGGCGATAAGGGCGGCGAGCGCCAAAACGATCGAAAACCGCAGAGCTACGTCCCAGCTGCGCATGTCGTCGACACTCCAAGGATCGCCAGCCTATTGGCCGGAATGGTCACGAAGACGCGGAAAATCGACCGGCGGCCAACACCCAGTGCAGCGCAGGGTTTCGCTACGACGTTTCGGTTGCTCCCGGTTCGAGCGGTTAGAGTTCTCGATTGCGTGGCCGATTTCAAGGTGCATGCCAAGACGTCCAAGCCAAGACCTGCAAGAAGATGTGCAACGGAGCAGCGAGCATAGCCATGCCCCTCATTGCCAACATCGCCATCTTCCAAAGGAAGATCGGTGGTTTTCCGATCGCAACCTACCAGGCCGGCGAAACCGTGATCGCTGCCGCCTCGACGACCGGCCGGCTGCTGATCCTGAGGACGGGCGCCGTCGCAGTCCTCAGGGAAGGCGTCGAGATCGCTACCGTGCGGGAGCCCGGCGCCGTATTCGGCGAGCTCTCGGTGCTGCTGGATCAGCCGCACAGTGCGGACGTGCGTGCATTGGAGGTCTCACAGTTCTACGTCGCCGATGCCGCCACACTCCTGCGCGTGGATCCGATTGCGCTGCTTTACGTTGCAACGGTCCTGGCGCGGCGGCTGGACGACGCCAATCAGGCGCTGATCGAGCTCAGACGTCAACTCGAGGCCGGCCGGCCGCACAGCGTGATCGAGAAAACGGCCGAAGAGATCGAAGGATTGCTGGGCGCGAGCGCGACCAACATGGCGTATGCCCGCTATCCCTACGATCTGTTCGCCCCCGGCGCGCCGAGCAGGTGAGTCCCGCGTGGCGCAGGGCGCAGCGGAGCAGAGCGAGCTTCCAACCATTCCAGTCCACGCCAACGTGCTCAAGCGAGTTGAACGATTAGAGAAACTCTCGTGCAACAGCGCGGTCCCACTCGCGGTGACAGACTTCGTTTTCGCCCTCCCATGCGCGCAGGCTCGCCTGCAGCAGGAAGACATCGCGCGTGCACGAGAGCCGCATCTGCGTCTCGATGCGGACCTGCCATCCGTCCCGCGATTTCGTGTCGGTCCGTCGCAGTTCGGCCACGGCGCTGAGCGGCTCGTCGTCCTCGACGTGAAACCTCGTCGTGACCTTGGAGCCCGACTCGAGGTCGATGCGCTCGATGCGTTCGATCCGCAGGTCGCCGCGGCGGCTCAGCGTCGGCTTCTCGGGGGCCGCCGTCTCGGGATCGGGAAGCGGCTTAAGCCGCGCGTCCGTGGCCCGCGGCGGCCGCACCGGCAGATCGAGCGTGCCGGCCAAAAGCGTGAGCGTCGCCTTCTCGGGACAAGGCCAGATGATCGGCCAGTAAGCGGTGGATAAGGCGAGCCTGATCCTATGGCCGGCCGGAAACACCGCGCCCGCATCGTTGAGCTGGATGCGCACCCGATAGCGCTGTCCCACCGCCAGCAGCGCAGGATTCTCGTGCCCGTCGCGATGCGCGAGATTGAGCACGCCGTAGCTGACGCGCAGCGATTCACCGCCGGGTCGCACGTCGCACAGGCGGACCGCCAGGTTGGCCATCGCCCTGTCCGATACGAGGTCGAGTGTGACAACCGCCGCGCCAAGGATCTCAATCGGCTTTTCAAGCGGCGCTGTGTCGAAAACGAGGGAGCGCGCGTCGTCTTCCCGTTGATCGCCGGCTTGGTCGTGTCCGCGGCCGAACGGAACCCAGTCGCCGGCGCAGCTGCCGACCGTCTGCGGCGAGCATATCGCGCGAGCTGTGAGTGCTGCCGCTTCGTCACCCAGCCCCGCATCCGTCACGAATAGGCGTCGGGGCGTTATTCCGGGCGATGGCCACGAAGGCTCCGCAACCCAGCGGCCCGGCAAGGTCTCGTGCTGGGATGCGGGCTTCACGCTTTCCGTCATCCATGCGCGAAGCATGGGCTCGTCCATCACGCCGGTATCGATGCCCTTGAGCCAATAGTCCCACCAGCGCAGCATCTCTTGGAGGAATCCAATCTGCGGGCCGGGGCGCGCAAAGTGCGGGTAGGCATGCGCCCACGGCCCGATGAGACCCTTGCGCGGCGCTTTCAGCCGCTCGAGTAGTCGCGGAATTGCGTTGGTATAGCCGTCGGTCCAGCCACCGACCGCGTATACGGGACATTGGATCGCCGCGTAGTCTTCGCATACCGATCCATGCTTCCAATACGCGTCGCGCCGCTGGTGCCGCAACCAGGTTTCGAAGAACAGCGGTATGTTCTCCAGCCGCTCCAGCCACATCGCCCGCCAGCGGAAGCCGACGAGCATCGGATCGGGCGGCAAGCACATCAAGCCGAAAAAGAAGAAGCCCCATCCAAGCCCGGCGGTAAGAAGCGTGCCGCCCATGTGATGGGCATCATCGGCGTAGCGATCGTCGGTCGAGCAGATGGTCACGATCGCTTTGAGCGCCGCAGGGCGCCGCGCCGCGACCTGAAGTCCGTTGAATCCGCCCCAGGAGATTCCCATCATTCCGACGACGCCGCTGCACCATCGCTGCGCCGCCAACCAGGCGATGACCTCGAGCCCGTCGTCCTGCTCCTGCTGTGCGTACTCGTCGAACAACAAGCCTTCCGACTCGCCGCTGCCGCGAATATCGACGCGAACGCCCGCGTAGCCGTGGCCGGCCAGATATGGATGCGTGAGCGAGTCCCTGTCGTAGGTCCCGTCGCGCTTGCGATACGGCAGATATTCCAGGATCGCAGGAACCGGGTTCTGCTCGGCATCCTCCGGCAGCCAGATGCGGGCCGCCAGCATCGTACCGTCTTGCAGCGGTATCAGTGTGTGCTCGATGACGCGTACGAGGCGGGGAAACGTCGTGACGATCACAGCATTTCCGCGCGGTCTCAGTTGCCCATGACGAGACCGCCGTCGACGTTGACGGCCTGGCCGGTCATATAGTCGGAGTCGCGGCTGGCGAGAAAGCTCACGACGCCGGCCACGTCCTCGGCAGTTTCCGGTCGGCCGAGCGGAATGATCGCGGTTCGCCGTTTCCACGCTTCGCCAACTCGCCAGCCCTCGATCTCGCTCCACTCGGCATCGATTTTCTTCCACATCGCCGTGTCGACCGCACCAGGGCAGACGCAGTTCGAGGTGATCCGGTCGGCCGCGAGTACCTGCGCGGCGGTGCGGGTAATGCTGACAACTCCGGCCTTGCTGGCGCCGTAATGCACCATGTAGGCCTGACCGCCGCGGTAGGCGGCAATCGAGGCGGTCTGGATCAATTTTCCACGCAGCTCGGAGCCGGCAATCGGCGTCTGCTGGCGCATGCGCTTGGCCGCGGCTTGCAACACGAAGAAAACGGCGCGCAGGTTGACGGCCAGCGTGCGGTCCCACTCCTCCGGCGTGAGCTCGAGCATTCTGCGGGCTTCGGCGATCCCTGCGTTGTTGAACAGCACGTCCAGGCGTCCCCAGCGCCGGTAGGCCAACTCGAATATGCGATCGATATCCGCCGCACGTGTAACGTCCGCCTGGACGGAAGCCTGGCCGAGTTCATCGGCCAGCGACTTCGCCGCCTCACCGTTGAGATCCGCCAACAGCAATTGCGCGCCTTCACCGGCCATGCGGCGCGCGCACGCGGCGCCGATGCCGCCCGCGGCGCCGGTGATGAGCGCATGAATGCCGTCCAGCCGACCGGGCATGTGCGACGGGCTTTAAGGTTTTAAACCGCCAAGCGCGATGTGGAGCGCGGCAGCACTTTTGCGCTTGTATCGCATGACATCCTCCCTTATTGCGCGATCCCGATTATCGAAGTGCCACGAATAGCCTAGCACCTCTCGCTGCAACGCGCGACGGGGCAGCCAAGCCTAGCGCTGACGTTAGTCTGTGTCCGCACGACGGAGCGGCGAAATCGGAAAGATCCGGCGATGGCGGAAGTTCGTGTCCGATCACAACCCGTCGCGCTAGTTGATCCCTTCGACCGCGTATGAGCGCACGGATTTGACCGCCTTATCGAGGATCGGCAGCGTCTTCATATAGGCCTCGGATTCGCGCCAGGCGGTCAGCTTGTCGATGTTTTCCCATTTGCTGATCAATAGCCGCTTTGGAGCGGCGCCCTCGATCCGCTCGACGTTCGTGCTGCGCACGAGGTAGACGCCGCCCGCGGCTTTGACCGTCTCGTCGACTTTCGGAATCCACTGCTTGTTGTAAACGTCCTCATTGGTCACGTCGATTTCAGCGATGTAGAACGCCGTCGGCAGCTTGGTTTGGGCATGAAGGCCTTGGACGGCGAGACCGCCGATGCCGGCGCCGGCGAGCGCGGCCAATATCACCGTGGTGTATGTCTTCATCGGTTCGACCTCATTGTGGGCTAAAGCAGGGCTATCAGACGAACGACTCCGCAGTACGGAGAGATCAGGGGATAGGAACGGTTCGCTGCGGCCGGCGCAGGTATAGACCCCGCGCCGGAGCATTAATGTTTCCGTGATCAAACACCGCGACGCCACGCAAGAACGTGGTCTTGACCCGACCGGTGAGCTCGAGCCCCTCGAAGGGCGAATAGCCCTGGACGGATTGGGAGTCGGCGGCGCGAACGACGAAGCTCTCATGCGGGTCCACGAGGGCGATGTCGGCATCGTAACCGGGGGCGATATCGCCCTTGCTGAGCAAGCCGAACCGCTGCGCCGGCTTGAAGCTCAGAAGTTCGGCCATGTGATTGTACGACATGCCGCGCTTGCTGCCTTCGCTCAGCACGCCGGAGAGCAGATACTCGGTGCCGCCAAATCCCGCTTTCGCCAGCCAGATATTGGTCGGATCCTCTTTCGACCATTTCTGTTCGGCGGAACAGCAGGCATGGTCGCTCACGATCCAGTCGACCTTACGCTCCAGCACCGCCTGCCATAACGCCTCCACGTCCGGCCGCGGACGGATCGGCGGATTGACTTTTGCGTGGACGGCGCGGGCGCAATCGGCGTCCAGCAGCAGATGGCCCACCGTCACTTCCCGGCGGAAGGCGATGTGCGGAAACACCTGTTGCATGATCCACGCCGCTTCGATCGCCTTGCGCGAGCTCAGGTGCAGGAGATTGACGTTCAGGCAGTTGGTTTCGTTGGCGAGGTAGGAGGCGATCCAGATGGCAAGCCCTTCGGAATGCGGCGGACGGGCGGCGCTGTAGGCGTGCAGGCCGGTCAAGGTGCCGTCGCGCTCGACCAGTTTCGTATAGGCGTTGAGGATCTCGGCAATCTCGCAATGAAGGCTGACGCTGATGTAGCCGGCAAATTCGGGATATTTCGCCATCAAGCGCTGTGCGGAGCGCATGATGAACTCGAAATGCGCGATGTCATAGCGGTCCTCCGGACCGAGCATGAGAAATTCGTTCTGATGGGCGGAACGTCCGTGCAGCCCGTATCCGCCATAGAACATGAATATCTTGAATGAGAGGACGCCGTGGTCGAGGACGAGATGTTCCATTTCGTCGATATGCCCGGCCTCGATCGGCGCAATGTGATAGCCGTAATCGACCCAGAATCGTCCCTCGGATTGCTTGAGCACTTCCGGCATGAAGTCGCGGTATGGACCGCCGCGGTTGAGATAGTAATGGCCCGTGCGTATGTAGTTCAGGCTCGAGGTCACGCCGCCCATCGCCGCCGCCTTGCTCTCCGAAACCGCGTCCTCGGCGAGCGGCGCATAAATACCGATGTGCATATGGGCATCGACGCAACCCGGGAAGGCGAGAAGATTCCTAGCGTCGAAAACCTCTTTCGCCTGTTCCGCCTGGATGTCCGGTGACAGACGCGCGACCTTTCCTTCCTTGATGGCGATGTCGAGGCAATCGACCGAGGTCCTGTTGGGACGCACCACGCGGGCGTTCTTGATGACGAGATCGTAGTGTTTTTCCATTCGCGTCTGCCCGCTTCGGCCTTTTCCGGTTCAAACGAGATGCATTGGACATCGGTGAAAGATCAAGACTCGGACCGTGCAATTTCAGCACGCGTGTTCCGCTTGCCGAACGAAGTCCGTGCGGAAGTGTCGTAGCGCTTGCCGAGCGCGAGCATCTCCGGCGTTCCGATCAAATCATTCAGAGCAGCGAAATCGAGCATGCGGGAACGGAACGGCTCGGATGTCCCGGACGCGGCGAGCGAGGCGTAATACTCGCTCGCCATGCGCGCCAATGCGCGCACGATCCCGCCGGGAAAGATGACGAGGGCGAAACCTATCGCCTCGAGTTCTGCCGACGGCAACGGCGGGGTCTTGCCGCCCTCGACCATATTCGCCATCAGCGGCGCGTTGCCGAGCGCCGGCGGGATGCGCTCGAGCTCCGCGCGCGTCTGCGGCGCCTCGACGAACAGAACGTCGGCGCCGGCGTCGCGATAGAGCGCAGCGCGCTCGACGGCGCGCTCGAAGCCTTCGACCGCGACCGCGTCGGTACGCGCGATCACCAGTGTCTCGCGCGAGCGGCGCGCATCGACCGCGGCCTTGATCTTCCCCACCATCTCGGCCGGCGGGATGAGGACCTTGCCATCGAGATGGCCGCAACGCTTGGGAAAATCCTGGTCCTCGAGTTGGATGGCGCTCGCCCCCGCGCGCTCGAAGAGCCGCATGGTCCGCCCCACGTTGAGCGCATTGCCATAGCCGGTGTCGGCATCGACGATCAGATCGGCGTTGACACGGTCGCGGATCGTGCCGACGGTTTCGACGACCTCGCTCATGCTCACGAGCCCGATGTCCGGCCGGCCAAGCCGCGTATAAGAGATCGCCGCACCGGAGACGTAAAGCGTGGCGAACCCGCTGCGTTCGGCCAACAACGCGGTGAACGCATCGTAGACGCCAGGAGCGACCACGATCGGCTTGCGCCCGAGGCGGGCAGGCAGGTTTGTCACGTCAGCCATGGTGATGATAATCCGAGGTAGGCGCGTTGGGTTTCGAGATGCAAAATATCGTCGCGATGCGACAAAAATTCAGTTGCAGGCTGCTGGTGCCTGTGTTGGTGAAACCCACATCAATGACGGAAAATGGCCGTTCTGGCATTCCGGACCGCTACGGTTGCCCACGATCACGAAGGGTAATCTCGCACTCGGCCTTGCGGGTCAACTGGGTTGCATCCCTCTGGGCAATGCCTGACTCTAGCCACGCCGTCCGCGGAACATGAGCTTCATGGTTGTTTCCTTGATATACGCGGGAACAATCCTCTTGGCGCTGGGGATTGCGGCATGGATCGCGCGAGCTTGGACGCGCCGGCGCTATCAGCATAAAAGTCCGAGCGATCTCCATTACATCGTCGTGGGGATCATCCTGCTAGTGAGCGCGGGAATCGGAATGCTGGTCGCCTCGTACATTGTCGTCGCGATCGGCTATATGGATTGATATTGCGGTTGCATCCCCACTGCCCGACGCAGTCCGCCGTCGCGTAGCCGGCTACCATCGTCATAGTCCGAGATAGGCGCGTTTGAGATTCGGGTCGTCGCGGATGTCGGCCGCGTTTCCCTGCAACACGAACGTGCCGCCTTCCAAAATATAGGCGCGGCGCGCCACTTCGAGGCACTGCACCACGTTCTGCTCGACCAGGAGGAGCGCAATGCCTTCGGAGTTGATGCGCCGGATCAGGGCGAACAACTCCTCGACCAGCCGCGGCGAGAGGCCGAGCGACGGCTCGTCGAGAATGAGCAATTCAGGCTCGGCCATCAATCCCCTCCCGATCGCCAACATCTGCTGCTCGCCACCCGAGAGCGTACCAGCGCGTTGCGAGCGCCGCTCGGCGAGGCGGGGAAAGATCGCAAAGACCCGCGCGCGGTTTCTTTCCCGCCGGACGCGGCCGCGCCGGTAGCTGCCGAGATCGAGATTCTCCTCGATGGTCAGATTGGGAAAGACGCATCTCGCCTCGGGCACGTGGATGAGCCCGCGCGCGACGATCGTCGCTGGCTTCTCGCGCTCGATGGCGTCGCCGGCGAAGCGGATGGAGCCGCGCGTCGCGCGCAGCACGCCGGAGATCGTGCGGTTGAGCGTCGACTTCCCCGCTCCGTTCGAGCCGAGCACGGTCACGATCTCGCCGGCGGCGACCTCGAGATCGATGCCGCGGAGCACTTCGCTCGCGCCGTAGCCGGCGGCAAGCCCGCTGACCGCGAGCAGCGCCTCAGACATGCGCGCCTCCCGCGCCGGACAGACGCGCGGCTGCGCCATGGCCGAGGTAAGCCTCGATAACGGCCGCGTCGCCCACCACGGCCTGCGGCGTGCCTTCGGCGATGATGCGGCCCTGCGCCAGCACGAAAACCTGTTCGGCAAGCCGCATCACTGCCTGCATCACGTGCTCGATCATCAGTATCGTTATGCCCCGCCCGACGAGCGCGCGGATGACCGGCACCATGGCGGCGACCTCGTGCGGATTGAGTCCGGCGAGCACTTCATCGAGCAGAAGGAGTTCGGGCCCGACCGCGAGTGCACGCGCGAGTTCGAGCCGCTTGCGGCCGGCGACGGTAAGGCTCGCGGCGGGACGGCCGAGGAGATCGCCGAGCCCGACCGCGCTTGCAACCTCCGCGGCGGCCGCGAGCGCGTCGGCACGCGCGCGGCGCGACAGATGCGCACCAATGGCGATGTTCTCGTGCACGGTCAGCCCGGCGAACGGCTGCGCGACCTGGAACGTGCGCACGATGCCTCGCCGCGCGAGAAGATGCGCAGGCATGCCGGTGATCTCGGCGCCGCGGTGCAAGATACGGCCTTCGCTGGGCGTCAGGAAACCGCTGATGATGGAGAATAAGGTGGTCTTGCCGGCACCGTTGGGACCGATGAGCGCGGTGATCCGGCCGGCCTCGACGGCAAACGAAGCGTCGTCGACGGCGAGCAGACCGTCGAAGCGTTTGCATACGCGCTCGAGGCGGAGCAACGGCTCAGCCATGGGCGCGCTCCGGCAGGCGCGGCCGCGCCCGCGCAAAACGCAGGCGCAGGTCGGCGATGAGCCCCGCGATCCCTTGCGGCGCGAACGCCACGATCAGGATCAGCACGCCGCCGTAGATGACGAGGTCGAGGCCGGGCGCGTCGCCGGTGACGAGCTTGGTCAGTTCCCCGAGCGTCTTGACCAGCAACGCACCGAGCAGCGGGCCGAACGCGGTGCCGATCCCGCCGACGATGGGAGCGAGCAGAGCCTCGATGGAAATCCACGGCCCATAAGCGATCCCGGAGTCGATGAAGAGGAAATACTGCGCGTAGAAAGCTCCGCCGGCGGCGGTGATGGCGGCGGAAATCGTCATGGCCGCGAGCTTGACCCGCTGCGTGTTGACACCGACCGCTTTGGCGGCCTCCTCGTTTTCGCGCACGGCGACGAGCCAGGCGCCGAACCGGCTCTGCTCGATCAGCCGCACAATGAGGAACGAGGCGGCAAGCAGCGCAAGGATGATCCAGTAGAACGGCGCGCGACTCTGGAATTGGAACGCTTGCGGCCGCAGGTCGAGCGTGATCAGGATACCGACGCCGGCGCCGGTGATGGGCGCCACGCTGGCGAGAATGCGCAGCACCTCGGCAAAGGCGAGAGTGACGAGGGCGAAATACGAGCCCCTCAATCCGGAACGGAAGGTCAGCGCGCCGATCGCGGCGCCGATGAGCGCGCCGCCGGCGATGCCAAGCCCGAATGCCAGCCAAGCATTGACGCCGTAACGCGTTTGCAGGATGGCGCTGACATACGCGCCGGTGCCGAAGAAGGCCGCATGCCCGAAGGAGTACTGTCCGCCGTAGCCGCCGAGCACGTTCCAGCCCTGCCCTACCAGCGCGATCAGCAACGCCACGACCAGAAAATTGAGCACGACGTTCGAAGCTGCGAGCAACGGC
>Ga0307277_10000226_pt1 | contig 19514 bp, 23 predicted proteins | sample ER_DNA_116_FD_194473 | JGI IMG/M metagenome (GOLD analysis project Ga0307277, IMG submission 194473) | Bulk soil microbial communities from the East River watershed near Crested Butte, Colorado, United States - ER_DNA_116 | ecosystem: Environmental > Terrestrial > Soil > Floodplain | place...
CCGGGGGAACCATGGGTTCCCCCGTGTTGAATCTCGTGATCGTTACCTGCAGCTCTGAACGTCTCCCTGTGGATAAAAAGCCCGCAATCGGGCATAAAAACCCTGGAAAACTCGCGTTTTAAGCGGAGTTTCGGTACAATGGCAGGGTTCCGCAGGCGGTCAGAGCGGCTTTTTTTGGGCCCGGGAAGAGGAGGAGAGCTTGTACAAAGTCGGCGATAAGGTCGTCTATCCCCACCACGGCGCCGGCACGGTCGTGAAGAAGGAAAAGCGCACCATTCTGGGGACGGAGCGCGAATATCTGACGATCAAGATCTTGCACAACGACATGACGGTCAACGTCCCGGCCGAGAACGCAGAGAAAGTCGGTCTCCGCCCGGTCGTCGACGAGGACATGGTCGAAGAGGTGCTGGAGGTGCTGCACGGCAGCGGCACCAAGATGCCGAAGAACTGGAATCGCCGCTTCAAGCACAACCGGGACAAGATGAAGACCGGTGACATCTTCGAGCTGGCAGAGGTCGTGCGGAACCTGTCGCTGCGAGATCAGGAGAAAGGTCTCTCCACGGGCGAAAAGCAGATGTTCGTGAAGGCGAAGAAGATCCTCGCCAGCGAGCTCATGTACGCGAAGGGGCTCGACGAAGAGTCCGCCGCGACGTGGCTCGACGAAGTTCTCGAGGAAGTCGGCACGACGAGTTCGCGCCGAGCCGTAGCGGCGAAGGCTTAGCAGACAACTGCGACCCAGGCCGGACGGCGCGGGCATCCTGTATCCGTGCGCGCCGTCCTCACTTGGGCTGCCTTGCTCGCCGTCATCGCGGCTCTGGCGGGCTGCAACGACAAGAAGAGCCCGATCTCGGGGCCGTTGACGATCGCGGACTTCAAGGACAAGGCTGCCGCCGCCGTCACGACTGGGAGCGACCTGGACGGCAAGCCAGGGTTCGGCCCGAGCGTCGACGTCACCTCGCCGACGAGCCTGAGCACCTTCTCGCAGAGCGTGCAGGCGAGCTATGCGGAGTACCGGAAGAATCCCGGGAACGTGGATGCGGTCCTCAGGAACTTCGTGGACGACGTCCAGGCACGCATGGCTCGCGGGAACAAGGGCGTGAACTTCGCGGACGCGCGCGCCCACATCTTTCCGATCCTGAAGCCGAAGGCGTCGTTCAGCCGCGTCACCGACGATCCCGCGACCACAACTTTCCCCGGCGATCTGCGGGTCGCCTATGTGGTGCAGCGGGCGGATTCCTTCATCCTCGTCAGCCGGGACGACCTCGGCCGTTGGCACAAGTCGGTCGGGCAGGTGAACGAGCTCGCGCAGGCCAATCTGCTCGAGGAAACCAACAAGGAGCAGCCGCTGCGCTGTGAGATGAAGCTCTGCGGGTGGGCTTCGGGAGACGGTTACGACGCGAGCCGCTTCATCGTTCCCCAGCTACGGGCACAGATCGTGAAGAAGATCGGTCCGGCGGTCTACGCCGTCCCGCGCGAGAGTGTCTACGTCGCCTTGCCGGTCAAGTACGCCTCGCGGATTCGAGACAAGGTCGAGCGTGATTTCGTCACCGGGACGAACCCCGTGAGCCGGGATCTCTTCGTCGAGCGGGACGGGCAGGTCGTCGTCCTCAAGTGAGTCAATGAGCGCCACCTGGGCGGTGGTCGTGGCGGCCGGTCGGGGGGACCGGCTCGGCCTGGGTCGGCCCAAGGCGTTCGCCAAGCTCAACGGCCGCCCGCTGCTCGCGGAGAGCCTCGAGCGCCTGGAGGCGTCCGACTGGGTGGACGCGATTGTCGTCGTGGCGCCCGAGGAATGGGAGGAGCCGTCGATCCTCCTTGCCGAAGAGATCGGGGCGGGGAAGGTGACCGCTTGCGTGCCGGGAGGCGCGACGCGTACGGAGTCCGTTCGCTCGGGAGTGGCCGAAGTCTCCCCCGAGGCGCTGGTGGTCCTGGTCCACGACGCAGCGCGGCCGCTGCTCCCGCCGGAGGTCGTCGAGCGCGTGCTCGAGCCACTCGGAGAGGGATGGGACGGGGCCGTTCCGGCCCTGCCAATCGCCGACACCCTCAAGCGTGCGGAGGAGGACGGCGCCGTGGCCGAGACGCTCGACCGTGTCGGGCTGCACGCCGTCCAGACTCCACAGGCGTTTCTGGCGCCGGTCCTGCGGGCGGCGCTCTCGGAGGAGAGCGGCGACGCGACCGACTGCGCCGCGCTCGTCGAGCGTCGCGGCGGCCGGGTGCGCGTCGTCGAGGGTGACCGGCGGCTCGTCAAGATCACGACCGCCGACGACCTCGCGTTCGTCGAGTCTCTGCTCACGAAGGTGCCGACGAACGATGAGTGAGGTCCGCGTTGGGATCGGGCTCGACGCGCATGCCTTTTCGGACGAGGCGGCGCTCGTCCTCGGCGGGGTCGATTTCCCAGGCGAGCGGGGGCTCGCGGGGCACTCGGACGGTGACCTCCTCGCGCACGCGTTGATCGACGCTCTCCTCGGCGCTGCCGGCCTCGGTGACATCGGCGAGCTCTTTCCCTCCGGTGACCCGGAGTGGCTCGATGCGTCGTCGATCCGCCTCCTGCAGCGCGCCTACGAGGTCGTGCGCGGAGCGGGCTGGGAGCTCGTGAACGCCGACTGCGTCCTCATCGGCGAGGAGCCCCGGATCGCACCCGTGCGGGACGCCATGCGGGCCCGACTCGCCGGCGCGATGGGCGTGGAGCTCGACCGAGTTGCGGTGCGCGCGACGACGACCGACCAGCTCGGCTTCACCGGGCGCGGGGAAGGGCTCGCTGCGCAGGCGGTCGCGCTGCTGGGGCGTGGATGACCTTGCCTTTGGTCGGTTAAGATCGTCCTGTATGCCCGGGTGGGCGATCTGGCTGGTCGTCGCTGCGGTGCTGATCGGGGTTGAAGTCTTCTCGCTGACCTTCCTCTTCGGCCCGCTGGCCCTCGCAGCGCTTTTGGCCGCACTCGTCGCCGCTCTTGGCGGCGGAGCTGTCGTCCAGATCATCGTCTTCGCCCTCGCCGCCGCAGGATCGCTCGTTCTCCTGCGGCCCATCGCTCTCTCACACCTGCGCACGGCGATCCCCGCTCGCACCGGCGCGGCTGCGCTCGTGGGCCAGAGTGCGCTCGTGCTCGAGCGGGTCGATGCGAACGCGGGACAGGTGAAGCTCGCGGGCGAGGTCTGGAGCGCCCGTTCCTACGACGGCGAGCGTGCTTTCGAGCCGGGTGAGCGAGTGTCAGTTCTCGAGATCGAGGGCGCCACGGCGCTCGTGTCCGATTAGGGGAGGGGTAGCAGTGGTGGGTCTCATCGTTGCCGGCATCATCGCCCTCATTGTCGTCGTCATTCTGTTCCGCACGGTGCGGATCATCCCGCAGGCTCGAGCGGGGCTCGTCGAGCGGCTGGGGCGCTACCACAAGACTCTCGACGCGGGCCTCGCCCTCGTCATTCCCTTCGTCGACCGTCTTCGGCCCCTCGTGGACCTGCGGGAGCAGGTCGTGTCGTTCCCACCCCAGCCGGTCATCACGGAAGACAACCTCGTCGTCTCGATCGACACCGTCGTCTACTACCAGGTGACCGACGCGAAGGCGGCGACCTACGAGATCGCCAACTACATCACCGGGATCGAGCAGCTGACCGTGACGACCCTCCGCAACGTGATCGGCGGCATGTCCCTCGAGGACACACTGACCTCCCGCGACAAGATCAACGCGCAGCTGCGAGGGGTCCTGGACGAGGCGACCGGCAAGTGGGGAATCCGCGTCAACCGCGTCGAGCTGAAGGCGATCGATCCGCCCGGCACGATTCAGGAGGCGATGGAGAAGCAGATGCGCGCCGAGCGAGACAAGCGTGCGGCCATTCTCACGGCGGAAGGCGTGAAGCAGTCCCAGATCCTCACCGCGGAAGGTGAAAAGCAGGGCGCGATCCTGCGCGCAGAAGGGGAGAAGCAGTCGCAGATCCTCCGCGCCGAGGGCCAGTCCAAGGCGATCGGGACGGTGTTCAAGGCGATTCACGAGGGCGACGCTGATCCGAAGCTACTTGCGTACCAGTACCTGCAGGTGCTGCCTCAGATTGCGCAGGGGGACGCGAACAAGGTCTGGATCATTCCGTCCGAGTTCGTGCAGGCCATGAGCCAGCTCGGGTCCGCCATCACAGGCCCCGATGGCCGAGACCGCGGCTGATTCTGCTATCACTGCGCATGGTGGCGAGGCGAACTATCGACGAGACGTACGAGGAAGCGGCGCGCCGGCTCGGACGCGTGACCGCGGTCGAGGCCTGGGAGGCGCTGCAGGCCGGCGCGGTCCTCGTCGACACCAGGTCGCCCGATCAGCAGAAGGCGCAGGGCTTCGTTCCCGGCGCCGTGCACCATCCTCTGTCCGTCCTCGCCTGGCGACTCGACCCCGACTGCCCGACGAGCAACGAGAAGGTCCCGCTGGACACCGAGATCATGCTCATCTGCCGTGAGGGATTCTCCTCGGTGTTCGCCGCGCTGCAGCTGCGGGATCTCGGTTTCTCGCGGGTGACCGACGTGATCGGCGGTGTCGATGCCTGGAAGCGCGCCGGGCTTCCGGTGCTACGGCAGGCGGACGATTCCCCACTCGACTTCGACCAGGCCGTCTCGGGCTAGAGCGGCGACCACCGGCGCCTCGAGGCTCTCGAGGGGACGCGAGCTCTCCGCGACTAGGCGCAGCGTCCGCGCACGCTGCTGGCGGAACGACCCCTCGAAGCGGCTCTGCCGCCGCAGCGGCTCGTAGCGCCGACCTCGGGAAAGGCAGCCGTCCGCGAGCGGGCAGGCGGCGCAGCGCGGGATCCGTGCGAGGCACACCGTGGCGCCGAGATCCATCAGCGCGCCCGCGGCAGCCGAAGAGAAGGTTGCCCCCGTGCGATCCTGGACGCGGCGAACGTTCGTGTCGAGGGGGAGCACGTCCACGTCGAATGCAAATCGTCGGACGGCGTCGGCCGTGTAGCGCCCGACCCCGGGAAGCGCGGTTAGCTCCTCGGGCCAGCCCTCGCGCGAGATCTGCTCCGCAGCTCGGTGGAGGTTCACCGCCCGGCGGTTGTAGCCGAGCCCCTGCCAGGCTCGGATGACCTCCCCAACGGGCGCGGCTGCGAGCGCTTCGACCGTCGGCCAGCGTTCGAGCCAGGCGTTGTAGCGCGCGATCACCCGCTCCACCTGAGTCTGCTGCAGCATCACTTCCGAGACGAGGATCGCGTAGGGATCGCGTGTCCGGCGCCACGGGAGGTCGCGCCCGTGCCCGCGGTACCAGACGAGAAGCGCTTCCTCCACGGTGCAACGCTAGCCTTGCGCGCGGATGGGTGGCAACGAAGCGTTCGAAGTCTCGGTTTCGCGGCCTGGGTCTCGAACGCGCCTGGGTGGTCGGTCACTCCTGGGGCGCTCATTTGCCATGCACATCGCCGCGTCCCGGCCTGAGCGACTAGTCGGCCTGGTCGCCATCGATCCGCTCGGCGCGGTGCCGGACGGCGGCGAGAAGGCGTTGGAGGAAAACCTGACGAAGCGGCTCGCACCGGAAGTCTCCGAGCGCGTGAGCGCTCTCGATGCCGAGCTACTCGCGGGCCGCGGCGGTGAGCCCGAGGTGCAGGAGATGATGCGGTTCGTTTGGCCCTTCTACTTCGGCGACCCGGAAGGTGCTCCCCCTATGCCTGATTTTCGCTTGAACACTGCCGTCTATGCTGGAACCTGGGACTCGATCCGAGTGCATTTCGCTCGGGGCACGCTCGTCGATGGGTTGCCGCGCTACACCGGTCCGGCGCTCTTCGTCCATGGCGAGAAGAGTCCCATTCCGGCGAGCGAGAGCGAAAAGAGCGCGAGTCTCATCGACGGAGCGCAGCTCGAGGTGGTCGCCGAGGCCGGTCACTTTCCGTGGCTCGAGCGTCCGGGTAGCGTCGCCGGGCCGGTCCGGGCAATCGTCTGAGATCAGCCATCCAGGCGGGCCTCTTCGAGGTCGAGGTCGCGCACGACGCGGCGCATGACCTCGTCGTCGATTCGGCGATTGCGCCGCAGCTCGAAGACGGCCTCGCGCTCGGCGTTCAGGAGCTCGTGCATGAGACGCTGATACGCGAGCGAACGGTCCTCGACCTCGCCGTCGCTCTCCGGGTCGAAACGGCTGCGGAAGCGCTCCCGGCGGAAGTTGAAGAACCGCTGCAGGCGCTCGAGGGTGTCGTCTCGGACCCACTCCTCGTCGGCGAGCTCCTCCAGCCGAGCCAGGGCCGCTTCGGCGGCGTACAGGCGGGCCTTGGCCTCCTCCCGCTCGGCGCCGTCCCCGTCCTCGACACCGAGCCAGACGACGAGCCAGGGAAGCGAGAGACCTTGAATGAGGAGCGTGCCGAGGATGACCGTGAACGTGAGGAAAATGATCAGAGAGCGATTCGGAAAGGCGTCTCCTGCGTCTGTCAGCAGCGGGATGGATAGCGCTGCCGCAAGCGACACGGCTCCTCGCATTCCCGACCAGCTCAGGATCAGAGCGCCCTTCCACGCGTTCGGGATCGGCTCCTCCTCGCGACGGCGCTTGAAGTACATCGTGATCCCCTTCTCGGCGATCACCCACAGGAAGCGCGCCGCAATCACGGTTGCAGTGACGGCCGCGGCGTAGCCGATCAGAGTGGCTGTCGAGTAGCCCGCGAGCTCGTCGAGAATCACGGGAAGCTGCAAGCCGACCAGCGCGAAGAGAAGCGCGTTGAGGACGAAGAAGACGATCTCCCAGACCGCGATCCCCTGCAGCCGTGTCTGCGCTGTCGTGAGCTCGGGGGTGTGCCAACCCATGTAGACCCCGACCGTGACCGCCGCGAGGACGCCCGAGACACCGAGGGCGTACGCCGGAAGGAAGGCGAAGTAGCCGCTCAGCAGCGAGATGGTGATCTCGACTGGCGGATCGTCGAGGCGACGCCGCACCTGCCGGATCAGGAAGCCGACGCCGAGGCCGAGCGCGATGCCGCCGGCGACGTTGAGAACGAAGCTGCCGGACGCGTGGATGAGGGAGAAGCTGCCAGTCACGACGGCGATGATCGCGAACCGGAGGGCGACTAGCGCGGTGCCGTCGTTCACGAGCGCCTCGCCCTCGACGATCGCGATCAGCCTGCGCGGCATCCCCAGCCGCTCGGCGATCGCAGCGGCGGCCGTCGGGTCGGTCGGCGAGACGACGGCGCCGAGCACGAACGCCACCGGCCAGCTGACACCCGGGATCATGTAATGGGCGGTCGCGGCGACGGCGACCATCGTCGCCAGGACGAGCCCGACGGCGAGCATGCTGATCGGGACCGCGTTCTCTCGCAGGTCGCGGAGCGACGTGAAGAAGGCGGATCCGTAGAGGAGCGGGGGGAGCACGGCGATGAGGACTAGCCCCGGCGCCAGCTCTACTGCGGGCACCCCCGGCGCGAACCCGAGCCCGAGGCCGCCGAGCACGAGCAGGATCGGATAGGGGATGCGGACGAGCTGCGCGGTGACGAGCAGCGCCGCTCCGGCCAGCAGGAGCGCGACCAGGACGAGGGCGTCGTGTTCCGAGACTGTCATTGCGGTCGCACCGCAACGTTAGATTGATCCGATGGTGCGTGTGCGCTTCGCGCCGAGCCCGACCGGCACACTCCACGTCGGGAACGCCCTCAGCGCCGTCATCAACCGGCGCGAGGGAGACTGGCTGCTGCTCCGGATCGACGACACCGACCCCGCGCGGAACCTCGCCGGCGGCGAGGAGGCGATCCTCGAGGACCTCGCCTGGCTCGGCATCGAATGGGACGAGGGCCCTGTGCGGCAGAGTGAGCGCGGGGAGCGCTACCGGGAAGCCGTGGAGCAGATCGGGACGGATCGCTTTGATGGCATCACCCTCCTCCGGGAGGACGGCACGGCGACCTACCATCTCGCGAGCGTCGTGGACGACGTGGACTTCGGTGTCACGCACGTCTACCGGGGGAACGACCACCGGCCGAACGAAAACCTCCACCGGCGGCTGCACGAGGCGCTGGGGACGGCGCCGCCGCGGTACCTCCATCACGGCCTGATCCTCGGGGACGACGGCAAGAAGCTCTCCAAGCGCGCGGCGGGCGCCACGGTCGCGTCGCTCCGGGACCTGGGCATTCCGGCCGGCGCGGTCCGCGCCTACCTGGAGGAGCTCGGCTTACCGCGCCACGACGTCCACTACGACCTGATTCGGCTGCGCCGGTTGGCAGTCGACGCGATCGGAGCTCTGAGCGATGAGGAGCTCTCCGCGCTCGTGGGCGCTCCGCCCGAGGTCGTCCCGGCCATGCGCGGCGCGCGCGATCTTGTCGAAGCCCGTCAGATCGCGGATTCGATTCTGGCTGCGCCCGAGCCGTCCCCGACGAGCTCCCCGGAGACGCTCGAGCGCTTCCGGGAGCTGCGCGAACGCGCCAATGGTCAGCTCAACGCCGAAGGCGCCAAGGCGATTCTGCGCGAGCTGAAGGCTGTGGGAGGCGACCTGCGGGCGCTTCGCCGGGCTCTCACCGGCGCAGAGCGGGGCCCGGAGCTGTGGACCGTGCTTGTCGCTCTCCCGCGCGACGATGCATTGCGCCGTGTCGACGCGGTCCGTTCGTCAGCTCGCCCCTGATCTCGTCGAAGGTGGCGAGAAAAGCCTTCGCGTGACCGGCCGGCGGGCCTGCGTCCCGGAGCGTGATCGCGACAATTTTTCGCCGCACCGGAGCCGCGTCGACGATCTCCACCTCCGCGAGGGTCCCGGCCTCGAGCTCGTCCGTAACGGACGTCTGCGGCAGCAGCGCGACGCCGAAGCCCTGCTCCACCATCTTCTTGGCGGCATCGATGTTGTCAAGCTCCATTCGTCCGCCCGGCGAGACCCCCGCGGTGACAAAGAGGGCGCTCGTGAGATCCCGGTAGCTGGACGTGCGGTCGAATTGGACGAGTTGCTCGTCGGCCAGGTCCTTCATGCCGATCCGTCCCGCCTTCGCAAAGGGATGGCTGCGGTCGACCACGAGCACGAGCCGGTCCTCGTAGAGCGGTGTGCTCAGGATGTCGGGGTGCTGCAGGGCGCGAACGAGCCCGAGCGTCGCCTGCTCCCGCAGTACGAGGTCGAGGATCTCCTCGGAGTGGCCGGTGCGGACACTGATGGAGACTCGTGGGTAACCCTCGGAGAAGCGCTTCAGGAGGGGCGGCAGGACGTAGGTCGAGACCGCCGGAGCGGCTCCTATCACCAACCGGCCGGCCCCGCCGCGCTCGAGAGCATTTACTTGCATGCGACCGTCGGTGAGGGTTTCGAGCGCGCGGACCGCGTACGGGAGGAAGGCGCTGCCCGCATCGGTGAGGCGCATCCCTCGCGGTGTGCGAACGAAGAGCCGGGCGCCCAGATCCGCCTCCAGGGCCTTGAGCCTCGCCGTCAGCGCCGGCTGTGAGATGAAGAGAGCCTCAGCCGCGCGGCTCACGCTTTGACGCTCCGCTGTCTCGATGAACGCCGCGATCTGGTTCAGGAGCATCCATAAATATTAGTGATGACAACGATCGAAACAAACCATTGTGTAAATATCGGCCAGAGCGGTACCCTCGTTTCATGGAAGCTGCGGTCCACCTCGAGCCGGATGTCGAGGAGCGCGAAGGACTCCCCGCTCCGCTCCCCCACCCCTCGTATCTGAGCACGGCTGAGGTCGCGCCGTGCACGTGCCCCGAGTGGTGCGAGCGCGACCACGACAGGGACTAGCGTCAGAATGCTCGCCGTGGAAGGGGTCGACCTCCTTGGGCCTGTCCAGGGTCGGGGCGAAGAGGCCCTTGGCCCGGACGCCCTCGAATTCGTCGCCGGGCTGCACCGGCGTTTCAATCCACGGCGCGAAGAGCTTCTGAGGGCACGGGCGGAGCGCCAGGAGCGCATCGCCGCCGGGGAGCTTCCCGACTTCCTCCACGAGACCCGCGACGTCCGCGAAAGCGACTGGCAGATCGCTCCCGCGCCGCGCGACCTGCAGGACCGCAGGGTCGAGATCACGGGCCCGGTCGAGCGCAAGATGATGATCAACGCGCTCAACTCGGGTGCGCGCTGCTTCATGGCCGACTTCGAGGACGCCAATTCGCCCACCTGGGAGAACTGCGTCCAGGGGCAGTTGAACCTGATCGACGCGATCGAGCGAACGATCGAGCTCACGACGCCCGAGAAGGAGTACCGCCTCAACGAGAAGACCGCAGTGCTGATCGTTCGTCCGCGCGGCTGGCATTTGCCCGAGCGGCACGTGACCGTCGACGGCACGCCCGTCTCGGCGAGCCTCTTCGACTTCGGGCTCTATCTGTTCAACTGCGCGCAGCGGCTGCTCGACGCCGGCAGCGGCCCCTACTTCTACCTCCCGAAGCTCGAGAGCCATCTCGAGGCTCGCCTCTGGAACGACGTCTTCGTCGCGGCCCAAGAGGAGCTCGGCCTCGAGCGCGGGACGATCAAGGCCACGGTCCTGATCGAGACGATTCTCGCCGCCTTCGAGATGGAGGAGATCCTCTTCGAGCTGCGCGACCACTCGGCCGGGCTGAACGCCGGCCGCTGGGACTACATCTTCAGCATCATCAAGAAGTTCCGCGACCGGCCCGAGTTCGTCCTTCCGGATCGTGCGCAGGTAACGATGACCGTCCCGTTCATGCGTGCCTATGCCGACCTCCTCGTGCGCACTTGCCACGCGCGCGGGGCCCATGCGATGGGCGGCATGGCCGCCTTCGTCCCGAGCCGCCGCGACCCCGAGGTCAACGAGACGGCCATCGCCAAGGTCCGCGAGGACAAGGAGCGCGAGGCCGGCGACGGGTTCGACGGCACCTGGGTTGCGCATCCGGACCTCGTGCCTGTCGCCACAGACGTCTTCAATGCTGTGCTCGGTGAGCGGCCGAACCAGGTCGAGCGGCGCCGCGACGAGGTCTCAGTCGAGGCGTCCGACCTGCTCGACGTAGGCGTGCTCGGTGGCGAGGTCACCGAGGAGGGCGTCCACAACAACGTCAGCGTCGGCCTTCAGTACCTGGAGTCCTGGCTGCGCGGCGTCGGCGCCGCGGCGATCAACAATTTGATGGAGGACGCGGCTACGGCGGAGATCTCGCGCGCCCAGATCTGGCAATGGGTCAGGCACGGACGCATCGAGAGCGAACGCGTCCGCGAGCTCGAGGGCTCCGAGGTCGCAGGCTTCCCACCCGAAGGGCGCTGGGACGACGCGCGCGCTCTCTTCGATCAGGTCGCTCTCGAGGAGGAGTTCGTCGAGTTCCTGACCCTGCCGGCCTACGACTACCTGGACTGAGGAGGAGCCGATGGAACGCTGGGACGGGATCGAGCGGGAGTACACGGACGACGACGTTCGGCGCCTGCGCGGCTCCGTCCGCGTCGAGCACACACTTGCGCGCCTCGGGGCCGAACGGCTCTGGAAGCTCTTGCAGGAGAAGGACTACGTCGCCGCGCTCGGCGCCATGACAGGCGGTCAGGCCATCGAGATGGTCAAGGCCGGGCTCGACGCCATCTACCTCAGCGGCTGGCAGGTGGCCGCAGACGCGAATCTCGCGGCCGAGGTCTATCCCGATCAGAGCCTCTACCCGGTGAACAGCGCTCCGGCCCTCGTTCGCCGGTTGAACAACGCTTTGCGACGCGCGGATCAGATCGAGTGGTCGGAGGGCTCGGCGAACGGGCGCTACTGGCTCGCCCCGATCGTCGCTGACGCGGAGGCCGGGTTCGGCGGAGCGCTCAATGCGTTCGAGCTCATGAAGGGGTTCATCGAGGCGGGCGCGGCCGGCGTCCACTTCGAGGACCAGCTCGCCTCGGAGAAGAAGTGCGGCCACCTCGGCGGCAAGGTGCTCGTGCCCACGCAGCAGTTCATCCGCACGCTGACCGCCGCGCGCCTGGCCGCGGACGTCTGCGACGTGCCTACGCTCATCGTCGCCCGCACGGATGCGCTGAGTGCCACGCTCCTGACCAGCGACGTCGACGAGCGCGACCATCAGTTCCTCACGGGCGAACGGACGCCGGAGGGCTACTTCGTCGTCGAGAGCGGGCTCGACTCGGCGATCGCGCGTGGGCTTGCGTACGCGCCGTACGCCGACCTGCTCTGGTTCGAGACCTCGACGCCGGATCTGGGCGAGGCCGATGAGTTCGCCGAGGCAATCCACTCGAGCTTCCCCGGCAAGCTCCTCGCCTACAACTGCTCACCCTCCTTCAACTGGCGCAAGCACCTGGACGACGACGAGATCGCGGACTTCCAGGAGCGGCTCGGAGGGATGGGCTACAGGTTCCAGTTCATCACGCTGGCCGGGTTCCACGCGCTCAACGAGTCGATGTTCGAGCTGGCGCGCGGCTATGCGGAGGAGGGAATGACGGCTTACGTTCGCCTGCAGGAGCGTGAGTTCGAGCTCGAGGCTGAGGGCTACACGGCGACGCGGCACCAGCGGGAGGTCGGCGCCGGCTACTTCGACCAGGTGGCGCGGGCGGTCTCGGGCGGCGAGAGCTCTACGCTGGCCCTCAAAGGCTCAACCGAAGAAGCGCAGTTCGAGCACTAGGCCCCGGCGGGGCGATTGATCATCCTTGCCTAGGGGAAGAGGAAGACATGCGCCGCTTCCTCGTCGGCACGCTCGCCGCGGTCGTCCTGCTCGGGTGGGGCCAGCCGGCGACCGCCCAGACCATCACGTATCCCGATTCGATGGCCGCGACCGGGGACTCCATCACCCGCGCGTTCAACTCGGGAGCCGTTCCGTGGACCGACGCGCCGTGGAATTCCTGGTCGACCGGATCGAGCGAGTACGTCTGGAGCCATTACAGGCGGATCCTCGCTGCCAATCCGAGCATCTTCCTGAGGAACTTCAACGATGCGCGCAGCGGAGCGAAGATGGCGGAGCTGTCGCGTCAGGTGGCGCTCGTGAACCTCCAGCATGTCGACTACGTGACAATCCTCATGGGCGCGAACGACGCCTGCGCGTCGAGCGAAACGGCGATGACGCCGGTCGAGGACTTCCGGGCCCAATATGGCGCGGCACTCGAGGAACTGACCGCCGGCTCCCCTCAGGCGTACGTCTACGTCGTCTCTATTCCGGACGTTTATCGTCTCTGGCTTCTCTTCCACGACAATTCGAGCGCGCGCTTCGCGTGGCGGTTGACGGGGTTCTGCAAGTCCATGCTGGCGAATCCCGGCTCCACAGCACCCGCCGACGAGGCCCGCCGGCACCGCGTGCGGCAGAGAATCGTGGACTACAACGCGGTCCTCGCCGACGGGTGCGCCCTCCTTGTCCGCTGTCACTTCGACGGCAACACCGTGTTCGACTACGCGTTCCAGCGGAAGGACGTCTCCAAGGTGGACTACTTCCACCCCTCCCGGGAGGGCCAGCGGGTGCTCGCCGCGGTCACGTGGGAGGCGGGCTACGACTTCGTGCCGTAGCCCACCCTCGTCGACAAAGATAGGGACGTGCAGATCTATGACTCGCTGACGCGCCGGAAGGTGGAGCTGCCCGCACCAAAACTGGGTGCGATCCGCATCTACGTGTGCGGACCGACCGTCTACCAGCGGATCCACATCGGCAACGCCCGCCCGTACGTCGTCTTTCTCTGGCTGAAGCGGTGGCTCCTCGAACGGGGCTACGACGTCACGCTCGTCGAGAACATCACGGATATCAACGACAAGATCTACGCGGCCGCGGCGCAGGAGGGAATCCCCAGCGGCGAGCTGGCTGAGCAAGCCACTCAGTGGTATCTGGAGGACACCGAAGCACTCGGCCTCGAGCGGCCGGACGTCGAGCCGCTCGCGACGGAGACGATTCCGGAGATCGTCTCTCTCATCGGGGAGCTCGTCGAGGGCGGGCTCGCCTACGAGTCGAGCGGGGACGTGTACTTCCGCGTCGCTGCGTTTCCCCAGTACGGGTCGCTTTCGGGAGCGGATCCCGACGAGATGGTGGCCCAGGAGCCGTCCGACCTGAAGGAGGATCCGCGCGACTTCGCCCTCTGGAAGGCGCACAAGGCGCACGAGGACACGCACTGGGACTCGCCATGGGGGCCGGGGCGGCCGGGCTGGCACATCGAGTGCTCCGCGATGGCCGAGGCGCACCTCGGCCCGGAGTTCGAGATCCACGGGGGCGGGCTCGACCTCCGTTTCCCTCACCACGAGAACGAGATCGCTCAGTCGCAGGGGGCCGGGCGGCCCTTCGCGCACCTCTGGGCCCACAACGGGATGCTCCAGCTGGACGAGGAGAAGATGTCCAAATCGGTCGGGAACATCGTCTCGCTGCGCGAGGTGCTCGACACCTATGGGCCCGAGGCGATCCTCGTCTTCTTCCTGACTGCGCACTGGCGGAGCCCGCTCGACTACTCCGACGAGGCGATGGAGGCCGCCAGGACCCAGGCCGAGAGCTTTCGGACGGCCTTCCGCGTCGCGGCACAGCGCTCCGATGCGCCCCCGTGGGAGGACTTCGTGGCTGCGCTCGAAGACGACTTCAACACGCCTGTGGCGCTCAAGCTCCTGCACGAGTGGCGTGCGGCGGGGCAGCTCGAGCGCCTCGAGCGCGGTCTACGCATCTTCGGGCTCGACATCTCGGCAGAGGTGGGACCGGTCCCTGAAGAAGTGACCCGGTTGGCTCAAAGGCGCGCGGCCGCACGGGCCAGTGGTGATTTCAACCTCGCGGACGATCTCCGCCAGGAGATCGTCCGCTTAGGCTGGGAAGTGCAGGACGTCGCCGAGGGCTACCGCCTGATCCCCATCGAATGACGCGAGAAGTGGTCTACGGTCGCCGCCCCGTGCGGGAAGTCCTGCGCGCGGGTCGACGGCAGATCCTCGAGCTGCTCGCGACGGAGCGGGCCCTGGCGGCAGAGCCGTGGCTGCCCGAGGAGGCAGGGCTTCGCGTTCAGGTGCGGCCCGAGGCTGCGCTCACGGCCGCGGCCGGGTCACGAGACCACCAGGGAGTAGTCGCTTTCTGCGAGCCTTATCGCTACGGCGACGCGTACGAGTTGGCGCAAACGGAGCGGCCTCTCCTCGCCTGTCTCGACCAGGTGACGGATCCCCACAACCTCGGCGCGGTCTGTCGTAGCGCCGACGGCGCGGGCGCGACGGGTGTGGTCATCACCGAGCACAAGTCCGCGCGGGTGACGCCCGCCGTCTGCCGGACCTCCGCCGGCGCCGTCGAGCACGTCTCCGTGGCGGTCGTCGTCAACCTCGCCCGCTATCTGTCGGAGGTTAAGGGGGGCGACTTCTGGGTCTGGGCGGCCGCGGGCGATGCGGAGACCTCTGTCTGGTCGGCCGACTTCACGACGGGCGCGGCGCTCGTCTTCGGGGCCGAAGGACGCGGGTTGCGCCCGCTCGTGCGCAGGTCGTGCGACGATGCCTTCTCGATCCCGTTGGCGGGAAAGGTCGAGTCGCTGAACGTGAGCGTGGCGGCTGGGATCTCGCTCTTCGAGGCCGCCAGGCAGCGCCGGACCAGCACGTAGGCTCGCTCCACGGAGGCATCCTTACGTCGTGCTGTTCATCTTCGACGGCAACAACGTGCTGCACGCGGGCGGCTTCGGAACGAGGGAGGGGCTCGTCGACACCCTTGCCGGCCACGTCGCGCTCGAGGGCGCTCGAGGGGTCGTGGTCTTCGACGGGGTGGGGGAGGACGCGGTCGTCGGTCCGCTCGAGGTCCGCTTCGCCGAGCACGCGGACGACCTCATCGAACGCCTTGCCGCCGAGCACAGAGGGCGCGAGCCCGTCACCGTCGTTTCGTCCGACCGTGCGATTCGGACGACTGCGGGGCAGGAGACCCGCAGGGTCTCGGCGAAGAACTTCCTCCGCGAGCTCGCCCAGCCGTCTCCGAGCTCGTCGCAGCAGGCCCGCTCCCGAGTCGAGGATGCGCTCGACGAGGAGACGAGGCGCCGGCTGGAAGATTGGCGCCGTGGCTAGTTGAACATTTGCAAACAGGATGCTACGATCGAGACCTCAACCTGAGGGTTAGGGTTGACCTCTACGCCCAGGAGGAAAAGCGATGCCTCGCCGTCAGCAGCTCGCTGCAGCCCGCCCGCTCGAAAAAACCCAGCGAGAAACCGAAGACCTACGACTGGTCCTCCGCGCTCGCAACGGGGACGACGTCGCGCTCGACGCCCTCGTTCGCCGCTACACCGGCTTCGTCCGCCTGAAGGCCAGCTCGTACTTCCTCGCCGGCGGTGAGTCGGACGACCTCATCCAGGAAGGGCTGATCGGCCTCTACAAGGCCGTGCGCGATTTCCGCTCGGACAAGGACACCTCGTTCCGGAGCTTTGCCGAGCTCTGCATCACCCGCCAGATCATCACCGCGATCAAGACGGCCACCCGCTTCAAGCACGCGCCGTTGAACACCTACGTCTCGTTTAGCCACACGCCGGCGGGCCAGGAAGACGGCGATTGCACGCTCGGCGATGCGCTCCCCGGCCCTGGCGTGGACGATCCTGTCGTCTGCGTCATCTCGACCGAGGAGCTCCAGAGCCTCGTCTTCTGCCTCGGGACTGGCCTCTCGCCGCTCGAGAGCGATGCGTTGCGCCTCTATCTCGAAGGAAACTCGTACGAAGAGATGGCCGAGGGGCTCGGCTGCGACACGAAGACGATCGACAACGCGCTCCAGCGCGTTAAGCGCAAGGTGCTCCAGCACCAGCAGGAGCGCCAGGTCATCGATTGAGCGCTACGCTGATTTCGCCGCCGGAGTAGCTCAGCTGGTAGAGCAAGCGCCTTGTAAGCGCTAGGTCGTGGGTTCGAGTCCCGCCTCCGGCTTCGGCTCACGCGCCGTCCGCACGCGCTCCTAGCATCGGCGCATGACGTCAATGCCTCCGCGCGAGCCGCACGAGCGTCCGCTCCCGGCCCAAACTCCAATCGTTCCCGACATCCCGCCCTCGGTGGAGCTGCAGCGACGCGAGCCGCACCCGGTCGAGCTCGAGGTGACTGACGACCTGCGCCGCTCCCGGCTGACGGTCTTCTTCCGGCTCCCGATCTTCCTCGTCGTCCACTACACCTGGTTCTACATCTGGTCGCTTGCAAGCGTGGTCGTCTGGGTCGCGAACTGGATCTTCACGCTCATCTTGGGACGGTCTCCCGAGATGCTGCGCGACTTCCTCGGCGCCTACCTCCGGTACTCGCTCCATCTTTTCGCCTACATCAGCTTCATGGCGGACCCGCTTCCCGGCTGGCTCGCCCTCCGCCACTACCCGGTCGACACAGTCGTCCCGGAGGAGCCCCAACGCAGGCTGGTCACGCTCTTCCGACCGATTCTCGCGATCCCGGCGCTCATCCTCAGCTGGGTCTTCCTGGTCGTGGTTCAGGTGCTCGCGATCATCGGCTGGTTCGTCTGCTTGATCCTGGGACGGATACCGAAGGGGCTACGCGACCTCGGGCTCTACTGCCTCCGCTACGAGACGCAAACGCGGGCGTACCTCACCTTTCTAACCGACCGCTATCCGAGCCTGAACGCGCCAAACTTCTAGGTCTTTCGCGGAATGACGCCTCTGCGGGAGGCGTTTAAAGCGGTGTGAGAACCATGACCGAAATCAGAGTCGAGCTCGACGAGGCGGTCGACCGCCGCGCCGAGATCTGGCACGAGCTGGGAGACGGAATCGACCCGGCCAAGTCGGCCGAGGTCAAGCGTCTCTCGAGCCTGATCGAAGAGCTGTGGGCCGAGGCCCGCGCCACCGAGGCGCGCAACCGCTTCGGCGCACCCGAGCTCATCCAAGCACGCGCGAGAGCCGAGGAACGGCTCGAGCGCGACTCCCGTCGTCGCAAGGCCGCCTAGCGGCTCTGGCCGGCGAGGCAAGCCGGGTCAAGCCCGGCTTGCCCCGCCTGGCGAACGCTCGCTGCAAGATGCAGACCTCGCGGACCCTCGCCGTACTACAGTCGTACTGTCTCGGGCCCGCTCGGCGTGCCTCCTTTGCGAGCGTCGCCCCAGAGGACGCTAGGCGATTGCTTTCTCGGGCCCGGTCAGGCGGCCTTGCCGTTGCCGGGGATCATGTCGGCGGCGAGCGGCATCAAGTAGCCGCAGCGCTTGCAGACGACCACGACGGCCGGGATGGAGTCTTTGGCTCCGTTCGCGGACTCGATGCGGCCGAGGTGCTGGCCCACGCCGAGCTGGTCGACGGCTTTGCAAAGCGGGCACGAGACGACGTAGCGTGCGAGATGCGCTTCAACAGCAGCCACATCGACGCCTGTTGCCGCAGCTTTAGGCATAGATCGAAAGTAGCGGCACCTTCGGCGGCGAGCCTCCCCCTTTCGGGCCTAAGTGCCTGTTGTCACCAAAAATGAGAATTCTCCTGGTCTCGCCGTTTTTTCCCAGCCCGTCGGCGCCGGATTTCGGTGTGTTCGTCAAAGGAATCGCCGACGAGCTCGAGCGCGAGGGCAACGAGATCGAGCGTGTGGTGATCGATCGGAGGGGCGGCATTGCGTTCAAATACGCGTCGCTGACGGCCCGGGCCGCGGCCGCTGCCCGACGTTTTCGGCCGGATGCGGTCTACGGCCACTTCCTCTTCCCAGCGGGCGGGGCCGCCGCGCTCGCGGCGCGGATCAGTGGGGCGGGGCTCGTCGTCACGGCGCACGGTCGCGACGTGAGGAACATCGGCTCGATCCGCGGTGTGGGTGCGGCGACGCGACGCGTCGTCATCCGCGCAGACGGCGTCGTCGCAGTGTCCGACTACCTTCGGCGCGAGCTCGAGTCGAAGATCCCCGAGGCGAGCGGAAAGACCACGGTGATCGATTGCGGCGTCGACCTCGAGCGCTTTCGCCAGCGCGAGCCCGGCCCCCTGCGAGCCGAGCTCGGCTGGGAGGGTGAAGGGCCGCATCTCCTCTGTGTGGGCACGCTCGACGAACGCAAGAACGTGGTGAGGCTCGCGGATGCCTTCGCCCAATTGGAGAAAGGAACCCTCGCCTTCGTGGGAGACGGGCCTTACCGGGACCAGCTTGCCGGCCGCGATCGCGTCCGCCTGGTCGGACGAGTCCCGCACGACCGTGTCCCCGACTGGATAGCGGCGTGCGACGTCCTCTGCCAACCCAGTCTCGTCGAGCCGTTCGGGCAGACGGTGCTCGAGGCTCTCGCGAGCGAGCGGCCCGTCGTCGCGACGAAGATCGGCGGGCCACCCGAGCTCGTCACGCCCGAGACCGGCGTCCTGGTCGAGCCCGGAAATGTCGACTCGATTCGTGCCGGCCTGGAAGCCGCGCTCGGCCTGCCTCGGCCCAGCTCGGCAGCGCGGAAGACCGCGGAGTCGCACGACGTGCGGCTGCAGGCAGGCCGCATCGCCGATCTCCTTCGGGCGAGTTCACAATGAGCGGTATGCACCAGCATGAGCACGCCAAAGGTGACAGACGGCTTCTCGCTCTCGCCCTCGTCGTGCTCGCGCTCTTCATGGTCGCCGAGGTCGTCCTCGGCATCCTTGCCAGCTCGCTCGCACTGATCGCCGACGCCGGGCACATGCTCACCGACGCCTCCGCGCTAGGCCTGGCCCTCTTCGCCGCGTGGGCCGCCGCCTTGCCCGCCCGGGGGCGCTGGACCTTCGGCTTCGCGCGTGCCGAGATCCTCGCGGCCCAGGCGAACGGGGTGACTCTGCTCGTGATCGCGGTGCTGATCCTCTACTCGGCGATCCGCCGCTTGATCGAGCCGCCGGACGTGG
>Ga0307277_10000227_pt1 | contig 19507 bp, 18 predicted proteins | sample ER_DNA_116_FD_194473 | JGI IMG/M metagenome (GOLD analysis project Ga0307277, IMG submission 194473) | Bulk soil microbial communities from the East River watershed near Crested Butte, Colorado, United States - ER_DNA_116 | ecosystem: Environmental > Terrestrial > Soil > Floodplain | place...
GAAAGAAATGTCCCCTGGAATCCTGGTGGGAGGCGCGTGAGGGCCGTGGTGGCGCCGGTTTCGGGATCGAGGCGCATTGCGTGTATCCCCGCAGGCGCCGGTCCCTGCAGGTTGTAGAAGATCCCGTTGGGCCGCCACTCGAGTGGGCTCTGCGCCGGCTTCGAATATGACACTGCGCCGCCCTCGCGCGGGACGATGCCTATCACCGTGCCCACGAACGCGAGTTTCGAGGAGTCCGGCGACCATGCGATCGTGTCGATCGAAGGGAGGCCCGCGACAACTTGTCGCTGCCCGCTTCCGTCGGGACGGATCACGTCCAGGTCAACCGGCCGGTTCGGGCTGATTCCGACGTTGCGGCCCGCGACGAACGCGATCTCCTGCCCGTCAGGCGACCAAGTGGGCCGAAGACCGTCGGCGATGTGGCGAATTTCTTCTGTGGAGGCGTCGACCGTGTAAATGCGGCCGTCTCGCATGAACACCAGGTGTCGCGCGTCGGGTGGCCAGTCGCCCAGTTCGGTGACGGTGCCGAACTGCGCGTGAACCAGCTCCCGTTCAAAAGTGTTTCGCCCTTGCGGAGCGATCGAGATCGCACCCGTGCGCTTCTGCCAGGCAATCATCTCGCCGACTGGGGCCCAGACAATCCGCGTCGGCGCGCTGTCGAAGCTCGTAGCGAGACCCGTGTAGCGAACCGTTCCGGGAGTGGCACGGACCACCGCTGCGCTTTCGGCGTTCGGGACGCTGAACGCCACGGAGTCGCCCGCGGGGGACCAGGAGGGAAAGGCCGCACGGAAGGGCTGGGCGGGCTGGCACTGCAACGCTCCCGCGGCCGGTCGCGTCCAGGCTTTCCCCACGGCAAGGGCCGCAATCAACGCGACAGCCAAGACGACCCCGATCGTCCTCATCGCGCAAAAGTAGCGTGCTCTTGTAAGGACTCTCGTATCGTTTTCAAATAAGAAAACCGGAAAGCGTATCCCGATGCGGCTCCGGCTCGTTGCACAAGACGTAATGGCATCGGCTGTTCCTGAGCTCCCGGTCCTAGCCCGAGATCAGGCCTTCGAGATCCTGTATCGGCGCTACGTCAAGGACGTCTACCACTATGCGCTCGCTCTGCTTCGCAATCCGGCCGACGCAGAAGACGTCACGCAGACGACGTTCCTCAATGCCTACCGCGCGTATCAGCAGGGAATCGAGATCGAGAAGCCGCACAACTGGCTGATCAAGATCTGCCACAACGTCGCGCGAACGAGGTACGCACGCGCAAGCCGTCGCGTGAAGGAAGTTCCGCTGGAGGATCACGTCGATCAGCTCGCGGTTCCCGACGCTGATCAACCGGATGTCGTAGGCGTCTTGCGCGCGCTCGCGCGCTTGCCCTTCAACCAGCGTGCGGCGCTCGCCATGCGTGAGCTCGAGGGGCGGTCGTACGCGGAGATCGCCGACACGATCGGAGTGTCCGTACCTGCCGTCGAGACGCTGATCTTCCGCGCGCGGAAGACGCTGCGCCTCAAGGCATCATCGCTCCGTTCCCTGGCAGCGGTGCCGCTGCCCAACTCACTGACTCGCCTCTTTGACGGCGGCGTCGTTGCAGGCGGTGGGGCAGCCGCCGGCACCGGCTTGGTGATGAAGGCCGCCGTGGCGATCGTCGCCGCGGCTGTCGGTACCGGCGTTGGCGGAGACCGCAGTCGCCCCGCTACTGCTGCGACGCATCCGAGCACGGGCTTTGTTCTCGCGCCATCGAACAAGGGTGCCGAGAACGGACTGAAGGCCCAGCAGGTGGGGAAGCGCGGCGTTCGGGTTAGAGAGGACGTGGCGGGCAACGGCTCGCAGTCGAGCGGTCCGGCTGGGCGCGCAGGAGACGTCGCTGCAGTCGGATTCGTGACCGGACAGGCGACGGCTGGGCAAGCCGCCTCGACCACCCAGGCCTCGACCACCCAGGCCGGTCCAGTCTCCCAGGTCACGCCGCCGGTCTCCGACCTGACGAGCACGGTCCAGCAGGTCGTGGAGGCGCCAACGTCGGAGCTGCCGGTGCAAGCTCCGAGCTTGCCCGCGCCTCCGATCGCCGTCCCGCCAGTCCCGCTTCCACCCCCACCGCCGCCGCCGCTGCCCTTGCCTTAAGCCGTTTTGTTCCGACGGGGGCGCAAGATTCCGTCAGAACGGGTATCTACTAGGTTATGACGCCCCTGCTGGCGCAGAGGCCTCGCGCGGACCGGGGCTTTGAGCGGCTCTACAAGCGGCACGTCGGCGACGTGTATCGATACGCGCTCGCCGTCATGCGCAACCCCACCGACGCCGAGGACGTCACCCAGACGACCTTCCTCAACGCCTACCGCGCGTATGTCGAGAAGGGCAGTCGGCCGGAAAAGCCGCAGAACTGGTTGATCGCGATTGCGCACAACGTCTGCCGCCAGCGATTCCGGCAGACGGCGAGGCGTCCGTCCGAGGTCTCGTTCGAGGACGACATCGCGGACACTGTCGCCGACGACGACGCACCGAGCGGCGAGGACATCAGGCGGGCACTAGGTCACCTGGCCTTCAACCAGCGTGCCGCCCTGGTCATGCGCGAGCTCGAAGGCCGCTCCTACGCCGAGATCGCCGAGATCCTCGAGGTCTCTACGAGCGCGGTGGAGACACTGATCTTCCGCGCGCGGCGCGCGCTGCGCGAACAGCTCGAAGGGTCGCTCACCTGCGGCGAGGCCGAGTTCGCGATCTCACGCCAGCTCGACGGACGCCTTCCGCGGGGAGAACGCGGCCAGCTGCGCGCGCACCTGCGCGAATGTTCGGAATGCGCCGGCTTCGCCCGCCGGCAGCGCGCGCAACGCGGCGCCCTGAAGACGCTGGCGCTTGTGCCGGTGCCGAGCTCGCTGATGTCGCTGTTCGGCGGCGGCAGCGGTGCCGCGGTTGGAACCGGTCTGACGCTGAAGGCAGCGGCCGCAGTCACTGCCGGCTTGGCGATCGGCGGAGCAAGTTACGAAGGTGTGCACCACGTACCGTGGCAGGCTGAGAAGCCGGCGGCGGCTGCGGCGCAGAACCGTACCGGCGGAATTGCAGCGGCGCGCGATGTCGCTTTCGTGTCGCGAGGACCCTCACGGGTCACGCCTGCGGGCGGTGCCGGGGCTCGTGGTCACTCGGCCAGGACCAAGAGCGTCAAACCGAAGAAGGCCAAGACGCACGGCCGCGCAAACCAGTCGGCATCGGCACGAAAGAACGGGAGCCTCGCGACCCACGGCAGGGGCGCGGAGCAGTCCAGCCGCGCCCGTGTGCACCCGACAATGAGGGTCAAGCCGAAACAGCTGAGGCTGCCTGGCCCGATTGGTGAGCGTCCCGCGCACCGCCACGGCAAGAAGAAGTAACCCCGTCCTCCCTCATGCGTGCGCCCGGCCCGGATCGGGAATGGTGCTTGGTAGGCTCGTTTTCGCGAAAGGAGGACACATGGGGATCATCAATCGACGGAACGCAGTGCTCGGCTGGGGCGTTTGGAAGGTCGCGAAGAGGCTCGGGAAGCAGAAGGCCCGCGCGGCAGTCCCGGGAACCGGCGAGCACGCTGGTTTGAACAAGGGAGCGATCGCCTCGATGCTCGCGGCGGCAGGCGGGGCGCTCTGGTTCTGGCGCAAGAAGTCGGACGAGGCAACGCCGGGCTCGTAGTGGGGGACGTTCCCGCCGGGCTTTTGCGGCCCGCGCTCGCAGGGATCATCCCGTATGAGCCGGGCAAGCCGGTCGAAGAGGTTCAGCGCGAGCTCGGGCTCGAACGAGTCGTGAAGCTCGCCTCCAACGAAGGGCCGTTCGGCCCGTTCCCGCAGGCGCTCGAAGCCTTGGCGGGTTGCGTCGGCGAGCTCAATCGTTATCCGGACGGAGGCGCGTACCGCCTCCGCTCCGCCCTCGCCGAACGCCATGGTGTTCGCTTCGAGGAGGTCGCAATCGGCTCGGGAGCCGACGGTCTCATCGACGGGATCTCGCAGGCCGTGCTGGACGAGGACGACCAGATCGTGTGCGGGTGGCCGTCGTTTCCGAGCTATGCGATCTACGGGCGCAAGCTAGGCGCCGAGCCGGTCCAGGTCCTGCTCCGCGACCACCGCTACGACCTGGACGCGCTGCTGGATGCGATCACAGAGCGGACGAAGATCGTGTACGTCTGCGACCCCAACAACCCGACGGGCACGATGAGCACGCGCGCCGAGCTCGATGCGTACTTCGAGCGAGTGCCCGACCACGTATTGACCGTGCTCGACCAGGCGTACTTCGAGTACGTCGACGAGCCCGACTACACGGACGGCATCGAGGAGTACTTCAGGGCGGGCCGCCAGGTGATCGTCCTGCGCACGTTCTCAAAGATCTACGGCCTAGCCGGCGCGCGGGTCGGCTACGGCGTCGGCCCCGCCGAGCTCGTGACTGCGCTCGGCAAGACTCGCCGGGCTTTCGACCTGACGACGCCGGCGCAGGTCGCCGCGCTCGCCAGTCTGGATTCACCCGGCGAGCTCGAGCGCAGGCGTCAGGCGAATGCCGAAGGCCGTGCGGAGCTCGAGAGGATCCTGACTGAAGCGGGCTACAGGGTGAGCGCACCGGCCGTCGGCAACTTTGTCTTCGTCGACCTCGGCGAAGACGCACAGCCGTGGTTCGAGGCGTTGCTGCGCGAAGGTGTGATCGTGCGTCCGCTCGCAGGGTTCGGGGCGCCGAACGCGATCCGCGTGACGGTCGGAACGGCGGCTGACCATGCGTTCCTGTCCGAAGCGCTGGCCCGGCTGAGGACGGCCACAGCGGCTTCCTGACAGACTCCGCCGCTGTGACCGGCTTCCGCCGCCAGTTGAGCCTGCTCGGCACCGCGCCCGGCTTCCGCCTGTTGTTCCTGGCCACGCTCGGGTCGAGTCTCGGGACGCTGCTGGCCACCGTCGCACTCGTCGTCGACATCAAGGACCGGACCAATTCGGGCTCGTGGGTGAGCGCCTTGATGATCGCCGAGTTCCTCCCGGCGGTGGCGGTGGGGCTCTTTCTCGGCCCGCTGCTCGACCGGGTTTCACGCCGCGGCCTGATGATCGTCTCAGACCTCGTCCGAGCCGGAGTGTTCTGCACATTGCCGTTCGCCAGCAGTGCCGGACAGATCGTCGCCCTGGCCGGGATCGCAGGCCTCGCAACAGGCTTCTTCCGGCCCGCGGACTTGGCGGGCTTGCCGAACCTCGTCGAGGAGGACGAGCTCGCGCGCGCGAACTCACTGATTCAGACCAGCGAGAACGTCAGCTGGGCAGTTGCGCCGGTCATCGGCGGCGCGCTGGTTGCCGCATCCGGTCCCGACCTTGCCTACTGGCTGAACGGCGCCTCGTTTCTCGTTTCCGCTCTGCTCCTGCTGCGCCTTCCGGCAGACAAGTTGCAGGGTGCGCTCGGGGTGAGCCGTGGTCACCTACGCGACCTGAAGGACGGGTTCGCACGAGTGCTGCACACGCGCTCCCTGCTGACGGTGCTCGTGGTCTGGACGATCGTCCTCGGAGCCGTCGCTTCGACGCAGACCGCGCAGGTCTTTCTCGCGAAGGACTCGTTCAATGCCGGTGACTTCGGCTACGGGCTGATCTTCGGCTGCATCGGGCTCGGGCTGGCAGTCGGAAGCTTCGGAGCGGGAACGTGGGTGGAGCGGCGGTCGGTTGGCACCGTCTACGCGGCAAGCATCCTCCTTCAGGCAGTCGGCGTTGCAACTGCGGCGGTCGCGCCGAACGTGTGGTTCTCGCTTCCCTGCTTCGTTCTCGCCGGGATCGGCAACGGCATTGCCGTCGTCTGCAACTCGCTGCTCGTGCAGCGCGGGGCGCCTGACGCGATTCGAGGGCGCGTCTTCACGGTGATCATGAGTGTCAACTACGCCGTGTACGGGCTCGGCTTCGTGATCGCAGGGCCGCTCACCGACGGCGTCGGGCCACGCTGGGTCTTCGGCGGCGTCGGCGTCGTGCTCGCCTTCGCATCTGTCGTCGCCTACGCGCTGAGCCGCAGGGCAGAGCAAGGAGTCGGGCGAACAATCGAGGCCGAGGCCGCGTAGTCGTGCACGGGCGGCGGGACTGGACGCGGGAGTCGCTCGCGGAAGGCGTCCGCACGGGCGAGCGACGGGCGCTCGCACGGGCGATCTCACTCGTCGAGAACGGTGACCCGCTCGCGTATGACCTCGTCCACGACATCTATTCCGAGACCGGCCGCACGTACGCAGTCGGCGTCACCGGGCCACCGGGCGTCGGCAAGTCGAGTCTGATCTCGACGCTGATCGGGCACATCCGCGAACAGGGCCGCACGATCGGCGTGATCTCGGTCGACCCGTCGAGCCCGTTCACGCAGGGCGCCCTGCTCGGCGACCGGATCAGGCTCTCCGACCATTTCCTCGATCCGGGCGTGTTCATCCGTTCGATGGGCACGCGCGGCCACCTCGGCGGCCTGGCTGAGACGACGCTGCAGGCGCTGCTCATACTGGATGCCGCGGGGAAGGAGCTCGTCTTCCTCGAGACCGTCGGCGCCGGTCAGAGCGAGGTGGAGGTGATCGGGATCGCCGACACGGTCGTGCTCGTGCTGATGCCCGGATCGGGAGACTCGGTCCAGGCGCTGAAGGCAGGGATCATGGAGATTCCCGACGTGATCGCGATCAACAAGATGGATCATCCCGCCGCGAAGACGATGCTGAACGAAGTGCGGTCGATCCTGTCGCTCGACAAGGAGCGGTCCTGGAAGCCGCCGATCGTCCTCACCGAGGCGACCACCGGGCAGAACGTCCCGGAGCTGTGGGAGAAGATCGAGGCGCATCGGGCCCATCTCGAGTCCGAAGGACAGCTCGAGGAGCGCAGGCGCAAGAATCTCGCTGGTGAGGTGTTCGCCATCGCATCAGGTCGCGCCAAGGCTCATCTCGAGCAGGCGGTGGCGGATGACCCTGAGCTGCGGCGCCTACTGGACGAGGTGCAGCGACGGGAGCTCGACCCACTGACCGCCGTGAAGGAGATCATGGAGAAGGTGTTCAAGTTTGGCGATTAAGCAGATCGCACCGACACTCGCCGACATCGAGGAGGCCCGTCAGCGCCTTCAGGGGATCGCCGAAAAGACGCCGATCTATCTGTCGGAGACGTTCTCGCGCCGCAGCGGCCGCGAGGTGCGCCTGAAGGCGGAGAACCTCCAGCGAACCGGCGCGTTCAAGGTCCGCGGCGCCGTCAACAAGCTCAGCACGCTGTCGCCCGAGGAACGCGCAGCCGGTGTCGTCGCGGCCAGCGCCGGCAACCACGGTCAGGCCGTCGCATGGGCGGCTCGCGAGCTCGGCCTCCGCGCGCGCATCTTCGTGCCGGACACCGCACCGATGGCAAAGGTCGAAGCCTGCAAGAACTACGGGGCCGAAACGGAGATGAGCGGCTCGTTCTTCGAAGACGCGCTCGAGGCTGCGCTCGCCTATGTGGGCGAGTCCGGCGGCACGTTCATCCATCCCTACGAAGACCGCCTCGTCGTGGCGGGGCAGGGGACGATTGGGCTCGAGCTGCTCGAGCAGGAGCCAGACGTCGGCACTGTGCTGATCCCGATCGGCGGCGGCGGGCTTGCTCTCGGAATTGCAACGGCGTTGCGCGCGCTCCGGCCTGAAGTGCGGATCGTCGGAGTGCAGGCCGGGGTGGACGGCTACACGATCGCCGACGGAATCGCGGTCAAGGTTCCGAGCGAGCTCACGATGCCGCTCCTGGAGGATCTGCTGGACGACATCGTCTCGGTCACGGACGAGGAGATCAGCGAGGCGATCGTGTTGCTGCTCGAGCGCGCGAAGCTCGTGGTCGAGGGAGCGGGTGCGGTCGGAGTAGCGGCGCTGCTCGCGGGCAGGGCCGGTGGCTCTGGCACGGCGATCCCGATTCTCTCGGGCGGGAACATCGACCCGACGATGCTGATCTCCATCATGCGCCACGGACTGACGGTTGCGGGGCGCTATCTGGTGATGCGGACGAAGCTTCCCGACCGTCCGGGCGAGCTGATCAAGCTGCTGTCACTCGTCGCGGAGGAGCTCGGCAACGTCATCGCCGTCGAGCACCACCGCGAAGGCGTCGACGTGTCGGTGAGCGAGACGGAGATCGGGCTGACGCTTGTCACTCGCGACGAGGAGCACTGTCAGCAGATCCTTGCCGCGATGACGCAACGCGGTTACGTGGTCGAGCGCCTCACGTAGAGCCGCAGCGCCGGAACGAGACCGTTCCGCCCGGCCAGTCGTGCACGCCCCCGTGCAGCACGGGACGGGCGTCGACGCCCGCGGCACTCAAGACACTTGCTGCGATGCTCGCCCGCATGCCTGACTCGCAGATCGTCACGACCGGCTTGTCCGTGTTCACGCCCTCAGTCCCGAATCCGCGCAACAGCCGGAACGGGATGTGCAACGAGCCCGGGATGTACGCCTCGTCACGCTCGGACTTCTCCCGCACGTCGAGGACCTGCACGGTGCCTTGCTCGAGCAGCCTCTCCAGGTCGTCGAGCTCGACGGGGACGGAGGTCTCCGTCATCCGGCCCGCGGTGACGTAGCCGGCCAGCTCGAGGAATCCGACTGCACGTAGCCCGCGCGCTGCCTTCTCCGCCTCCGCGTCGTCGGTCGCGTGAATGACGATTCGCTCGTCGGGATCGAGAACGAATCCGGCGCGGGTCGCGAACGACGAGCCTGAGGCGGGAACGTTGAACGCCCCGTGGACGTGTCCCGCCGCGTGCATCTCCGCGGGGCGAACGTCCAGGATGGTTGCTTCGCCGGGATCCGCGAGGTGCTCGAGTTGTGCGGGCGCGCCGACGAATGGTCCCTTGTTGAGCGCGACGACGCGAGCAGTAGTAGGTGGACGTGGTGTCGACAGGGAAGCCGTGGCGTTGATGAACGCCTGCGCGTCGCCGTACTCGAGCTTTTCGTTCGTGCGCTTCTCCTTGCCGATCGTCGAGGAGTGATCGGGGCTCATGGCCGCACCGCACAGCGAGCCGGCGACGTGCCCTGGGTAGACCTCGTACGCATCCGGAAGGTCCTTCAGTCGCTGGAGCGAGTGAAAGAGCCCTTCCGCGCCTTCGCGCGCCTCAATGGCCAGGTCGGGTCGCGCAGCGTCGCCGATGAACAGGGAGTCGCCGGTGAGAACGAGCCGATCGTCCACGAGGAAGGCGCAGTGCTCCGGCCGGTGGCCGGGCGTGTGGATCACGCGTACGGACACGGAGCCGACCGGCAGCTCCTGGCCGTCCTGCAGCGGCTCGGAGGGAAACTCCGGCTCGGCGACCGGGTGGACCGAAATCGGCACTCCGTGCTCGAGCGCGAGCCGTCCGTGCCCGGAGACGTGATCGGCATGGGTGTGCGTCTCCAGCACGCGCACGATGCGGACGCCCGCTTGGTCAGCCGCCTCGAGGTACTGCTCGATCGCGTACGCGGGGTCGACCAAGAACGCCTCCCCCTTGCTGGGGTCGCCGATCAGGTAGGAGGCGCAGCCGAGATCGTCGTCGACGAACTGGCGAAACAGCACACCCCGGAAGCTAACAGTGGGCGCCGCTAGGTTTCTTGAAGCGTTGGCGGGTCGGGCCACAATTCTCGTCGTCCTGGTCTGCGCCCTGGCCTTCCCCGAGGCTGCCTGGGCGCATGCGAGGCTCCTCAGGACCCTTCCTCGGGATGGGGTCGTGCTCGAGAGGGCACCGACCCGGGTCCGCGTCGTCTTCGACGATGGTGTTCGGCTCACGTCAGGGATGAAGGCGATCCGGAACGGGGGAGGGTCGGTGCTCGCCGGGAAGCTGCGGATCGCGGGGGGCCGCACGCTCGTGATCCCTCTCCGGCCCGGCCTCGCCGACGGCGACTACACGGTGCTCTGGCGCGTCCTTTCCGACGACGGCCACAAGCTTTCCGGGGTCATCGCGTTCGGCGTGGGCACCAGGCGTGCGCCGCCGAAGGCCGCACTCTCCGCTGACAACGGGCCGAGCACACAGGACGTCGTCTCGCGTCTGCTCTTCTTCGCGGGCCTCCTGACGGCGGCGGGCGCCGCGTTCTTTCGGTTCGCGGTGGGACCGGTTCCCGTGCGGTTGATGCTCGGTGCGTTCCTGCTCGTCTTCGTCGGCGTGTCGGGCGTGGCGCACGATGCCTCGCTCTCGACGCGCTTCGGCACCGCGATGGCCGTTGCGGCGGTCATCTCCGGCATCGGAGCCGTCCTCGCTGCTGTGGCGCCCCTGTTTCCGCGGCTCGAACCTCTTTCCTTCTTTGCCGGTTTCGCGTTGCTGCCGCTGCCGACGCTCGCGGGCCACGCGCTCGATCGGGGCAGGCCGCTGCTCGAGCCTGTGGTCGACTTCCTGCATGTTGCCGCGGCCTCCTTCTGGCTCGGCGGCCTCGTTGCGCTTGGGCTCGTGCTCACTGGGCCGGGCGATCGTGCTCCGGTGCTGCGCCGCTTCTCCAATGTCGCGCTCGTGTCAGTGGTCGTTCTCGCGGCAACCGGCGTGATCCGCGCGCTCGCGGAGCTGCGCTCGGTCGAGCAGTTGTGGTCGACCGGTTACGGGCAGGTGCTGATCGTGAAGACGGCACTGCTCGCGGCGCTCGTCACTGTGGGCTGGGTGAACCGCTACCGGCTTCTCCCGAGGCTCTCGTTCGACAAGCTGCGCCGAAATGTCGCCGTCGAGCTGATGCTCTTCGCCGGGCTGATGGGGGCTGTCGCTCTGCTCACCGATCTCAGGCCGGGCCGCGATCGTGTTGCGATTGCGGCGGCCGTTGAGCCGAAGGGCCCGCCGCCGATCGTGCAGGCCGGCGAGAGCGGCGATCTCGCCGTTGCGCTCGCCGTTCGCCCCACCGGTGCGGAGGTCGTCGCGCTCGATCCCGACGGTCGGCGCAAGGATGGGCTCTCGGTGCGGATTGCCGGGGTGGCCGCAAGCTCGTGCGGACGTGGCTGCTACGGCGCGGCCGGAACTTTTGTCGGCAAGGTGCCGGTGTCCGTCGATGGCCGGACGCTCATCTTCCAGTTTCCGGCGCGGGCGCGTCCGGCCGGCGCGCTCGTCGCGCGGGCGACGACCGCGTTCCGCAGGCTGCGGAGCGTCGACTACATAGAGCGGCTTGCCTCGAGCCCGCAGAACAAGGTGGCGGCCGAGTTCACGCTCGAGCGTCCGAATCGCCTCGAGTACCGAATTCGCGGTGGCGCCGACGGGATCATCATCGGCTCACGGCGCTGGGACCGCGCGCGCGGCGGCAAGTGGGTGCCGTCGCCTCAGGATCCGACCTCGCAACCCGAGCCGATCTGGGCCGGCCACTCTACGAACGCGTACGTGCTCGAGACAACGCCGACGACATACGTCGTGTCGTTCCTCAAACCGATCGGCCCGGTGTGGTTCACGCTGCGCCTCGACCGTCGCACGTTGCTTCCCCGGAGCCTGCGCATGACCGCGCCCGCGCATTTCATGACACACACGTACACGGGGTTCAACGCGGCTCCGCGAATCCGTGCACCGTCTCGCTGAACGTGTGTCTAAAGGCCGAGGTGCCGCGCTATGACCATGCGCTGGACTTCATTGGTGCCCTCGCCGATCTCCAGGATCTTCTGGTCCCGGTAGAGACGCGAGATGGCGTACTCGTCCATGTAGCCGTAGCCGCCGTGGATCTGTAGGGCCCAGTTGACGGCGCGGTTGGAGAGCTCGCCCGTATAGAGCTTCGCCTGCGCTGCGGCGAGCGCAAAGTCGCGGCCCTGATCCTTGAGCCACGCCGCCTTGTAGACGAGGTTGCGGCCGGCTTCGAGCTCGGTGGCCATGTCCGCCAGCTTGAACTGAACCGCCTGGAACCTTGCGATCGACTTCCCGAACTGCTGCCGCTCCTGCGCGTACGAATAGGCGAGTTCGTACGCGCCCTGCGCGAGCCCCACGCCCATCGCCGCCACCGAGATGCGTCCGCCGTCGAGGATCTCGAGGAACTGCTGGAAGCCCTTCCCCCGCGGGCCCAGGAGATTTGCCTCGGGAACCGCGGTGTCTTTGAACGACAGCTCGCGAGTATCTGACGCGCGCCAGCCGAGTTTCTTCATCGGCTTCGAGATCTCGTATCCCGGCGTTCCGTTCGGCACGATGATGTTGGAGATCTCGTCCTCGCCGGTTTGCGCGGTGATCGTCACGCACGCAGTGATGTCCGTGCCCGCGTTCGTGATGAAGATCTTCGAGCCGTTCACGACCCACTCATCGTCGCGCAGCTCCGCGCGCGTGCGGGTCGCGCCAGCATCGGAGCCGGCGCCGGGTTCCGTCAATCCGAACGCAGCGAGCTTCCTCCCCGACGCGAGCTCGGGAAGCCACTGCCGTTTCTGTTCCTCCGTGCCGTAGTAGAAGATCGGCAGCGTCCCGAGTGAGTGGTGCGCGGCGACCGTGATCGCCACCGAGGAGTCGATACGCGTGAGCTCCTCGATCGCCAGCGCGTACGAGACGGTGTCCGCGCCGCCGCCGCCGTACTCCTCCGGGATCGTCATGCCCATGAGCCCGAGCTCCGCGAGCTCGCCGACGAGGTCGTACGGGAAGCGGCCCTCGCGGTCCAGCTCTTCCGCGACCGGCGCGACTCGTTGCTCCGCGAAGTCGCGCACCGTTGAACGGACGAGCTCGTGCTCCTGGTCGAGATCGAAGTTCATGCGCTTTCGGCCTTGCGGCCGAAACCGCTAGCTGGAGTGGACCGTTGCGACACGGTTATCCAGTTAGCCCAGCGGCTCGCTTGCGAGGCGCTGGGCAAGTTCGACGATCAGGCGAACGCCGTAGCCCGTGCCGCCGCGCTGCGTCAGGTAGTCGCCGCGCGAGCGCTCGAGGAAGCCGGGCCCGGCCATGTCGATGTGTGCCCATGGCCCTTCGCCGGAGAACTCGCGCAGAAACTCGGCGGCGAGGACCGGCGAGCCCTGCCGGAGGTCGGAGGAGTTCTTCAAGTCGGCGAACGAGGAGTCGACGTAACGCCGGTAGCGGGGATGGAGCGGGAACGGCCAGGTGTGGTCGCCGCTCACCTTTGCTGCGGCGAGGATTTCGGCCATCCACTCGTCGTCGTTCGCGAACGCGCCGGCATAGAAGTCCCCGAGTGCAAGCTCCATCGCGCCCGTCAGCGTCGCAAGGTCGAGGACGTGTGTAGCGCCCTCGCGCCGCGCGTACCAAAGCGCATCCGCGAGGACGAGCCGGCCTTCGGCGTCGGTGTTCGTGATTTCGATCGTCTTGCCGTTCGCCGCGCGAAGGATGTCGCCCGGCCGGAACGAGTCGCCGCTCACCAGGTTCTCGGCGGCGGCGACGACCGCGACGATCCGCACGGGAAGCTCGAGCTCGGCCACCGCTCCCATGGCCGCGATGACGGCCGCGCCGCCGGCCATGTCGCCCTTCATGTCCTGCATGTTCAGCGCCGGCTTCAGCGAGATGCCGCCGGCGTCGAAGGTGATGGCCTTGCCCACGAGGCCGAGCACGAGATCCTTGCGCGTCGCTTGCGCGGGTTCGTATCGAAGGACGATCAAGCGTGGTCCGTTCGAGCTCCCGCGGCCGACCGCCGCGAGCGCACCCATGCCGAGCTCGTCGATGCGGGCGGGGTCGAGCGCGTCGACCTGGAGCTTCGGGCCTGCGAGCTCGGCCGCCCGAACCCCGAGCACCTCGGGGGTCAGCTCGTTGGGCGGCGAGTTGGCGAGATCTCTCGCAACATTGACCCACTTGCCGACACTCGCGATTCGGCTCGTGCTCTCCGCAAGGCCGTTGTTGCCGCCAGTGGTGTAGAGGACGATCTTCTCGACGCCCGCGCCCGGCTTTTCCTGCGTCTTCCAGCGAGCGGGGCTATAGGACCCGAGCATCGTGCCTTCGACGATCGCCCGAGCCTGCTCCTCCAGGGAGAGCGGCAGCGACTCGTCCAGCAGCCACGCCAGCGTGCCGCCGACGTCCGCGAGGCGGTGCGCGACAGTCGAGGCGACGGTGCGCAACGCATCCACGTCGAGCTCGTCACTCTTTCCGATCCCGGCGACGACGACGCGCTTCGCGTTCAGCTCGCCGTCCGTGTGCAGGACGACGGCGGTTCCGAGCTTGCCCTTCAGCTCGCCGCCGTCGGCCAGACGTTGGAGCCGGCCCTTGAGCTGCCCGTCCAGCTCTCGCGTGCCGTTCGGGAATGTGGCCTCAGCCCCCTCGGGGAAAAGGATCGCGAGGGAGTCAGGCTCGGCCTCTCCCGGCGCCCTGACCTCGATAGCAAGCTCATCCATCGGGGCGCGATCGTATCCGAGGTGCAGGGTTTTACCGTCCCTTTACGAAATACGGCTAACACGGTTCAACTTTGATCGTCGCATGCCGATATGACCCTTGAGATGAGCGCAACGCTTCTGCGGCCCTCCGTTCCCTCGCGCTTTCGGCGCGGGACGTCGCGCCCGACCGTCGAGGAGCTCCTGGACCAGATCGCCGACCTCTCCACGGAACGCCAGCGCCTACGCGACCAGGGCGTCAACGGGACGCGGCTCGAGCGAAACCGCGTCAAGCTCGCGCGGACGCAATGGGCGCTCTCGCACGCATTGATCGAGCGCTACCTGTAGGAGCGCCTGCTGTAGGGTGCCTGCCGTGACGGGCGTCAAAGAATTCTTCGACAGTCTCGAGAGCCGTGCCGACGCGTCGAAGACCGCAGGGATGACCAACTCGTACCTCTTCGACATCGACGGCGCGGGCAAGTGGACCGTGAAGGTCGACGAGGGCCAGGTGAGCGTCAGCGAAGGCGGGGAGGATGCGGACGCCGTCATCACCACCTCCGAGGAGACGTTCCAGAAGATCATCAGCGGCGAGCAGAACCCGACCAGCGCCTATATGACCGGCAAGCTGAAGGTCAAGGGCGACATGGGTGCTGCGATGAAGTTGCAGAAACTTTTCTAGGTCGGACCTTCGTTGACCTGGTACACGTTCTTCAAGTCGATTCACGTCATCACAGCCGTGATCTGGGTCGGCGGCGCGGCGATGATCCAGGCCTTCGCCTTCCGGATTCTCAGGACGGGCGACGGCAAGCGCCAGGCGGATTTCGCGAAAGACGCGGAAGTCATCGGCATGCGGGTCTTCATCCCGGCCTCGCTGATCCTGTTCCTCGCCGCGATCGCGATGATGGTGAACCTCGATTGGTCGTGGAACCAGAACTGGATCGTTCTCGGCGTCATCGCGTTCGGCCTCTCGTTCGCGCTGGGCGCAGGTTTCATCGGCCCTGAAAGTGGTCGGATTTCCGAGCTCATCGAAAAACAGGGTCCGGACTCTCCGGCAGTTCAGGCGCGAATCCGGCGCATCCTCACGGTCTCCCGCTGTGAGCTGATCGTGCTTCTGACCGTGATCGTCAACATGGTCGTCAAGCCGGTCGGCCAAAACGGGTGGTTCTGGGGTTTGCTCGCCGCGATGGTGCTTGGCATCGCGGCTGTGCTCGCCTTGTACATGCGGGGTGCGCAACAAGTGCCCGCTCCGGCGAGGGAGTAGCTACTCCTCCAGCTCGACGAGGACGGTGCCGCCCGCGACCCGGTCGCCTTCCGCAACATGCACCGCGCGGACTATCGCGTCGTACGGAGACGTCAGCGGCGTCTCCATCTTCATCGCCTCCAACACGACGAGCGGCTGGCGGGCACGTACGGAGTCGCCTGCACGGACGAGAAGCCGGATCACCGTTCCGGGCATCGGCGCGGTGACGCTGCTCTGACCGCCGGCCGGACCGCGGTGGTCCGCTGCGAGGATGTCGACGTCCGGCGGCGCAGCCGAGGCCGCCGCCGGCAGGTTCAGGCGGAACGGTGTGCGCCAGGGCGCGGCGGCCACTCGCGCGGGTGCCGGGGACAGGGGCGGATGCTCGGTCAGGAATGCCGTCGTCGTGTCGCCCGCGCGCACGGCCGGATGTGAGACGAGCCAGCGCAGGAACGGCAGGTTGGTCGTGACGCCTTCGACCTCGGTCTCCTTCAGCGCGTCACGGAGACGGTCGAAGGCTTCGTCGCGCGAGTCTCCGTGCGCGATCAGCTTCGCGATCATCGGGTCGTAGGCCAGGCCGATCGCGTCACCCTCCGCCACACCTGCGTCGACGCGGATCCGTTCCGGCAAGCGCAAACGCTCGATGACGCCCGTTTGCGGAAAGAACGTTCGCGGATCCTCGGCGTACAGGCGCACCTCGACCGCGTGACCGCGGAGATCGGAGTGGACATCGAGAGGGTCGCCCGCGGCGATGTGCAACTGCGCTTGCACGAGGTCCACGCCCGTAACGAGTTCCGTCACTGGATGCTCGACCTGGATCCGTCCATTCAGCTCCAGGAACCAGAAGTCACGGCCGTCGAGCATGAACTCCGCCGTGCCCGCGCTCTCGTAGCCGATCGCGCGCGCGAAGGCGACGGCCGCGTTGGTCATCTCGGTGCGAAGTGCTTCGTCGACCGCGGGTGAGGGTGACTCCTCGAGCACCTTCTGGTGACGGCGCTGAATGGAGCACTCGCGCTCTCCCAGTGCGAGCACGTTTCCCTGCGCGTCGGCAAGCAGCTGGATCTCGACATGTCGCGGCCGCTCCACGTACCGCTCGCAGAACACGCGATCGTCGCCGAAGGCGGCCTTCGCCTCGCGTCGTGCCGCCTCGAGCGCCTCGTCGAGCTCGGACGGGTCTCGGACGACGCGCATACCGCGCCCGCCGCCGCCCGCTGCCGCCTTGACGACAAGTGGGAAGCCGATCTCTGCCGGCTCACCCGTCGGAACCACAGGCACCCCTGCCTTGCTCGCGATCCGCTTCGCCTCGAGCTTGTCGCCACCGGCGCGCAACGCATCCGGGGGCGGCCCGACCCAGGTCAACCCGGCCGCGTTGACGGCCTCCGCGAAGTCGGGGTTCTCGGCGAGGAAGCCGTAGCCGGGGTGAATCGCGTCCGCTCCGGTCTGCTTCGCCGCGCGGACGTTCTCCTCGGAGAAGAGGTAGCTCGCGATCTCCACCATCTCGTCGGCGGAGCGCGCGTGGAGCGAGCCTTTGTCGTCGGGAGCGACGACCGCGACGGTCGCCATCCCGAGGTCTCGCGCGGCGCGAAAAACTCGTAGCGCGATTTCTCCGCGATTCGCGACGAGCAGCTTCTGAATCAAGCCTTCTTTCCCGGATTCAGGAGGTTCTGCGGGTCGAACGCGCGCTTCACCGCACCGTGTAGCTCGAACGCACGAGGACCGAGTTGCTTCGCAAGCCAGTTCCGCTTCACGAAGCCGACGCCGTGCTCGCCGGAGATCGTCCCACCGAGCCGAAGCGCAAGCTCGAAAAGCTCTTCGGAGAGCCTCGGTGCGAGCGCGACCTCTTCCTCCTTGTCCCCCGCAAGCAGGAACGACGTGTGCAGGTTCCCATCGCCCGCGTGGCCCCAGGAGCACGCCGCCACGCCCAGCCTTCGTCCGATCTCGAGCGACTCTTCGATCGCCTCGCCGAGGCGGTCGAGGGGCACTGCAATGTCCTCGCTCGCCTTGCCGCCGCGCTGGGCATCGACGACGAGCGCCAGACCGTCGCGCCAGCGCCACAGCGCTGCGATCTCCTGTGGCACCTCGGGGGCGTAGAGCGCCAGCGCGTCCTCGCCGAACACGTCGAGCACGTCCTGGCGGATCCGCGCCGCTTCCTCGATCGAGCCGTCTGCCTCCGCGAGCACAGCGAATCCACCCTTGGGCACCTCGCCCGGGAAGGTCGCGCTCCCGTACCGCATCGCTTCCGAATCGATGTACTCCAGTGCTGCAACGGGCAGGCCGGTGCCGATCACTCGCTCGATCGCGCCGACACCGCCGGAGACGCCGTCGAAGAATCCGACGACGGGCCACGCGGCTTCCGGCGCGGGTGTTAGCTGCAGCCACGCGGCGGTGATGACGCCGAGCGTTCCTTCCGACCCGATCAGCAGATGCTTGAGGTCGTAGCCCGCGACGTCCTTACGTAGAGGACCGCCGAGCCGCACGAGGTCGCCGGGCGGAACGACGACCTCGAGCCCGGTTACCCACGTTCCGGTGACGCCGTACTTGAACGCGTGCGGCCCCCCGGCGTTCGTGGCGATGTTGCCGCCGATCTGCGATTGCTCGGCGGCGCCTGGGTCGGGAGCGAACAACAGGCCGCCTTCGCGTGCGATCCGTCGCAGCTCAGCGGTGCGAAGTCCCGCTTCGACCTCGATGCGCCACACGAGCGGATCGAACGAGCGCACGCGGTCGAGATGCTCGAGCGAGAGGACGACTCCGCCGTCGAGCGGGACGGAGCCGCCGGCATAGCCGGTCCCACCACCGCGCGGCACGATCGCCACACCGTGTGCGTAACACCACGCGACGACCTCGGCGACTTCCTCCGCAGTCCGTGGGAGCGCCACGGCATCCGCGCGACCGACCAGTCCGCGTGCCTCGGTCATGTCGGTGAGGTAGCCGGCGGTCGGCGCGACAACTTCCGCGGTGACCGCGGTGCGCAACTCGCGCTCGATGGACGCCGTGACGCTCATGCGAGTGCTCGCTCGAGTGCGGCGTGACCGTCGCGCAGCACCGGCTCGCCGTGCGAGACGAGCACCATCTCGACGGGCAGGTCGAGCAGCGGCCTCAGCCCGGTGCGCAGGTCGTTCTGCGTGTAGCTGCCGAGGTGGCGCAGCCACGACTCCGGGCACATGCGGAGCCCTGGTGGACGATCGCCGAGGATCCGGTCACCGGGGACGAGTGCACCGTGCTCCGGGATCCAGAAGATAGTCTCGCCCGCACCCGGGATCTCGAAAGCTTCGACACCCTCGGGCACCGTGGCCGAGGCGTCGTAGCGCCCTGTCAGTTCCGCGCGGCTCCGCTCGTGCCACTTGACGGTGACGAGAATCGCAACGCGCTCCTTGGCCGCCGCGTGCTCGTCGAGTGCAGCCTGCTCGCCGTCGACGACGAGCGGGTCGAACAGCACGAGCGTGTCCGGAGTCTCGTAGGCGACGCAACCGACCTCGGCCGGCCAGTCCGCCGGGCTGTCCTCCTGCTCCGGCGCCTCCCACTCGGGGTGTGGCAGGACCCAGCGCCACACGCCCCGTGCGACTTGGTGCAAGTCCACGGGAAGGAGCGTAGATGATGCACCGCTGGAGGCAGTTCTGCGGTTAGCCTCGGCCTGTGCGCAGGTTGCTGCTGCTGACCGGGGCGATCGTCCTCGTCGACACCATGTTCTTCGCAGCGTTGACACCGCTGCTCCCGCATTACGTGGACGACTTCCACCTCGGCAAGGCCGGCGCCGGTGTGTTGCAGGCGATGTACCCGGCAGGTGCCCTGGTGGCGGGCATTCCCGGTGGGATTGCTGCAGCGCGGCTCGGCGTAAAGCCCACCGTGCTGATCGGGCTTTCGCTGCTCACAGCGACGACGGTTGCCTTCGGGCTGGCGGACTCCGTCTGGACGCTGGACCTCGCGCGCTTCCTGCAGGGAATCTCGAGCGCTTTCTCGTGGACCGGGGCACTCAGCTGGCTTGTCGCTGCCGCGCCGGCAGGCCGGCGCGGCCAACTGATCGGGTCCGCATTCGGCGCTGCCATCGCGGGGGCTCTCTTCGGGCCTGTGCTCGGAGCGGTCGCGTCCTTCACCGGGACTGCGCCAGCGTTCGGCGCGGTTGCAGGGCTCGCGCTCGTCCTCGCCGCCGCCGCCGCGA
>Ga0307277_10000228_pt1 | contig 19500 bp, 20 predicted proteins | sample ER_DNA_116_FD_194473 | JGI IMG/M metagenome (GOLD analysis project Ga0307277, IMG submission 194473) | Bulk soil microbial communities from the East River watershed near Crested Butte, Colorado, United States - ER_DNA_116 | ecosystem: Environmental > Terrestrial > Soil > Floodplain | place...
CGGGGTTAGCATCACGCTCCCGATGGCGACCTTCTCCATCCGCTTTCTCGGCTGCAAGGTCTCGCACGCAGATGCGCACGCGATCCGTGAGGCCCTGCTGCGAGACGGTCACGATGAGCAAGCTGGGGCCGAGATCGCCGTCATCAACACGTGTTGCGTCACCCACGAGGCGGTGCGCAAGTCCCGGCAGGCCGCAACTCGCGCCGCACGAACGCATCGGCGCGTTTACGTCACCGGCTGCGCGGCGAACTTGGCAGACGCCTTCGCCGGGCTGCCGAAAAACGTCACCGTCGTTTCCCGGCGCAGCGAGGAGACGCCCGACTACATCGCCGGCGACGTCGGCGCGATCGGCTGCGTGCAGGCTGACGCGCGGTTCGACCGCGTCCGCGCCTTCGTCCGCGTCCAGGACGGCTGCAGCTTCTCCTGCAACTTCTGCGTGATCCCGGCCGTGCGCGGGCCGTCCCGCAGTCGCAACGCCGCGTCGGTGCTGGCGGAAGTGGAGACGCGCGTGGGGCAGGGACATCGTGAGGTCGTCCTCACCGGCATCAATCTCGGCTGCTTCCGTGATCGCGAGCGCGGCTACACTCTCGCCCGCCTGGTCCGAGAGGTCGGCGCGACCCCCGGCCTCCAACGCCTGCGGCTCTCCTCGATCGAGGTCAACCACGTGAGCGCGGAGCTCGTGCGAGCTCTTCGCGAGACGCCGGCCGTCTCGCGCCACCTGCACGTGCCGCTCCAGTCCGGAGACGACCGCGTGCTCGCCGCCATGGGACGCCGCTACTCGGCCGCGACCTACCTGCGCCGGCTGGCGCCGCTGTCGGACTTCAACCTCACGACCGACGTCATCGTTGGGTTCCCGGACGAGAACGACTTGGCATTCGAGCGCACGCGCAAGGTGCTGCGGCAGGCGGCGGTCACGAAGGTGCACGTCTTCCCGTATTCGCCGCGTCCCGGAACCGTGACCGAGGCTTCCGACCCCGTCCCTCCGGCGGTGAAGAAACGACGCAGCGCTCGACTGCGTGCCGACTCGCACGAGGCGTGCCTTCGGCGCTGGCGCGCCAAGCTTGGAGCCGAGGACGACGTGCTGGTCGACCGGCCGGGTCGCGGCTATGGCGACGACTACTCGCCCTGGCTCGTCGGCGACTCGGCGCCGGTGGGGGAGCTGGTGCGCGCGCGGGCTGCCGCCGTCGAGGAGGAAGGAATCGTCGGTGTCGTCTGACTGCCTCTTCTGCCGGCTCTACCGGGAGGGGGACCACGTGCGAAGCGCCGACGAGTTCGTTGCGATCAAGGACATCAACCCGCGCGCCGAGACTCATCTGCTCGTGATCCCGGAGCGCCACGTGGAGAGCTTCCGCGAGATCGGCGAATTTCCCCCCGACGAGGCGAGGCGGATGCTCGAGTTCGTCGCCGACACCGCGCGGGAGGTCGGCCTCGAGGACTATCGCGTGGTGGTCAACGTCGGTCCCGGCGGGGGGCAGACGATTTTCCACCTGCACTGGCACATCCTCGGCGGGCGCGCGCAGGGGCTGCCCTGATGAGCCTGATCGCGCGGATCGAGGAGGAACTCGCGACGGCGATGCGGGAGCGGGAGGCCGAGCGCCGCGACGCGCTGCGGCTCATCCTGTCGAGTCTGCGCTCGGCGCAGAAAGAGCTGCAGCGGCCGTTGCACGACGAGGAGGAACTGCAGGTGCTCCAGCGCGAGCGGAAGCGTAGGCTCGAGGCGGCGGAGGCGTTTCGCACGGGAGGCCGCGAGGAGCAGGCCGAGAGCGAGGAGCGGGAGCTGGCCGTGCTCGAGGAGTTCATGCCGGAGCCGCTTACGGAGGAGGAGCTCGAGACGATCATTGACGACGCCATCGCCGAGTGCGGCGCGACGAGCATCCGCGATCTCGGGCGCGTGATGGCCGACGTCATGCCGCAGGTCGCCGGGCGCGCCGACGGCGCCGCGGTGAGCCAGCTCGTCCGCGAGAAGCTCGCCTGAACCCTCGCTGACCACCCGCCTGGGGCCGGTACCCACGACCTCCTCCCCGCAGCGATCGTAGCGAGGGAAAACGCGCGCATGGGTGACGGAATTGCGCCGGAACGGTCACGACCCGGGCTGTGCGCCACGCCTACACTGAGTTCGTGCAACAGGTGCTCTCTGTCTCGAACGACGTCGCCGCCGAGCTGGCTGCGATCGGCGACGGCGTGCTCGGCGCGCTACGGGAGCGCCTCCGGTGCACGATCCGCCTGCGCGGAAACCGGCTCACGATCGAGGGTGACGACGCGCAGGTCAGCGAGGCGCGCGCGGTCGTCGACGAGCTCGTGGAGCTGGTCGAAGGCGGGCACGAAATCGGTCCTTCGACGGTCGACGCGGTGCTCGGCGCTCTCGACCAGGTCGAAGACGTCCGCGAGGTCTTCGAGGACGTCGTCTGGCGGCACCGCGGCAAGAAGATCTCGCCGAAGACGGTCACGCAAAAGCGCTACGTCGATGCGATCCGTCAATGCACGGTGACGTTCGGGATCGGCCCTGCCGGCACGGGCAAGACGTACTTGGCAATGGCCCTCGCCGTCGCGGCCCTCTCCGACCGGCAGGTCGGCCGGATCATCCTCACGCGCCCGGCGGTCGAAGCCGGAGAAAGGCTCGGCTACCTGCCCGGGACGATGCTCGAGAAGGTCGACCCCTATCTGCGGCCGCTCTTCGATGCGCTCTACGACATGCTCGACGCCGACCGCCTCGCGTCGTACATGGAGAAGGGGATCGTCGAGGTCGCCCCGCTCGCCTTCATGCGCGGCCGGACGCTGAACGACTCCTTCATCATCCTCGACGAGGCTCAGAACACGAGCCCGGAGCAGATGCAGATGTTCCTGACGCGCCTCGGGTTCGGCTCGAAAGTCGTCGTCACCGGGGACATCACCCAGGTCGACCTTCCGCGCGAGCAGGCTTCAGGCCTGATCCAGGTGCAGGACATCCTCGGCTCGCTCGACGGTGTCGCGTTCGTCCGCTTCGGCCACGAGGACGTTGTCCGGCACAAGCTCGTCCAGCGGATCGTCGAGGCCTACCGGAGGCATGCGGAGGAGACCGGCACGCAGCGTCGCAAGTGACGCCGGGCGTGACTATCGAGATCGCAAACCGCAGCGGGGCAAAGGTCGATGAGGAGGCTGCCGCGGAGCTTGCGCGCCAGGTGCTTGCCGCGGAGGGGATCCACGACGGCGATCTCGGCCTCGTCTTCGTCGCGCCGGGCGAGATGCGTGGCCTGAAGCGAGACCATCTGGGCCAAGACGAGCCGACCGACGTGCTCGCCTTTCCGATCGACGGCCGCGAGGAGCTGCCGCCCGGTCTGCCTCGACAGCTCGGAGACGCCGTGCTCTGTCCGCAGGTCGTCGGCGAGGCCTGGCGGGCGCCGCTCGTGCACGCGCTGCTGCACCTGCTCGGCTACGAGCACGGCAGCGAGATGGCGACACGCGAGGCGGAACTCGGCCGATGAGCGTCTCGCGCCGACGGGGGCCGTCGATCCTCGAGAGCTTCAACTTCGCGTTCGAGGGTGTCATCCACGTCCTGCGCACGCAGCGCAACATGCGGATCCACTTCGCGACCGCAGCAGTCGTCCTCATCGCGGCGGTCGCCGTCGGGGTCGGGCGGCTCGAGTTGATGGCGCTTATGCTCGCCATCTCCTTCGTCTTGATCGCCGAGATGATCAACACCGCGCTCGAGGCGGGAATCGACGTGGCCACGACCTCGTTCGATCCGCTGGCGAAGCTGGCGAAGGACATCGCGGCCGGCGCGGTGCTGATCGCGACGGTGAACGCGGTCGCGGTCGGTTACCTCGTCTTCTCCGACAAGATCGTCAACCGGAGCTCGCGCCTGATCGAGCGGCTTCGCGACGCGCCGGCCGAGCTGACGGTGATCGCGCTCGTCCTGACGATTATCCTCGTCGTCGGCACAAAGGCGTATACGGGGCGCGGGACCCCGCTGCGAGGCGGGCTCCCGTCCGGCCACGCCGCGATCGCCTTCGGCGGTTGGATGGCGGTGACCCAGGTCGTGGGCGACTCGCGCCACTGGTTTCTCATCTCGTCCTTGACCTTCCTGATGGCGCTGCTTGTCGCGCAGACGCGCGTCGAGTCGGGCGTGCACTCGTTTCTCGAGGTCAGCTACGGCGCGTTCCTTGGCTCGCTGGCCGTCCTCGTCATGTTCCAGGTGTTCGGGTGAGGAGCGACCTCTATGAGCAGGCGGTCGTGATCGCCCAGCGGGCTTACGCGCCATACTCGAACTACCTCGTCGGCGCCGCCGTGCGTGCTCGCGACGGGCGGATCTTCGCAGGCGTGAACGTCGAGAACGCCTCCTACCCGCTTGGGATCTGCGCGGAGCGCGCGGCTCTTGCTCGTGCCGTCGGCGAGGGCTGCCGGCCGGGCGATCTCGATGAGATCGCTATCACCGCTTCCCCTTGCGGCGGGTGTCGCCAGTGGATCTACGAGTTCAAGCTCGACCGGGTCACGTTCAAGAATGCGGCCGGCGAGATCGTGTCACGAACACCCGGCGAGCTCTTGCCGGAAACCTTCGAGCTGTGAAGTCCGGTTTCGTCGCCGTCGCGGGACGCCCGAACGTCGGCAAATCGACGCTCGTGAACGCGCTCTGCGGGTGCAAGGTCGCAATCGTCTCGGACAAGCCGCAGACGACGAGACGTCGGATTGCCGGGGTCGCGAACGGCGCCGACTACCAGCTCGTGCTCGTCGACCTGCCGGGCTTCCAGCGTCCGCTCGACCCGATGACCGAACGCATGCAGCGCACGGTCGACCACGCATTCGAGGACGTCGACGCCGTTCTCTTCGTGCTCTCCGCGCGCGACCGGATCGGGGCCGGCGACCGCTTCATCGCCGAGCGCGTCTTCTCGCTCGGGATCCCCGTCGTGATCGCCCTCAACAAGGTCGACCGCCTGAAGCCGGGGCACATCGCGACCCAGATGGACACGGCTTCGAAGCTCGGCGAGTTCCACGCGCTGCACCCGGTGAGCGCGAAGACCGGTGACGGAGTGCAGGAGCTCGGTACCGAGCTCGTCGAGCTGCTGCCCGAAGGCCCGCCCTATTTTCCGCCCGAGCAGCGCAGCGACCTTCCGCTCGAGGTGCAGGTGGCAGAGCTCGTGCGCGAGAAGGCGCTCGCGTTGACGCGCGAGGAGTTGCCGCACGCGATCTCGGTCGAGGTCGACGAGCTCGGGGAAAAGGTCCTGCGCGCCAACCTGTATGTCGAGACCGAGTCGCAGAAGCAGATCGTCGTCGGTCGCGGCGGGTCGGTCGTCAAGCAGATCGGGATCAAGGCCCGGCCCGAGATCGAGCAGCTGCTCGGGCACCCCGTGTTTCTCGAGCTTCAGGTGAAGGTGCGGCCCAAATGGCGGCGCGACGACCGCCTGCTCGAGCGCCTCGGGATCTAGCCTTAATCCCAGACACCGTGAATCGCGCCGACGAGGACGAGGGCGACGAGCTGATATCCCCCGTTGATCAACCAGAGCTTGCCTGGGCGGCCGCCGAAGTAGGTCGTGACCGCGAGCACGGGCCCGACGAAGCCGACCCAGACGAGTAGTCCGACGAGCGCTCCGTTCCAGAGATCGTCGACCTCGGCCCAGCGGTCGATGCGTGCAAGGGCGTAGGACATGAGCAGAGCGCCGATCGCGGAGATCACGTAGCCGAGCTGGCCGCCCTTCAGCTCCTCTTGCGTGCGGTCGACCGCTCTCATCCAGGGTCGAGCGAAGAGGGCGGTCGAGTACCAGAGCGCGCCTAGGAACATCGGGACGAGCGCCGCGACGAGCACGGCGACGTAGTTGATGTCGACGTCCTGCACCGGTCACCTCCGGGGTCGAATGGGACGGAATCTACGCCAGGGCTAGACTGGTTTCATGGCCAAGGCGCCCGCGTTACCGGCCGGGTTCGAGCTCCCGCTCGAGCCGCGCCTGCCGCGAATCGGCTCGGTTGACGCCGTCGCCGTCGAAGAGCGGGCTGCGACGCTCGCCAAGCGCTCGATCAAGCGCGAGGCGAAATTGTTCGCGCTCGACCTCGCCGTCCGCATGATGGATCTGACCACGCTCGAGGGCGCAGACACGCCCGGCAAGGTCGCAGCTCTGACCTCGAAGGGGCTCCGGCCGGACCCGGCCGACCTCAGCGTGCCCTCGGTGGCGGCGATCTGCGTCTATCCCAATCTCGTGCCGACTGCGGTCGAGCGCACCCGGGACACAAGCGTCAAGGTCGCCTCGGTCGCGACGGCCTTTCCTTCCGGGCAGGCGCCGACGCACGGCAAGGTGGCGGAGGTCCGCGACGTGGTCGAGATGGGAGCCGACGAGGTCGACATGGTCATCGACCGCGGTGCTTTCCTCTCGGGCCGCTACGCGAAGGTGTACGACGAGATCGTCCAGGTCAAGGAGGCCTGTGGCGAGACCCGTCTGAAGGTGATCCTCGAGACCGGCGAGCTCGGTACATACGACAATGTCCGGAGGGCCAGCCTGCTCGCGATGGCCGCGGGCGCGGACTTCGTGAAGACGTCGACCGGCAAGCTGCCTTCGGCCGCGACTCTGCCGGTCACGCTCGTCATGCTCGAGGCGATCCGGGACGTTTACGAGGAGACCGGGCGGCGCGTCGGCATGAAGCCGGCTGGAGGGATCAGGCAGGCGAAGCAGGCCGTCCAGTATCTCGTCCAGTTGCACGAGACGCTCGGCCCCGAGTGGCTGACGCCGGATCTCTATCGGCTAGGCGCCTCGACACTCCTGAACGACGTACTCATGCAGATTCGAAAGGAGAAGACGGGCCGCTACCAAAGCCCCGACTACTTCACTGTTGACTGATCTGGCACAGAATCGGCACCGACGCGTGCGTCGCCACGAGCTATTTTCACCCCCTCCCACTGGGTGGGGGGTGGGTAGTGGGGCCGGGCGCCGGAGACGCCGCGTCCGATGACCGAGCTCGAGCGAAAGCGCGATCGCGCGCCGGTTCCCTCCCAGTGGGACTACGCACCCGCGCCGGAAGCTCGCGATCTCGTCCAGCTTCGCGAGCGCTACGGGCACTTCGTCGGGGGCGAGTGGCTCGAGCCGAAGGAGACCTACGCCACGATCGACCCGTCGACCGAGGAGCCGCTCGCCGAGGTCGGGCAAGCGACGAACGAGGAGGTCGATCTCGCGGTCCGTGCAGCGCGTGACGCGTTCACGAACGGCTGGTCCGACATCTCTCCGGCGGAGCGCGCGAAGTACCTCTTCCGGATCGCGCGCATCCTCCAGGAGCGGTCGCGTGAGTTCGCGGTTCTCGAGTCCCTAAACGGCGGAAAGCCGATCCGCGAGTCGCGTGACGTCGATCTGCCTCTGTCCGCGGCCCATTTCTTCTACTACGCGGGCTGGGCCGACAAGCTCGAGTACGCCTTCCCGAACCGGAAGCCGCGACCGGTCGGCGTCGCTGGCCAGATCGTTCCCTGGAACTTCCCGCTGCTGATGCTCTCGTGGAAGATCGCGCCCGCGCTCGCGGCGGGCAACACGGTCGTGCTCAAGCCCGCCGAGACCACACCTCTGTCGGCGCTGCTCTTCTGTGACGTCGTCCGCCAGGCCGAGCTCCCGCCGGGGGTCGTCAACATCGTGACCGGCGACGGCCGGACGGGCGCGGGCCTCGTCAAGCACGAAGGAGTCGACAAGATCGCGTTCACCGGATCGACCGAGGTCGGTAAGGCGATCCACCGCGAGCTGGCCGGCACCGGCAAGCGGCTGACGCTCGAGCTGGGCGGAAAGGCGGCGAACGTGATCTTCGATGACGCGGCGCTCGACCAGGCAGTGGAGGGCATCGTGAACGGGATCTACTTCAACCAGGGCCACGTCTGCTGTGCCGGTTCGAGGCTGCTCGTCCAGGAGTCGATCAGTGAGCCCCTGATCGGGAAGCTGAAGCGTCGCCTCGAGACGCTGCGGGTCGGAGACCCGCTCGACAAGAACACCGATGTCGGTGCGATCAACTCGCGCCAGCAGCTCGACAAGATCAAAGAGCTCGTGGCCTCCGGCGAGGAAGAGGGCGCGGAGATCTATCAACCCCCGTGCCGGCTCCCCGAGAAGGGCTACTGGTTTGCGCCGACGGTCTTCACGAACGTGGCGCAGAGCTACCGGATCGCGCAGGAGGAGATCTTCGGCCCCGTGCTCTCGGTGCTCACCTTCCGCACGCCGGACGAGGCCGTCGAGAAGGCGAACAACACTCCGTACGGCCTGTCCGCCGGCGTGTGGACGGAGAAAGGGTCGCGCATCCTCGCCATGGCGCAGCGCTTGCGCGCCGGCGTCGTCTGGGCGAACACCTACAACCGCTTCGACCCGGCCTCGCCGTTTGGCGGCTACAAGGAGTCCGGCTACGGCCGCGAAGGCGGACGGCATGGTCTCGAGCCCTATCTGGAGTTCGAGTGAGCCGGCTGCCTGTTCGCAAGACCTACAAGCTCTACATCGGGGGCGAGTTCCCGCGCTCCGAATCGGGCCGTGTCTACGAGGCGCAGGGTGCAAACGTGGCCCGCGCGTCGCGGAAGGATCTTCGTGACGCCGTACGCGCTGCGCGCGGCGCTTTTCCCAAGTGGGCGGCACTGACCGCCTACAACCGCGGCCAGGTCGTCTACCGGATCGCCGAGATGCTCGAGGCGCGCCGCGGAGAGTTTGCCGACCTCTGCTCAGGCCCACAGGAAGTCGAACGGTCGATCGATCGTCTCGTCTGGTACGCGGGCTGGGCCGACAAGCTCGCGCAGGTGCTCGGCTCGTCGAATCCGGTCGCAGGGCCCTACTTCAATTTCACCGTGCCGGAGCCGACTGGCGTTGTCGGCATTCTCATGCCCGAGGAGCCGGTGCTAGCCGGGCTCGTGTCGCGGCTCGCGCCTGCAATCGTCGGAGGCAACACCGCGGTCGCGGTCGTCTCGGAGGAGTCACCTTTGGCTGCGGTGGAGCTCGCCGAGGTGCTCGCGAGCTCGGATGTCCCCGGTGGAGTGGTCAACCTGCTCACGGGTCGCCGGGAAGAGCTCGCGCCCGTGCTCGCGGGGCACATGGACGTGAATGCGCTCGACCTGGCCGGAGCCGACGGCGAGGTCGAGGAGCTCGAGCGCCTCGCCGCCGACAACGTGAAGCGTGTCGTCCGCGGGGCAGCGGACGAGCAGAGTCCGTGGGAGGTCGCCGCCTTTCTCGAGCTGAAAACTGTCTGGCACCCGATCGGCGTCTGAAAGCGGCCGCCGCCTGAATGGTGCACCCAGCCTCCTCCCCGAAGCGATCGTACCGAGGAGATCCGCGCACGTGGGTGACAGAAGAGCGAATTCTCTCAGAAGAGCGAATTCTCTCGATCCGGAGTCCTCGGTGAATAGCCGGGGCCACCTGCCGGTACCGCCAGAGGTCCAGCAAGGGGCTGCCTCCGGAGGACAGGCGCTCCGCGCCGGGCTAGCATCTCGGCGCCGATGACCGCTCGCCACTTGAGCCAGGCGATCTCCGAAGGCGACGGCATCTCGCTGATCGTGCCCGCGACCGACCTCGCTTCGGTTCGGATCGCCGAGGAGCAGGGGGCCGAGGGAGTCGTCCTCGAGCGAGACGTTCCGGGTGTGCGGGAGGCGACCGGGCTCCCGATCATCTGGCGCGGGGACGCCTCTCCGGCCGAGGTGATCGCGCTGGGGGCCGATGCTTGTGTGCTGAGCGCGGACGCGCTCGAGGACGACGAGGACCGGGTCGAGCGCCGTTACACGGAAGCCCTCGACCTTGGGCTCGAATGCGTGGTCGAGGCTCGTGACGCCGACGAACTCCAGCTCGCGCTCGAGCGGCTCGACCCCGAAATCCTTCTCCTCTCGCCGCGTGGCCGCGAGGACGGCGACGACCCGCTCGAGCGGGTGCTCGACCTCTTGCCGGACATTCCGGCTGGGAAGCTCGCGGTCGCCGATCTCGACGTCACGAGCCGCCACGAGATCACGGAGCTCGAGCGCGCGGGCGTTGACGCCGTCATCCTCGGCACTCATGAGGTCGCCGATCTCGTTGGCGCGCCGCCGCCAGATGTCTAGGCACGGTCTTGCCTCAATCACTGCGGCGCCGCCCGGGGTCTGAGCGTCCCGAGCGGCGGTGGGGAGGGCCGCCGGCTGCGTTCGCCGCGGTACTCGCGCTCGCCGCCGCGCTCCGCCTCACCGGCATCCAGTACGGGCTCCCGTTTCCGCTGCTGAATCCCGACGAGCGCAGCATCGTGCCCCGTGCGTGGGCCATGGTGCACGGCGGAGGGCTCGATCCGCACTGGTTCGACTACCCGACCCTCGTCATGTACCTCCTGGCGCCGCTCCAGGCCTGGCAGGACGACCCCTCCTACCTGGCCGCGCGGCTGACGATGGTCGTGGTTGCCCTCGGAGGCGTCGCCGCCGCCTGGTGGCTCGGGCAGCGCGCGTACGGGCCGCTCGCCGGCTTCGTTGCAGCCGCGGCGACCGCCGTCGAGACGACCCATGTCGCCTATTCGCGCATGGCTGTCACCGACGTGCCGCTCACGCTCGGCGTGGCGGGCGCGCTCGCGCTGATGGTCTCGGGCCGGATCGAGCTCGCCGGCTTCGCCGTCGGGCTCGCGGCCAGCGCGAAGTACCCAGGCATCCTCCTGCTGGCCCCGCTCGTCGCGGCGGCGTGGGGGCGATGGCGCCGGCTGGCGACCGGACTCGCACTCGCCGTGGTCGGCTTCGCCGTGACGAGCCCCTTCGTCGTCCTCCATCTCGGCCAGGCGGCCGGTGATGCCTGGCGCGTCCAGGAGGCCGCCCGCGGGGGCTGGTTGGGCTTCGAGAACGACCATGCCGCGCCGATTGCCTTCGTCGCGCGGCTCTGGGACGGGCTCGGGCCGGCCCTCCTGATCGCCGCTGCGGGCCTGGTGGTCGCGCTCGTCCATCGCCGCCGCGCGGATCTCGTGCTCGCCGTCTTCGTCCTCGTCTACTTCGCCGACCTCATGACTCTCCACGCCCACTTCGATCGCTACCTCCTACCGCTCGTCCCCGCGCTCGGGGCGCTAGCCGGCCGGTTCCGGGCGCTCGCGCCTGTGACGCTGCTGATGCTGGTCGTCCCTCTGACCTGGGCGATTCGAGACGCGCGCGATCTCACGCGGACGGACGCTCGGGTCGTCGCACACCGCTGGGTCGAGCGGAACCTGCCTCGAGGCGCCGTCCTGGCCACCGATCCGTCCACGCCCGACTTCGAGGGCTTCCGCGTCGTCCGGCTCGAGCTGCCGCGTCCGGGCGGGCCCTCGGACCCGAAGCGAGACGTCGGAAGACTCCGCGAGCTCGGCGTCCGCTACGTCGTCGTCACCGGCGCGATCGAGGACCGGGTCCTGGCCGCGGCCGATTACTATCCGCGCGAGACGAGCTTCTACCGAAGCCTCGAGCGGGAGCAGCGGCTCTACGCCGTTCATTCTCGCCGCCTCGGGGGTCCCTGGGTCGAGATTTACCGGCTATAACGTGCTCCGAATGCGGAGACTGAGTGCAGCACTCGCGCTGGTCGGGGTCGCCCTCGGGCTGGCCGGTTGCTCCAGTAAGGAGAGCAGGCCTGCTTCCGCGTCGCCGCACCCCGCAGCGCGCTGCCCGGCCGCCTGGAAAGCAGGTTGGCAGCGACTCGCGAACCGGATCCACGCTCCGGTCTACTGCCCGACCTCGATGCCGAGCCCGCTCGACGGGAAGATCGGCGGCGATTGGGACAACGGCGTCTCCGTCGACCCGGACCGCAGTTACCTCGTCAGTTTTCTCTGGCACGAACCGCCCAGCCAGGACGTGCATGTGAATTTCCGCGGCTACCCCGGACGCACCGCGGTGCCGAGGTGCATCGACGTACGGACGATCGCAGGCAGAACACGACGCCGGTCGATTCCCTGCTTCAGCGACCCGCGCGGGCGCCGGCGGCTCGGCAAGCTCCTCGTCACCGTCTACACGGTGAACCGCGACGCCGACCAGTGGCACGTCCTCTATGCGTGGCGCGAGCGGGGCAGCCTCTATGCGGTCAGCGAGCACGTGGCCAAGCCGTTGACGTACCGGCGGGTGGTCGAGAACCTCGACCGCTTGGTCGAGGGGCTCGTTCGCGTCGACCCGAGCACCTGATTCGTGCGTCTGACGAGGCGCGACCTGTTGGCCGGCGGCGCGGCTGCTGCCGCTCTCGGTGCGACCGGGATCTACGAGCTGGTCGAGCATCTCGGTCGCGCGCCGCAGCGTCTGCCGACCGCCGATCGAGCGCCTGAGCAGCATCTCCTGCACGGCCTGCGCGTGATCGAGGACGAAGGCGTGGAGGTGATCGTGCCGCCGCTCCACCACCAGCTGGTGACCGCCAAGCTCCGCGTCGAGCCGCGCCGGGCCGACCTTCGCGGAGCTCAGGACGCCTTCGAAGAGGCCCTGCTGCGACTGGACGACGACTTCGAGTCGAGCGCCCGCGGCCTCGGCCTCACCGTCGCGTGGGGACTGCCCTATTTCGAGCGTTACGTCCCAGCGCAGGCCGCCCGGCACCTGCCGGTCGACCGGCGTGCCTCGTCAACGCGCGAACGGCCGGTGCGCGCGCTGATCGATTCGATCCGCTTTCCGAGCGACCCTGACGACGTTTTGCTCGAAGACAACGAGCTTGCGGTGCTGCTGCGCAGCGACGAGCTGGAGCACGTCACCGAGGGTGCGAAAGCGATCTTCGGCGAGCTCGACGCACTCTTCGAGACGACGAGCATCCGCAAGGGGTTCGCGGCCGGGGGCTACGACGGCGGGCGCAGCCTGCCGAAGCAGATGGCTGTTGCGGCGGGCGTGCCCGGGGCCGACCTGATCCCGGACACCGCGGAGCTCTTCCTCGGCTTCACCTCGACCCAGAAGGACGGGCTCGGTCCGCTCGGGATCGCGAATTTCGAGACTCTCGGGCTGGTCGACCTCGGCCCGCGGAACTACTTCCGCGCCGGGACGAGCATGCACGTCTCGCACATCTTCGAGAACCTCGAGGCCTGGTATCTGGACTTCGACTTCGCCGAGCGCGTGACGACGACCTTCAGCCCGGAACGGCGTGCGCGGGCGGGGACACAAACCGTGTCCCAGAAGCCGGGCGCCACGGCCGACTCGGGCAGGGTCGCACGCGATTTCCACCGCTTCGGCGCCATCGGGCACAGCGCCTCGATCCAAACCACTTCTCGGCTGCAGCGCGACGTGGTCGCCGCGGACGGCAAGCTCTACAGGAAGGGAACCGCGATTCCTCAGCGCGCCGACTTCAACACCCTCGACAATCCCTTCTTCTGGAGCGCGAGGCCTGAGCGCGACCTGCAGCAGGCTGAGCCCGCGGCCGGGGTGCACTTCGTCGTCTTCAATCCGACGAGCGACGACTTCCACCGCAACCGGCTCGCGATGGACGGCGTGCTCCCGGACGGGACGCGGCTACCCTTCGAGCCGCGGGCCCGCGGCCAGGGCCTCAACTCGGTGCTCCGGACAACGCATCGCCAGAACTTCCTGGTCCCACCCCGTCGGCGACGTTCGTTCCCGCTCGTCGAGCTCCTGTCCTAGCGCAGGCCGCTAGCCGAAGAAGGCCTTGGCCACCGCGTACCAGTCGTCGGGCACGGTCTTCAGCTCGGCCGTCGCCTCCGCGAGCGAGACGTCGACGATTCGGTCGCCCTGGAGCGCAGCCATTCGGCCGAAGCGCCCCTCGTGCACGAGGTCTGCGGACTTCAGTCCGTAGCGGGTGGCGAGCACACGGTCCCGTGGGGTCGGACTGCCGCCTCGCTGGACGTGGCCGAGGACCGTCACACGCGTCTCATAGCCGGTGCGGTCCTCGATCTCGCGTGCGAGCTCGTGACCGACACCGCCGAGCCGGACGTGGCCGAACTCGTCGGCCGCCGTTTCCTGCGCCACCTGCCGGCGCTCGCCGGAGTCGTAGGTCAGCTCGTACCCCTCGCTGACGACGACGATCGAGAAGTCCTTCCCGCGCTCGTGCCGGTGCTGGATCTCTGAGCACGCCTGCTCGACCGTGACCGGATGCTCCGGGATCAGGATGACGTCGGCGCCGCCGGCGATGCCGCTCATGACCGCGATCCAGCCGGTGTGCCTGCCCATCACCTCGACGACCATGACCCGGTTGTGCGACTCGGCCGTCGTGTGCAAGCGGTCGATCGCCTCGGTGCAGATCGAGACCGCCGTGTCGAAGCCGAAGGTGTAGTCGGTGGCCGAGAGGTCGTTGTCGATCGTCTTCGGCACCCCGACCACGGGCAACTGGTGCTCTGCGTGGAGCCTGGCGGCGACGCCGAGCGTGTCCTCGCCGCCGACCGCGACGAGGGCATCGAAGCGTTCGCGTCGGAAGCTCGCAAGCACGCGCTCGACACCGCCCTCGAGCCGGAACGGATTCGTGCGCGAGGTACCGAGGATCGTCCCGCCGCGCGGCAGAAGACCCGAGATCTCGCGAGGGCCGAGCGGGTCGAAGCGACTGTCGACGAGCCCGCGCCAACCCTCGCGCACGCCGACGACCTCGTCCCCTCGGTCGAGGGAGCGCCGGGCCACGGCGCGGATGACCGCGTTCAGACCGGGACAGTCTCCGCCCCCGGTGAGAATGGCGACCCGCTGTGCCACGACGGCAAGTCTCGCAGGAACCCCACGGCTATCATGGTTTCGCGCGCCGAAGTGGCGGAACCGGTAGACGCGCTGGACTCAAAATCCAGTGGGGTAACACCCGTGTGGGTTCGAGTCCCACCTTCGGCACTGCCGCTCAGAGCCGACGCGGGATCGACCCCGCGTCGGGTTCCCGGTTGAAACTGCCGCTCAATCTCTCGATACTTGCCCCCGCGCGGGCGGATGCCGCGGTTGCAGCCGTCGCTCCGCCGGGACTTGCACACCAGGTTACGGAGGAGGCAGCAGGTGAGAAAACGTGGAACGATCTTGTTACTGGGGCTCGTGGCCGGAGCTCTCCTCGCTTTCGTAGCCGCAGGTTGCGGCGGGGGCGGCGGAGGCGGCGGAGGCAAAGAAGCGACGCCGCTCTCTTCGGCCTCATGCGGGCCGGTGAAGTTTGGGGGGAGCGGCAAACCAGAACTGCTGATCGCCTCCGACTTGCCGCTACAGGGCGCGAACCGGTCGCTGACGACGGAGATGGCAGACGCAGTCGACTTCATTCTCAAGCAGCACGACTACAAGGCCGGCGGGAAGTCGATCGGTTTCCAGTCGTGTGACGACGCGACGGCACAGGCCGGGAGCTGGGACTCCGCGAAGTGCTCGGCGAACGCGCGAGCCTACGCAAACAACAAGTCGGTGATCGGAATCGTCGGGACGTTCAACTCGGGCTGCGCCAAGCTCGAGATCCCGGTTGCCAACCGGGCGCCTGACGGACCGCTGGCGATGGTCAGCCCTGCGAACACGTACCCGGGGTTGACCCAAGGTGGACCGGGCACCGAGACCGGTGAGCCCGAGAACTACTATCCGACCAGCAAGCGCAACTACGCGCGCGTCGTCTGGAACGACCAGTTCCAGGGCGCCGCAAACGCCCTGCTCGCTCGCGACCTCGGGCTGAAGAAGGTCTACATCCTCACGGACAAGGAGACCTACGGAAACGGCATTGCGAACCTCTTCGGCCAGTACGCGAAGAAGGTGGGCATCGAGACGCTCCCCGGCACGCCGCAGGCGTGGGACAAGAAGGCGTCGAGCTACGACGCGATCGCGACGAAGGTCAAGACCTCCGGAGCAGACGCGGTCTTCCTGGGCGGCATCGTCTGCAACAACGGCGGCAAGCTGATCAAGGACCTGAAGGCCGGCCTCGGTCCGGACGTGCAGATCTTCGGCCCCGACGGGTGGACGCCGATCTCCGCGACCATTGACGGAGCCGGTGCCGCCGCCGACGGTATGTACATCACCCAGCCGGGCATTCCGCCCGACCAGCTCAAAGGCGCGGGGAAGAAGTTCGTGACGGACTTCGCCGCCGAGATCGGCCACGAGCCCGACCCGTACACGAACTACGCGGCTCAGGCGACGGAAGTGCTGCTCACCGCAATCGACAAGGCCGACGCCGACCGGGCCAAGGTGGCGGAGAACCTCTTCAACCTCGACGTCAAGGACGGGATTCTCGGCAACTTCAAGATCGACGAGAACGGCGACACGACCCTGGGCACGGTCAGCGTGTTCCAGATCAAGAGTGGAAAGGGAGTCTTCGACAAGTTGATCACGCCGGAGCTCAGCTTCGTCAAGGGCTAAGCCGCCGGTCGGCAAGCTCTAGGCTGGGGAAGGACACCGTCCTTCCCCAGCGCTTCTTAGGAGGTTCAAGTGGCAACGGAGCAGGCGAGGATCCGCGCGGTACCAGGGTTTCGGCCGGACCCGCTGACGCTGCTCGGACTGTTCTTCGTCGCGCTGCTCCTGCTCTGGCTCGCGGTCAATTTCGTCAAGGATCCGTCGGATTTCTACGGCCTCTTCCTGATCGGCCTCACGAACGGGGCCGTGTACGGGCTCGTCGCGCTCGGGTACTCGCTCGTCTACGGCATCCTCGAGCTGATCAACTTCGCGCACGGCGACGTGTTCATGCTCGGCGGGATGCTCGTGGCCACGATGACGTCCTCCTGGGGCCTGGCGGGAAAGTCATCCGGCGTCCTCTGGCCGCTCATCCTCCTCATGCTCGTGGTCACGATGGCCTTCTGCGCGACGATCAACACGACGATCGAGCTCGTCGCCTACCGCCGGCTCCGCAACGCCCCTCGGCTCGCGCCGCTGATCACAGCGATCGGAATGTCCTTCATCCTCCAGAACATCGGGCTCATCTGGAAGGGCGCCAGGCCGACCTCGGTGCCGAGCATCCTTCCGACGGGCGACGTGTTCTCTGTCGCCGGGATCGCCTACACGTGGAACAAGCTCATCGTTCTCCTCTTCACGGTCCCGGTTCTGCTCGCTCTCATCTGGCTCGTCCAGCAGACTAGGCAGGGGAAGGCGATGCGCGCGACGGCCCAAGATCGGGAAGCGGCCGCGATGATGGGCATCAACGTCAACCGGACGATCTCGTTCACCTTCCTGATCGCGGGCTCATTGGCCGGGGCGGCGGGCCTCCTCTATGCGCTCTACATCACGAATGTTCGCTTCGACGAGGGCTTCCGCGTCGGGCTGATCGCCTTCACCGCCGCCGTCCTCGGCGGAATCGGCAACCTGCCGGGTGCCGTGCTCGGCGCGCTCGTGATCGGGCTCATCGAAGCGTTCAACAACGGCCTCGGCTGGGCGACGCCGGGCAGTGACTGGACGCAGTCGATCATCTTCAGCATCCTCATCCTCATCCTCGTCTTCCGTCCCGAGGGCCTCCTCGGCGAGCGGACTCCGGAAGGCGCTTAGCGTTGTTCGGGAACCTCGTCGCCGGCATCCGTGCGCGTTGGCCCGAGTTCGAGCAGGAAACGCGCAGGCGCGCCGTCCGCGGCGGGATCGTCGGCGGGGCCGCCTTCCTCGTTCTCGCGCTGACCGGAGCCGCGTCCCTCTCACTCGTCTTCACGTTCGTGGTTGCCCTCGCCCTCTACGTTCCCGCCTGGAGCCGACTGCCTCGCGGCCGCTGGGTCGTCCTCATCGGGGTGATCCTGATCGCGGTCCTCTATCCCTTCTACCAAGTGAACATGTTCGAGATGCCCATCTTCGGCGAGTTCCCGAGCGTCGACACGGGCGTGACGATGCTGATCTTCATCATGATGGCGCTGGGCCTGAACATCGTCGTCGGCTACGCCGGTCTGCTCGACCTCGGCTATGTCGCGTTCTATGCGATGGGTGCCTACACGGCGGCCTGGTTCGCCTCGCAGCACTTCAGCGGTGCGAATGTCCATTTCGGCGCCGTCGGGGTCAATCCCGACTCGCCCGGGATCCACATCTCGATCTGGATCGTCATCTTCATCGCCGCAGTCTTCACGGCCGTCGTGGGCGTGATCATCGGCTTCCCGACGCTGCGACTGCGCGGCGACTACCTGGCGATCGTCACGCTCGGCTTCGGCGAGATCATGCCTCAGATCGCCCGCAACGGCGACAACCTCTTCGGTCAGAACGTGACGAACGGCCCGCAGGGCATCAACCCGATCGACCCGCCCGGCTTCGGAGACACGCTGCACAACTCGGTGGGAGTTCCCTCCGACTATCTGACCTACGACAAGACGTTCCTCGGGCACGACGTCTCGAACGTCGAGCTGTTCTTCTGGACCGCGCTCGTGCTCGTGCTCTTCACCGTCTTCTGCAGCGTTCGGCTGCGTGACTCCCGCATCGGGCGCGCCTGGATCGCCATCCGGGAGGACGAGACGGCGGCGGCGGCGATGGGGGTTCCGCTGATGCGCACGAAGACCTGGGCCTACGCGGCGGGCGCGTTCTTCGGGGGCATCGCCGGCGCGTACTACGCGAGCTTCAAGAGCGGCACGTTCCCCGACGACTTCTTCTTCAACATCTCGATCTTCATTCTCTGCATGGTCATTCTCGGCGGGATGGGCAACATCTGGGGCGTGATCATCGGCGGCGGCTTCCTTGCGTACCTGAACCAGGAGGGGCTCGGCAACATCGGCGGCTGGATGAACGGCCACGGGGTCAGCGACTTCCTCTTCGGCCACGACATCGACGTCCCGCTCTACCAGTACGGGATCTTCGGCGCCATTCTGGTGCTCGTCATGCTCTTCAAGCCGGAGGGGCTCATTCCGAGCTCGCGCCGCAAGGCGGAGTTCAAGGAGGGCGTCGCCGACCAGCCTCTCTACGACGTTCAGCACTGATGGCCGACCTCTTGACAGCGGAGGCCGTGCGGAAGGAGTTCGGCGGGCTGGTCGCCGTCAACGACGTCGATTTCATGATCCCGGAACGCTCGATCGTAAGTCTCATCGGGCCGAACGGAGCCGGCAAGACGACGTTCTTCAACATGCTCACCGGGGTCTACAAGCCGACCGCGGGCAAGATCGTCTTCGCGGACGGCAACATCACGGGCAAACCTCCACACGCGATCACCGAACGCGGGATCGGACGAACCTTCCAGAACATCCGGCTGTTTCAGAACATGACCTCGCTCGAGAACGCGCTCGTCGGCATGCATTCGCGCCTGTCCGGCGGCATCATGCGCAGCGTCCTGCGGACACCCGGCCTGAAGCGCGAGGAAAAGGAGGCGCATCAGCGGGCCCGCGAGCTGCTCGAGTACTCCGGGTTACGCGGCCGAGACAACGAGTTCGCGCGGAACCTCTCGTACGGCGACCAGCGGCGGCTCGAGGTCGCCCGCGCGCTCGCGACGCAGCCGAAGCTTCTGCTGCTCGACGAGCCGACGGCCGGCATGAACCCGCAGGAGACGGGCGAGTTCATGTCGTTCGTCTCGAAGCTTCGCGAGGAACGGGGCCTGACGATCCTGCTCATCGAGCACGACATGCGCGTCGTGATGGGGGTTTCGGACCGGGTCACGGTGCTCGACTACGGCGAGAAGATCGCGGAGGGCACACCGCAGGAGGTGCAGCGTGACGAGCGGGTGATCGAGGCCTACCTGGGTTCAGGGGCGTTGGCCGGATGAGCACGCTACGCGTCCAGTGTTTACGAGAGCGGGCCATGCACGGCCGCGACAAATGAGCACGGTCGCGTCGCCGATTCTCGAG
>Ga0307277_10000229_pt1 | contig 19476 bp, 19 predicted proteins | sample ER_DNA_116_FD_194473 | JGI IMG/M metagenome (GOLD analysis project Ga0307277, IMG submission 194473) | Bulk soil microbial communities from the East River watershed near Crested Butte, Colorado, United States - ER_DNA_116 | ecosystem: Environmental > Terrestrial > Soil > Floodplain | place...
TTGCGCTGGCGGCCGTGCTGCCGTCAACGCGACCCTCGCGCCGGCTCGCGGTCGAGCCCGTCGCGCCATGAGCTAGGCTCGCCGCCGTGGCAGCCGAGAAAGCCCGTGAGTTCTTCGAGAGCCTCGAGGCCCGCGCGGGCGAGTCCTCGAAGGCGGCCGGCCTGAACGCGACCTATCTGTTCGACATCGACGGTGCGGGCAAGTGGGTCGTCCAGGTCGAGAACGGCAAGGTCTCCGTGCGCGAGGGCGAGGGCGAGGCCGACACGACCATCTCCTCGTCCGAGGAGACGTTCGTGAAGATCGTCAACGGCGAGCAGAACGCGACGAGCGCGTTCATGATGGGCAAGCTGAAGGTCAGCGGCGACATGGGCAACGCCATGAAGCTGCAGCAGCTTTTCTGAGGTACCTCAACCCTTTTAGTCCTCGAGCTCCACGAGCACCGCGCCGCCGGCAACGCGGTCCCCCTCGGAAACGTGGATCTTTCGCACGACCGCGTCGTAGGGCGAGACGACCGGGGTTTCCATCTTCATCGCCTCGAGCACGACAAGCGGCTGCCGCGCTTCGACGCGGTCTCCCTCGGCCACGGCGACGCTGATGACCGTGCCGGGCATCGGAGCCGTCAGCGCGCTCTGCTCGCCCGTATGCAGGTGGTCGTGCGAGGGGGCGTCAGGATCAGGGACCGGGTGCGGGGCCGGCGGCGGCAAGTTGAGGCGCCATGGGGTCGCCCAGGGACCGCTCGGCAGGCGCGTCGGCACGGCCGACAGCGCCGGAAACTCGGTCAGGAATGCCGTCGTCGTCAGCCCTGCTCGAACGGCGGGGTGCGCGACGAGCCAGCGCAGGAAGGGCAAGTTGGTCGTGACGCCCTCTACCTCGGTCTCGGCGAGCGCCGCGCTGAGCTGGTCGAGCGCCTCCGCGCGCGTGGCGCCCGAGGCGATCAGCTTCGCGATCATCGGGTCGTAGGCGACGCCGACCTCGTCGCCCTCGGCCACGCCGGCATCGACGCGGATCGAGTCGGGCAGGCGCAGGCGCTGGATCGTCCCTGCCTGCGGCAGGAAGTCGACCGGATCTTCGGCGTAGAGGCGAACCTCGACCGCGTGGCGGCGGAAGCTCGCCTGCGGGTCGTCGAGTTGCTCGCCGCGAGCGGCCGCGAGCTGAAGGGCGACGAGATCGAGCCCTGTCGCTTCTTCCGTGACGGGATGCTCGACTTGAATTCGCCCGTTCAGTTCCAGGAAGAAGAAGTCGCTTCCGTCGAGCAGAAACTCGACGGTGCCGAGACTCCGGTAGCCGATCGCCTGGGCGAAGGCAATCGCCGCGCCGCTCATCCGCTCGCGGAGCTCCGGGTCGAGCGCGGGTGACGGCGCCTCCTCCAGAACCTTCTGGTGCCGCCGCTGGATTGAACACTCGCGCTCACCGAGCGAGTAGACGTGGCCGTGTTCGTCGGCGACCAACTGGATCTCGACGTGGCGGGGCCGCTCCAGGTAGCGCTCGAAGAAGAGGGTCTCATCCCCGAACCCGCCTTTGGCCTCGCGCCCGGCCGCGGCGGCCGCATCGGCGAGCTCAGCCGGCTCGCGGACGACTCGCATCCCCCGCCCGCCGCCGCCCGCGGCCGCCTTGATCATCAGCGGGAAGCCGATCTCCTCGGGCTCGCCCGTTGGCAGCACCGGGACGCCGGCGCTCTCGGCTGCGCGCTTAGCCTCGAGCTTGTCGCCGCCGCGGCGGAGCGCCTCGGGTGTCGGGCCGACGAAGACGAGCCCGGCCGCCTCGACCGCCTCGGCGAAATCGGCGTTCTCGGCCAGGAACCCGTAGCCGGGATGAATGGCCTCCGCGCCTGTCTCCTTCGCGGCGCGGATGTGCTCCTCGGAGTGCAGATAGCCCGCGACCTCGACCACCTCACCGGCTTCCCGCGCGTGCAGCGAGCCCCGGTCGTCGGGCGCGACGACAGCGATGGTCCCGAGCCCCTCGGCCGCGCAGGCGCGGAAGACCCGGAGGGCGATCTCGCCGCGGTTGGCTACAAGAAGCTTCCGGATCTCCACGCGGCGGCCGATTCAGCCCACCATTCGACGAGTCCGACTAGTTCTTGACGATGCCGCTGCTGCGGCTGCCGGTTTCCGGCAGGAAGATCCCCGGAGGGGGTGGGGAAGGTGGTGCAGGCTTCGGCATCCGGCTCAGTGTAGCGCCAGCGCGAGCGACCACAGCCCAACCGCGATGACGAGAGCCGCGCAGGCTCGCTGAAACGACGACACCAGACGGTTGATGACGGCCTGATTCGAGTCCCAGACGAACTGCGCCCAGTAGGCGATAGTTCTCTCGGCATCGGCGAGCGGGGCACTGTCAGGCGCGAAGTAGTCATAGATCGCAGCACCCGAGATCGCGAAGTCGAGCACGCTTTTGGGTGCGAGCACGTACACGCTGAGAACGATGCTGCCGATCGCGAAAGCGAAACCGACGATTCCGAGGGTGTGTTCGGCGTCGCCGGTGAGTGCCCGTGCGCCGAGGAATGATGTGGTCACGGCGGTCGCCGTCAAAAGCGTTCCGGTTCGGGCACGCAACTCCTCGAGCACTCGCTCTTGCTGTCCGAGGGATCGCACGGCGAGATCGTAGGCCAGCGATTCGAGGGTTCCCGGCATGGCCACATCGTGCCGACGCCGCCGGATACGAATTGTTCAGCGGTCGAAGTCGTTCCACTCCGGCTTGCGCTTGTCTAGGAAAGCCCGAAGCCCTTCCTGGCCTTCCGGGCTCGTCCGCAGCTTCGCCGCGAGTTGCGCAGCCTCCTCGCTGCCGGGGCGTTCGCGGATCAGCTGCTTTGCCCCGCGCGTGGCTTCTGGGCCGGCGCTCAGGAGCTCGGCCGCGACGCGCTCGATCGCCTGATCCAGGTCTTGCGCGACTTCGTGGACGAGGCCGATCCGCAGCGCTGTTTCCGCGTCGAGCCGTTCGCCTGTCAAGAAAAAGCGCCGCGCTGCCGCCGTCCCGATTCTCGGCCAGACGAACGGCGAGATCACGGCCGGAACGATCCCGAGCTTGACCTCGGAGAATCCGAAGACAGCGTCGGGCGCCGCGACCGCGATGTCGGTGCAACAGACGAGCCCGGAGCCGCCGCCCAGCGCGTAGCCCTGTACGCGGGCAACCACCGGCGCCGGGCAGGAGTCGATCGTCTCCAGCATTCGGTAGAGGCGGAGCGCGTCCTCGACGTTCTCTGCATAGGAGAGGTCGATCGCCGAGCGCTGCCAGTCCACGTCGGCGCCGGCGCAGAAGCTCTCGCCGTCTCCGGCGAGCAGCACTGCCCTCGCGTCGCCGACGTCGGTGAACGCCTCCGTCAACTCGCGGATCAGCGCGGCGTCGAAGGCGTTCCGGCGTTCCGGGCGCGCCAGTGTGATCCGTAGGAGCGGCCCGTCCCGCTCGATCCGCAGCGCGCTCACCCGGCGGAGCTTAAGACGTGGTGCTGCCGAGAGGACGTCCGCATGTTCTCCACCGACTGGTTCGAACGGGCGCGGCGGCAAAGCCGCCACGCCTTCCACGACGGCATCGCAGGCGACGTCTTAGATTGGGCCCGTGCTGAGAGGAGCTCTCGCTGCCGCCGTGACGCCGCTGGCCGGTCGTGGCGAGCTGCTCGACGAAGACGCGTTCGACCCGCTCGTCTCGTTTCTCGAGTCGGGCGGCCTCGACGGCCTGCTCGCGCTCGGCACGACCGGCGAGGGGATCCTGCTCAGCGCCGCGGAGCGCCGCCGCGCCGCCGAGCTCTTCGTGGTCGCGCGGCCGGAGGGCTTTGCGGTCGCGGTTCACTGCGGTGCGCAGACGACCCGCGAGACCGTCGAGCTGGCCACACACGCTGCCGACCTTGGCGCCGATGCGGTCGCGGTGATCGGCCCGCCGTACTTCTCGCTCGACGATCGCGCGCTGCTCGAGCACTTCGCGGCCGCGGCGCAGGCGTGCGAGCCCGTCCCGTTCTACGTCTACGAATTCGCCGCGCGAAGCGGCTATGCGGTGTCGGTCGTAGTCCTGAAGCGCCTGCGCGACCAGGCGTCGAACTTCGCCGGTCTCAAAGTCTCCGACCGGCCCTGGGAGCGGTTCGCGCCTTACCTCGTCGAAGGTCTGGACGTCTTCGTCGGGCCGGAAGGGCTGATCCAGCGCGGGCTCGCGAGCGGCGCGGTCGGCGTCGTCTCCGGCCTCGCGACGGCATTTCCCGGCGAGGTTGTTGCCGCCGTGCGCGGCGTTCCGGGTCCCGATCTCCAGTCGCTGCGCGACGGGCTGGAGCAATTTCCGTTCCATGCAGCTGCGAAGCGCGTGCTCCGACGGCGCGGCGTGCCGATCGGTGAAGACGTACGCCGGCCGCTGCGCGGACTGACCGAAGACGAGCGCGAGGCGCTCGATCGATGGCTCGGATCGTTGTAGCCGGTGCAGGAGCGGCGGGCGCGAGCGTCGCCTACCACCTCGCCGAGCTCGGGGCCGACGAGGTGGTGCTGTGCGACCGGGGGACCGTCGCAGGCGGGGCGACGGCGAAGGCGATGGGCGGCGTCAGGCAGCAGTTCTCGACCGCGGCGGAAGTCCTGTTGGCGCAGGCGAGTATCCGCTTCTTCGAAGAGCTGGGATCTCCGTTGTTCGAGCAGGTCGGCTATCTCTTTCTCGCGACGACCGTCGCGGGCCTCGGGGAGCTCGAGGAACGCGCGGAGCTTCAGCGCTCCCTAGGCGTGCCCGTGGTCGCGACCGCGGCCCCGGTCGGGGTGCGCTCCGACGACGTGGTCGGAGCGGTCGTCTGCTGGGAGGACGGCGTCGCCGATCCACCGGCGGTGGCGCGCGAGCTCGTTCGACGAGCGGCGGAGCGCGGTGTGGAGGTGCGCGAGCGGAAGGACGCGGCCGAGCTCGACGCGGACGTGTTCGTAATCGCGGCCGGCCCCTGGTCTGGCGAGCTCGGCCGGCGGCTGGGCGTCGAGCTGCCGATCCGCCCCCTCTGCAGGCAGCTGCTCGCGACGACGCCGATCGCGGGGCTGCCGGTCAATCTGCCGATGACGATCGAGGCGGAGACCGGCTTCCATTTCCGCCGCCGCGGCGACCGGTTCGTGTTGGCGATGGCGGACCCGAAACCGCGCTGGGGGTTCGACGAGGTGGTCGACGAGACGCTCCTCGAAGACCGCCTCGCGCGGCTCGTCCACCGTTACCCGGCGGCGGCAGGCACCGAGGTTGATCGCGCGTGGGCGGGCCTCTACGACATGACGCCGGACGCGCATCCGATCCTGGGCTCGGTGGGGGAGGGTGTCTACGCAGCCTGCGGCTTCTCCGGGCACGGCTTCATGCAGAGCCCCGCGGTCGGGCGGGCGGTGGCGGAGGAGATCCTTGGCCTCGAGCCGAGCTTTGACCTATCGCCATACCGCCTCGACCGCTTCGAGCGCGGCGCCGTCTTTCCGGAAGAGCTCGTGCTGTAAGAAGTCATACCTTTGGCGCAACTCCGTCTCCCATCCGCGCGTATTTCGGCGTTAAGCTCACCGCGGGTGGCGGGTGGTCCAATCCCCACCCGGGCGGGGGTGCGCGCGCGTGTACCTAGGAACGGGGTCGGACCGCAGGTCGGGCGCGCGGGACCATGGCTCGACCATGGCCCTGTGCATGCAAGACCGCGAGCTACGCCTCGAAGACGAGCCCGCGCCGCGAGAGCTCCTCGACCGCGAACGCCCCCTCGATCGTCGCCTCGACATCGAACTCTTCGCCGACGTCCGGCTCCTTGCCGATCAGCTCGCGGGCCTGGCCTGGCAGCTCCTGCTGGGCAGCCTCGGCCGACTCCCAGAGATAGATCGCTCCCCAGCGCTCGCTCGTCTCGTCCGAGATCCACGCCTTGAAGCGCAGGCCCGGAACGGCCCCGAACTGATCGACTGACTCGTCTCGCAGGTAGCGGCGCAGCTCCTCGACCGTCGTCTTCGAGTCGGCGAGGTTCCAGAGAACGAAGCGGATTAGCACGCGCTGCTACTCGAAGAACTGCTCGTGATACGGCAGTTTCTCGAGCAGCTGCTTGATCTCCCGCAGGACGTCTGCCTCTTCGTGACCGAAGTCGTCGAGATAGGAGTGGAGCGCGCTACGGACGAGCTTCAGCTCCTCATTGGTCAGCTCGATCGCGTGGTCGGCCATCAGAAATGCCCCCTCGGCTCGTAGCTTCCGCGTCGCGCACCAACCGCGACGAAAGTCAGGCCATCGGGCCCCGACGTTGGGCCGCGGGTCGTCTCGGGATCGAATCTGAGGACGTCGCCCTCCTGGACGAGCACGTCCTCGCCGTCAATCGCGTAGGTGCCCGAGCCGTGGACGATCACGTTGACTTCTTCCTGGCCAGATTCGCGCTCGTCGTGCATGCGCCCTCCAAAGTTCGGCGGCAGCTCGAACCAGTTGATCCCGAACGCTTCCACCCCGAGTTCTCGGCGGACGAACCGGACCGCACCGCCCGGTCCGTCTGGCTCGATGTCGTGCACATTCACCTTCGAGTAGCCCATCAGCCTCCTCTCACATCCGAAAGACGCCGAACGTCGTCTCCGGGATCGGCGCGTTCAACGCCGCCGAGATCCCGAGCGCGAGCAGCCGCCGCGTGTCGATTGGGTCGATGATCCCGTCGTCCCACAGCCGGGCGGTCGAGTAGTACGGGTTGCCTTCGGCTTCGTACTTCGCCCGGATCTCGTCGGGATCGGCATCCCCCACCATCGTCAGGACCATGGCCGCCTGCTCGCCGCCCATGACCGAGATCCGGGCGTTCGGCCACATCCAGAGCTGCCGCGGCGAGTAGGCGCGGCCGCACATCCCGTAGTTGCCGGCGCCGAAGGAGCCGCCGATCACGACCGTGAACTTCGGCACCTCGGCGCACGCGACCGCGGTCACGAGCTTCGCGCCGTCGCGCGCGATCCCGCCGGCCTCGTACTCCTTGCCGACCATGAAGCCCGTGATGTTCTGCAGGAAGACGAGCGGGATCTTCCGCTTGCACGCGAGCTCGATGAAGTGCGCACCCTTCTGCGCCGATTCCGCGAAAAGGACGCCGTTGTTCGCAAGGATTCCGACCGGAAAGCCCTCGATCCGTGCGAAGCCGCAGACGAGCGTCTCGCCGTAGAGCGCCTTGAACTCGTCGAAGCGGCTGCCGTCGACGATCCGCGCGATCACCTCCCGGGGGTCGAACGGCTCGCGATAGTCATCCGGGATCAGGCCGTAGAGCTCCGCGGGGTCGGCGGCGGGCTCTTCCGCCGGGACCTGGTCCCAAGGCATGTCCTTCGGCGCCGGGTTCAGGTTCCGCACGATCTGCCGGACGAGTGCGAGCGCGTGCTCGTCGGACGTCGCGTAGTGGTCGGCCACGCCCGAGAGCCGCGTGTGCACATCCGCGCCCCCGAGCTCCTCGGCCGTGACGTCCTGGCCCGTCGCCGCCTTCACGAGCGGCGGACCGCCGATGAAGATCGTGCCCGTCCCCTTGACGATGATCGTCTCGTCGCTCATCGCCGGCACGTACGCGCCGCCGGCGGTGCAGGAGCCCATCACCGAGGCGATCTGCGGAATCCCCTTTGCCGAGAGCCGCGCCTGGTTGAAAAAGATCCGCCCGAAGTGGTCGCGGTCGGGGAAGACATCTGCCTGCAGCGGCAGAAAGGCTCCGCCCGAATCGACGAGGTACACGCACGGGAGGTGGTTCTGGTCGGCAATCTCCTGCGCCCGTAGGTGTTTCTTCACCGTCAGCGGGAAGTACGTCCCGCCCTTGACAGTGGCGTCGTTGGCGATCACGACGCACTCCCGGCCCTCGATCACGCCGATGCCGGTGACGATGCCGGCCGAAGGGGCCTGACCCTCGTAGACGTCCCAGGCAGCGAGAGCGGACAGCTCAAGGAATGCCGAACCCGGATCGACGAGCCCGTCGATGCGCTCGCGCGCCGTCAGCTTGCCGCGCGAGCGGTGCCGCTCAACCGCCTTCTCGCCGCCGCCTAGGGCGACCTGGGCGGTGCGCTTACGCAGCTCTGCGATGAGCCGCTCCATCCGCTCACGTCGGCGGTCGCCCTCCTTGCTGGGCTCGAGGTGAGACGCGAGAACGGCCATCGACGTTGAGCCTAACCGACGTAGGCCTCGCAAGGTTTACAAGGTTTATCTACTGATGTCTCACCCGATTGATTTGTCAATCAATAAACAAGATCTTATTTCTGTCCCGACCATGTTTCACCAGCTAATGATGAGAGAAATGTACCGCTTGAATTATTGATTCGGACACGCCATTTGGCGTCGTCTAGAAAAGGCGCCCGGGGGGAGTCGCCGGCGCCCGACAAGGAGGGAGACGTGAAACGATTCTTCCGGGGGGCAGGCCTGCTGGCCGCGCTGACAGGTTGCCTAGTTTTTGCCCCGAGTGCGCCCGCAGGTGACGGGGGCATAACGGAGCTCGTGCCCAACACCGCCGTGTTGCTGAACCAGTCCGGTGGCGGTGGCGGTAACGGCGGCAATACGAGCTCGACGACGTCGAGCACTAACATCTTTTCGCCGTCCTCGTATGTGGACTACAAGCGGCTCGGCGGGGAGCCGACGGTGGTTGTGGACCGGTACCCGTTCAAACCGGGCGACTTTGGCAACACCGGCACAACGAACCAGTACCGCGATCTTGGCTACTACTCGGTTCCGCTCGGCCTTGGCACGTACAGCTTCTTCTTCAAGTCGGAGGATCTAGGCAAGACGTGGCGGTTGCCGCTCCACGACCCGGTCGCCGGACGTATTCCGACCCAGGGGCCCGGCGGCGGTGACTCGCATCAAGCTGTCGGCGACGTCACCCACAAGGTGTTCTTCCTCGACCTGCCAGGGCCTTGCGAGACGATGAACGTCTCCGCCGACCTCGGTGACACCTGGCGGACAGACCCGTTTGGCTGCGGCACGAACCTGGGTGCGGTCGACGACCGTCAGTGGGTCGACACCGACGAGGCCTATACCGGCGCCGGCGGGCCGTCCCAGAACGTCTATGTCTCCTTCATCCAGGTCTTCGACCTGACCGGAACGGCGCCTCCGTGGCCGACGCTTGCGCTGGCGCGGAGCCAACACGACGGCGATACGGGGACGTTTGCCAGCGATTCGACCTGCAACCTGCTGACGGGATCGGGAGGCGGCAACCAAAGCCCGCCGGCGAACGAGAATCCGGTTGCGGACGATGACGAAACGGCTTGCCCCGATCCAAGTGACAACAAGCTTTGGATCGCCGGGCCCGTAAAGGCAGACAAAGAGGGGTACTCGGGACGGCCGACGCCCTCGCATCGCCTCTACATCCCGTTCATGCGCGCCGCGACGTTCTCTGGCGGCTCCCCGTGGGAGTTGTACGTCGCGATCTCGAGCAACGGTGGAAGTACGTGGCATCGACGCCACATCGCCACGCGTGTCAACAACCCGGCGAACATCTTTCCGGAGCTGACCGTTGATCGCGGCGGGAACCTCTACTACACGTGGTCGGAAGAGAAGACCCCAGGCGGCGAGCAAGACGTCTACTACGCGTACTCCACCACGGGTGGAGAAAGTTGGTCGCAGCCGATCGCCCTCACGCAGGAGACCGGTGACTCGGCCGTCTTTCCCTGGATGCAGGCTGGCGATCCTGGGCAGGTCGATATCACTTACTACAAGTCCAATTCCGGCCTTAACTCGAACGTTTCCTTTGTCGACGCGAACGGCAACGCCTGCCCGGACCCGAACACCGCATGCGGTGGGCAGCCGAATCCGACTGTGTGGAACGTCTACTTCGGCCAGTCGCAGAACGCGCTCAACACGGGCTCGAACTTCAAGAGCGTCCAGATCAGCGATCACCCGATCCACACCGGCTCTGTCAGCACGGGTGGACTTGGCGGCGAGGCTGACCGCAGCCTTCTGGACTTCCTGACGGTCGACGTCGACCATCTCGGTGCGGCGAATGTGGCGTGGGCGGACGACAACAACTCCCGCAGGGACACACGGAACAAGTTCGCCCGCCAGATCTCCGGCAACAGCGTCTACAAAAACCAGACGATCGGTCTCCAGCAGACGTGGCCGATCCGCGATCACGCGGTCTCCGATCCGGCGGGAGACGTCCGCACTGCAGACGGAACGCCGACCGCCGTCGCCTGTCCGAGCATGGACGTGCTCTCGACCGCGACGCAACGATCAGGCGACCTCCTCACCGTCTCGATGACGCTGGGTGCGGCACCGAGCTTCAGCGCCGCGGCCACCTGCTCGGGGGCTCAGGCGACAGGCGGCTTATGGGGTGCGGAGTTCTGGGCTTCCAGCACGGCGACGAGCGCCTTTGGTGGCGGCCCAAACGCGAACTTCTACGTCGCCTACCGGGACAACCCAGGCGACACCACAGCACCATCGCCCGGCGTGGAGGCAGGCCGTCTCGACGCGTACACGTTCGTCACGAACGAGTTCCATCGCGAGGAGGCGGGGACCCTGGGCGGGAACTGCTTCGCCACAATTCCGTCAGCTCCCTGCACGCTGACGATGACGGTGTCGCTCAGCGGCCTTGGGATCAAATCGGGAGCCGGCCTGTACTCGATCACCGGCGGCTCGTTCTACTTCTTCGGTAGCGAGGACCCGATCCCGGCGACGCGCGTGCCGATGGGGTTCTCCAATCAGGCCGATGTCACAGCACCGCTCGACGACACCGGCACCGGCACGACGAAGTAACAACGTCAACGAGGGGAGCCGCACTCGGTGCGGCTCCCCTCGATCTCCTCTTCTCAGGGGGCTAGGCGGGCGCAGCCCGCTCGCCGATCGCTCATATGTCGTTCGGATGGTCGGTTCTGAGGTGCTGACCCCCCCGCGAGAAGCGCCGTCGGCGAGCTCGAGACTCCGGCAACCACCGGGCGTTCTCCTCGCGCGGCCGAGGTTCGAACCCGGTTTTCCAGCACAAATATCGGGCACGACCACGACCGTAATCAGGGAAAGGGGATCCGATGAAGACTGTTCTTCGCTTCTCGCTCGCCACCCTGGTCGCGGTTGCCGCGCTTGTGGCTCCCTCGGCCGCGGCGGCCGCACCCTCGTCGACGAGCTTCACAATCGTTGGCTATGAGTACGCCTTCACTTCGACCGCCGGCTCCTTTGCCGGCCGCGGTCTCGGCAATGCCGGTGACACTGCCGCTTGGAACGCCTATGTCAAGCACGATCCGCTCGGCTCGAACCCGACCTATGTCAACGGTGGGTCCTTCGAGATGGCGACGAGGAGTCCCAGTGGCGCGCTCGACTTCGTCGCGGGAACGTTCGCCTACCACGGCGGCACGATCACAACGCTGAACGCAGGAGCGAACTGCACGAATCAGCAATACCTTGTGACCGATGGCTTGCGGAACGTCACTACGAGCACGACCTGGGACGGCTCAGGCCGTTTTGCGGTCACGCTGACGCACTATCGCTATTCGCTGTTCGGGCACTGCGTGATCTACAAGGCGCGGGTGGACGGGACGGTCAGCTTCATTTACTGAGTCCACGGCGTGAGTCGGCGGTGATTCGAACATCAGGCTCGGCGAGTCGCCTCGTGGCCCGCCGAACGCAAGGAGTGTTTTCGCGCGCGTTTAGAAACGCTGCCCTAAAGGAGAAAGGGAGACCATGCAGGGCTTCTTCCTTGTAGATGACAGAGACGGGCGCGTACTCGAAGAAATCGGCGACCCTGTGGAGGCGCTTCGCGTGCTTGACGAGCTAAAGCAGGACCATCCGGAGCGTGCCGGGACGCTCTGTCTCGTCAAATTCGACGAGCGGCAAGGCTCGCTGATTGGGACCGAAACGACTACGAGGGTTCGACCGCTCACCTGACTCCCCGCCTAGCCAAAACCTGGCGCCGCCGCGACCGACATGGCGGGCGCGGCTCAACCCCAGTGGGCCAGACGCTGAAGCCGTTGAAAGTCGTCATGCCCGCGAAGCGCGCGGACCTTAAACGGCAAACAGGGCGGCAGGACTCGAACCTGCAACCCCCGGTTTTGGAGATGTGGGGTGGACGTGTCAACCATGCTGCTTTGCCTTTTCTGCGCGCCAGTCTGCGCGCCAGTCGGTTGCCAGCTAGAAGCGTTTGACAGCGGCCACCGGCGGCAATTTCTGTGGAGATGGACGAGGCTTCCCGTTTGAAGATGTTGCTCGACGCGTGTCACGACGTGCTTCCGCATCTTGGGGAGGCCGACGATGAGATGGCTGAGCGGATCCGCGAGACGTGCCAGGCGATCGAAGCGCGCCTTCAAGAATTGACCGCCGCGCCGCAGTCGGTCTCGTAGATCACCTGCACGCGAGTCACTCATGCACGTTGGCCGTAAACTTGTGCGCGATGGATGCCCGGCACGAGCGCGTTGCGAAAAATGAGGCCATGCATCGGGCGGTGAACCGTGAAATCGAGCATGCGAGCGAGCACTTTGGAGACGGCCCGCAAGATCGACTTGAAGCTCTCTGCGAGTGTGGAGAGGACGGCTGCTCCGGAACGATCGACCTCACGCTCGCCGAGTACGACGAGGCCCACCAGCAGCGCGACCGATTTATCGTTGCGCCGGGTCACGAGGACGTACAGATCGAGCGCGTCGTGACGCGAACGGAGCGGTATCTCGTTGTCGACAAGTTCGGTGACGCCGAGGCCGTCGCCGAGAAAGAAGAGCGTCGCGAGGGGATTGAATAGACGCGGCTGCGACGCGAGCAATTCTCCCCTTCCCCCTCTCCCCGAGAGGCTCCGGTTCCGCAGTTCAAATGTGCCCGCGCAACGGTCTATCCAACGCCGGACTTGACGAACTTCTTACGTTTGCGTCACCGCACGACCGAAAGAACATCGGCACCCCGCCCGTCAATCTGAAGGAAACTCCCTCGTTCGAAGGCTGAGCCAGGAGGGCGATGTCTTCTTCGTCGACAGATCGAAGGGCGGATCGAGCGGCCGTTCCGAAACTGCTGCAAGATCGCCGCCTTCCGCATGAGGAAAGGGACAGGGGCGGCAGGACTCGAACCTGCAACCCCCGGTTTTGGAGGTCTGAGGATCGCGGCCGAGCGGCTCCTGATCGGCCTTCCTGCGTGCTCTGAGGTCATCTGAGATCAGGTCAGATCATCTGACGCGGGCACGATTCCGGGCACGGTTTTGGGCCCTGCTCGGGAGCGCCCTTCTTACCTGACGAGCTGGCGCACGCGCTCGCGTGAGAGGCCAGGCGACGCGGGCGATCATGCCGCCCCCGCCGACACAGGTCGCCGGCACGCCTTGAAGTTCGGTGTTGACTATGGGACTCTCGCGGATGTCGCAGGGCCGTGAAAGGGGCACATGGGGTTCCGGATGCGCAAGTCGATCAAGGTCGCGCCGGGTGTACGCGTGAACGTGTCTAAGCGCGGTGTCGGAGCATCGGTAGGAGGCAAGGGGGGCCGCTACTCGGTCCACTCCTCTGGCAGGCGCACCGTCTCGGCCGGCTCCGGCGTCGTGCCAGGCGTCTACTACCAAAAGAGCGTCTCCGGCAACGGTTCGTCCGGGGGCGGCTCTCGTGCCGCTACTCCGCAGCAGGCGGCCCCCGTCGCGCCGAAGAAGCCAGGCATGTTCGCGCCGAAAGGAGAGAAGCAGCTCTACAAGGCGATCCAGGCGCAAGACGTCCAGGCGATCAAGCAGGTGGGTGCCGATCATCCGGACTTCCGCCTGTCCGCCTACAGCTTGGCCGGACTGATGCTCATCACGAGCGAGCCGAAGGAGGCCGAGCAGCTACTGGGCGAGGCTTTTGCCACCGGCAAGGACCCCGCCGAGGACAAGTTCGTTTCCACCTACCTCTTCACGCGACTTGATCTCTCGATTGCGGAGGGCATCACAGCCGAGCTCCCTGTCAATCGCGACGCCGTCGGACTCGCGCTCGCCGAGCTGAAGCAGGACGAGGGCGACCTCGGCGGCGCTATCGAAGTCGTCGAACAGCTGGAGCCGACGACGTACTCGGCCGTCTCCCTCGCCGAGCTGTACGCGCAGACCGGGCGCTGGGACAACGTCATCGACCTAACCGAGGGGATCACGAACGAGGACGATGCCTCGGCCCTGCTCTGCGTCTTTCGTGGCCAGGCCCTTCGCGAGCAGGGCTTCCACGACGCTGCGCACGAGGCACTTAAGGAGGCTCTGCGCTCGCGCTCGCGGGTGGGGCCGATCCGCCATCAAGCACTTAGCGAAAGGGCCGAGAACCACCTCGCCCAGGGCAAGAAGGCGATGGCTCGGAAGGACCTCGAACGCATCCTCGCGGAGGACTCGACCTACGAAGCGGTGCGTGAGCGACTCGCTGCCCTAGACCAGTAGCGAGGGGCCGGGCGGCGAGCCGAGCGCCGCGGCTCTTTGGAGGTCCCGGGCGTGACACAGACGATCCGGCCGGAAGCCTCTGACCTCTTGACCGACTGGCCACCCGAGGCATATTGTCGTTTGCGGACCGTAAAGGAAGGGGTCGGTGTGGCAGGCTCTGTCCACAGGGAGAATTTCGCTGCGCGCGCGGGCCGCTGGAGCGCGAGGCACTGGAAGACGGCCGTTTTCGGTTGGCTGGCGTTCGTCCTTGTGGCGTTCGAGCTCGGAAATGTGGTGGGGACGAACTCGCTGTCAGTGAACGAACCGGGGCCGGGTGAGTCCGGCCGTGTCCAGCGGATCCTCAACGATGAGTTCGAGCAGCCGGCGAAGGAGCTGGTGCTCGTTGAGAGCTCTTCGCTGACGGCGAGGAGCGCGCGGTTCCACGCCGCCGTGCAAGACGTGGTCCGGCGGCTGGAGGCGCAGCCGAACGCGACCAACATCGAGTCGCCGCTCGCGCCGGGCAGTGCTGGCCGGGTATCGAGCGACGGGCACTCGGCGCTGGTCGAGTTCGACATTCGCGGCAAGTCCGAAGACGCCAAAGACAAGGTCGAGCCGATCCTGGCGGCGGTCGCGGACGCGCAGGGCGCGAGTCCTCAGTTCACGATCGCGGAGTTCGGCGGTGGAAGCGCGAACAAGGCGATCAACGACCAGTTCGGCAAGGATCTGCTGAAGGCGGGCGCGATCTCGCTCCCGGTCACGCTGCTGATCCTGCTGCTCACGTTCGGGGCGCTGGTAGCCGCCGGCATCCCGCTGCTGCTCGCGTTGACGTCGGTATTTGCGGCGATCGGTCTGCTGGCATTGCCGAGCAAGGTCTTGCCGATGGATGACGCCGTGTCGGCCGTCGTTCTGCTGATCGGACTCGCGGTCGGCGTCGACTACTCGATGTTCTACCTCAAGCGGGCTCGCGAGGAGCGCGCGGCCGGACGGGCGGAGTCCGCGTCGGTCGAGGCTGCAGCCGCGACCTCGGGCCGCTCCGTCCTGATCTCGGGTTTCACGGTGATCGTGGCGATGGCCGGGATGTTCATCAGTGGCGACAAGACCTTTGAGGGCTTCGCGGCGGCGACGATGCTCGTCGTCGCCATTTCCGTTCTCGGCTCACTGACGGTGCTCCCGGCATTGCTGTCCAAGCTTGGCGACCGCGTGAACAAGGGCCGCGTGCCATTTCTGCGCAGTCCCGATCAGCGCGTCGGCGAGAGCCGCTTCTGGGGCGCGATCGTCGAGCGGGTCATGCGGCGGCCGCTCCTCTCAGGGCTCCTGGCAGCCGGTGTCCTGATCGCGCTCGCCGTGCCGGCGCTCCGGCTGCAGACGACGCAGCAGAGCACGGAGTCGTTGCCACGGTCGCTCGCCGTGGTCAGGGCGTACGACAAGATCCAGAAGGCGTTCCCCGGCGACGCGGTCGCTGCGCAGGTTGTCGTCGAGGCTCCCGATGTCCGCTCGTCCGGAGTCCGTGCCGCGATCGGGGAGCTGAGCCGCCGGGCGCTCGCGAGCGGTGAGATGTTCCGGCCGATCGAGGTCGATGTCAATCGGGCCGGCACGGTCGCCCTCGTCTCGATCCCGATCGCCGGCAACGGCACCGACTCGGCCTCGAAGTCCGCCGTCCACACGCTCCGCGACGACCTCGTGCCCGCGACGGTGGGCCGGCTTTCCGATACGACGACTGGCGTCGGAGGGATGACGGCGAGCTCGATCGACTTCGAGCACCAGTTCCGGCAGAGGACGCCCTACGTGTTCGCGTTCGTGTTCGCGTTGACCTTCGTGTTGATGCTGCTCGCCTTCCGCTCGATCGTGATCGCGGTGAAAGCGATTGCCCTCAACGCGCTCTCGGTCGCCGCGGCCTACGGGATCCTCGTGCTCGTCTTCCAGGACGGAATCGGGCGCGGCCTGATCGGCGCATCGTCAGGAGGGATCGAGTCGTTCATGCCGATGTTCCTGTTCGTGATCCTGTTCGGGCTCTCGATGGACTACCACGTCTTCATCCTCAGCCGTATCCGCGAGGGCGTCGACCACGGCATGTCGACCGACGAGGCAGTCGAGCACGGGATCAAGACGAGCGCCGGCGTCGTGACCAGCGCCGCGATCGTGATGGTGCTCGTCTTCTCGGTCTTCATCACCCTGTCGTTCGACTTGTTGAAGCAGTTCGGCGTCGGCTTGGCGGCCGCCGTCTTGATCGACGCGACGATCATCCGGGGGGTCTTGCTGCCGGCGAGCATGAAGCTGCTCGGCGACTGGAACTGGTACCTCCCCAGCTGGCTCGAATGGCTGCCACGGGTTGCTGTCGCGACCGAGCCCGAGCCGATCCACGAAACATCTCCGGTGCCGGCTGCGAGGTAGAAGGTCGTCGGAAGCGAGCAGGCCGCCCGGAAGAGGCGGTGCCTCAGACCTCGAGCGGGCGATCGGCGGAACGGCCGCGGCTGCAAGCGTTCTGCAAGCAACGGGCTTCCGCGGCGATGTCACCCTGTTCCGCGGCCAAACTCTAAAGACGAGCCGCTAGTCACCACTTCCGCGAGGTCTTGCACTCGCTCTCCTGGGATGCCTGGCGTGCGTGCAGCATCGTCTGCCGGTTACAGCGCCGGTATGACGGAGCTCGCCGACCGCCGGGCAGGTGGTCAAGGTCCCACGGCGCGTCGGAGAAGACGAATTCGTTGCAACGTGCGCAGCGGATCTTGCCGGCTGCGACGAGCTGGGCCCAGCGCTTTCGCTCGGCTCGGTGCGTGCCCCCCGTATCGCGCTCGTTTCGCGGCCGTCCAGCTGCTCATCTGTCAATCGGCCTCGAGTGCGACGAATCCGCCCGAATCGGGGGCATCGGCCTAACGGGGAGAGAAATGTCACTGCGGGGGTCGGATGCCATTTTCCAGCTTAAAAAATGTATTCGGGAACGAAGGATCACTCGCTTCGGTTCACGCTCTTCATGTTCCAGGTGCCCTGCACGAAGACCTTGGACGTAGGCGTTGCGGACGTCAACGCCGTGAGCGTGCAAGCTGAAGAGCACGTCGCGGTCGACTGCCTGCAACGTCTCCTGGTTCGGAACCTCCGCCACGTCCGATGTGTTCCCGGTCCGGTCGGTCGACCCGACGTTCTTCCCGTCCAACCAGTCCTGATAGAGCTGGACGAGTGGGTTCACGTGCCGCCCCCGCCCGACTAGCCCGCTCGCCCCGCTCCGGTGCGCATTGGCCCTTCGCAGGCTTTTGTTGGTTTTCCTGGCCTAGCTGTCATCGAGCTTCAGGAGTCGAAGGAGTTCGCCGATGTCGTGGCCGTCTTGGGCGGGGTGGCGCATGGGGATCTTGGGGTTGACGCGGTAGTGGTTGCGTCGGCCGATTCGTTCGCTTTCGACGTAGCCGGATTCGATCAGGTCGGCGACGATGCGTTGGGCGGCGCGCTCGGTGATCCCGACGGTCTGGGCGATGTCGCGGAAGCGGATGTGGGGTTCGCGCTGGATGCAGAGCAGCACCTGGGTGTGGTTCGTCAGGAACCGCCAGGTTTTGTCTCTGCTAGAGCTTGACATACGACATCGATCGCGTATATTTCCTGTCGTTAAATGTGTGTCGTGATTACCTAAGCGCGACTTCGGGAGCATACCATGAGCGAGCTGCTCGCAGAGGTTAATCGCCGCATCCGCGACCTCGCGGCCAAGGTCGATCGGCATGACTCGTCGGCTTGGGAGTTCGTTTGTGAGTGCGGCGGGGAGGGTTGCAGCGAGCGTGTGGGTCTCCCGCTCGCCCTGTACGACGACCTCAAGCACGCCGACGTTGAGCTACTCGCTCCTGGGCATCCGCTAATGCGTTCCGCTTAGGCCACGCGGGTTCGATTCCCGCCGCCTCCACTCAAGCTCGCGGAGCCCCTCCGCGACTTCCATCTCAAGTGTCGTCAATTCTGGCGACGCTTGTGCGTGCCGGGGGTCCGCCCCCGGCGCGCAGGTCTTTGCTGGGGAGTGCGTCGACGCCGTGCTTCGATGCCAAGGCGTCGATCACAAGCTGCGGCGCAGCGCTCTCGCCGACCGAGATCGGCCGCGTCGCCCGCGCCTTCGCCGAGCTGCCCGCCGACGAGGCCGACGCCGTCGAGCGTGCCTGGCTCGAGCAGGCCCGCGTCGTCTTCCTGACCGTGATCGGTGCCGGTCTGCGACGCGGCGAGCTGCTCGGTCTCAGGTGGCGCGACGTCGCTCTCGCAGATCCCGAGGGCGCGACGCTCCGCGTCCGCGAGACCTTCGTCCGCAACGCAATCGAGACGCCGAAGTCGGAGGCGGGGGAGAGGACAATCGCGCTGGCCGGCGTGCTCGCGAACGAGCTCTTCCAGCATCGTGGCCGGACCGCCTTCGACGGCGACGAGGAGCGCGTGTTCTGCAACCCGCTGACCGGCCGGCCGCTCGACCCGAAGCGCTACGCCGCGACGCTGCGGCTGGCGCTCAGGCGGGGGAAGGTCGACGGCAAGCTGCGACTGTTCCACGACGGCCGCCACACCTCGATTACGAACGCGGCTGCCGCCGGTCTCTCGCCTGCGGCGCTGATGGCGCGGGCGGGTCACTCGGACTTCAAGACGACGCAGGCCTACATCGACCTGGCGGGCGAGCAGTTCCGCGAGGAGGCAGAGCGGCTCGAGGAGCGCGTCTTCGCCGACGTCCGACAGCGAGCTATGACGCGGCTGGTTCGACCGTCTTGCCCTGCCGAAAGCAACGGGGGCAAAGAATCGTCTCAGATCCTTCAGGCGCGTCGCTTGGACGCGGAGCGGCCCAACCCTTTGCGATGAGGTCGTCGAGATCCTCGGCCTCGATCGTTGCCCCGCAGCCGGCACACGTAAAAGTCTCCATCGCAGGAACCCTAGAGGAGAGGGCAGGCACTCTCAGGCACGATATCGGGCACGGTTCGCCTATCTAGTCAACAAAGAGATCAAGAATGGCCAGCAAAGAAGCAACAGGGGCGGCAGGACTCGAACCTGCAACCCCCGGTTTTGGAGACCGGTGCTCTGCCAGTTGAGCTACGCCCCTCGGGGTTGCGCGAGCGATTGTAGCCGCGTGGCTTCTAGCATCCCGGCGTGGCTCCGCCTGGTCAACGGCGCGCGCTCGGTGCGCTCTTTCTAGTGCTCGCGCTGATGCTTGCCGGGGTAGCGACCGCCGCGGCCGACGCAGCCAGGCACGAAGCCGGCCTCGTCGTGATCGCGTTCGCGGCCGGCGCGCTGGCGCTCTGGCTCGGCCTGCTCGCGTTTCGCGCCCTGAGGAACTCGCCGCCTTAGCC
>Ga0307277_10000230_pt1 | contig 19443 bp, 17 predicted proteins | sample ER_DNA_116_FD_194473 | JGI IMG/M metagenome (GOLD analysis project Ga0307277, IMG submission 194473) | Bulk soil microbial communities from the East River watershed near Crested Butte, Colorado, United States - ER_DNA_116 | ecosystem: Environmental > Terrestrial > Soil > Floodplain | place...
ATAAGGCCACTTTGGTCGAGGGACCGCTGAATATGGGAGGCCAGCTCTACCGTATTCGCCTCTCCGAAACGAAGCTGCCGAAGGATGAAGTCGGCAAAATCGTGCGCCAGATGCAATCGGAATCGAAGGTCGTCGGTTTCATTGCCGTCAGGGAGTAAGGCCGGACGGGGGGCGGCCGCAGACGGCAAGCCCCGGGGAACGGCCGTTTGCGCCGGCTGCGGCGATTGTGACAGCGGTCCGGCATCCGTCCGACGCGCTCCCTCCTAAAGCGTTGAAATTATTGGATTTCTCTTACGGGAACCGCCGTCAGGAGGGGAACAGGGCGGCCGAAAAATTCCCCCGGAAGCTTAAAAATCGGCTTGAACCTTTTGGCGACTTGCGGAGACTAATAAGCGAACAGGCCAATAAGGCCTGGATTACAGCCCCGATCGGCGCTCACGCCCCCCCGATCCCCTGCGCCGATCAACGCGACCCGCCCGGATTTCCCCGTCCGGGCGGGTCAGTTTTTGGGCCCCCGCACGCTGCGCCTCCCCCAGGAGCAAGCGAAATCCCTTCCGGCCCGGACGACTCCCGCCCTTGTGCCCCGCAGAAGGACTATGATGTCGAGCGATTCGCTGATGTGCCTTGGGTGCAGCGATCTTAAGAGCGGTCTGTCGTTGCTTGTGCGTGCTCCGGACCAGACGATCCAACGTCGCCATGAGCATTGCGACCCGGCTCCTCCATGTCGGCACGAATGCCTGTGCATGCACTCGACGCGGTCGCCCAGAAATGGCGCGCCCTCGCGGAGCGCCGCCGTGCGCATTTTCTTGAGCTCTATGACAGTGGGCGCTGGAAGCACTACTACAGCGAAGAGCAATTCCTCTATCGCATGCGTGAGGCCATTCGCATGACGCAGAGATGGTCCGAGATCGCGCCGGCGATGGATGAAGTCGCGCCGGGGCAGGAGCAAAGCCTCGCCAAGAGTCTGCGTCGGACCGCGGCTTGAAGCGCCTTCGCGTTGTCTCCCCTGTCATGCGCAGTGCCCGGACGTCGTAAGCGCGATCCCAAGCGCTTCCGCGCCGCGCCGCCATTCCCTATGGTTCACTTTCCTCCATCGTGGCTCGTAACCGATCGTGTGACATGACCAGCGCCCTGTTTTCTCCCATCCGCCTCGCCCAACTCGAGCTTCCCAACCGCATCGCAGTCTCGCCGATGTGCCAATACAGCGCCGATGATGGCGTGGCCTCGGATTGGCACCTCAATCACCTCGGTATGCTCGCCAACTCCGGGGCGGCGCTGCTCGTAATCGAGGCGACCGGGATCGAACGCGGCGGCCGCATCAGCCACGGCTGCCTTGGTCTTTATTCAGCCGACTGTGAAGCGGCGCTGGCTCGCGTGCTCGCCCATTGCCGTCGCTACGGTAGCGCCAAGATCGGCATCCAGCTCGCTCACGCGGGCCGTAAAGCCTCCGCGCGGCGGCCGTGGGAGGGAGGCCAGCCGCTCACACCCGATGAGGATGCCTGGCAAACCCTCGCTCCGTCGGCGATTGCCTTCGGCCCCGCTTGGCCGGTGCCGCGCGAGATGACGGCGGCGGATATGGAGCGCGTGCGCGATAACTTCGTCGAAGCCGCAAAGCGTGCGGTCCGGGTTGGCGTCGATGCCATCGAGTTGCACGCAGCGCACGGATATCTCATTCATAGTTTTCTCTCGCCAATCTCCAACAAACGCAGCGACCGGTATGGCGGCTCCCTGACCGCGCGCATGCGCTATCCGCTCGAAGTCGCGCAGGCGGTGCGCGCGGTCATACCGCGCGGCGTGCCGCTCGGCGCGCGCATTACTGGGAACGACTGGGTCGAAGGCGGGCTCACGCCCGACGATGCAGTTGTCTTCAGCCAGGAGCTAAAGGCGGTTGGGATGGATTTCGTGTGCGTTTCCTCAGGCGGCATTAGCGCCGATGCCCGGCCCACCTTAGTTGCCAACATCAACGTTGAGTTCGCCGAAAAGGTGAAGCGCGGCGCCGGCATCGTGACGCGTGCGGTCGGTCTGATCGCCGCACCCAAGCAGGCCGAGGCGATCATCGCCGAAGGGAAGGCCGACATGGTCGCGCTCGCGCGCGCTATGCTCGACGATCCCCATTGGGGCTGGCGGGCGGCGTATGTGCTCGGCGCCGAAGTTGCTCGCCCCAAGCAGTACCAGCGCGCCGCGCCGAAGGTATGGGCGGGAGCGGCGTTTCGGGATTGAGGCGCGGATCGTCATACGGCCTCCGGGACGGCCGTGTTGTCGCGGCATTGATGATCGTCCCGGGAGCGACCCTGATCCGCCTCCGTTGAAACTTTCGTGCTGCGCCGGCGGGACACGAGACATTCACGCGTTCGTGGACGGGATCAGGTCATGCAGGCCGATCTGGCGCAAGCGTTCGATATCCTCCGGCAAATCCAAGTCCCACAATGTGACCGGCTCTTGCCATGTCATGCCGAGGTCTCGCAGGCGGCGCCGGGTTTCCTCCATCACGCTCGGCACGCTCCAGTGCATCTCTGAAAACAGCGTGCGGGCGGTTGCCCGCAGCCCGATGAGTGCATAGCCGCCGTCCTCTGCCGGAATGATTGCGGCGTCGGCGCCGCTGCGCAGAATATCGGCGGCTGCGCGCAAATGATCGGCCGTGAGGGCGGGGCAATCGGTGCCGATCACGAGCACAGGCATATCTGCCGCCGCGACCGCGGCCAGCATCCGCTCGCCGAGGTCGCCGCCGTCCTGGCGCGCAAGCGCGACGCGGAGGCGTGCCCCGATCGCCTGAAACAGCGGATGGCTCTCGTCAGGGGCGCCCCACAAGGTCACCGGGCCGATACGAGCGGCGCATGCGGTTGCAACCGCGTGCTCCACCAAGCGCGCCTGCAACCGCGCGGCGCCCTCGGCGCCCAGCGCGGGAATGAGCCGCGTCTTGGCGAACCCGGGCAGCGGAGCCTTAGCGAGCACTGCGATGGCAATCGTTTCAGTCATAACCGTATTGCCGCGCGAGGTCTTTCGGGTCGGCACCGAAGAAATACGCGAGTCGCAAGCGCCACATCAGGAGGATTGTGCTGAGCACGCCGTTCTTCTCCCAGCGCCGACCGGAAGTGGTCACGCACGTGCGCAGGCACAGCGGTCTACCCAGGCGCTTGAGCCGCTTGCACAGCGCAATGTCCTCCATCAACGCAATCGCCGGAAAGCCGCCTACTGCCTGGAACGCCTCGCGGTGCACGAATATCGCTTGGTCGCCCGTTGCGATCCCGGTGAGGCGCGACCGCAGGCCCATCAGCCGAGCAACGACGGGCAACAGCGGCGAGCGGCCCTCGATCTTGACGTCGAAGCGGCCCCAGGCACGCCGCGACCGGTCGAGGCCGCTGAGTACAACGCGGTCGGCCTCGGGCGGAAGCCGCGTATCGGCATGAAGAAAAAGCAGGACGTCGCCGGACGCACTTTCAGCGCCCGCGTTCATCTGCAGCGCGCGCCCTCGCGGCGCCAGGATGACCTTGTCGGCGCGCAATTCCGCATGCCGGACGGTCGCGTCACGACTGCCGCCGTCGGCAACGATTACTTCGGTGCCGAGCGCTCGCAGGTCGGCGAGGCCATCGAGCGCCGCAGCGAGACCGTTGCCTTCGTTCAGCACGGGCATAATGATCGAGAGCTTTGACATGTGGGCATCGTGCGCCGGCAGACGGCGCTCCGGCTCACAGCGACACGCCAGGCGCCCAAACGATCAAGCGGAGCGTCCCGCGGCTTGCGCCAGCGCGCCGCCGCAGCTCGAACCCTGTCCGGCAGTACAGCCGTAGCAGTGCCCGGCAACCCGGATGGGCTGACCCTCGATTTCGGCGTCAAGCAGCTCCGACAAATGTACACGCTCGCGCGCATCATGTTTGAGGGGCAGGTCGAGCATCTGATTAAAATCGCAGTCGTAGATATAGCCGCGCCAATCGACCGAAATCAGATTTCGGCACATGACGTGCTCGAGGTTGGCATCGAGATGCGCCCGCCGCAGCAGATCGAGGTAGCGCTCAAACTCCCCGTTCGCGATCAGAATTGCGCCGAAGCGCTGGATCGGCATGTTGGCAAGCGCGTAGAGACGGTTGAAAACAACCCCGTAGCGCTCCCCCAGCACGCGCCTGTAATCCTCCTCCAGCGTTCGCTGCGGCGGCGGCAGCGAGGGGCCTTGAGGATTATAAACGAGGTTGACTACGAGTCCGGTTTCGGCCCGCCCATAGCCGAGCGCGTTGAGCTGTCTAAGTCCGCGGATCGATGCGTCGAAGACGCCTTTGCCGCGCTGACGGTCGACATTCTCTTCGAGATAGCAGGGCAGCGAAGCGACGATCTCGACCCGCTCGCGTGCAAGGAAATGCGCGAGTTCTTCCTGTCCGGCGACTTCAAGAATGGTGAGATTGCAGCGATCCATGACTTGCACGCCGATCGCCCGCGCTGCGCGTACTAGCCTGCGAAAGTGCGGGTTGAGTTCCGGCGCGCCGCCCGTGATATCGAGGGCGGGGACGCGCTTTCTTGCGAGGAAAGCCAGGACCGTGTCGATCACTTCGCCCGACATCTCTTCTTTACGGTGCGGTCCGGCATTCACGTGGCAGTGGACGCACGATTGGTTGCAGCGATAGCCGATGTTGACTTGCAGCGTATCCAGCGGCCCGCGTCGAATCGACGGAAAGGCAATCCGTTCAAGCCGCGGCCAGGTATCGTGCATTGCTAACCCTTTTTGCCGACGCAGGTTCGCATAGCCCGCCGCGCGCGTCACGTTGACCGGTGCTGCTCGCGGACAAAACCGCGTGAGGAATCGCGTGCGGATCAGCCCTCGCGCGACGTGCATGGGCGCGGTGCTCGCTTTCGAGCAGTCGCTTCTCATCTTGCTGCGCGCTAATTGGCCCGGCGGCGCCAGAGCGGTCAATTCGCCCGTGCAGGGGCCGCAATCGCGCTTCCATCCGCGACGCCGATGCGGCCAAAGCCCGGGAGTTTCACGGCGGGGTGGCGAAGGTCAAGACCTGCCACCAGGCCGAGGACGTTGACCTCGAGGCCCTCCACCCAGCCGAGCTTCATGCCGAGGAGCCCCCACAATGAAGCTTCGACGCCCGTACCGCTATCGGTGAGGCCCACATAGGGATGGCCACGGAAATCCTTGCCGACGGCGTTCGACGGCAGCGTGGCCGCGAGCTCCGGCACCGCACGCAGCACCGTGGCAGTGAAGGTGTTGCTGTTCGGTCCGGGCCAGATGCGATAGTCGCCGAAGTGGCTGTAGTTGTAGGCCGCGATCGCCGCCTTGACCTTTGGAATAAGATCCGCCGCCGCGGCTCCGCGCACGTCGATCAGCACGCGCGGGGCGTCGCCGAACCAGCGTCCATCCGGCGCCCAGGCGTTGGTGCGCAGCGGCTGACCCCATCCGACCACGTCATAACGGCTCCAGGTGGTGGCGTTCTCAGGCTTGAAAACCACCCAACTGTGGACGGCGAAGATGCCCTTCCAGCGGCCCGTGCGCCCGGTGAAAACGAGAAATCGCGCCTCGCGGTCGGCGTCCGCCGGCGGCAGCATGCCGACGCTCGACCAATCGGCGTCGCGGAAGCTCGCCGGACGGTCCTTGCTGACGTAGAGCGCCGCATGAACCGCGAGAGGAAGGAGAAAGACGATGAGAATTCCGAGGAGCACTTTTCGAATGCGGTGCATGGAGTGGAATCAGACCGGCTTGCAGACGAAAATATGGCGTGTGCCATCGCCGAGGCGCAACGGCAATGCGTCACAGCGGCACATTAAAAAGGGGCAAGGAAAGCGGGTCCCGCCGTCATGCAATGGGCCGCCCGCGCGGATCAGCGTGCGGCCGCGAGCGCGGTCCGCACGATGGCTTCACCCGCCCGCGCGAGGTCATCGAGCGTCAGTCCTGGGCGGCGCCGATGGACCTGCGTCCCGCGCACCCTGGGCAGGTGGATGAATGCCGCCAGCCGCAGGGCGCCGGCACCGGCGGCCTCGGCGGCGCGCCAGCACAAATAGTTGCAAATATAGCGGCCGGCGTCGTGCGACAGCGCGGCCGGCACGCCGCTCGCCAGCGCCGCCAGCAGCAGCCGGTGCGTGGGCGCTCGCAGCGACAGCGCTACCGGCGCGCCCGGGGCGATGGTGGCGGCGGTCCGGATTTGCCCGTCGGCATCGGGCAGGACGTGCGTGAGCACATTGCGCGCGCGGGTCTCGATGCGCACGTGCTTGGTGCGGGCTGCCAGCCCGAACATGACCAAGGCGGCGGGCTTTTCGCGCGCAATCAGCGCCGGCAGTTCCGCATCGACCGCCTCGTACGTTACCCGAAAAACGTGCCCGACGCGACGAACGCCGGCGAACGCGGGATGGCGGCGCCGCGCCAATTCGAGGGCCAACGGCTCGCTAGGATTGAATGGCGCTCCGGGAAACGGGCCGAAGCCGGTGATAAGGATCGTCGCCGTCATGCGACCTGAGCTAGTCAGGGGAGAAGTTCCGCGCAATACGCGAGCGCCGACCCAGAATATATCGGCCGGGATTTGCTGGGAATGGCCTCATCCGAGACGTCTAGGTTCAGACGTCCAACAGCGACGCGATCTCCTCGACGGCGAGGGCTGGGGACATCCGTCCCGCAGCGACGGCGGCCTCGATGCGTGGCAGCTTCGCTCTGAGCGCCGGATTGGATTTCAGGCGCGCGAACACGCGCTCTTCGAGCATGGCCCACATCCATTTCACCTGCTGCTCTCGCCGGCGCGCGTCGAGCTCCCCGGCTATTCCCATGCGCTGCCGATGCTCGAGAATGCCGCCCCATAATTCGGCAATGCCGGCTCCGGTCAGAGCTGAATAGGTCACGACCGGCGGCGACCAACTCGGCGAGCGGGGATTGAGAATGTGCAGCGCGGCGCGGTATTCGGCCGCGGCTGCCTGGGCGCGCTTGATGTTATCGCCGTCGGCCTTGTTGATCGCGATCATTTCGGCGAGCTCGATGACGCCTTTCTTGAGTCCTTGCAGTTCGTCGCCGGCACCAGGCAGCATCAGAACCAGGAAAAAATCGGTCATGTCGGCGACCATGGTCTCCGACTGACCCGTGCCGATGGTTTCGACCAGCACCACATCGTAGCCCGCCGCCTCGCAGATGAGCATCGACTCACGTGTTTTTGTCGCGACGCCGCCAAGCGTGCCGGAAGACGGTGAGGGGCGTACGAAGGCATTGGCATCGCTGCTGAGGCGCGGCATTCGGGTCTTGTCGGCCAGAATCGAGCCGCCGCTGCGGGTAGAAGAAGGATCGACGGCAAGGACGGCGACCTTGTGCCCCTTGCTGGTGAGGAACGTGCCGAGCGCGTCGATGGTAGTCGACTTGCCCACGCCCGGTGCACCGGTGATGCCAACTCGGATCGCCTTGCCGGTCAACGGCAGAAGCTCCTGCACCAGACGGCGGGCCGCGTGCTGATGATCGCTGCGGCGGCTCTCGATCAGCGTGATGGCGCGGGCAATGACTGCGCGCTCGCGCGCACGAATGCCGCGCGCCAGATCGGCAAGATCGGGAATGGCGGGGCGATGACGCAAAGCCATGAATTTGCCCTAGAGACGCGTCCGCAGGAGCCGCTCGCGGGGCGCTGGCCGGCTGCGATCCAATGCGCGTTCCATATGAATTTCAGTGGGATAGCTCGACGGCAAACAGGATGATCCGTAACTGGCTACCGGCTGCCGAGTTCCCTCGCCAGCCAGGCCGGCCCGGCTCTATTATAGCCTGCGGATGGGGTCGGGAGGCATGCATGCGTCCAGCAGCGCGCGCGACCGCTTGGACTTTATCTTTATTCGTCAGCCTCGCCGCCAACACCAGCCAGGCCGCCGATCTGGTCTGGGAAGTCGAAAGCCCATTTCGGTTCTTCAAGCCGAGCCGATCTTTCGATTTGCACGAGGCGGCATTCAAGACGGTACGTGGCGATCCGTCCGCTGCGCCGCCGGCTGATATCATCTGGCGCACCGAACGGGCGCTCAATGATCCTGATTGCAAGGATGGCTCGACGCCTGACCGCTGCGCCGCCACGGCGGGCAAGCGCTATCAGCAAAGCCGCCTCGGCTGGGCGGCGCAGACGTTGGCCGAAACCTGCTACGAGAGCAACGGTCGTCCTCCGCGATATTCGCCGGTCTGTGAGCGTCGATACTCATGGGGTGCGGCGACCGAAGATTACGTTTTGCCGCAAGCGCACACGGTCGCCATCCACATCGCGTCCGAGCAGCTTGCAACTGCAACCGGCGACTGCACTTGGAGCTGGCATCCGCGCAAGCCCGGGGGAAAAACCCAGAGCAAGCGCATCGCCTGCACTGATAAGCTGGTCATCCCCCGCGTGCCTTATGCGCTTGATCGAGCGAATTCCGGAGTGTCTGTGACGGTCAGCTTACCCGACGGCCGCGAACTCACGGAGCCGGAGGTGGTGGTTGAGGATCTCTTCATTGTTGCCCTCGGCGATTCTTTCGCCTCCGGAGAAAGCAACCCCGATCGGCCGGTGCAATTCAGCGCCGGACGCGAAATGGTGTACGAGCCGGCCTTGTTACGCGCCGGTCTTGCCTCGAGGATGCCGAACAAGCGCGCGACACCGAGCTTCGATGTCGCATCCACGGACGATCGCCACAATCCGAAGGTGCTGCCGCGCCGGTACATGGAGGACGAGGTGGCGGAGCGTTTTTACGGGCTCGGATCGCCGCAATTCCTCGCCGCATTCGAGAAAGCGTCGGCGCGGTGGCTCAGCCGCGACTGCCATCGCTCGCAGTATGGTTATCCCTTCCGCGTCGCGCTTGAGCTTGCTCTTGAGAACCGCCACCGCTCGATCACGTTCGCAAGCTTCACCTGCTCGGGCGCAGAGGTGACCGAGGGCTTGTTTCTCGACATGGAGGCGCGCGAGGCTGCGAGCGAAATCCCCGGTGGCAAAGTCCGCGCCCAGTTCGATCAGCTCAGCGACTTCATCTGCCGCGGCGCGCGTTCGCAGCGTGCGGGCTATGCGCTGCCGAACTACGCGCACGGCAGCACTCGCATTTCGGCGCAAACGATCGTGAAGACCTGGTGCCCGCCGCAATCGCGCAAGCGGGCGATCGATATCGTTCTGATGTCGATCGGGGGCAATGACGTGGGCTTCAGCGCGCTTGCGGCGTACTCCTTGACGGAGAACATGGCCGACCTTGCGCCCATCGCCGGCCTGGCCGGACGCACGAGCCGCTTCGGACCGCAGGTCTCGCGCGCCTATCTCGAGATGCTCGACGAACGCATGAAAGCGGTCAAAGAGGCGCTGTATGACGGCTTCGGCGTCGCGCCTTCCCGCGTCGTGCAGTCCTCCTATGAGCCGATCCAATACGACGAGACTGGGGCGCTGTGCGGCGCGCAGCCCACGCTGGGCATGGATGTGCATCCCGGTTTGAGAGTCGATCGACACCGTCTGCAGGAGACAGCCGATTTTCTGCGCGATTTTCTCGCCCGACTCGAGTGCATCAGCGGCGGCAAGAGCCGCGCAGGTTGTCCCGCCGGTCTCGCGACCGGCGCCGGCACTGGATTCGCGCTGGTGACGGACCACATTCCGGAATTCAGCAAGCGCGGGCTCTGCGCTCGCGATCCCAAGCACGCGCTCGCCGATGACATCGCAATGCGCATGCCGCGCAAAGCGGGGAATGGCGAGGCCTTCAGGCCCTACTCGCCGGCCGCTGCGCTGCCCTACGCTCACCAATGGCGGCTGTTTCGCACGCCAAACGACGCCTTCCTGGCGGCCAATACGCATCGGGAAGGTACGCCGCTGTTCGACATCTTGCAGCCGGCCTACGCCGCGCTTTACAGCGGCGCGATCCACCCGACCGCGGAGGCGCACGCCATCGTCGCCGATCACGTCATGCGGCACGTGCGCGCGCTGGTGGAACAGCCGGACGTGAAGCAAGCTCCCACGCAGGATGGCGCCCACTGAGCACAGGGGGCGAATGCAGCGTTAAAAGCCGCATCAATCCGAGGGAGAGATCACTCCGCCGCTTGCTGCCCGTGGCCGAGCCGTTGATTGAGCTTGTGGAGCAAGGTCTCGGCCGCCTCCGCGATCACGGTACCGGGAGGGAAGATCGCCTCGGCGCCGGCACGCTTGAGGTCTTCATAGTCCTGCGGCGGCACCACGCCGCCGACAACGATCATAATATCGTCGCGGCCCTCCTTGACGAGCGCGGCCTTGAGCTGTGGAACGAGCGTGAGGTGCGCCGCCGCGAGCGAGGACACGCCGAGCACGTGAACGTCGTTCTCCACGGCTTGGCGCGCCGCCTCCGTCGGCGTGGCGAACAGCGGGCCGATATCGACGTCGAAGCCGAGATCGGCGAAAGCGGTCGCGATCACCTTTTGCCCGCGGTCATGGCCGTCCTGGCCGATCTTGGCCACCAGGATGCGCGGCCGGCGGCCCTCATTGATCTCGAATTCGCTGACGAGCTTGTGCACGCGCGCAACCGCTTCGGACATGGCGCCGACCTCCCGTTTGTAGACGCCCGTGATCGCCTTGATCTCCGCCCGATGCCGGCCGAACACCTGTTCCAGCGCCGATGAGATTTCACCCACCGTCGCCTTCGCACGCGCCGCGTCGATGGCGAGCGCGAGCAGGTTGCCATTGCCGCCCGCAGCGCTGCGGGTGAGCGCGGCCAAAGCATCCTCGACCGCCTTCGCATCGCGATCGCGCTTGAGACGCGAGAGCTTCTCGATCTGCGATCGGCGCACCGCGGCGTTGTCGACCTTGAGCAAGTGGACTGGGGCCTCTCGCTCGGGCCGATATTTGTTTACGCCAATGACCGCCTGCTCGCCTGCGTCGATGCGCGCCTGCGTTTTGGCAGCGGCCTCTTCGATACGAAGCTTCGGAAGGCCCGCTTCGATCGCTTTGGCCATCCCGCCCATTTCCTCGATCTCCTGGATGTGGCGCCAACTGGCCTTGGCGAGCTCATACGTGAGCCGTTCCACGTAGAACGATCCGCCCCAGGGATCGACCACGCGCGTTGTGCCGCTTTCCTGCTGCAGCACGATCTGCGTGTTGCGGGCGATGCGGGCGGAAAAATCGCTGGGTAGGGCGAGCGCTTCATCGAGGGCGTTGGTGTGCAGCGATTGGGTGTGTCCCTGCGTCGCCGCCATCGCCTCGATCGCAGTCCGTGCCACGTTGTTGAACACGTCCTGGGCGGCGAGCGACCAGCCCGAGGTTTGGCAGTGGGTGCGCAGCGACAGCGAGCGCGCATCCTTCGGCTCGAACCGCTTCATCAGCTTCGCCCAGAGTAGGCGGGCCGCGCGCAGCTTCGCCACCTCCATGAAAAAGTTCATGCCGATGGCCCAGAAAAATGAGATGCGAGGAGCGAACCGATCGACATCGAGTCCTGCCCTCAAGCCCGCGCGCACATATTCGACGCCGTCGGCCAGCGTATAGGCGAGCTCTAGATCCTGCGTCGCACCCGCTTCCTGCATGTGGTAGCCGGAAACCGAGATCGAATTGAATTTGGGCATGTGCGCCGCGGTGAAGGCGAAAATGTCCGAGATGATGCGCAACGACGGCTCGGGCGGGTAAATGTAGGTGTTGCGCACCATGAATTCCTTGAGGATGTCGTTCTGTATCGTGCCCGAGAGTTGATGCGGCTTCACGCCCTGCTCCTCGGCGGCCACGATATAGAGCGCGAGCACCGGCAGGACGGCGCCGTTCATGGTCATTGACACGGACATCTGATCGAGCGGGATGCCGGCGAACAGAGTGCGCATGTCATAGATGGAATCGATCGCCACACCCGCCATGCCGACGTCGCCGGCGACGCGAGGATGATCGCTGTCATAGCCGCGGTGGGTGGCGAGATCGAAGGCGACTGAAAGTCCTTTTTGCCCGGCTGCGAGATTGCGGCGATAAAAGGCATTCGAATCCTCGGCCGTGGAGAAACCGGCATATTGCCGGATCGTCCATGGCTGCGTGACGTACATAGTCGGATACGGTCCGCGCAGATAAGGCGGGATGCCGGGATAGGTTTGGAGAAAGTCGAGCGACCTGACGTCCTCGGCCCCATAGACTGGCTTCACCGGGATGCCTTCCGGCGTGAGCCACGCACCGTCCGCCGGTGCGGGCTTCGGCGCCGCACCCGCGAAATCAACCGAGGCGAAATTCGGAATGCGGCTCATGATTTCTACCGCTCGAGCGCCGCTTTCGCCGTAACTCGCGATTGGACCGATCGTTAACCGGCCGGCACCGCGCCCACTCAGCGGCTAACGAAGTCGCGGGCCGATAGTCGCACGCTATGCAGCATATATCGTTCCTCTTCCGGCGTCGCCACCCCTCAAGCCACTGCCATCGCGGCGCGGCGTCATCAAGCAATGAGACTGTAGGCTGCCCGTAGCGCGGCCAGCACGTCACAGCCGGCGAAGATAAAACCGGAAACGCCAGCGTGCCTGAGTTCGCTCTCCAGCGCGGGTCGGCCGGCAAGCCAGACCGAAGCGCCGGCGCGGCGCAATGCCTGCGCCGCCGCGACCGCCTCACGCGCATAGGCCTCGTCCGATGAGCACAGGCAGGCGAGATAGGCGCCAGCGGCTCTGAATGCCTCGACCATTTCTTCGCGACTGGCAAAGCGTTCGTTGTCCGTCGCCTCGATGCCGCCGGCGGCAAAGAAATTCTTGGCAAAGGTTGCGCGCGCGGTGAAATCGGCGGGCGTGCCGAGATTGGCAATGAACACTTTGGGCCGCGATCCGCTGCGGGCGAGTATCCCATCAGATGCATCGCGCAGCTGTTCGAACGGCTCAGCGAGCCGAATACTCGGCAACGCTTCGAACTCGGACGCAGAGGGGGGCGGCAGCGCTACCTGCGCCACGTCGAGCACCGACGCGGGCGTCTCGGCGAGATTGGGAAAATCGCTGGTGCCGGTGATCGCATCTTTTCGCCTAGCCACGGCGGCCTGGCGCTCGACGCGCACAGCCGCAACCTTGTTCTGGATGACGCCTTGTTCGAGGGCGGCCCACGCGCCGCCGACCTGCTCGATCTCCTGAAATCGACCCCAGGCTGCGCGACAGAGTTGCTCGGTCAAGTTCTCGAGGCCGCCGGCCCCCGCCGCGGGATCCGTGACCTTCGCAAGATGTGATTCTTCGAGCAGCACGAGCTGAGTATTGCGGGCAATTCTTCGCGCGAACCGGTCGGGCAGACCGAGCGCCATGGTGAACGGCAGCACGGTGATTGCATCCGCGCCGCCGAGCCCGGCGGCAACGACCGCGATAGTCGTGCGCAACATGTTCACATGAGGATCGCGCCTCGTCATCATCCGCCATGCGGTCTCGGCCGCAACCCACGGCGGCGCGGGCGCAAGCCCGCAGGTCTGCTCGATACGCGCCCATAGCGTTCGCAACGCCCGGAATTTGGCGATGGTCAAGAACTCATCGACGTCGGCCGCCAGGCGGAAATAGATCATGCCGCGAGCGACATCGAGTGCGATTCCGCCGGCTTCGAGGGCGCGCAGATATTCAACCGCCACCGCCAAGACGTAAGCGAGTTCCTGCGCCTCGGAGCCGGCGGCGTTGTCAATTACCCGGCCGTCGGCCGGCGCGAATGGCCCGCGGAAGCCTTGTGCGGCCAAATCGGAAATGACGGCATTGAAGCGTGCAACCCAGTCGCCTCTCGGTAGCGGACTCGCGCCGCTGACGGCCGCAGCGCCAATCGGGTCGAAACCGAACCGTAAATTGGTGGCGGCGGGCGCGCCGCCGCGCTGTTTGATGATCGCCGCGAGCAAGCGCCCCGCGTCTTGAGCGTGCGGCCCGAGGTCCAGGTCGAGTGCAATGCCGGCGTCGAGGTGAATGCCTTCGAGCACCCGCGCGAGCGCCCGTTCGCTCGCGGGAAGACCGTAGCCGTAGGCGCCGACGGCGCCGGCGAAAGCGAGGAAGAGGCCGTTCGCGCCGTTCTCGAGGTCGTGCAGTGCCTCGGCATTGGCCGCCGCAGGATCGGGGTGATCGACGCGCTGCATGAGGGACCACGCCGCAGCCGGCGGGCGCCCGGCGATGGGCTGCGCCTGCGCCTTGCGCTCGTAGAGCGGCTCGATCGCGACCGCGTCGTAGGTCTTGGCGACGAGGCGGCTGTCGAATGGCGCGCCCTTGAGGACGTCCTCCACCAGCTTGCGCCATTGCTCGCGTGCGGCGGGGGGGAACTCGGCGGCGAGCGAAAGTTCGTCGGCTGAGGCGTCCGTCATGCGGTCAAAATGCCATGGTGCAAGCGGCGGGCCAACTGCAGGCCTCGCTCGAGATCATGGGCGCGGCGGCAGCTTGTCGACCCCGCTGGTGTCAAGCTGCGTCAGCGCCTGGCGTATCTGTCGGCCGGAGATCAACCGTTCCGGCGCGATCTCCGAGAGCGGGATCAGCATGAAGGCGCGCTCGAACAGCCGCGGATGGGGCAACGTGAGGTCCGGCTCGTTCAATGCGACATTGTCATAGGCGAGAAGGTCGATGTCCACCGTCCGCGGCCCCCAGCGGCGTTCCTTGGCACGCGCGCGCCCCAGCGAACGCTCCACCGCTTGGGCGCGGCCCAGAAGCACGCGCGGCGCGAGCTTCGTCTCGATGGCAATGCACACGTTGACGAACGCCGGTTGGTCCTCCACCCCCCAAGGTTGGGTGCGATAGTCCGACGAGCGCGCAAGCAGGCGCACGTCTTCTCCGTCGCAGAAGGCGGCGATGGCGCGATCGAGCGTGTCACGCACATCTCCCACATTGCCACCGAACGCGACGAACGCTTCAGCCACGGTCTTGGCGGCCGCGCACGATGATGACCCCGACATCGGCGAAGGCCGCCGCGATCGGCGCATGCGGCTTATGCACGGTCACCTGTACGCGCGAGACCTGGGGGAATCGGCCGAGCACGGCTTCGGCGACCTCGCCAGCCGCGGCCTCGACCAATCGATGCCGACGAGTGCAGAACGCGGCGGTCGCGACATCGACGACTTGGTCGTAGCCGACGGTATCCGCGAGTTTATCGGAGCGGGACGCCGCGCTCAGGTCGACGTCGAGCACGAGGTCGAGCCTGAAGGTCTGTCCGACCGTGCCCTCGTGCTCCATCACACCGTGATAAGCATGCACGCAAAGACCGGTGACGAACACGTTGTCGGTCATCGCGCGCTCCGTATCGCCGCCGCCACGCGCAGCGCTTGCACGGTCTCGCGGACATCATGGGTACGAATGATGGCCGCCCCGCCCAGCGCCGCGAGGAGATGGGCGGCAATCGATCCGCCCAGCCGCTCATCGGGTAGGGCAGGAGAAACCTTGTCGATGAAACGCTTGCGGGAAGCGCCGAAGAGAAGGGGCAGCCCGAACGATTTGAGCTCACCGATGCGTGCGATCGCGGTGAGGCTCTGATCCGGCGTCTTGCCGAAGCCGACGCCCGGATCGAGCACGATGTTCTGCCGGGCAATGCCGGCGAGCGCGGCAATCTCCAGCGAACGGCGAAAGAAGGCGCATATATCCGCCATGATGTCGATCGACGGATCGGCCGCCTCGCGGTTGTGCATGATGATCACCGGCACGCCAGACTCGGCGACGACCCGCACAAGGTCGCTGTCGCGCTGCAGACCCCAGACGTCGTTGACGATCGCTGCTCCCGCTTCAAGCGCCCACTTCGCTACTGCGGCCTTCATGGTATCGATAGAGACCGGAACACCGAGCGTCACTGCTGCGGGCAGGACAGGGGCAAGGCGCCGCATCTCCTCCGCGCTCGACACCGCCTGGACACCGCCATAGGGGCGCGTTGACTCGGCGCCGATATCCAAGATGTCGGCCCCCTGCGCCACCATTCGCCTTGCCTGGTCGAGGGCGGCGGCGGGATCGAGAAAGCGGCCACCGTCGGAGAAGGAGTCGGGCGTGACGTTGAGTACGCCCATCACGATCGGCCGGCCAAGGGCAAGCAGGCGCCCGAGCCAATCCGGCGGTCTTGCGTGCTCGCGGGCGGAACCGGCAATCGAGCGTACCAGCGTCATGGCCGTCGCTTTGCGCCGGGCCGATGAGCGGTGTCAAGCGCCCCGCCGTTTGCTCGCTCTACCGATAGGTTATTTTCTGGGGGAGTCTCTTGGCATGCTCGACCCAGCGAGTCACGAGCTTCTCGGAGGGAAGAAAGCGAACGAGCTTTCGCCTTTTGTTGGCCTCGGCCATGGCCTTGGCGAGCCTCTCGGGGTTGCGATATTGCAGCTCTTTGACGGTGTCGACGCCGACCTCGCACAACAGCCCGGCGTATTCCCTGCCCATGCCCTTGATGCGCAACTTGTCGGCGATATTGGCCCAACGCAGAAGCCGCTTCTCATCGAGGTCGGTCTTGGCGGCGAGAACCTTGCGTCCTTTCGGGTTTTTCGCGGCCTCCAGCAGCCTCTCCGTGGTTCTTATGCCAAGCGATCTGAGCGCCCTAGCCTCATCCGCGTCGATATCTTCGATGGCGCTGATCGAGTAGGACATCGAGTTCTCCTGGCTCCTGGCCAGCCGCCGCCATCAAACGTCTGACGAACTGGCCAAGACCGAGCATCGTGCCCACGATCTCGCCGATTGCGGAATGATCCCGACGGCCTTTTCCGCAGCCGTACGGTCGACGCCGATCGTGGCGCCGATACGCCCGATGAGATCGTCCATGTAACCCCTCACCAGCCCCGCACTCTCGGCGGGTTGGCAACATATTAGTCTCGCAAAACTTCGGAACACAAGCGCTGACAATAAAAGTCCAGATGCGTTGTTGCATTCGTGCATCACGAGGATTGGATGCGCCCATGTTGAACAGGGTGCGCTCGCGCGACATCCGATGCAGGTATTGTCATAATCGATAACATGCGACAGACGCTGTGACGGGCGAGTTCCTGCCGGCGTATTCATGTTTGCGTTGCAGAAACGACTGTCCGGAAAGCGATTGAGCGCCGAAGCTATCCGGGGCGACCCTCGAATATGATAGCTTCCCACGGAGTCAGTCCGCGAACAGTAAACCAGAGAACAGAGAGCACGAATGCAATGAGTCCCGCGCAAGCCCTTCCTGCGGTCTTGGACAAAATCGACGCCGAACTCGACCACAGCCTAGAGCGGCTGTTCGAATTCCTGCGCATCCAGTCCATTTCGACCGATCCTGCCTACAAGGACCAGTGTCGATCCGCCGCCGAACACGTTGCCAAGGATCTGTCCGGCATGGGTTTTGACACCAGCATTCGGCCGACCGGAGGCCATCCCATCGTGGTCGGCAAGGGCGGCCCCGGTGGCGGGGCGCCGCGCGTTCTCTTTTACGGCCATTACGACGTGCAGCCGGTCGATCCCATCGACCTTTGGGAGGTGCCGCCGTTTGCGCCGCGCATCGCCACGCTGCCGGACGGCCGCAAGATCATCGTGGCGCGCGGCGCCTGCGACGACAAAGGCCAGGTGATGACCTTTGTCGAGGCATGTCGTGCGTTCGCTGCCGTCACCGGCCAATTGCCGCTGCCGATTACCATGATGATCGAGGGTGAGGAGGAATGCGGCTCCAAGCACCTATTCGGCTTCGTCGAGGACAATGCCGACGAGTTCAAGCTCGATCTCGCGCTGGTCTGCGATACCAGCATGTGGGACCCGGCGACACCGATGGTAACAACCTCGTTGCGCGGGCTGGTCTATGAAGAGGTGAGGCTCACTTGCGCCGACCGCGATCTGCATTCCGGCCTGTTCGGCGGTGCGGCGCAAAATCCCTTGCGCCTGCTCGCGCGCATTTTGGCCGATATGCACGACGAGAATGGCCGCGTCACCATTCCCGGATTTTACCACGGCGTGAGCGAGTTGCCGCCCGACATCCGAGCCGATCTCAAGAATCTTGATCTCACGCCCGAGAATTTTCTCACGCAAGTCGGGCTCAAGGTGCCGGCAGGCGAGAGCGATCGCACGCTGATCGAGCAGATCGCCACGCGTCCGACGGCCGAAATCAACGGCGTGGTCGGAGGCTATACCGGGGAAGGGGCGAAAACCGTCATCCCGGCCCAGGCTACTGCCAAGGTATCGTTCCGCCTGGTGGGGGCGCAGGACCCGGAAAAGATTCGCGCCGCCTTCCATGCTTTCGTGCGCGCGCGTCTGCCGGCTGATGCCAAGGTCGAGTTCAAGAGCTTCGCCAGCGCGCCGGCAATGGAACTGCCCTTCGACAGTCCGGCGCTTGCCAAGACCCGCGCTGCACTCGCCGCTGAATGGGGCAAGAAGGCGCTCGCCATCGGCGAGGGTGGCTCGATCCCGATCGTCGGCGACTTCAAGCGCATCCTCGGCATGGACACCATCATGGTCGGATTCGCCCTCGATGACGACCGCGTGCACGCACCGAACGAGAAGTTCGATCTGACGTCATTTCACAAGGGCACACGCAGCTGGGCTCGGATCTTGGCGGCGCTGGCGACCTGACTCGCCGGGAACCGCAGCCATAGTTCAGGGAACCATGATCCGTCGCCGCTAGTTATCAGCTGTAGCGATGGAGGACCCGCATGGTCGCACCTACGACAATCAAGGAACATATGGAAGTCCTCGGTTCGGACGGCGTGCACGTCGGCACCGTGGACGGCCTGCAAGGTCGAGATCAGCTCAAGCTGACGAAGGACGACCCCGATGCCGGGGGCGAGCATCACTTCATTCCGCTTGCATGGGTCGAGCACGTGGACGAGAGCGTCCACCTCAAACAGGCGGGCGCCGAGGCAAAGGCGCGTTGGAAAAGCCACTAGGTTCGGTCCGTAGCACCGGTCAATCGCCCCGTTCGCTTCTCGGCGCACGGGGCGATTCTCTTGCCGGTCAAAGCATGCTTGCGGGCTAATTCGTAGAAGAGCAGCTAGATCGCCTTGTACAGCCGCTCGTCATAGAGCGCGCCGCTCATCGGCGTGAGTTGATCGCGAAATTTCTTGGTCGGTGCTGCCGTGATGTGGGCGTCATAGGCGCGCTGATCCTTCCAAACCTCGACAACGGAGAAATGATTCGGCCGGTTGCCCTGCTGGAACACCTCGAAGCGCACGGAGCCTCCTTCCTTGCGGCTGTCCGCCACCAATGTCTTGAGCGCCGCGATGCACTCGTCCTTCTTCGGCGGGGGAACGTCCACATGCGTCACCACCACGACCGCGCCGCGGCCGTTCTTTCCTGCGGGCGTTCCTGCGACCTCCATGCCCGTATGCACCCGATCGTCGATGGCGCTGATGAGAAGCGGCTTGATCTTCTCGCGAAATTCCTTGGAGTGAGCGGCGGCCAGGTGCGCGTCGTAGGCGTTTTGATCCTTCCAGACGGCCACGATCGCGAACTGGTTAGAGGGGGCCATGCGCTGAAGGATGTCGAAGCGCATGTTGCCCGCATCCTTGCGGCTCGCGCTCGCGAACTGCTGCAAGAGCGTCGTCGCCGTTGCGCGCGCGGATGGCGCCACATCGATGTAACTGACCACGTGGACGGCGTTGTCCTGCGCGGATGCGGTCTGCATGGAAACGATCGGTATGGCTGCCAGGGCGAGCAAGATCGCAAGGCCA
>Ga0307277_10000231_pt1 | contig 19440 bp, 13 predicted proteins | sample ER_DNA_116_FD_194473 | JGI IMG/M metagenome (GOLD analysis project Ga0307277, IMG submission 194473) | Bulk soil microbial communities from the East River watershed near Crested Butte, Colorado, United States - ER_DNA_116 | ecosystem: Environmental > Terrestrial > Soil > Floodplain | place...
GCCGGCCCGCGCGCGCCCCCCGCCCCCCCCCCCCCACGCCGAGCTTGGCGTATACGTGGGACAGGTGCGTCTCCACCGTCCGCTCGCCGAGGAGCAGTGCGGCGGCGACCTCCTTGTTCGTGCGACCCTCGGCCACGAGCGCGGCGACGCGGCGCTCCGCGGCTGTCAGGCCTACCTCGCGGGTGCGCCCCCCGATCCGGCCGAGCTCCGCGCGGGCCTTCTCGATCCAGGTCGCTGCGCCCAGCCGCTCGACCTCGCCGAGCGCCGCGCCGATCGCGTCGCGGGCGGCGCGCTTCTGACGCTCGCGCCGGCGGACCACGCCGAGCGCGAGCAACGCGCGGGCCCGCCCGAAGGCATCGCCGACCGTCTCGTGTTGCATGACTGCGTTCTCGAGCAGCGAAGCGGCCTCGGACACGTCTCCCCGGGCGGCCGCCACGAGACCGCGGCAGCGCGTCACGTGCACGAGCACCCAGTCGCGTTCGAGTCGTCGCGCATCCGCCTCCCACGCGTCGAGGACGCGCTGGGCGTCGTCCGGCCGATCGAGCGCGAGCAGCGCCTCGACGTGGTCGGGCACCCACCAGCGTTTGCCCGCCTCACCCCAGCCGAGCCTGGTGGTCGTCGCCGCTGACCTGCCGAACCAGTCGAGGGCGGCGTGCGGATCGCCATCCTGAAGGGCCACGACACCCAGCGTTCCCAGGTGTACGGGCGTGTGCAGCCCGAACTGCTCCTCTCCGAGTTGCAGGGATCGCTCCGAGTGCGCGCGGGCGAGCTCGAGCCGGCCGCGATGGGCGGCAATTACGGCGATCGGCAGATGGACCCACGGCACCTCGAGCCCGTACTGGACGCTGAGCTCGTAGGCGCGATCGGCGTACTCGGCCGCGAGCTGCCAGCGGTTGCCCCACAGTTCCACATAGGCAAGCCCGGAGAGCGCTTCCGCGGCCAACAGCTCGTCGCGCTCATGCCATACCTGGTACCTGCGCTCGAGGAGCGCACGCGCCTCCTGGAGGCTCCGACGCACCTCGAGCACGTCCGAGATCGCGCCGTTCGCCTTGTCCAGGAGCACCGGGTCACCGCTGGCGGTGGCAAGCTCATGTGCCCGTGCGGCGTGTGCCGGTGCCTCGGGATCGCCGACAGAGCAGCCGAGGAAGGTGAGGATGGCGAGGGCCTCGACCCGGAGCGCGTCGTCGTCGAGCTCGTCGGCGAGCTCGAGCGCTGCACGGGCGTGCTCGAGCGCTCCGGCGAAGCCCTTCTTGAAGCGCGTCGCATACGCGAGCCGGCACTGGATGCGCGTCTGCAGCGTCGGCCTCGATTGTGCCTCGCGCAGGGCCTCCTCGAGCAGCGTGACCGCCCGGTCGAGGCCCTCGAACTCGGCGAGGAGGGCGAGCGCCTCGGCGCGCAGCGGACCGAGGTCGCCCTCGGCCAGCAGGTCCGTGAGGATCGTGCGGGCGCGCGTCCATTCTCCGGCGGCCCGATGCGCACGAGCTGCGGCCAGGGCTCGACCGCGTCGCTCGTCGCATGCCTCCGACGGGGTCAGCCGGACCGCCTGCTCGGCGAGCTCGGCCGCGACCGCCGGTACCCCGCGTTCGACCGCGAGCGTCGCGGCGTCGTCGAGCACGGCGGCGATCCCGGCGTCGGGCGCGTCCGCCGCGAGCGCGAGGTGGCGGGCGCGGGCGATCGGGTCGTCGACGATCGCCGCAATGCGTCGGTGAACGCTCCGGCGCTGCTCTCCCAGGTCGCCGTAGAGAACCGACGACAGCAGCGGGTGGGTGAAGCGAATCGGGCCGTTCTCGCGGTCGATCACGTGGGCGGCGGCCGCCGGCGCGAGCGCGTCGGCCGCGACACCCGCCCGCTCCAGGAGCGACGCCGACGGCGTCCCGAGTGCCGAGGCAAGCGCGAGCGCGTCGCGCGTCGCCGCGGGAAGTCCGGCGAGCCTCGCGCGGACGAGCTCGTCCAGCGTCTCCGGGACCGGGAGCGGCTCGAGCGGGTCGATGTCCCCGTCGAGAACGCGTGCCAGCTCCAACCCGAAGAATGGATTGCCGCCCGACCGCTCCTGGATGCGCAGCAGCGTCTGGCGGGCGAAGGACCTCCCGAGGCGGTCGTGCAGGAGCCGATGGAGCGCGCCGGCGCTGAGCGGTCCCACCCGCAGCCGCTGGACGCGCTCCGCATCCAGCGCCTGCTCCAGCCCCGACGGCTCGGCGCCATCGGCGAGCCGTCGGGCGAGCAGCACGAGAACCGGACTGGCGGCAAGTCTTCGCAGTGCGAACGCGAGCGCGCTCGACGAGGACGGGTCGAGCCACTGGACGTCGTCGACTGCCAGCAGCATCGGCTTCCGCTCGCTGAGCAGGTGCAGCACGTCGCGTACGGCCACGCCGAGCGCGCGGTGGTCAACAGGATCATCTGCGGCCTCCTCGCGCAGGAGCGCTATCTCGAGGGCACGGCGCCTCGGCGTCGAGAGCAACGGAGCGACGTGCGCGAGGGTGTCCTCGAACAGGTCGCCCAGCCCGGCGTGCGTGAGGCCCCGCTCGGCCTCCGCCGGTCGCGACGAAACCACGAGCAAGCCTCGCTCGCGTGCGGCTGCGACCGCCGTGAGCCAGAGCGTCGACTTTCCGATCCCCGGCTCGCCCTCGATCACGAATCCGGCTGGCCCCTCGACACAACGGTCGAGGAAGGCAGACACCAAGCCGAGCTCCGGCTCGCGCCCGATTACGTCGCCTCCTGGCATACCGGCCATCGTGACAGCGCGAAGCCCCGAAGTCAGCTACTCCCCCAGCGTGACGGGCGGCCGGCCAAGGGTCGGTACCGGCTCTGTGACGGTCGGGTTCCGCGTTGACGGCGCCGACCATGCCGTGGCGTTGACCGACGGCCGGGGCCGTCCGTAGCCTGCGGTGGCACCCGTTCGAGCAGGGGGAGGCCATGAGCAGGTTCGACGATCAGGTTGCCATCGTGACCGGTGCGGGTTCGGGCACGGGCGCCGCCATCGCCACCCGGCTGGTCAAGGAGGGCGCCAGCGTCGTCTGCACCGACCTGGACGGCGCCGATCAGACCGCTGCGCTGCTCGGGGAGCGCGGCCGGGCCGTCCGGCTCGACGTGGCCGATGCCGGCAGTGTCGCCCGCCTGATGGCGGAGGTGCGCGAGACCCACGGCCGCCTGGACGCCCTGTTCAACTGCGCTGGGGTCGATGGCATGGTGCGGCCGCTGACGGAACTTTCCGAGGAGAACTTCGAGCTGGTCATGCGGGTCAATCTCAAGGGCCCGTTCCTGACCATGAAGCATGCGATCCCGCTCATGGTCGAGAGCGGCGGCGGCGCCATCGTGAACGTTTCCGCCACGTTGGCGCTGGCTGCTGCGCCCGGCTTCGCGCACTACGCAGCGGCCAAGGCCGGGCTGCTACAGCTCACCAAGACGGCTGCGCTCGAGTACGGCCAGAGCGGTGTGCGCGTGAACGCGATCTGCCCAAGCGTCATCGACACCCCGACGTTCCAGGCGACCACGGCCGGCATGCCCAAGGAAGTCCTCGACGGCTTGCTCAGCCGGCAGGGGATCCGCCGGCTCGCCCGCGCCGAAGAGGTGGCCGCCGTGGCCGTCTTTCTGGCAAGCGACGACGCCTCCTATCTGACCGGCGCCGTGCTGCCGGCCGACGGTGGCTACCTGGCCGGCTGAGCGGCACTGCGGAGACCACCCCCGTCACCTGCCCGGCTCAGGCGCGCGTAAGCCAGAGGCAGCGGATCACAGCTCGCCGAGCAGGGCGCGGGCTCGCGACGATGACGCCAGATCGCCCTTGCGCTCGGCCACGGCCAGGGCGTCTTGGGCGGCCTGCCGAGCCTCGGCAGGCCGGCTCCCAAGCAGCAGCACGCGCGCGAGCGTGAGCAGGGTCGAGGCCTGGACAAGGGGACATTGCGTTGCCGCCGCCAGAGTGGCCGCCTCCCTGGCCAGCCGCTCGGCGTCGGCGGTCGACCCGTTGCGGGCGAGCGCCGTGGCCCTGGCCATGCGCCATTCGCCCTGCGCGGCCACATCGTCGCTGTCGGCGGCGGCCGCCTCGGCGATCTGACTCAGCTGTTCCGCCTGCTCGTCGCGACCCCCGAGGGCAGCGATCGCCTCGGCGAGCAGCGCTGCGTGGATCGCCAGGGCTCCACCCTTCTCGCCGATCCGAGCGAACGCCTCGTAGGCGGGCCGCAAGACCCGCTCGGCATCGCCCGGGCGGCCGGCCAGCAGGTAGGTCCAGGCGCTGAACTCGACCCGCCCAACCTTCCAGAGCTTGCCGGTGAGCTCCTCTCGGATCGCGTCCGCCCGCGCCAGCAGGCGCTCGGCCTCATCGAAGCGCTCCAGCATGGCGGAACACAGCGCCAGGCTGTCCAGCACCATCATGGTCGGCCGCGGCGCCCCGCCGAGTTCCGCGAGGATCCTCTCGCAGCGCTCGACCGCCTCCCCGGCCGGCGTCGGCCCCAGACACAGGCTGGCCGCGATCCCTCCCAGGATGCGCGTCTCGGTCCGTCGATCCCCCGCCCGGCGAGCGTCGCCGACAATGCGCTTCCCGACCCGCTCCAGTTCCGCCCACTGGAGCCGGCGGTTGTAGATGTGGGCGATGACCCGCCAGCTGTGGGCCAGACCGACCCGGTCGCCGGACTGCTCGAACAGTGCGATCGCCCGGCCGGCCTCCCGCTCGGCCTGCTCGGTCCAGCCTCGCGGCCTCGTCACCTCGCCCAGGTAGAGCAGGGCGATCGCGCCCCGGGCGGACAGGAGGCGGTCATCGCCCAGGTTGGCGCCGTCGACCGCCTCGGTGAGGACCTCGTGGGCCCGCCGCCACTCGCCCACCTCGGCAAGCGCGTCGCCCAGGTCGAGCAGCGAGCCGACCCGGTCCGGGTCGCCGGATGGCAGCAGGTCGAGCGCGCGGGACAGCAGGTTCACCGCCGCGGGCGGGTCGTCACGGCTCATGGCCCTCCGCCCGCCGCTCGCGAGTCGTCTGGCACCTCGCATGGCCAGCTCCACCTCCCGGGGACCAATCCGTCCGAGCTGCTCGAGATAACGGTAGGCCTGCTCGAAGTGGTGCCCGGCGATCTCGTCGCTCTCGGGCCGCCCCTCCCCGTCCTCACGCCCGAGCCAGTCGGCGAGACGCTCGTGCAGCTCGGCGCGCCGGCGTTTGGGCAGCGCTTCGTAGCTCACGTCCCGGATCAGGAGGTGGCGGAACCGGAACCGCCCGGACCCGGCTGTGGCGGCGCCATCGTCGGCGGCGCCGCCCGCTTCCTCGGCATGGATCAGCTGCCTGCGGACCAGCATGGCCAGGCGTGGCCCCACCGCCGGCCACTCGGGCGCTGGCGAGAGCGCGACGACCGCCTGCCGGTCGAACACCTGGCCGACCACGCTCGCTCGCTCCAGGACCGCCCGCTCCTCGACGTCCAGTCGATCCAGGCGGGCTGCCAGCAGCGCGGACACGCCGGCCGGGATGGGGACGTCGGCCAGGTCGGCGGTAGCCTCCCATCCGTCGTCGGAGCGGACGAGCAACCGCCGGTCGATCAGCTCCGCGATGAGCTCCTCGATGAACAGCGGGTTGCCGCCGGCAGCTTTGGCGATGCTGGCTGCCGTGTGGGTCGAGACGCCGCCACCGCCGAGGAGGTTGCGGATCAGCCGGGCACACTCGTCCCCACCGAGCGGCTCGAGCATCATCACCGCGACCTCGGTGCCGCGGGCTCCCCAGTCCGGGCGGTCGTCAAGCAGCTCGGGTCGGGCGATGCCGACGATGAGGATGGGGGCATCGCTGGCGAAGCGGGCTACATGCTCGAGGAGGTCGAGCAGGGCAGGGTCGGCCCACTGGAGGTCGTCGACAACGACGATCAGCGGCCGGCCACGAGCCAGCGCCTCGAACAGCCGCCGGACCGCCCACGGGACCTCCTCGCGAGACGCGGTCTGTCCAGCCGTCCCCGCCAAGCCGGCCAGCCCCTCGGCCACGAAGGCGGCGTGTTCCTCGCCCTTGAGCAGGTCGCGCAAACCGGCCTGTCCGCTCGCCATCGCGGCCTGGCGGATCACCTCGGCGATCGGCCAGTAGGTCAGTCCCTCCCCGTACTCGACGCAGCGGCCGCGCAGCACCGTCCCCTGCCCCTCCACGGTCGCGAGAAACTCCTGGACCAGGCGGGACTTCCCCACGCCCGCCGGACCCAGGACGAGTGCCAGGTGGCACGCGCGTTCGGCCACCGCGGTCCCCAGGGCGGTGTCCAACAGCCCAAGCTCGACGGTCCGGCCCACCATCGGCGCATCCAGGTGGCGAGCGTGCCCCAAGATGTCCGGTCGGACACCGAGCAGGCGGAACGCCTCCACCGGGTCGCCCTTGCCCTTCACCGCGAGCGGCGCCACCGGTTCGACCGTCGTCGCGTCCCGGACCAGCCGCCAGGTCTGCTCGCCGATGAGCACTTCGCCGGGGCCGGCGGCCTGCTCGAGTCGAGCAGCCACGTTCACCGCGTCGCCGACCACGATCTCCTGCCCATGGACCGCGTCGCCGACCACCACTTCCCCGGTGTTCACGCCGGTCCTCAGGGCAAGGCGCACGCCCCACGCCGCCTCGAGCTCGCCATTCAACTCGGCCAGGGCATCGCCCAGCTCCGCGGCGGCTCGCACCGCCCGCAATGCGTCGTCCTCGTGCAGCCGCGGAATGCCGTACACCGCCATCACGGCGTCCCCGATGAACTTGGCGACGGTGCCGCCATGACGCGCGAGCACCTCGGCGGCGCGGTCGTAGTACCGGGTGATCACCTCTCGGAGCGACTCAGGGTCGAGCCGCTCACCCAGCGGAGTGGACCCCACGAGATCGCTGAAGACCACCGTGACCGTCTTGCGGACCTCCCGGCCGGCGCCGGAGGCGGCAAGGGGCGCCCCGCAGGCGAGGCAGAACCGGGCCCGCGCCGGATTGTCCTCGCCGCATCGCGCGCAGATCGGCATGCGCAGAGCGTAGGAGGCGAGCCCGGCCGTGGCTACCTTCAGCTGCAGGCGGCCCATCCGAAGCGAAGCCGCTACCGACCAGCGGGCGCCTCGCACCACGGCCAGAAGTGAGGGGCTTCTTCACTTGGGCGGATTGCAACGCTGTGGCGATTGGGTGGACCATGAACCGTTATGCGATCGGTCGCCCCAGGTATCGGCGCGGGCGCATCGGGTGTCCTGCTCGAACGTTCCGCCGAGCTGTCGACGCTTGTCGGGTGCCTGGAGGCGGTCGAGCGCAGCGCGCGCGGGCAGGTGTTGCTCGTCGGCGGCGAGGCCGGGATCGGCAAGACGACCCTCCTGCGGCGGTTCTGCGAAGGGTGCGGCCAATCGGTGCGGGTCCTCTGGGGCGCCTGCGATCCGCTCTTCACGCCGAGTCCGCTCGGTCCGCTTCTGGAGGTCGCCGAGAGGTCCGGCGGCGAGCTGAAGGCGGTCGTGGAGCATGGTGCGATGCCGCACGCGGTGGTGATGGCGCTGGCGCGCGAGTTGAGCGCAGGGGCCCCGACCGTGTTCGTTCTCGAGGACGTGCACTGGGCGGACGAGGCGACCCTGGACGTCCTGCGGCTGCTCGCCCGCCGGGTGGAGACGGTGCCGGCGCTGGTCGTGGCCAGCTACCGCGACGACGAGTTGGACCGCGCGCATCCTCTGCGGATCCTGCTCGGAGAGCTGGCGAGGGGCCGGACAGTCAGGCGGCTGAAGCCCGCGCGGCTCTCACCGGGGGCGGTCACGCAGCTCGCCGAGCCGTACGGGGTCGACGCCGACGAGCTCTACCGCAAGACCGCCGGCAACCCGTTCTTCGTCGTCGAGGCGCTGGCCACCAAGGCGGAGGGGATCCCCGACACGGTCAGGGACGCGGTGCTCGCCCGCGCGGCACGGCTGACCCCTGACGGAGGAAGACTCCTCGAGGCGGTCGCCGTCGTGCCCCCGAAAGCCGAGCTCTGGCTGCTGGAGGCCCTCGCCAGTGATGCGGTCGACAGTCTCGACGAGTGCCTGACTTCCGGCATGCTGGTCGCGCAGGTGGCGGGCGTTGGGTTCCGCCATGAACTGGCCCGGCTCGCCGTCGAGGAATCGGTGCCGCCGTACCGAGGGGTGGAGCTGCATCGCCGGGCGCTGGCGGCACTCGCCGATCCGCCGGGCGGCGCCCCCGATCTGGCCCGGCTCGTCCACCACGCCGAGGCCGCCGGCGACGTCGACGCGATCTTGCAGTTCGCCCCGGCGGCCGCCGCCCGGGCGGCGTCGCTTGGCGCCTACCGTGAGGCGGCCGCGCAGTACAGCCGGGCCCTCCGGTTCGGCGATCGGCTGCCGGTCGGCCTGCGGGCGGAGCTGCTCGAGCGCCGCTCCCACGCCTGCTACCTGACCGACCAGAACGATGCGGCGGTCGAGGCGATCCAGGCCGCGCTCGGGTACCGCCGGCAGCTCGGGCAACGGCTGGAGGAGGGTGACTCGCTTCGCTGGCTCTCGCAGGTCCTGTGGTGCCCCGGCCGTACCGCGGAAGCTGAGCAGGCGGCTCGTGCGGCGGTCACGCTCCTGGAGGCGCTGCCGCCGGGCCGCGAGCTCGCCATGGCCTACGCGAACCGGGCACATCTGTGTGCGGCCGCTGCCCGGGCGGAGGAGGCCGTGGCCTGGGCTGGCCAGGCCCTCGAGCTTGCCGAGCGTCTCGACGACACCGAGATCGCCGTCCATGCGCGCATCTCGATCGGCGCCGTCGCCGCTGAAGGACGCGTCGGTGCGCCGGCGGCGGAGGGGATGCGGAAGCTCGAGCAGAGCCTGGAGCTCGCCCGACGAGCCGGGCTCACCGAGCAGGTTGCGCGGGCGTACATCGTCCTCGCAGGGTCGGCGCTCGGGGACCGCCGCTACGGTGCGGCGACCCGCTGGCTGCAGGCGGGGATCGACTACTGCAGCGACCACGGTCTGGAGCGCGATCGGCGCTATCTGCTCGCCTGGCGCGCGCGCCTTGAACTCGACCAGGGCCGCTGGGGGACGGCAAGCCAGTCCGCCGCGGCCGTCCTCCGCACGCCCCGCGCCTCGATCACCCCGCACATCGTCGCGCTCGTGGTGCTCGGGCTGGTACGGGCGCGGCGCGGCGACCCGGGCCAGTGGGCCCCGCTCGAGGAGGCGTGGGCGTTGGCCGAGCCTGGCGGGGAGCTGCCGCGACTGGCGCCGGCCGCGGCGGCCAGAGCCGAGGCCGCATGGCTGGAAGGCGACTGGCATGCCGTGGCCGAAGCAACTGAAGACACCCTTCGGCTCGCGGTGGAGCGGAGGTGGGGGTGGCTGGCCGGCGAGCTGGCCGACTGGCGCCGGCGCGCCGGCCTCGGCGGCGAGCTCCCGGCCGAGAGTGCCGAGCCGTACGTGCTCCAGGCCGCCGGCGAGTGGGCGCGGGCGGCCGAGCGCTGGCGCGAGATCGGCTGCCCGTACGAGGCCGCGCTCGCGCTGGCCGATGCCGGCGAGGAGGAGCCGCTGCGGCGTGCGCTGGAAGAGCTGCAGCGGCTTGGGGCGCGGCCGGCCGCCGACGTCGTCGCCCGGCGGCTGCGGGAGCTCGGCGTGCGGCGGCTGCCGCGCCGGCCCCGCAGGGCGACGGCGGCCAACCCGGCCGGGCTCACGGCCCGCGAGCTCGAGGTGCTCGCGCTGCTCGGCGGCGACCTGCGCAACGCCGACATCGCCGCCCGCCTGCACATCGCCGAGAAGACCGTGGACCACCACGTCTCGGCGATCCTGGCCAAGCTCGGCGTCCGGTCGCGGCGCGAGGCCGCCCGGGTCGCGGCCGAGCGGCGGATCCGCGACGAAGATGGGGAGACCGCGCCGCCAAGATAGGGAGCCGGCGGCACGAAGCTGGGGACCCTCTCCCGATGTGACCCGAGCGGGGCCTGCTCGACACTCCTGACCAGCCGGACCTCCCGGCGCACAGGACAGGAGGGGAACATGCCCCGCTACATCGTCGAGCGCACCTTCAGCGACGGCCTGCAGATCCCGGCCGACGAGCAGGGCGCCAAGACCTGCCTGGCCGTCGTCGACGGCAACGCCGCCGAGGGGGCCACCTGGGTCCACTCCTATGTGACCCCGGACAAGCGGACCACCTTCTGCGTCTACGACGGCCCCAGCCCCGAGGCCATCCGCAGGGCGGCGGAGGCCAACCAGCTCCCCGTGGACCGGATCACCGAGGTCCGGGTGCTGGACCCGTACTTCTACCGCTGAGCCGAGCACTGCTGGCGCAGCAGCAACCCTGAGGAGGCGCTCCATGTCCAAACTCGCCCGCGCCCTGACCCTCGCCGCCCTGCTCGCAGCCATGAGCATGGCCGGCATGACCGCCATCGCCCAGGCCCACACCACCGACCAGCCCACCGCGCAGGCCGACGCCACCGTCCGGCGGCTGCTGGCCCGGGAGCGGTCCTCAGTCCCCAACCAGACCCCCACCCAGGCCGCCGCCCGCCCACGGTTGCTGATGGACGAGGAGCGGTCCTCCCTCCTCAACATCCCCAACCGGACGCCCGCCCAGGCGGCCGCCGACGCCACCCTGCGGCGGCTGCTCGCCCAGGAGCGCTTCTTCAGCACCCGGACCTACGGCAACACCTCCGCCCCGGCTCCCGCCGAGCCCAGCAAGCAGACCGGCTGGCGCACCCCGGGCCTGGCTGCCCTGGCCGCCGTCCTGGCCCTGGTCGCCGTGGTCGCGGTGCTGGTCGCCCGGCACATCCACCGCGGCCAGCGGGCCGAGCAGACCGCCTGACCAAGTCAAGGAGCACGCCATGCGACGAGTCATCCTCATCACCCTGGCCGCGGCCACCCTGGCCGCCACGGGCTGGGCCGCGCGCGCCGCCACCACCGAGCCTGCCCACCCGCTACCGGCCGCCCACCAACCCACCGCGCCAACCACCAGCGACAGCCGCACGCTGGCAGCCCAGCTGGCGAAGGCTCGGCTGGCCACCGCCAGGTACGCCACCAGCCTGCACGCGGCCAAGGCCGACGGCTACCAGATCCTCACCCGGATGATCCCCGACATGGGCTGGCACTTCCTCAACCCGACCATCCAGGGCTTCGACGTCACCAAGCCCCCGATCCTGGTCTACGAACGTCATGGCCGCCGCTGGCAGCTCGGCGCCCTGGAATGGGTCTTCACCGAGACGCCGGCCACCCCGCCCCTGCCCGGGGCGACCTATGGGTCCTTCGGCGCCGCCTGCCACTACAGAGACGGCACCTTCGTGTTCGCCCGGGTCCAGGAGCTGTGCGCCAAGCGCAGCCCCCAGACCGGCGCCCCGTTCAACTTCTGGCACCCGGACCTGGTCACCCTGCACGTCTGGCTCTGGTACCCCAACCCCGCCGGCCTCTACAGCGGCACCAACCCCTTCATCCAGCCCTTCAACCACACCTAGCCCACCGCCAGGCCGGAGGCCCGGGCCGCACAGGCGCCCGGGTCTCCGGCCGACACGAAGTGCCAGCGGCTCACCGTGCATCGAGTGCGACCGCGTAGCTCTGCTTCGGGCGTGGCAGTCACCTTGATCGCGTGCGGCGGCCCGCGACGGCTGGGAGTTCAGCCATCGGAAATCGAGATCGGTGCTCCTATGGCTTTGAGGCGATCACGTAGCGGAAGACGTTGTCTTGGCGTAGCGCCCCGTCCGGCTTGCGGTCCGCCTCCAGCACGGTGTCGAGCACCGCGCGGGTGGCGTCCGGTCCGGCCATGTCGATGACCTTCTGCGGCGGTCCCGCCGAGGTGTGCGCGGTCCAGGCGTGGTCGAGGTCGCGGAACACGAACGGGCAGGACGTCTCGCCGCCGTCGACGACGCGGAGGCCGGCCTTTTCGAGCAGTTCCTCGACGATGCCGGGGGCGCTGCAGGCCAGTGGCGCGGGCGTGCCCGGCGGGGGCGGCGCCAGCGAGCGCAGCCGCGCGAACAGGGCCTCGGTCTCGCAGCATTCGGGATCGCCCCAGATGCCGATCGCGACCCGGCCGCCGGGACGGCAGATCCGGGCCAGCTCGCTCACCGCCTGGGCGGGGTCGACGGCGTACTGGATGGCGTTGAACGCGGTGACCACATCGAAGGCGCGGTCCTGGTATGGCAGCGCGTCGATGTCGCCGACGCGGAGGTCGGCGTCCGGAACCCGCCCGGCGGCCACCTCCAGCAGCGCCGGGGTGGCGTCGAGCCCGGCGACGGCGGCGCCGCGGTCGGCGGCCTTCCTGAGCGCCAGGCCGGCGCCGCAGCCGGCGTCGAGCAGCCGCAGGCCGGTCAGCGGCGCCAGCGCGTCCATGGTGGCGTCATACAGCGGGCCCATCTGCGGTTCCATCTCGGTCGACCAGGTGCGCGCGTTCCTTCCCCACAGCCTGGCCTGCACGGGTGCTGATCCCATGACCGTCCTCCCTCTCCGGCGCCGGCGTGTCCGGCGGCAGGAGCAGTCTGGGGTGGCGGCGGCCAGGCCACATCCGTAGTAGCCCCGGATCTTTCGATGCGACACTGGACGGCGTGGGAGCGATTTCGGCGCGGGAGACCGAGGTGCTCGCCCTCCTTGGCGAGCACCTCACGCATGCCGAGATCGCCGGTCGGTTGGTCATCTCCATCCGCACCGTCGAGAGCCACGTCGCCTCCCTGCGACGCAAGCTCGACCTGCCCGCGCACCGTGATCTCATCCGGTACGCCGTCGCCCACCGGGCCGCCAAGCAGTGGAACGGGCCGGCGCCGGCGCCTCCTCGGCCGCTGACCTCCTTCGTGGGGCGTCGGCAGGAGCGCGCCGGGCTGGCCGAGGCGCTGCTCGGCGCCCGGGTCGTGAGCGTCGTGGGCCCGGGCGGCGCCGGCAAGACCAGGTTGGCGCGCGCCGCGGCCGACGACGTCGCCGACCGGTTCCCGGCCGGTGTCTGGTACGCCGACCTGATCCCGGTCGGCGACGGTGCCGCCGTGGCCGCGGCCGTGGCCGCGGCGTGCGGCGTGGCCGATCTGCCCGGGCGCGACATCGAGGAGGTGCTGGTGCGCGGCCTCGGCGACCGGCCGGCGCTGCTCGTCCTCGACAACTGCGAGCATCTGGTCAACGCTGTCGCCGTGCTGGTCGAGCGGCTGGTCTCGGCCTGCGGGCAACTGCGCGTCCTGCTCACCAGCCGCAGCCGGCTGGCCCTCCCGTTCGAACGTGCCTACAGCCTCGGCGGCCTGTCGGACGGAGACGCGCTGGCCCTGTTCGTCGAGCGGGCGGTCGCCGCAGGCTGGCCGGCGCCGACGTCGGGCCAGGCGCCGCGCATGGCCGAGATCTGCCGTGCGCTGGACGGACTGCCGCTCGCGATCGAGCTCGCGGCCGTCCGACTTCCGTCGCTCGGCCTGGACGGCGTCGAGCAGGGCCTCACCGACCACGCCAGCCTGCTGACCGCTGGGGCGCGGCTGAGCCCGCGCCAGCGCTCGATGCAGGAGACGCTGGATTGGAGCTTCCAGCTGCTTGAGCGGCCCGACCGTGCGGTTCTGTGCCGGCTGTCGGTGTTCGCTGCTGCCTTCGGCGCCGACGCGGCCGCCGCCGTCGCCGGCGGCGGTCCGGCCGAGGTCACCCAGGCCTTGGGACGGCTAGCCGACCAGAGCCTGCTGGTGTCGGTTCCGACCAACGGGGATGGGCGCTGGCGGCTGCTGGAGCCGGTCCGGCAGTTTGCGTTCTCGCGCATGTCGCCGGCCGACCAGGCGGCGTTCGCCGCGCATCTCGGCTGGGCCCGTGGCCGGGCCAAGGGGCTTCTGGTGGCCAGCGGCCGACCAGGCCGGGCCTGGTACGGCGACCTCGACGACGTCGTCGATGACCTGCGCGCTGCCCTGCGCTGGAGTATGCACCAGCCGGACCGGCGGGCCGAGGGATCGGAGTTGGCGGAAGCCCTGGCCACCCTGTTGTTTCGGGCAGGACTGGCCCGCGAGGCGCAGCGCCGCTACGAGGAGGCCGCCGACCTGGCCGACCGTCCGGCAACCGCGGCCCACCATCTGGCCCAGGCGGCCGCCGTCGCCAGGTGCCGCGTGCTGGGTGAGGACGCGCTCCGGCTGGAGCTGGCGGCGATCGCGACGGCCCGCCGCCACGGCGAGCCAGGCATGCTGGCCGCGGCCCTGGTCGATGCGGCGGAGACGATCATTCGATTCGAGGGGATGTTCGCTGGGCCTGTGCCGGAGACGATGGCGGCGTCGCTGCTGGAAGAGGCGCGGGCCCTCTCGGTTGGCCGACCGCGGCTGCTCGCCGCCGCGCAGATGGTGCAAGCTCACTCGAAGGATCCTGCCGACCCACAGACCCGGCGGGACGCCGCCCGCGCCGTCGAGGCGGCCCACCGGGCGGGCGACCGGATCCGTGAGAGTGCCGCCCTCGACATCCTCACCAGCATCCAGCTGCTGACCGGCCAGCCGATCCAGGCCGCCGGCTCGGCGCGGCGGCGGGTCGAACTCCTCGACGGCCGCCCGGTCGAGCCGGCGGGCGCGCTCGAGCTCAAAGACGCCCTGCACATGGCCGTGCTGACCTGCGTCGGGGCGGGGGATCTCCCCGCAGCGATCCACTACAGCCAGCAGCTGCGGGCGCTCGCCTTTCTGCGTGAGCAGCGCGATCTCGCCACCGAGGCGACCCTGACGCCGGACGCGCTCGCCGGGCGCTGGCAGGCGGTGCTGGCGGGCGGGGAGCTGTTCCTCGAGGGCTGGGACATGGCGGGGCGACCAGCCGCCTCCGGCAGGGCCATCGGACCGTGCGCGGTGGCGATGGTGCACGGGCTGCTCGGCGACGACACCGCCCGCGACCACTGGCTGGGTGTCGTCGCCGAACTGCGCGGGGTCGAGCGCGCGGACGCCACCCGCGGTACCGGCTACGGCGAACTGTTCGACGCCCTGGTGCTGCTGCACGGCGACCGTCCGGATGCCGCCCTGACCGTGCTGGACCGACAGGACGGCGGTGATCCGCTGTGGTACGGGCAGCTGCTCTGCCAGTGGCGGGCGGCGCTGGTGGCCGAAGCGGCGGTGCTGGCCGACCACCCCGACGCGCCGCAGCGCTGCGCGGACGCTGAACGGACCTGCACCGGCAACCCGGTCGCGGCGGCTCTAGCCCTTCGGGCCTCCGCGGTCGCAGCGGGCGACAGCAGCAACCTGGTGGCGCTCGCGGCACAACTCTCCAATGGCGGCTCGCCATACCAAGCGGCACGAACCCTCATCCTGGCAGGCGGCACCTACCGCGCCATCGGCGAGGCCCGCCTCGGCCAGCTCGTCGCGTAGCTCTCCTGCAGGCCGAGGGGTACATGGGCAGGTCCTGTGGGTCAGGCGGGGTAGACGGTCACTTCGGTGGCCTTGACGCTGACCCATACCTGGCCACCGTCGCCCAGGCGGAGCTCGGCGGCGGCCGCGGGCGTGACCTCAGCCACGATCGGGACCGGGCCGGTCACCTGGACGCGGACCCGGTCGCCGACCACCTCCACGGCATCGGCGGTGCCGGCCCACACGTTGCGGGGGGTGCCCTCGGGGACGCGGCGGTGCAGCGCGACGGCGTGGGGGTGCACCGCGGCGAACACCTCACCGTGATTGATGTCGGCCGCGACCACGGTGCCGCCGCCGACCAGCCGGACACTTCGGCCGTCGGCTTGGCCCCGGTACAGGTTGATCCCGACCAGCTCGGCGACATAGCGGGAGCGCGGGTGCTCGCTGACCTCGGCCGGAGTGCCGGTCTGGGTGACCTTGCCCTCCTCCAGGACCACCAGCCGGTCGGCCAGGGCGATCGCCTCCAGCGGGTCGTGGGTCACCAGCAGCCGGGTGCCGTCGAAGGAGGCCAGGTGGCGACGCAGGTCGCGGCGGACCTCGGCCCGGGTGGCGGCATCCAGGGCGGCCAGCGGCTCGTCCAGCAGCAGCAGCCGCGGGTCGCCGGCCATGGCCCTGGCCAGGGCGACCCGCTGGGCCTGGCCGCCGGACAAGGCCCGCGGCCGGGAGGCGGCGTGGGCGGCCAGGCCGACCCGCTCCAGCCAGGCGGCGGCCCTCCGGCGGGCCTCGACCTTGGTCAGGCCCCGGGCCCGCAGCCCGAAGGCGACGTTCTCCAGGGCCGACAGGTGGGGGAAGAGCAGGTAGTCCTGGAACACGAACCCGATCGGGCGGTGCTCGGTTGCCACCCACTCCCCGCCCTCGGCGTCCTCGAGAACCCTGCCATCGAGGACCACCCGGCCGCGGTCGAGTGGGACCAGCCCGGCCAGGGCCCGCAGCAGGGTGGTCTTGCCGGCCCCGTTGGGCCCCAGCAGCACCACCAGCTCACCGCTGGCGACCGCAAGGTCGACGTCGAGGTGGAGCTGGCCGAGGATCAGCTCGACACGAGCCTCCAGGCTCACCGCGATCTGCCTTCGGGGTTCCCTGGATTACTCGGGCTCACGCAGTCGGGAACCATCGGTCACGTAGGGCGACCAGCACGGCCAGGGACACCACTAGCAGGACCAGGCTGAGGGCGATGGCGGCCTGCAGGTCGGTCTCCAGGGCGATGTAGACGGCCAGGGGCATGGTCTGGGTCACCCCGGGAAGGTTGCCGGCGAAGGTGATGGTGGCCCCGAACTCGCCCAGCGCCCGCGCCCAGCACAGCGCGACCCCGGCGCCCAGGGACGGCGCGATCAGGGGCAGGGTGACCCGCCGGAGAATCGTCCAGCGGCCGGCCCCGAGGGTGGCGGCGGCGTCCTCGTAGCGCCGGTCCATGGCCCGCAGCCCAGCCTCGGTCGAGATCACCAGGAACGGCATGGCGACAAACGCCTCGGCCAGGATGGCCCCGGTGGTGGTGAACGGCAGGGTGATGCCAAAGGCCTCGTCCAGCCACCGGCCGACCAGCCCGCGGCGGCCGAAGGCCAGCAGCAGCGCCACCCCGCCGACCACCGGCGGCAGCACCATCGACAAGGTGGTCAGGGCCCGCACCAAGTTGCGGCCGGGGAACTCCACCCGGGCCAGCAGGAACGCCAGCGGCACCCCCAACAGCAACGACACTCCCACCGCCCCGACCGAGCAGACCAGCGACAGCCGCAGCGCCTCCAGCACCCTTGGGGTCGCCAGCTCAGCCCCCAGGCTTCCCCAGGGGGTCCGGGCGAGCAGGCCGGCGAGAGGCACGGCCAGGAACCCAAGGGCGAGGGTGGCCGGCACCAGCAGCAGGGCGGGAATCCTGGATCCGCCGCCGGCCCGGCGTTGCCGAACCCCAGCCGTCATGTGGTCGGCGGCGGGAGGAACCCGTACTGCTTCAGCACCTGCTGACCCTCGGCCGACAGGACCAGCTCCATGAACGCCTGCGCCATGTCCGCGTTCTTGCTCGCCTTCACGGTGGCGATCGGGTAGGTGGCGAGCACGTTCTGGGTCTCGGGGATCTCGACGCCTTCGACCTTGTCCCCGCCGGCGGTGACGTCGGTGACATACACGATCCCGGCGTCAGCCTCGCCCAGCGACACCTTGGTCACGACCGCCTTGACGTTGTCCTCCTCCGACACCGGCTTCACGGTGACGTTGGCCTTGCCCAGGATCTGGGCCGCGTACTTGCCGGCCGGGACGTCGGGGGCTGCCAGGACCACCTTGAGGTCGGGGTTGGCCAGGTCATCCAGGCCCATGACGCCCTTGGGGTTGCCCTTCTCGACCACGATCTGGAGCTGGCTGCTGGCGAAGTTCTGGGGGGTGCGGACCAGGTCCTTGACCTTGTCCATGTTCGGGATGTCGGCCGAGGCGAACAGGTCGGCCGGGGCGGACTGCTGGATCTGGGTGGCCAGGGCCTGGCTGCCGGCGAAGTTGAAGGTCACCTTGGTGCCGCCGTTGGCGCTGGTGTACTGCTGGCCGAGCTCGGTGAAGGCGGCAGTCAGCGACGCCGCCGCGAACACCTTGAGCTCACCCGAGGACGCGGCACCCGAGCTCCTGCCCGAGTCGTCGTCGCCACCGCAGGCGGCGAGCGCCAGCGCCGCCACCGCCAGCATGGCCGCAAGGAGGGTCCGGGACCGAAGCATGGGGCCTCCTCTCCCTTCAACCGGGCTTCAACGACGAGTGGGGTTCATGCACGGGCCAGTGACGGCAGCTCGACCACCACGTTGGTCGCCTTGACGGCGGCGACGGCGAGCATGCCGGGGGCGAGCTGGAGCTCGTCGGCGGCCTCCCGGGTCATCAGCGACACCACCCGGTACGGGCCGGCCTGGAGCTCGACCTTGGCCACGATCTCGTCCTTGACCACCCGGGTGACGATCCCCTGGAAGCGGTTGCGGGCCGACTGGGCGATCACCTCGTCCCGCTCGGGGAGGTGCCAATGGCCGCTCATGAACTCGGCCAGGGCGGCCCCGTCGACCACCCGCTGACCACCCTCGGTCCGCCTGGCCCCAAGCCGGCCAGCGTCGGCCCAGCGGCGCACGGTGTCGACGCTGACCCCCAGCAGCTCGGCCGCCTGACCGATGCGATAGCTTGGCATTTGCTGGAGATCCTAACATGTCGTGCAGCTTCCGCACGCTATCCTGGACTCTTCGGTTGCAGTTGCTCCTCAACCAGTGCGCCTCACCTGCGTACGGGCCCGCCGCCCCCGGCCGCGCCGTACGAGGACCCTGACCGGGCTCCCGCCGCCGCCCGGTATCTCACCCAGGTGAATCCCGAAGCATCGCCGACATCGTGGTCGACCTCCACGACCCGACCTGGCCGGTGATTCCGACCCATGGACCCGGCGGTGGCCGACCGCCTCGGCCCGGCGGTGCAGCTGGCCGAGACCCGCGCCTTCTTCGCTCCCCGGGCGGAGACGTGGGAGCAGCGCTTCCCTGACGACGACCCGGCCTATGCCGCCGCCGTGGCCGAGCTTGGCCTGCGCCGCCGGCAGACCGCGCTGGACGCCGGCTGCGGCACCGGCCGCGCCCTCCCCCGCCTGCGGGCCGCGGTCGGTCCGGGCGGCCGGGTCCTCGGGTTCGACCTCACCCCCGAGATGCTGGCCACCGCCCGCCGCCATGGCCGCCACGGCCACGCGGCACTGGCGCTTGCCGACGGCCGTCGCCTGCGCGAGGACGATCTGCTCGCCCCCGACCCCCTCCGCCGGCTGCTCCAGTGGACCGGCTGGTGGCTGGCCCGCCACGACGACGGCCCCGACCGCTTCCTTGCCGTCGCCGAGCGCGTCTCCCCGTGGCCTTGACCTGCTGCTACGCTTGGCTTCCCAGGTGGGCCGCCGGCCCGTCCCTCCAGCGCCCTGTCGCTGACGCAACGTCGTCCGACCGCCGGAGGTCAGCGAGAGGATCCTGACCCACTCGACCCGCTGCTCGAGTCCTAGGAGGAGTCCGCATGAAGACACCCCCGATCGTGTCGCCGAAGGAGTGGGAAGCTGCACGCCAGGAACTGCTCGTGAAGGAAAAGGAGCTGACCCGGGCCCGTGACGCGCTCGCCGCCGAGCGTCGGCGGATGCCATGGCTGGTCGTGGACAAGGCGTACCAGTTCGACGGGCCCGACGGCATGGCGAGCCTGCTCGACCTCTTCGATGGCCGCCGTCAGTTGATCGTCTACCGTGCCTTCTACGGGCCCGAGGTCACCACCTACGCCGAGGGCGGCTCGT
>Ga0307277_10000232_pt1 | contig 19438 bp, 15 predicted proteins | sample ER_DNA_116_FD_194473 | JGI IMG/M metagenome (GOLD analysis project Ga0307277, IMG submission 194473) | Bulk soil microbial communities from the East River watershed near Crested Butte, Colorado, United States - ER_DNA_116 | ecosystem: Environmental > Terrestrial > Soil > Floodplain | place...
GTATAGGGGGAATGTTGGTGAGCGCCAATGGCCCTTGCGTCAGCTCCACCCAATTGAGCGCCACGAGCCGCGTGACCTCTGCGAAGCTGATGGTGACGATCACGAAGTAGGCGCCGCGCACCTTGAACGAAAGCCGTCCGATCGCGTAGCCGCTCAATCCGGCAACGATCATGCCGACGAACAAGCCGACGATGGCGGGCCAGGGCTGATGCACCACGCGCAGTCCGAACAAGTCGACGTCGAAACCGAGCGTGGTCAACGCGCTGGCATAGGCGCCGATGCCGAAGAACGCCACGTGCCCGAGGCTGAGCTGTCCGGTATAGCCGAGCAGCAGGTTGAGACTCATCGCCGCGATGATGAAAATGCCGGTGATGATCAGGATGTGCAGGAGGTATTGGTCCTGCAGCCACAGTGGAACGGTGAGGAAGAGGACGAGCCACACCGCCGGCAAGGCGCGCTTCATCCGACGCGCTCCGCCCGCGCGAACAATCCGGTCGGCCTGAACAGCAGCACGACGATGATGATCAAGAAGCCCATCGCGTCGCGGTAACCGGAGGAGATGTAGCCGGCGCCGAGCTCCTCGACGAAGGCCAGGATGAAGCCGCCGACGGTTGCTCCGGTGATGTTGCCGAGGCCGCCGAGGATGACGACGGCGAACGCCTTGAGCGCGGCCAGGTCGCCCATGGTCGGCGTCACCAGGAAGACCGGACCGAGCAGCGCCCCCGCCGCGGCCGCGAGCGCGGAGCCGATGGCGAAGGTCGCGGTGTAGATACCCTTGATGTTCACTCCCATCAGCGCCGCCGTATCGGCGTCCTGGAAGGTCGCGCGCATCGCCTTGCCGAGCTTGGTGCGCTGGATGAGGACGTAGCTCGCAGCAATCAGAATGAGCGCCGCGGCAAGGACGAAGAGGCGCAGCCAGGATATCGATACCGGTCCGATCACCAGCGGCGCCTCCGGGAACGGCGTGACGATCGCCTTGGCCACGCCGCCCCAGAGCAGCAGCTCGGTGTTCTGCATCACGATCCACGCGCCGATCATCACCAGCATCACGGTGTCGATGTCGGCGCCGCGCATCGGCCGCAGCAGCGCGACCTCGATCAGCGCGCCGAGAAGCGCTCCGGCGATTACCGCGACGATGAGGGCGAGAAAAAAATTGAGGCCGAGCGACGCGGCCACCAGATAGACGGCATAGGCGCCGAAGGCGTAGAGCTCGCCATGGGCGAAATTCACTACGCGCATGATGCCGAAAATCAGCGTCAACCCGATGCCGAGCAGGGCGTAGGTGCCGCCGAGCATGACGGCATTGAGCAGATGCTGGAGGAATTCGTCCACGTGCCTCTCACGGGTCTGGACGCGGCCGGCACTGCGCATGGCGCATCGCAGGACGCGCGTCAACGCGCTTATGCCGGGAAGTCATATTCCAGAGGCTGTGGTCGTCCCCGCAACCGGGTTACCGCGAGCCCCAAGTCTCGCGGGGACGACAGCACGTCAGCGCATCACACGCTGGGGAGGACGACTTTGCCGTTCTCGATCTTGATGAGGTAGATGCCCGGATTGCTTTGGCCGCTTTCCTGGCCGGCGGGGCCGGCTTTCTCGAACTTGATCTTGCCGTTCATGCCGGGGAGTTCGATCTGCCACAACGCCGCGCGGATTGCCTCCGGCTCGGCCTTGCCCGCCTTGGCGATGGCGGCCGCAATCGTGCGGATACCGTCATAGCCGCGGAAACTCTCGGTCAGCCCGGCGAAGGGATAGCCGCGTTTCTTCCATTCCTCGATGAACGCCTTCGCCATCGCCGGGTCGGCGGACACCTCGGGCTTCCACGGCGTGAAGAAGGTGATGTGGGTGGTGTCGTTCGCCGCCGCACCGGCTTGATCGATCAACTGATCAGGATTCTGCGACCCGCCCGTGGTGATGATTCGCTTCTTCAAACCCAGTGCCGCCGCCTGTTTGAAGACCAGCGTGAGCTGCTCGACCGCCGTGGTGACGATCAGCGTGTCGGCGTCGGAGGCTTTGATCTTGGCGAGCTGGGCGCTCATGTCCTGCGCCGGCGGATCCATGGTCTCGACCAGACCAACCTTGATGTTGTGCTCCTTGAACATCTTGCCGAAATCTTCCGCGGCGCCGCGGCCCCAATCGTTGTTCACGACGAGGAAGTCGGCCTTGCCGATGTTGAGCTTGTCGACGATCTTGGCGAAGGCGACCGCCTCGACGGCCGAGGGCGGCGAAATGCGGAAGATGTAGGGATTGCCCGACGTGGTGATCTTGCCGGCGGAGGAGGTCTCGACCAGCATCGGCACCTTGTATTCCATCAGCTTCGGCATGATCGCCAGCGTGAAGCCCGAGCCCCACGCGCCCATCATCACCGGCACCTTGTCGCGTACGATGAGCTTCTCCGCCACAGCCGCGGCTTCGGTCGGGTTGCTCTTGTTGTCCTCGATTACGAGCTCCAATTTCTTGCCGAGCACGCCGCCCTTGGCGTTGATCTCGTCGGCGGCAATTTTGGCGCCGTTGGCGACGTAGTTTCCCGACGCCGCGAACGCCCCGGTCAGCGGCTGAATGACGCCGACTTTGATGGTCTCTTGCGCGGGCGCCGTCGTCACGGCGGCGGCAAGGACGATTGCCGCGAGCGCAGCGGTGCTTGTGTATTGCTTCATGTTTGTCCCTCCTGTGTGCGAGCGGCGGCAGCCGATCATCGCGTAGCTACTTGTGCGGGAGTGGGCGTCAGATCCTATGGGAAATACGTCGAGCCCTTGCACGGCCCTTCGCATCCGGCCGTCCGCGCTTCTGGGCGAATGATAACATGAGGAGCGAACGCGTGGGCAAGCCGAAATTGCGCCCACACGGCGGGGCCAGTTGCATGCTTTCGCGCCAAGTTAACGCGGCGGCAGGCTTCTTCATGATCGCCGTGGCGTGCGAGGTGCGTCATTTCGCCTTCAGCCGCGGAATGATCTCGCGCGCAATAAGCTCGATCTGCTCCGCCTCGTACTTGTAGGGAACGAAGATGATCTTTTGCGTTCCGACGGCCACGTGCGCCTTGAGCTGCTCGACGCATTCGTCGACGGTTCCCATGACGGCGCTGTCCTTCGTCGATTCGCTCCAAGACGCGAAATCCCATTCCTTGGTGAGCCAGTCCATCATCTGGCTCTCGACCGCCTGGCGGGACTTGCCGACGTAGATCGGCAGCTGCGAAGCATTGAGAAGCTTGTCCGGGTCTTTTCCCGCCTCTTTCGCAAAGCCGCGAATCTTGTCCCACGATTTGGCGAAACTGTCCGGCCGGTAGAAATAGGTGAGCCAGCCGTCGCCATCGACGGCCGCGCGCTTGAGCACGCGATCGACATATCCGCCGATCAGGATCGGCGGATATGGTTTCTGCACCGGCTTGGGATACATGACGCCGGCGGGGATGTCGTAGCGGGTGAACTTGCCGCTCACCGTATGCTCGGTCCAGAAGCGTTTAAGGATGTCGAGATTCTCGTCCATGATCTTGCCGCGCTGCTCGAACGGCACGCCGATGGCGTTGAATTCGCGCCGATACCAGCCCGATGCCATGCCCATCAGCAGCCGGCCGTCCGATAAAAGATCCATGCACGCCAGCTGCTTGGCGAGAATCACCGGATTGCGCATTGGCAACACGAGAATGCCGGTTCCGAGCTTGATCTTGCTGGTGCGCGCGGCAATGGCCGTGAGCAGCGTCAACGATTCGATGATGGGAAAGTTCGGTTCGACGCCGAGCAGGATATGGTCCCACACCCAAAGCGAATCGAAGCCGAGCTGTTCCATTCGCACGCCGTACTCGACCAGGGCTTTGATGTCCGGCATCTGCGGATAGGCGGTGAAATTTGGCACCGCGATGCCGAACGTCCGATCCAAACGCGCCATTACAAACTCCTCTAGAGCCACATCGTCCCCTCCCCCGTTTACGGGGGAGGGACAGGGAGGGGGCACACAATATGAAAGAGGGTTTTCAAGTCACCCCCTCCCCACCCCTCCCCCGTAAACGGGGGAGGGAGCAGACCAAGTGCGCCGCTTGCGCTGATGCATTTCGCCCAACTCTTCTCTACGCGGTGTAGAGCCGCTCGGGATCGAGCTCGCGCACCAGCTCGAGCTCCTGATCGGTGGGCGGCTCGGTGACGCCGAGATGGGGCGCGAAGTCGAGGGCAAACCCGGTGTTGTCCTGAAGCGCTTCCCGGCTGACGCCCGGATTGAGCGAGATCACCTGCATGCGCCGCTTCTCGGCTTCGAATCCAAACACCGCGAGATCGGTCACCACGCGGAACATGCCGCCGGCGAGGAGGCCGCTTGCGCGCCGCGTCTCGCCCCCCTGCAGATATCCGGGACTAGTGATGAAATCGACGTGCTCGACGAATCGGCGCTTCTCGTGCTTCATCGCCACGATCATCTGCGCGAGCGAGGCGATGTCGTTGCCGCCACCCGTCCCCGGCAGTCGGGTCTTGGGCCGCGCCGGATCGCCGATGAACGAGCTGTTCAAATTGCCGTACTGGTCGACCTGCGCGCCGCCCATGAATCCGACGTCGACGTAGCCGCGCTGCAGCAGCAGCAGCACTTCGGCGCTACCGAGCACCATGTTGGCGCGCTTGGTGCAGCGCTGATCGTTGGTCGAAGGGGGAAGCTTTCCCGGCTCGATGAAGGCGCCGATCACCCCGCCTTCGAACAGGATCGTCAGGCCGGGGCAACGCAGCCGCTGCGCAAGGGTGGCGGCCAAGAGTGGGATGCCCACGCCGGCGAATACCACCTGCCCGTCGCTGAGTTGCCGCGCGCTTAGGATAGTGAGCAGCTCCGCCGCGCTGTAGTTGTGCTTCTTAAGCATCGTAAATGCTCTCCCCGGCGCGCGCCGCCTCGAGCAACTCCTCGATGCCAATCAAGGCGAGAAACTCGCTCCACGATTTCGGTCCGTACACGAACCGATCCATGTAGTCTCGCATTCCTTTCACCGGATCGCCGTTCACCAGGCCCACGTAGTATTCCATGTGGCGCAACATCGGCTCGTAGACGCCGTAGCATTCGTGCGGGGCGCACCCGAACGGCAATTCGACCACGGCATCGACGGCAAAGAAAGGTATCTTGGTCTGATCCGGCGCGCGTCGGATCTGGTCGTTAGAGATGATGCGCTCGGTGGTCAGGACGACCTTGTTGGCGGCCATCGCCAGATCGATGTCCATGAACTGCAGGCCGTCGATTTGCGCGTTGCCATAGGCGTCGCAGCGCTGGACGTGGATCAACGCGACATCGGGGTTGAGCGCGGGAACCAAGAGCAGCTTCTCGCCGGTGAACGGGCAATCGATCTCCTTCGCTTCGGGTCGCTGCTTGCGGACGTCCGACCCCAGCATCGAGCGAATCGGCATGAAGGGAACGCCCATGGCGCCGGCGCGAAACCGCATGCCCATGGCCATGTGGCTCCATTCGTCGAATCGCGCCTTCCCGGTCTCCACGTGATGGCGCATCACCTTCGACACGCCCCACAGAATTCCCTGGCTGAACCAACTCGTCACAATGTGGTCGCAGATGCCGGACGCGAACAAGATGTCGCCATCGCTGGAGACGATGCTGCGCGAGCAGGTGAGACGCTTGCGGCCCGCGCGCGCCAGCGCCCAGACCATGCCCATCGGGGTGCGCGACATGGTACTGCCCCCGATGCCGACCGAATCTCCGTCGCGCACGAACGAGGTCGCCTCTTCGAGCGAAACGACCTTGTCGCGCAAGCTGCGGTCGCGGCGCAACAGATCCTCGCGCAGCTCCAGATAGCTCTGGGGCGTGCCGGCGCGCGATTTGTCGTTGCTCTCCGCCATGCCGATCACCGCCCGCGCCCGACGCCGACCTCCGCGTTGAAATCGTCAATCAACCGATCCCACACCGGTATGCCGTCCACGAGACTGCGCCAGAACCGCTGGTCCCTTCGCTGTTCGAAATCATCGAGGCTCACGCCCTGCTGCTCCACCCAGGTGAAGTACCCGAGGTTGAAAATCCGCTTGCGGTCGAAATGGGTCAGCTCGAGGACGTGATCGTCCTCAACTCCTTCCAAATGGCGGCTGAAGACTTCGCCGGCATTGACCTCGTCGAACCCGTCGCCATAGCGCCGCGCCAGAAAGCTGCGCCGCTCGCTGGCGTAAAGGAGCGCGCTGTCGGTCGCCACCGTCATCACCACGTCGTCGGCGCCGAAATCAAGATGCTTGGCGACCTTTATGGCGGCGACGATATTCGCCAGCCCCGAGATGCCGATGTCGTCGAAAGTCCTCACCACGTCGGGATCGATCTTGCGCCGTCCCGCCAGGTAGCTGCGCCCGACATTGCCGCCGAACAAAAGGTTGAGCGAATCGCTGGCGAGCTCGGAGACACCGACGACGAGATCGGTATTCATGACGTTGTGGATCAGCGGGATGTGCTTGTCGCCGATGCCCTGGATGTTGTGCTCGCCGTATCCGTTGCAGAGCATGGTCGGACATTCGACCGCCTCGGCGGCGGCGATCTTGGCGCCGTGCCGCGATTTCAAGTAGTCGCCGGCGGCGATGGTTCCTGCCGAGCCGGTCGCCGAGACGAAAGCCGCCAGCCGACGGCTCGGGTTCGCGCCTTTGATCTGCGCGAACACGCGATCGAAGGCGGCGCCGGTGCAGTAATAATGGATCAAGTAGTTGGCGAATTCGGAAAACTGATTGATGATCACGTTGCGCTCGTCACGCGCAAGCTCGGCGCACTTGTCGTAGATTTCCTTGACGTTGCTTTCCGTTCCCGGCGTGCGGATGATGTCGGCGGGATCCGAGACCCATTCGTTGAGCCAATCGAAGCGCTCCTGGCTCATGCCGGCGGGCAACACGGCCACGCCGCGGCAGCGCAGGATGCGGGAGATGGCAACGCCGCCGCGGCAGTAATTTCCGGTGGACGGCCACACGGCGCGATCATGCGCCGGATCGAAATGTCCGGTCAGCAGACGCGGCACCAGGCAGGCATAGGCGGCCAGCACCTTGTGCGCCCCGATCATGGGAAAGCGCCGCCCGAGCAGAACGACGATCGGCGCCTTCACGCCGGTCAGCGCCTGCGGCAGGACGACATGGCCGGGCAGCGGCACGCGATCCTTGCGGTCGGCGGCGTTGAACCAGTGGACGCGCCACAAATTTTTCGCATCCGGGTCGTCCGGGCCGACCGATTTGAGGCTCGTTCCCACGCCGGCCGGGATGCGCGCCGGATCGGCGAGCTCGCTCCAGGTCGGTAAAGTCACCTGCGCGGCGCGCAGGCACTCCACCGCCGCGCGCCGGCGCTCGCCATCGAGGATTTCAGGCTGGATGAGGAATGGTGCCGTCATAGCGCCGGTGCGGCTTCTTCAGGCTGCGCGTCGGCGGCGTGCGCCGCGTCGAAGGAAGCGCGGTAACGCTCCTGCGCAGCGGTGCGGTAAAGCGTGTCGCGCTGGCGCGGCAGGCGGCCGAGAGAACGAATGACGCGCTCCATCTCGGCCGGCGTCATTTCGGTTCCGTGACTCGCGCCCGCCGAACGGGTGATGGTTTCGTCCATCAACGTGCCGCCGAGATCGTTGGCGCCGCCGCGCAGGCACGCTTTGACCCCTTCGCGGCCCATCTTCACCCAGGAGGTCTGAATGTTGGTGATCAGCGGATTGAGCGCGAGGCGCGCGACGGCATGCATCAGCACCGCCTCGCGGAAGGTGGGGCCGCGCCGGGAGCGGCCTTTGAGATAGATCGGAGCTTCCATGTGCACGAACGGCAGCGGCACGAACTCGGTGAATCCCCCTGTCTCCGCCTGCAGGTCGCGAATACGCAGCAGGTGGCGCGCCCAATGCTCGTAGCGGTCGACATGGCCGAACATGATGGTGGCGGTGCTGCGCAACCCGCTGCGGTGCGCCGCATGCATCACCTCGAGCCAGCGCCCGGTGGCGATCTTGTCCGGGCAAAGTACGGCGCGCACCTCGTCATCGAGGATTTCCGCCGCGGTGCCCGGCAGCGTGCCCAGCCCCTCCGCTTGCAGCGAGCGCAGAAAATCCTCGACCGGAACGCCGAGCGTTGCCGCGCCTTGATGCACTTCGAGCGGCGAAAACGCGTGGATGTGGATGTCCGGCGCGGCGCCTTTCACGGCGCGGCAAATTTCCAGATACGTGGCGCCGCTATAGCTTGGATGAATGCCGCCCTGCATACAGACTTCGGTGGCCCCGCGCGCCCACGCCTCGCGCGCGCGGCGTGCGACCTCCTCGCGCGAGAGGTCGTAGGGGCGACCGCGCAGATTTTCGCTGAGCTTGCCTTTGGAGAAGGCGCAGAAGCCGCATTTGAAGTAACAGATGTTGGTGTAATTGATGTTGCGGGTAACGACGTAGGAAACGACGTCGCCATTCGCCGTTCGGCGCACCTCGTCAGCCGCCGCGCACACGGCCGAGAACTCCTCGCCGCGGCAGCGAAACAGCCGCACGATGTCGTCTTCGCCCAGCACTGTGCCGGCCTGTGCTCTCGCCAAAATGGCGGGGAGTTCGCCGGCGATGGCCGGGCAGCCGAGGCGCGCGGCATCGTCGGGAAGCGCGGCGCGCGCACCGGGACACCATTCATCCGTGCGCGGCCAGCCGTCGGCGTCGACGTGGCCCATGAGCGAAGGCCGCAACGCCGGATCGACCCAACGATCAGCCTGGCGCGCGAAGGCGGGATAGATCGCCAGCCGTTCGACCAATTGCTTGCCGGCAGCCGCCGTGGCGCGCGCGAGCGCGTCCAGCGCCGGCCACGGCGCCTCCGGGTTGACGTGATCGGGCGTCACCGGCGACACCCCGCCCCAATCATTGATGCCCGCATCGATCAAGCGCGACAGAACGCCCGGACTGAGGTTGGGCGGAGCCTGGATGTTCATCGACGGCGCAAATAGGAGGCGCGCGATCGCGATGGTCCACAAGTGCTCTTCGAGCGAGGGCGCCGGCCACTCCGCCATGCGGGTTGCGGCTTTCGGCCGGAAATTCTGGATGATGATTTCCTGGATATGGCCGTAAGCGTCGTTGAGCGCGCGCAGGGCGAGCAGCGAATCGATCCGCTCCACGCGCGTTTCGCCGATGCCGATCAAGATTCCCGAGGTAAACGGCACGCGCTGCTGGCCGGCGGCGCGGATGCTCGCGAGCCGCGCGCGCGGGTGCTTGTCGGGCGAACCGTGGTGCGGGCCGCCTGGCTCGCACAGCCGCTCCGATGCCGACTCGAGCATCAGCCCTTGCGACACAGACACGCCGCGCAAGGCGGTCACGTCGGCCAGCGTCAAATGGCCGGGGTTGAGGTGCGGCAGCAAGCCGGTCGCATCGTGCACCGCGCGCGCAGCCTGCGCGAGATAGGACAGGGTCGTCGGATGTCCGAGACGAGCAAGCTCATCGGCGGCGGCTCGGTAGCGCAGCTCCGGCTGATCGCCGAGCGTGAACAAAGCTTCCTTGCAGCCTGCGGCCAAACCCGCGTGCGCGATTGCCAGCACCTCCTCAAGCGACAGATACGCTCGCTCGTTCTTGCGCGGCGGATGCGCGAACGTGCAGTAGTGGCAAACGTCGCGGCACAGCTTGGTCAGGGGGATGAAGACCTTGCGCGAATACGACACGATCGAGCCGTGCGCGGCGTCGCGGCGGCGTTCGGCTGCGCGCAGCAGCTCCTCGAGCGAGCAGTCCACCAGAGCGAGCGCCTGCTCGCGGGTGAGATTGCGGTCGAGATCTTCGGACATAATCGCAGGTCTACTCATCCGGCATCACCGCGGCTGCGCTGCCGGCAAACCGGTGATGCGAATGCCGGCGACGATCTTGTAGCGCCGATTGATGCCGATGAGGACCGAGGTCAACGCCTCCGCGGCGACGGAATTGGCAAGCGGCCCGCCGTCGACTCCCCGCGTTCCCGCCGCATTCGCCAGCTCGATCACGGTTGCGCGCGCTTCACGGTCGTCGCCGAACACGAGCACGTCGCAATCGACGCTGCCGTCAGCGGCGAGCTTGGCCGCGCTGACATTGTGGAAGGCGGACTGGACGCGTGCAGCTTCCGCAAGCAGCCGCTGCGCGCTCAAGGCGGCAGACCCATCGGGCGGAAGGCTCACCACGGACACCTTCGGGGGAACGAGTGGCACGACGGCGTCGACCACGATCTTGCCGGCAATGACCGGCTTGATCTCGTTGAGGATGGCCTCATGGCTCTCGTAGGGGACCGCGACGACCACGATGTCTGCCGCCGCCGCCGCCGCGCGATTGTCGTCACCCGTGACGGATCCGGCGTTCATCGCTTGAGCGGCGGCCTGCGCCTTCTGCTTGGAGCGCGAGCCGAGGACGATGGGATAGCCCGCCGCCGCCCAGCGCTTCGCCAGCGCGGAGCCGAGGTCGCCGGTTCCGCCTATGACCGCGATGGTGGGCCGTGCTTGCAACAATCTCTCCTGGCGAGGGCGGTTCGGCTGATTTCGGAGTGCTGGTTACGATGGACTGCGCCACATCGCAGAGCGAGTTCGCCGCGCCACCGAACTCCGCATGAACATGCCCTATCGACCATCGACGCCGCACCAGTCGCAGATGCTCAATGCCACGACCTTGATCGCGGTCATATAATCGTCGATCGATACGTACTCGTCGTTGGCATGCATCACCGCGGTCGAGCCCGGTCCGAAGATAACGGTCGGAGTATCGGCGTAACGATTGAGGAAGCGCGTATCCGCCGCCCCCTGGCGGCCGCTGATCTCGGGATCGCGGCCGGCCACCGCTTTGTAGTTTCGGCTGACCGTTTCCACGATGGGGTGACGCCTCGGGATCTCCGATGCCTCGGCATCGTACCCCACGAACCGCACCTTGGGCGGGTTGTTCTTCATCCAAGGATCCTCGGCGGCGGCGCGCGCCACTTGCTCGACGAGGCTGCGCTTGACGCCCTCGTGGTCCTCGCCGGGCACCGTGCCGATGCTGCCCTTGAGCAGGCAATTGACCGGAAACGCGCTCGGATAGTTGCCGGCCGAGAAGCTGCCGATGATGCAGGGAAGCGTATCAAGCGCGTTCGGGTAGAGCGGGTGGGTCACGGTCGCGACGCGCTTGGCCTCAAGGTCGGCGACCGCCTTGACGATCTTGTTGCCGAGGTCGATTCCGCTGATGCCCTCGTAGCGCTTTTGAATCCCGGCAGGCTTGCCGTGAATCTCGATCTCGAACCAGATGCGGCCGATGCAGGCTGGCTGGACCGCGAGGTCGCTGGTCTCGCCGGAAATGCCGGCGTCGGCCTTGTAGCCGCGGATCACCGTATCCAGCGTGCCGTGGCCGCTGACCTCCTCGTCGATCACGACATTGATGTAAACGTCGCCTTTGGTTTTGAGACCGGCGGCGAGCAGGCATTCCACCGCCATGATGTGGCTGGCGACGCCGCTTTTCATGTCGGCGGAGCCTCGCCCATAGATGCGGCCGTTCTTGATGGTGGCAGACCATGGATCGTCGCTCCATCCCTCGCCGCCGCCGACCGGGATGACATCGGTATGCCCATTCAGCAGCAACGAGCGTCCGCCGCCGGTGCCCTTCAAGGTGGCGACGATGTTAGGTCGTCCTTCGTAGCCGCGCTCGACCGGCCGGTAGCCGGGATGCTTCTTCAGCGCTTCCCAATCCGTTTCCCACATATCGACGTCGAGGCCGATCTTGCCCATGTAGTCCGCGAGGAACTTCTGGATCTTCGCCTCGTCCCCGGTGACGCTGGGGATGGCGATCATCTGACGCAGAAACGAGATTGCTTTGTCGCGGCTGCCGTCGATTTTTTGTAGAAGCGTCTGGGCGACACTCGTGCTCATGGGCGATCCCCGAAAATCCGGCCGCGCAGGCTCATTAAGCGGCGATTTCGGCCTCAGTCAATCCGCGCCATGCTTTGCGAGCGGGCCTGCTCCGCGATTGCTTTGATGATGCGCTGCGGCGTGATCGGCGACACCAGCAATTCGACGCCGAGTGGCCGCAACGCGTCGTTGATCGCGTTGGCGATCGCCGCCGGCGGCGCGATCGCGCCGCCTTCGCCGATCCCTTTGACGCCGAACTCCGTGTACGGCGCCGGCGTCTCCATATGCACAAGCACCGGCGCGGGGACCTCGATGGCGCTGGGGAGAAGATAATCCGCCAAAGTCGAGGCGAGCGGCTGCCCCGAGCGATCGAACGGCATCTCCTCATAAAGCGCGGTACCCACCCCTTGCGCGAAGCCGCCGTAGATCTGCCCGTCGACGATCATCGGATTGACCAGCTTGCCGCCGTCCTCGACGATGACATAGCGTAGGATTTCCACGTCTCCCGTTTCCGGATCGACCGCCACCATGGCGGCGTGCGTGGCATAGCTGAAGGTGCCGCTGTCGCGCGCCGGTTTGTAGCCGGTGGTGGTCTCCAGACCGCCGGGATCGACGTCGTCGGGCAGGTCTTGCGGCCGCAGGTACCAGGCGCGCGCGATCTCCCTCAAGCTGATCGCGCCGCCCGGCCCGACCGCCTGGCCGTCGCGCACCGAGACTTGCGCGGGATCGCTCTGCAGGAGCCGCGCGCCGATCCTCGCCGCACGTTTGGCGATTTCTCGGGATGCGGCCGCCACGGCGCCGCCGGCCATCACCATCGAGCGCGAGCCCCAGGTGCCGGTCGAATACGGCGTCAGCGCGGTGTCGCCGAGCACGATTTTGATCTTGCCGATGTCGACGCCGAGGATCTCATGGGCGACCTGCGCCAGGGTGGTTTCGAGGCCCTGTCCATGAGAGTGCAGCCCGACGCGCAGTTCGAGGCCGCCGTCGGGCGTCAGCCGCGCGGTCGCTTGCTCAAAGCCCGGCACCATCGGGATGCCCCAGCCGTAGTAAACCGAGGTGCCGTGCGCGCCCTGCTCGCAATAGGTCGCAAGGCCGACGCCGACCAAGCGGCGGTCCGCCTCGGCGCGTTTCTGCCGCGCTCGCACGCCCGCGACGTCGATCGCCGCCACCGCGCGGTTGAGCGACTGCGGATAATCGCCGCTGTCGAAATGCTTGTTGGTGATGTTGTCGAACGGCATCTGCTCGGGGCGCACGAGATTTTTCCTTCGCACCTCGTGCGGCTCGATGCCGGCTTCGCGCGCCACCGCATCGAGCGCGAGCTCGAGTGCGAAGCACACCCCGGTGCGGGCGACGCCGCGATACGGCAGGATCGGGCATTTGTTGGTGGCGACCGAGAAGGTGCGGCAGCGGTAGGCGGGAAAATCGTAGGGCCCCGGGAGGATGCTCGCCACTTGCGCGGCCTCCAGACAGGCCGAGAACGGGTAGGACGAATAGGCGCCGGAATCGACCGCTGCTTCGCAGTCGATGCCGCGCAGGCGGCCGTCGCGCTCGGCGTAAGCGGTGATGCGGTAATGGTGCTCGCGGCAATTGGCCCCGGCAATGAGATGTTCGCGCCGATCCTCGATCCAGCGCACCGGATGGGAGCACTGCATCGCGAGCCAGCCGAGACAGATCTCCTCCGGCAACAGGATGCCTTTGTAGCCGAACCCGCCACCGACGTCGGGAGCGATGATGCGGACTTGGCCTTCTTCGAGGCCGAGACATTCCGATAATCCGGTGCGCACGATGTGCGGCATCTGGCAGGCCGAGTAGACCGTCAGTTGTTCGAGCCGAGTGTCCCAGAACGCAACCACGCCGCGCCCTTCGATCGGCGCCATGCATTGGCGCGCGGTGCGGAGTTCGCGCGACACTTTGATCGGCGCGTCGAACGCCTTGCTGATGTCGACGTCGACGAAAGTCTCGAGAAACACGTTATCGCCCCAGTGCTCGTGCACCAGCACGGCATTGGAGTTGCGCGCGTCCAGCATGTCGGAAACGGCTGGCAACTCCTCGAGGTCGAGCGTGACCGCCGCCGCGAGGTCTTCCGCTTCCGCCCGCGTCGCAGCGACGCACATCGCGGCTAATTCGCCGACGTGGCGAAGCTTGTCGGTGGCGAGCGGCGGCTGCTCCGAGATCTTGAACCCGCGCAAGCCGGAGACCGCCCGGATCGGCTTCACGCCGACGAGGTCCGCCGCGGCGAAAGTGGCGCCGCGCTGGTCGGGCGGGATGGAAACGCCGCGAAGCCTCCCATGCGCGACGGGGCTGCGCACGAAAGCGACATCCTTCATTCCCGGCAGCCGAATGTCGGCGACGAACTGGCCGCGACCGCGCATGAGGCGGTCGTCTTCCTTTCGGGGGACTGGAGCTCCGACACCTTGTGAGGACATTACGCCTGCCTGCGCGCCCGCGTTCGTCACGTCGGATCGGTTCGACACGGCGCCGCTGCGGCGATCGCCACAGCGATTTGCCAAGTCACGCTCGGATGCGCTCGCCTCATCGAACCGACCCCGATCTGCCTCTCTTTTATCATCGGCGAAACTTGCCCAGCAATCGCGCGAGCGCTTTCTTCATGCGCCCGGCAACGGCGGCGCTGAGCAGCGAGCCGGCGCGGAGTGCCGTCGCTTCATCGGCAGCATCGGGCACCCCCGCCATTCGCCGCTCGAGGTTGCGCGCGAACATGTCGGTGATCCGCGCCGCCAGATCGCTGACGATCCCGCTGCGTCCGAATTGCGCCAAGGGTCCGAGCAAGAGCGCGCGCACCGTGATGTCGAGCCGGGTCGCGGCGGCGCCCTGCTCCGGGCGCAACTGGTATTCGAGCTCGCCACTCGCGCGCGAGGCGCCGAGCCGGTCCCTGCCCGCTCCCAGGATCATCCCGCGCTGGGTGGCAGTGTCGCGGACGACGCGAGCCTCCCCGTCGAACGTAGCCGCAATCGGGCCGAGCTTGATGGCGAGCTGCCCCCGCAGCCGATCGCCCCGCACCGCGCTCAGCGTGGCTCCCGGCATGCATGGGACCACGCGCGCGACGTCGTCCAGGAAGCTCCACACCTCGGCTTGCGGCCGGGCGATGACGAAAGACTGGCGGATCTCGATGTTGGGCTTTTTGCCGGCAAGACCCAAATCCGCTTCGTCCAAGACGGGGCCTTCGTCTTTGCCGATCGGGGCTACGCGAGCGAGCGAGGCGTTGCCGCCGGCCGGGTCGGCGCGGCCCGATCCGACCGGCCCGAGCTTGCGCCGCTCGGATGCCGCCGCGGCAAGCGCGCCGGAGCGCACCTCCTGCAACACGCGGCGGATGGCGCGCACGATGCCGACATAACCGGTGCATCGGCATAGATTGCCGCTGAGCTCGAGGCGGATGCGCCGCTCGTCGGCCCCGGGAAGGCGGCTGACGATGTCGCGCGCGGTGATCAGCATTCCCGGCGTGCAGAAGCCGCATTGCAATCCGTGCTCGGCGGTGAATGCCCGCCGCAAGGCGACCATGATCGGGTCGTCCTCCAGGCCTTCGATGGTGGTGATCTGGGCGCCCTCGCACAGGACCGCATAAGTGATGCAGGATCGCGCCGGCTCCCCGTCGATCAGCAGCGTGCACGCGCCGCAGGCGCCCTGTTCGCAGCGAACATGCGTACCGGTCAAGCCAAGCCGCTCGCGCAAGAGGTCGGCGAGGTTGAGGCGCGGCTCGACCGCCTCGACGACCGCAACGCCGTTGACTGTGAGTTCGACCGATCGCATCAGGCCATGGCCTGAGCGGCCGCCCGCGCCAAGGCGGTGGTGTAGACGCGAGCATTGGCGGAGAGCTGGGCGCGCCGCAGCAGCGCGCCCGCTGCCGTTGCGTCGAGCTCAACCGCTGCCCCCGGTTGCGAAACGCCTGGCAAGATGCTGCGCGCGTCTTCGACGACGATGGGCCGGCCCTGCGTCGCGCCGATGACGGCTCTGAAGCGGTCGCGTTCGCGATCGAACAGTACGGCGGCGCTCGCCAGGGCGAACTCCCCTGCCTTGCGAGATACCTTGTAGTAACCGCAGCGCGCGGTGCGGGAGGGACGCGGAATGCGGATGGCCTGCAGCAGCTCTGCCGGTTCGAGCATCACCTCGAATGCGCCGGTGACAAATCGTTCGACCGGCACGCGCCGGGCGTGGCTGCCATCGGTTACGACGCATTCCGCTGCCAGCGCGCACAGCACCGGCAACCAATCGCCCGCCGGATCGGCGTGACAAAGACTGCCCCCGACGGTGCCCCTGTTGCGCACCGCGCGGTAGGCGACGCCGGCGGCGACGGTGGCGAGGATCGGCAGGCCGTCCACGCGCGCACGCCCATCCTCGAGGTCCGAGGTGGTGACGCAGGCGCCGATGATGACGCCGTCCGCGTCTTGCTCGATGCGCGTCAATTCGGGGATCGCGGTGATGTCGAGAAGGACGCTCGGCCGCACCAGGCGCAAGTTCAACATCGGACCGAGCGACTGGCCGCCGGCGATGACCTTAGCGCTGCCAGCGGCTTGTCGCAGGATGGTTGCGGCCTCGCCAAGGCTTCTTGCACGTGCGAACTCGAACTTCGCCGGCTTCACGATTGTGCTCTGCGCGCGGTCGAAGCGGCCGCAACCGAGTCCGGGATCCGCTCAAGGGTGCCGAATTGGGCAAACATGCCTAAACTCTGCTTGCGGTTAAGACCTAGTATGATAGCACGATGAGGAGGTCTCCGCGCCAACTCGGCATAGAAATCGCCCAAGCTCGGCGTGCGCGGTTTCGAAGACGACTATGAGTGCCGACAACGCGCTTCACCAGAGCGATGGGATGCGATCGGCCGCGGGCTCGCCAGCGGTCGGCCTCGCTGCCGGCCGGAGCCGCGGCGGAGCGATGGTGCGCATCGCCGCGCTCAAGAAGACTTTCGGCGAGCTTGAGGCCATCCGCCAGTTGTCGTTCGACGTCGCCGACGGCGAGTTTCTCAGCGTGCTCGGTCCGAGCGGCTGCGGCAAAAGCACGCTGCTCATGATGATCGCGGGATTGATCGATCCCAGCGCCGGCGAAATCCGCATCAAAGATGCGAAAGTGGCTGGGCCTCGGCGCGAGGTCGGCGTGGTTTTCCAGAGCCCGGTTCTGCTGCCCTGGCGCACGGTCTTGCAAAACGTCCTGTTTCCCATCGAGCTGTTGAAGCTGCCGCGCCGCCAATACGAACGGCGCGCGATGGACTTGCTGCGCATGGCGAAAATCGACGAGTTTTCCGGACACTTGCCGCGGCAGCTCTCGGGCGGCATGCGCCAGCGCGTCGCGATTTGCAGGGCGCTCGTGCACGATCCGAGCATCCTGCTGATGGATGAGCCGTTCAGCGCGCTCGACGCCATCACGCGCGATGAAATGGCGGTCGAGCTGCAGCGCATCTGGCAGGCCAATCGCAAGACGGTGATTTTCGTCACCCACAGCATTCGCGAAGCTGCGTTCCTCTCGGACCGCGTGTTGGTCATGGCGCGACGGCCGGCGACTATCATCGACGAGCTCCCGATCGGCCTTCCGCGGCCGCGGTCCATTGCGGTGACCGAAGACGAGGCGTTCAACCGCTTGGTGCGCCATCTCCGCAACGCCATCGAGGCGAGCCATGCGGAATAGTATTGCCAAGCGCGCAGCCGCGATCGGCTGGCCGATTCTTGTCACCACGCTCATCCTGCTGGGCTGGGAGATCAGTGTCAGGGCACTGGGGATCCGCAGCATCATATTGCCGCCGCCCTCGGCGGTGTTCGCGGCGATGGCAGAACGCCATGACCTTCTGCTTACGCACTTGTGGCCTTCGCTTTATCTCACCGTGCTCGGATTTGTTCTTTCCGTCATCGGCGGCATTTTCGTCGCCGTATTGATCACCTACTCCGCGATCGTTCGAAAAGGCTTCTACCCGGTGATCGTCGTCTCGCAGGTCATCCCGAAAATCTCCATTGCCCCCTTGTTCATCGTGTGGTTCGGGACCGGAATGATGTCGAGTCTGCTGCTGGCGTTCCTGGTCGCGTTCTTTCCGATGACCATCAACGCGGCCATGGGCTTCGAATCGATCGACGAGGATATCCATCGCATGGCCCGCACCTTCATGGGCTCGCGGTGGCAGATCTTCTGGAAAATTCGCATGCCCAATGCGTTGCCTTACATCTTCGCCGGCATGAAGATTTCCATTACGCTTGCCATCATCGGCGTCATCGTGTCGGAGTTCGTCGCGTCGCAAGAAGGCATCGGCTATCTGATCAAGCTCGCCGGCGGTCTGCTCGATACGCCGCTCATGCTGGCGGCGATCACGGCGCTGAGCGTCAGCGGGCTTGCGCTCTACGGGATCATCGCCGGCGTGGAGAGTTGGGCGGTATACTGGCAGCCGCCCTCCGATGCGGTCGGAGCCGGAGGAGGATGATGCGCCGGAGCGGGCCGTTTATCCGCAGCATGGCGCGCGACAAGCGGCGCAAGGCGATCGTGAAAGGCGCGGCGCGGTCCGCTATGCTGATCGAGCCCACAAAGGAGTGCTCCCAATGCCGATCCACCGTCGTTCGTTTCTAAAGCTCACCGGCGGCACCGCCGCGTCCGCTGGCTTTGCAATTGGCGCGCCCGCAATCCTGCGCGCCGCGACGCCGGTCAAGATGACGTTGCCCTGGCTGCCGCTCGGCACGTTCAGCTACTCGTTCGTCGCGAAAAAGATGGGATTTTGGGAGAAACGCGGACTTGACGTGACCATCGACCGTGGCTTCGGCTCCGGCCGGGTGTGCGTGCCGGTGGATCAGGGGCAGTATGATTTCGGCGTCCTCGACCTGGCGGTGATGATGAACTGCGCGGCGCGCGGGCTCGACCTCGTCGCCGTGGGCGGCATCTGGCCGCGCTCTCCGGTCGGGATTTTTTCGCTCAAGGAATACGGCATCACCAAGCCGCAGGAGCTCGAGGGCCAGGCGGTCGCCTTCGACGTCGGCAGCGGCGATTTCCAACTCTGGCCGGCTTTCGTCAAGGCGACTGGAATCGACGACAAGAAGGTCAACAAGGTCACCATGGACGCGGCCGCGCTGATCAAGGCTTTGGTCGAAAAGCAGGTCAAGGCGGAAGGAAATTTCTTCGGCAGCATCGCCCCAAGCCTGTGGGCGCAGGGCCTCGAGATCAACAGCATGCTCTACGAGGACTACGGAGTGAAGATGTTCAGCAATGTGGTCGCGTGCAAGCGCGCGACCATCGAAAAGAAGCCGGAGTTGTGCGAGGCTTTCATGGGCGGCCTGATGGAGGGGCTCAAATACGTCTACTTGAATCCGGAAAAATCGGTCGCGCTGCACCTTGAGAGCGTCAAGGAGTTCCAGGGCGGTAGCGTCGCCAACCAGAAGGTGATTGAGTACGGGCAGGCGGTGAGCACCGCACTCGGCGTCGTGCCGGCGGTGCGACAACACGGGCTCGGCTATATGGATCCCGATCTCGTCGCCACCACGGCGAAGACGGTCGAGACCTATATGGGCGTCACCAACGCGCCGCCGACCGAGACGCTGTTCACCAACAAATTCGTCGGCACGGTGAAGCTGACCGAGGCGGAATGGGCTGAGGTTGAAAAGCGCTCGGAGAAATACCTGCCGCGCAAGAGCTCATGATCAAGATCGTTGCGGCCGACTCGACGACGCGCTGACGCATGGTCCATTGACTTGACGCGACACGAGGACGCTAAGCAGATCGC
>Ga0307277_10000233_pt1 | contig 19381 bp, 19 predicted proteins | sample ER_DNA_116_FD_194473 | JGI IMG/M metagenome (GOLD analysis project Ga0307277, IMG submission 194473) | Bulk soil microbial communities from the East River watershed near Crested Butte, Colorado, United States - ER_DNA_116 | ecosystem: Environmental > Terrestrial > Soil > Floodplain | place...
GCTTGACCGGACGGCTTGGGTGCACAGGAAGCGTGGCTAGGGAACCAAGCACTGTGGCTTTCGTCAACCACAAATCGTCCCACTCGCTCGGTGGGCTGTGTTATGGGAAACTGCCCAACAGCCCCGGGGCCCATATTTACTGCGGTTGGCCGGCATGGAGACCCGAAGCTAGGCCAAAGACCGGAGGAGGTGGGAAGTATCCCCCGAGACAGTGGGCAGAGCCCGGATTAGGCAGCGGCGCAGCCGTCGAGGGCCTGCAGGACGGCGTTGGCGATGGCGGCGGTGCCGTCGCGGCCGCCGAATTCGCGCGGCGTGAGGCCCGCGGCAAACGCGCGGTCGACGGCGCCTTCGATGGCGCGCGCGGCGCTAGCGGCAGCCTCGTGGCCATGCCGTTCGGCGAGCCAGTCGAGCATCAGCGCGGCGGAGAGGATCATAGCGGTCGGATTGGCGAGCCCCTTGCCCATGATGTCGGGCGCGGTGCCGTGGCAGGGCTGGAACACGGCATGGGTGTCGCCGATGTCGGCCGAGGGCGCCATGCCCATGCCGCCGATGAGCCCGGCGGTCAGATCGGAGATGATGTCGCCGAACATGTTCTCCATCACCATCACGTCGAAATCCCACGGGCGGCGCACCAGCATGGCGGCGCACGCGTCGACGTAGAGGCGATCGGTCGCAACATCTGCGTAGCGCCCGGCGCATTCATCGAACATGCTGCGGAAGAAGGCGTAGGCTTTGAACGCATTCGCTTTGTCGACGCAGGTGAGAAGGCCGCGCCCGCCCCGCGCCTTGCGCCGGCGCGCCAGGCGGAACGCAAAATCGAACAACCGCTGCGAGGTCTTGCGCGTGATCAGAAGCGTCTCCCGCGCTTCGGTGTCGCTCACCACGCCTTTGCCCATGGAGGCGAATAGGCCCTCGGTCGATTCGCGGATCACCACCAGATCGATGCCGCGCTCGGCCGCTCCGACGATGGGGCTCGGGACGTTGGCAATGAGCCGGCACGGGCGAACGCCGGCATAGAGGTCGAACATGAACCTCAGCTCGACCTGAGGCATGATCTCGGTATTGTCGGGATAGCGGATGTGCGGCAGCCCGCAGGCGCCGAGCAGGATGGCGTCGGCTTCTTCGCAGAGCTTGATGGTGGACTGCGGCATCGACGTGCCGGTGTCGCGATAGTGGCCGGCGCCCGCCGGCGCCTCGGTGAAGCGGAATTTGAGCCGCGGCGTCGCTGCCGCGACCTTTTCCAGCACCGCGAGCGCGGGTGCCATCACTTCAGGCCCGATGCCGTCGCCCGGCAGTACCGCGATGTGGAAGCTGTCGTTGGCGAGCATGTGATGCTTCGGTGCGTCTTCGGCAAAATCGGAAGGTGGATATTGGCACAGCGCGCGCCGCAGGCTCCAGACTGTTGTCAACGAGGCGTGTCGACCCGCGCCGCGACTGCTGTCATAGTGAATTACCCGTGTTCGACGCGTCATGCCCGGCTTGACACATGTCAAGCGCCGCAGGTCGGATAAACCCGCCTTGCGCGGCGATGGATCTGCGCATGCCCCGCTTCGCTGCCAATCTGGCGTTTCTCTTCACCGAGCGGCCGCTCATCGAGCGGTTCGCCTCGGCCGCCGCCGCCGGTTTTCGCGCAGTCGAGCTGCAAGTTCCCTATGATCTCGCGCCCTCCGCGGTGAAGGCTGAGCTCGACCGGCACGGTTTGACCATGCTCGGCATCAACACTGCGCCGGGTCAGGCCGCAGCGGGCGAGTTCGGCGTCGCCGCCGTTCCCGGCCGCGAGCGGGAGTTCGACACCTTGTTCAAGCAGGCGCTCGATTACGTCACCGCGATCGGCGGATGCCAGATCCACTGCCTGGCCGGCAAGGTGCCGCCGGAGCAGCGGCCAGCGGCGGAGATGATCTTCATCAGAAATCTGACGCGGGCCGCCGATGCGGCGCGGGAGAAGAACGTCACGTTATTGATCGAGCCGATCAATCCGCGCGACCGGCCGGATTATTTTCTCACCCGCGCCGAGCAGGCGGCCGACATCATCGCCAAGGTGGAGCGGGCGAATGTGCGCATGCAGTTCGACTTCTATCACGCGCAGATCGTCGGCGGCGATCTCATCAGAAGGTTCGAGAAGCATCTGCCGTTCGTCGCCCACGTGCAGATCGCGGCGGTTCCGTCGCGGCACGAGCCCGACGAAGGCGAGGTGAACTATCCGCAAATCTTCGCGGCGCTCGATCGGCTCGGCTACGGCAACTGGGTCGGTTGCGAGTACCGGCCGCGCGCGCGAACCGAGGACGGCTTGGACTGGGCGCGGGCTTACGGGGTGAAATCGCCTTGAAGCGTTGGACCGAGGGGGGCCCATAACCACCGAGCCTGGACTATGGCGCTCCGCTTGCGCGACGACGACAGCGCTGTTCTCAGCTACATTCGTCATCGATGGCAGCAGCATTACGAGGAGAGACGAGCATGCGTCTCGACAACAAGGTTGCGCTGATCACCGGCGCCGCATCGGGCTTTGGTCAAGGCATCGCCGAGACATTCGCGCGCGAGGGCGCGCAGGTGGCCGTCGTCGACATCAACGAGAAGGCCGCGCGCCAAGCCGCCGCGTCGATCAGCAACAAGGCGATCGCGCTGCGCTGCGACGTGTCGCAGCGGGCCGATGTGGACGCAGCGGCACAGGCGACCGTCGATGCGTTCGGACGAATCGACATCCTCGTCAACAATGCCGGAATGAGCCATGTGCGGCGGCCGATGCTGGAGGTGGAAGAGGCGGAATTCGACCGGCTCATGGCGGTGAACGTCAAATCGATCTTCCTGTTCGCGCATGCTGTTGTGCCGCTCATGCGCAAGCAGAAATCCGGGGTGATCATCAATATCGGCTCGACCGCCGGCATCAGGCCGCGGCCGGGGCTGACCTGGTACAACGCCTCCAAGGCTGCGGTTAATCTCGTGTCCAAATCGATGGCGGTCGAGCTTGCGGGCGACGGCATCCGCGTCTGCGCGATCGCGCCGGTGATGGCGGAGACGCCGTTGTTGCCGACCTTCATGGGCGGCGACTCGCCGGAGCTGCGCGCGCAGTTCAAAGCAACGGTGCCGCTTGGGCGCTTCGCGACCGTCGACGACGTCGCCAACGCGACGCTGTTTCTCGCCTCCGAAGAGGCCTCATTTCTCACCGGCAACGTGCTCGAGGTCGACGGCGGCCGCTGCGTTTAGGCATCTCGGGACGGTGCGCCGGCGGCTCGGGAAAACTCCCCTACCGGAGAAGCTCGATCCGCTTGATCTCCACGACCTCGCTGCCGTCGCCTGCAAGGCCGCGCCAAATCGCTTCGCAGCGCCAGCCGCCGCGGTCGCCGTCGATTCGGTAGAGATTGTAGCCGGCGCCATCGTGTCGGCCCGGTGCCACTGCGGAGGCTGAGGGCGCGCCCACGACCGCGATGGGGCGCTGCGGCCCCTCGAGTTCGATGAGCGAGTGCACATGGTCGTGCCCGTGAATGACAAGCTCGGCCCCCTGCCGAGCCAGCGCCGCGCGCAACTCGCCGCCGTCAACGAGGCGCTTGAAGTGGCGCGCTGGTTTGCTGATCGGCGGATGATGCAACATGACCACGCGGAAGAGCCCTTCGCGTCCGTAGCGCTCAAGCGCCGCGGCAAGCATAGCGATCTGCGCGGGCCCGAGATGGCCGGTTGCCAGGAAGGGCGCGGTCGGCACCGCGGTCGACAATCCGATCAGCACCAGGGAGCCGCGCCGACGCGCGAAGGGAAACGTCGTCTCGCCGGCCTCGTCGCCGCGCATATACTCGCCCCAGTGGAGCTGCGGATAGCGCGCAGCGGCGCGCACGTAGGCGTCGTGATTGCCCGGCACCAAGGTGACGTCGCGCGGCGGTCCGAGCGCGGCGAGCCAGGCGCGCGCCGGTAGGTATTCGCCGGCAAGCGAGATGTTGACAAGGTCGCCGGTCACCGCGATGTGGTCCGCGGCCTGCGCCTTGAGATCCGCGGTAATGCGCGCGAGTACTTCGGCGCGATGGATGCGGTGGCGCTTGCGCCGCCAGTTGAAAAAGCCGGCGGCGCGTTTGTTGGCGAGCTCCGAGAGACGGGCTCTGGGTAACGGTCCAAGATGAGGATCCGACAGATGCGCGAGGACGAACATCACTGGATGTCAGTTGCCGGCCGTCACGAGCTGCCGATCAAAATTCCGGCGACGAACACCAGCGCGCCGCCGACGATGACCTGAAACGTCGCCGCGAGAAAAGGCGTATCCATAAAGCGATGGCGGATATAGGAGATGGCCACGAGCTCGACCACGACCACGGCGATGGCGACAGCGGTCGCGGTCCAGAAGTTGGGAATGAGATAGGGCAATGTGTGGCCGAGCCCGCCGATCGCGGTCATCACCCCGCACACCACGCCGCGCACCAGCGGCGCTCCGCGTCCGGTGAGCGAGCCGTCGTCGGAGAGCGCTTCGGCAAAACCCATGGAAATGCCTGCGCCGACCGATGCGGCAAGCCCGACCAGAAACGTCTCCCAGGTGTTGTGGGTGGCAAAGGCGGCGGCAAACAGCGGCGCCAACGTCGAGACCGAGCCGTCCATCAGCCCGGCGAGGCCCGGCTGGACGTACTGCAGCACGAACATCCGCCGTGCGGCTTCGTCCTCCTTGGCGCGCGCGCTCGGGGTCAGGATTTGCTGCCCCAGCTTGTGGGCGAGACTCTCGTGCTCCACTTCGGCCTCGCCGAGCTCGACCAGGAGCTGCCGCACCGAGGCGTCGCGCGAGGTCTCGGTGGCGCGCCGGTAGAACCGCGCCGCCTCGTATTCCATGTTCTCGGCGAATTTGCGCACCTCGTCGAGGTTGAGCGGGTGCATGAGCCACAGCGGTTTCTTTTGGATGAATCCCTTGACGTCCTGACGGCGGATCAGCGGCAAGTACTCGCCGAACTTCGACCGGTAGAGATCGAACAGCATGGTGCGATGGCGCACCTCCTCATCCGCCATCTCGTCGAGGACTTTGGCCGAGGCCGGATAGGTCTTGCGCAATCCCTCGGCAAAGCCGCGATAGATGCGGCTATCCTCGTCCTCGTTGGTGATGGCGAGCGCGAGGATTTCCTGTTCGGTGAGATCGGCAAAGCGTTTCACGGCCCCTCCATTCCGCAGATGGCATATATTAGAACACTTCTAAACTATAAAGCTGCGCTTTTGACAAGCCGGAGGCGATTGCCTCACCTGCCATGAAGCGCGGATAGTCGGCGAGACCGGGATGAAACGCCTCAGCCTCCGTGCGACGCGCCGCGCGCTCGAGCCCGCGCTGCGGCGCGCGTTGCACGCTTATTGGCGCTTTGCGCGCGCCATGACGCTCGGCGTGCGCGCGCTGGTGATCGACGAGGAAGGACGGATCTTCCTGGTCAAGCACAGCTACGTGAGCGGCTGGCACTTGCCGGGCGGCGGCGTCGAGGTCGGCGAAACGCTCGCTGAAGCGCTCGCACGCGAACTGCGCGAGGAGGGTAACATCGAGATCACGGCGCAGCCGCGACTGCACGGGCTGTTCTTCAACAATCGCGCCTCCCGGCGCGACCATGTCGCGCTCTTCGTCGTTCGTGCATTCCGCCAATCGGCAGTGCCGGTCCCCGACCGCGAGATCGTCGCGCACGGCTTCTTTGCCGCCGATGCGCTGCCCAACGACACCACGGCCGCGACCCGCGCCCGCATCATCGAAGTGCTCGGCGGCGCGCCGGTCAGCGAGCGATGGTGAGCGGCGCCCGTGCACCCGCGCCTGCAGGCCGTCTACCTCGTGCGCTGCGATGCGCGCTCGATCGAGGAGCGCGCCCGCGCCATCGCGGTCGAGCAGAGCGTCGAAATGCCGGTCTCGGCGATCACCGATGACTTCGTGCGCTCCGAGATCGTCGGCCGCGTCGAGGCGATCGCGGAAAAGGAGCGCAACCTTTTCGAGGTCCGCGTCTCGCTCGCGGCCGAGACCGTCGGGCGCGATCCCGGGCAGCTCATCAACATGCTGTTTGGGAATACCTCGCTGCACGAGGATGTCGTCCTCGCCGATGTCACGGTTCCGAAGGAGCTGATCGAGGCTTTCGGTGGCCCGCGCCACGGGCTCGACGCGCTGCGGTGGCGGGTCGGCGCGCCGGCGCGGGCGTTGACCGCATCGCCGCTCAAGCCGCAAGGCTTACCTGCGGCAAGGCTGGCACGGCTCGCCCAGGATTTTGCGCGCGCCGGCATCGATTACATCAAGGACGACCATGGGCTCGCCGATCAGAGCTATTCGCCGTTCGCCGCGCGCGTCGAAGCGGTCGCGGGTGCTTTGCGCAGCCTCGAGCAGGTGGGCGGGCGTGGAGCGCGCTACGTGCCGAGCCTGTCGGGCGATCTCGACAGCATGCGCGCGCAGATCGCGATGGCCCGGAGCGCCGGCGTCGACACTGTGATGATGGCGCCGATGATCGCAGGTCTCTCCAACTTTCATCGCCTTGTGCGCGAGCATCCCGCCGTCGCTTTTTTCGCCCATCCCACCATGGGCGGCGCGGCGCGGATTTCGCCGCCGCTGCTCATAGGCAAGTTGTTCCGCATGCTCGGCGCCGATGCAGTCATCTTCCCCAACTATGGCGGACGCTTCGGCTACTCCCCAGATACATGCCGTGCGCTCGCGCGCGCTGCCTTGGATCGCCGCGAGGACTTGCGCCCCGCAGTCCCCGTGCCGGCGGGCGGCATGAGCACCGCTCGCGTGGGCGAACTGCTTGATTTTTACGGAGCCGACGTGATGTTGCTCATCGGCGGGGCGCTGCTAGAGGCGCGCGAGAACCTGCGCGAAGCCACCGCCCAGTTCGTCGCCGAAGTCCGTCGATATGACTATGGGTCCACTCATGGCCAGCCGCGATAAGTCGATCCACCGCAAGGCCAAGGATTACCGCTGGGAAGGCGTGCCGGAGCTTCCGTACAAGGAGGACGATCGCGCCTTGTTCAAGTCGATTACACGGCAGGTACTGTTCGCCGATCCGCAGTTGCACGGCGAACTGCGCTATTTCGAGGTGGCGCCCGGCGGCTTCTCCACCCTGGAGCGGCACCAGCACATGCATGCCGTCATGATCCTGCGCGGCCGCGGCCATTGCCTCGTCGGCGAGGACGTCAGAGCGGTCGAGACGCGCGACCTGGTGACCGTGCCGGCGATGACCTGGCATCAGTTCCGCGCCACCAGAAGCGAGCCGCTCGGATTTCTCTGCATGGTCAATGCCACCCGCGACAAGCCGGAATTGCCCTCGGCGGAGGATCTGGCCAAGCTCGAGCGTGACGCAAAGATCGCCGCCTTCCTGCGCAACGAGCCGATCGCTTAGAGCCTGATCGCAGCGGTATCCGACTGCTACGGATAACAATCAGCCATTTCGTGATGGCCGTCACATCGCACGCGGCGAGGCGCTGGCATGCTGCCAAGCGTTGATAGATCGGGCTTTTTCACGCAAGAACAAAAGGGGAGACGGTCATGATCGATGCCTTCGCTATGGCCTTCGTCGTGCTGGCGATCGGCTTGCCCGCCCTTATCTGCGCGACCATGCTCGGCTCGAAGCTCTAGCTGGACTTGTAGCCGCCGCGGAATCGTTGCTCCCGCTCGGCGTGCTCCTTGTGAAGGGCGCAAAGCGCGGGAGGCGCTTTGCGTTGTCGCATCGCCCACGTTAGTGTCATCGCGGATAGCGGCTTGAGCCCTCGCGCGTGACATCTTCACCTACAATCAGGCTCGGCGTCGACATCGGCGGCACGTTCACCGACGTCGCGCTGGAAACGGCCGAGCGGCGATTCACGGCAAAGATCCTCACCACGACGCAGGCCCCAGAAGCGGGCGTGCTCACCGCTTTGCGCTCGGTCACTGCCAAGGCGGGAGTCGCGCCCGGCGAGGTCGGGTTGATCGTGCATGGCACGACCCTCGCCACCAATGCGCTGATCGAGCGCAAGGGCGCCAGAACTGCTCTTCTCACCACCGAAGGGTTTCGCGACGTGCTCGAGATCCGCCACGAAAACCGATTCGAGCAGTACGACATCAACATCGATCTGCCGCCGCCGCTGGTCCCTCGGCGGCTGCGCCTGCCGGTGCGCGAGAGGATCGATGCGCAAGGCGAGATTCTCCTCCCGCTCGATGAATCCAGCGTGGTGCGCGCAATCGAGGCGCTCGCCGCGCAAGAGGTTGAGGCCGTGGCGGTCGGATTCCTGCACAGCTTCACCAATCCGGATCACGAGCGCCGCCTCGGCGAGGCGCTCGCCCGCCGCTTGCCCGACGTCGCGGTGACCCTCTCCAGCGACGTCTCGCCGGAGATGCGCGAGTACGAGCGCTTCTCCACTGCTTGCGCTAACGCCTACCTCCAGCCGTTGATCGGGCGCTACCTCGGCAAGCTCGAGCGCGAGCTGGCAGGCGCGGGATTCCGCTGTCCCTTGCTGCTGATGACATCGGGCGGAGGAATCACGACCACAGACACCGCCATCCGCTTTCCCGTGCGACTGGTCGAATCCGGGCCGGCAGGCGGCGCGATCTTCGCCGCCTGCATCGCGCGCCAGCACGGGCTAGATCAGGTGGTGTCGTTCGATATGGGCGGAACGACCGCGAAAATCTGCTTGATCGATAAAGCGCAGCCGCAGACCGCGCGCGCGTTCGAGGTGGCGCGGGTTTACCGCTTTCTCAAGGGCAGCGGGCTGCCGCTGCGCATCCCGGTCATCGAAATGGTCGAGATCGGCGCCGGCGGCGGCTCGATCGCGCGCGTCGATACGCTGGGACGCATCGCAGTCGGCCCGGACAGCGCCGGCTCGGAGCCGGGACCGGTGTGCTACGGGCGCGGCGGCAAAGAACCCACCGTGACCGATGCCGATCTCATTCTCGGGCGCATCGATCCCACCACCTTCTCGGGCGGCAAAATGCCGCTTGAGGTCGCACCTGCCAAGCGCGCGCTCGCCGCAGCGCTGGCGGCACCCCTCAAGCTCGCGACCGAGCATGCGGCCCTCGGCGTGAGCGAGATGGTGGACGAGAACATGGCGAATGCCGCGCGGGTGCATGCCATCGAGAGCGGGAAAGACCTTGTGCCGCGCACGCTGATCGCGTTTGGGGGCGCGGCTCCGCTCCACGCCACGCGCGTTGCCGAGAAAGTTGGCATCGGCCGAGTCCTCGTCCCCATCAACGCCGGCGTGGGCTCGGCGGTGGGGCTTCTGCGGGCGGCGCCGGCTTACGAAATCGTGCGCGGCCGGCTGATGCGGCTTGAAAGCTTCGATGCGGCCTCGGCCAATCGCCTGCTCGGAGAGATGCGCGGTGAAGCAGAGGCGATTGTGCGTCGTGCTGCGCCGGCCGCCGCGTTGCAAGAGCAGCGCTCAGCGTTCATGCGTTACCGCGGCCAGGGCCACGAGATCACCGTTTCGCTGCCGGTGCGCGACTTCACTTCCGCTGACCGGTCGAGCATCAGGGACCTGTTCGAGGCGGCCTATCGCCGGCTCTACAGCCGGGCGATTCCAGGCGTCGAGATCGAGATCCTAAGTTGGGTTGTCTCCGTGAGTGCCCCACCGGAGGGCCACCTCGGCGCGGCCGCCACCGAGCGGGCGAGCGAGCCGAAACCCGTGGCGCAGCGGCCGATCTTCGACCCGGAGACCGCTGAGTTCCGGGACGTCGAGATTTACTGGCGGCCGGATCTTGCGCCGGGAGCCCGCATCAGCGGCCCGGCGGTCATCGCCGAAGAAGAGACGTCGACCGTCGTCAGTCCGCGCTTCGACGCGCGGATCGACCGGTTCGGCTATATTGAGCTCGTCCGCAAGGAGGCCTGAATGGCGGTCGCTCGCCCCAACGCCGCGCTCGCGCAGATCCATACGCAAATCATGTGGAGCCGGCTGATTGCCGTGGTGGAAGAGCAGGCGCAGACCATGCTGCGTACGGCGTTCAGCACCTCCGTGCGCGAGGCGGGCGACCTGTCCGCCGGCGTGTTCGATCGCCACGGCCGCATGCTGGCGCAAGCGGTCACCGGCACGCCCGGACACGTGAACTCGATGGCGAACGCGGTGCGATATTTTCTCGAAATATATCCTCTCGCAAGCATGAAACCCGGCGACCATTACATCACCAATGACCCGTGGCTGACATCGGGCCATCTGCACGACATCACAGTGGTCACGCCGAGCTTCTACCGCGGCGAAGCCGTCGGGCTGTTCGCCAACACCATCCATGTTGTCGATATCGGCGGCCTAGGCATGGGTCCGGACGGACGGCAAGTGTTCGAGGAGGGCCTGGCCATTCCGATCATGCCGCTCGCCCGCGAGGGCCGCATGAACGACGATCTGCTGCGCCTGGTGCGCGCGAACGTGCGCGAGCCGCTGCAAGTTGAAGGCGACATCTACGCCGCCGCCGCCTGCAACGACGAGGGCAGCCGCCGGCTTATCGAGATGATGGACGAGTTCGAGATCGCAAATCTCGACCGGCTCGGCGACACGATCATCGAAGCCTCCCGCGAGGCGACGCTCGGCCGCATCCGAGCGCTGCCGAAGGGCACCTATCGCAACAGCATGACGATGGATGGCTACGACAAGCCGCTCGTGCTTAATGCCGCCTTGACCATTTCCAATGACGGAATCCACATCGATTACGACGGCACCTCGCCGGCGTCGTCGCACGGCATCAACGTCGTGTACAACTACTGCCTCGCCTACACCGCGTTCGGCGTCAAATGTCTGGTGGCGCCCGAGGTGCCGAACAACGCGGGCTCGCTCGCTCCGATCAGCGTCAGCGCGCCGGAAGGCTGCGTGCTCAATGTCAGGCGGCCGTGGCCGGTCGCGGCGCGTCATACGGTTGGGCAGATGCTGCCGGATGTCGTGTTCGGCTGTCTGCAGCAGGTGATGCCGGGCGGGGTACCGGCCGAAGGCGCGTCCTCGTTGTGGAACCCGCAGATCTTCGGCGGCGGCTCACTGGTCGACGAAGTGGAGGAGGGGACCGACGCCAACGCGCTGCCGGAGTTCAGCACCGTGATTTTCCACTGCGGGGGGGCGGGCGCGCGGCCGACCAAGGATGGCCTCAGCGCCACCTCATTCCCCTCGGGCGTGCGCACGATCCCCGTCGAAGCGACCGAGAGCGTGGCGCCGGTGGTGTTCTATCGCCGCGAATTTCGCGAGAGCTCGGGCGGGGCCGGTCGACAGCGCGGCGGGCTGGGCCAAGTGATCGAGCTCGGCGGCGCCGGCGCTACGCCGGTCGCGCTCCTGTGCAATTTCGAGCGCGTGCACAATCCCGCGCGTGGGCGCGCCGGCGGCCGTGCCGGCGCAGCGGGCACGGTGTCGCTGCGCTCGGGACGGCCCATCCGGCCCAAGGGACGGCAGACCGTGCCGCCGCGTGACGCGATCCGCCTCGAGCTGCCGGGCGGCGGCGGTGTCGGCGATCCGCTCACGCGCGATCCGCAGCGCGTGCTGGACGACGTGCTGGACGGCTTCATCACCGCGGAGGAGGCGCGGCGCGATTATGGCGTCGTCGTCGATGCGAGCGGACGGCTCGACACGGCCGCCCGGGGGTGCCTGCGCGACGGCGATGGTTCAGCTGGCTAACGCCGTTTCACCATTGCTGACTCCTGATGCCCCAGTCATCAATGGCCAGCAGGCTCGGTCTGCTCCCTCTCCCACAGGGAGAGGGGTGGGGTGAGGGGTTAAGTCTCTCGATGATTTCTGTATCCCCCTCACCCCCAACCCTCTCCCCAAATGGGTAGAGGGGGCCGACCGACATCGTTGCGCTTTCCCTGACTCTAGCTCGCGAACCTCGCGCGATCATGCAGCGCCAAGAAATCGAGCTGCGGTCCGAGCGGCACGATGCCGGTCGGGTTCACGTGGCGTTGGCTGGCGTAATAGTGCCGCTTGATCTGATCCATGTTCACCGTCGCGGCGACGCCTTCCTGCTGATAGAGGTCGCGCAGGTAATTGGCGAGGTTCGGATAATCGATGACGCGGCGCAGGTTGCATTTGAAGTGGCTGTAATAGACTGCATCGAAGCGAACGAGCGTGGTGAATAGCCGCCAGTCGGCCTCGGTGATGTCGTTGCCGACGAGGTAACGCTGGCGCGAGAGCCGCCGCTCGATCTCGTCGAGCGCGCCGAACACCGCGTGGAAAGCCTCTTCATAGGGTTGCTGCGACGTGGCGAAACCCGCCCGATAGACGCCGTTGTTGACGTTCTCGTAAACCAGGGCGTTGACGCGGTCGATTTCCTCACGCAACGCCGGTGGATAATAGTCCGTGCGGACGTTGGTGAAACGGCCGAAGGCGCCGTTGAGCATGCGAATGATCTCGGCCGATTCGTTGTTGACGATGGTGCGGCGCTCCTTGTCCCACAGCACCGGCACGCTGACCCGGCCGGTGTAGCGCGGCTCCGCGCGCAGATAGATCTCGGCGAGTTCGCGCGCGCCGTTGACGGTGTCGGGCGTGGTGCCCGCGCTCGTGCCAAACCTCCAGCCATGCGGGCCGTAAAGCGGCTCGAGCACCGACACCGACACCACGTCCTCCAGTCCTTTGAGCACGCGCATGATCACGGTGCGATGCGCCCAGGGGCAGGGAAGCGCCACGTAGAGATGGTAGCGATCGCGCGCGGCGGGAAATCCCGCCTCGCCGGTCGGCCCGGCGCTGCCGTCCGGCGTCACCCAATTGCGAAAACGCGTCGCCGGGCGCACGAAGTGCCCGTCGGGCGTACGCTCGCCGGGTTGCTCATCCCGCCAGATGCCGTCGACCAGAAGGCCCATGCCGTTTTCCTTTAAGTTGCGCCTGCGGCTCATCTAATCATGGGGGCGGGAGCTTGCACCTTTTCCCGCGAGCGCCGGCCTGGCGCGGTGGCGATGGACCTTCCGCCTGCCAAGTGCTAAGCGCGCGGGCTTAGGCGAATGACCGACCTCTCGCTCACCATCCTGCCGGAGACGGCCGACGACGCGGTGCCGATCGAGCATCTGCACGAGCGCACGTTCGGTCCGGGCCGCTACGCCAAATCGGCGTACCGGCTGCGCGAGAGCATGGGGCACCGGTCTGAGTTGTCGTTTACCGCGCGCATCGGCACGCTGCTGATCGGCTCGGTGCGGCTTTCGCCGATTTGCATTGGCGACACCAAGGCGCTGCTGCTCGGACCGCTCACGGTCGAGCCGGCGTTTCGCGAGCGCGGCGTCGGTTATGCCTTGATCGAGCGGGCGCTCGCTCAAGCGAAGGCAAAGGGTCACCGACTGGTCGTGCTGGTGGGCGACGAGCCGTACTACGGCAAATCCGGTTTCAAGCCGATCCCCAAGGGCCGCGCCACCATGCCGGGGCCGGTCGATCCGGCGCGGCTGCTCGTGTGCGAGCTTGTCGAGGGTGCGTTCGACGGCGTGTCCGGACCGATCCGGCCGGCCTGGAGCGCGGCGTGATGACGCTGAGGGGGCTGTCCCTTGCTGCGCGGCCGAATTGACCTGCGACCGGTAATGCACGAAGATTGCACAACAAGCCTTCGGGCCATCATCAATGATTACGCTCCCCGAGCTGGCAGCACAGGCTCTGGGTTCGTTTCTCGCCTCCGATATGAAAGATCGGTTCGGGTCTTCGCATGCCCGCTTGGCGGAGCTCATTCCGTTTGCCGCCCGGCTGGCGCTCGAATGTATCGGCAACAGCGATGCGCTCTATCATAACGTCGAGCATACGATGCTCGTTACGCTGGCGGGACACGATATCTTCAAGGGCCGTGCGCTGCTGAAGCCTTCGACGCCGGACGATTATGCCAACTTCATCGTCGCCTGCCTGGCGCACGATATCGGGTACGTCCGCGGCATCGTCAAAGGGGACGACGCTGACGGCTACGTCGTCGATGGGACAGGCCGCAAGGTTTCGTTGCCGCGCGGATCCTCGGACGCCGCACTTGCTCCATATCACGTCGAACGATCGAAGCTGTTCGTGTTGGATCGTATCGCGGCAGTCGAAGAACTCGACGGCGCACGCATCGCGCGCGCAATTGGGTTCACGCGGTTTCCATACTCATCACTCCCAGATGATAAGAAGGAAGGAATTGACGAAGAAGCGTCGCTGTTACGCGCAGCAGATCTCATCGGGCAGCTTGGCGATCCTCACTATTTGCGAAAGGTGAATGCGCTTTACTACGAATTTGAAGAAATTGGTTTGAACAGGCAGCTTGGTTATGAATCTCCGGCGGATCTCGTGGACAAGTATCCGCAATTTTATTGGAACCGAATCTCTCCGCATATCCAATGCGCTGTCCACTACCTCAACGTCACGTCGAGCGGACGCCGGTGGATCGCGGAACTCTACAGCAACGTATTTCGTGCCGAGCGTGAGCCGCACCTTGCGGGGCCACAGCCGTAGGGTGTCCCCCGATCCGCTGCTGCGGCCCGCTCTGTGCGGTTCTCGACCCGGATCGGGCCTTGCTGTCACCGGTTTCCCGGCGATCACCCGCGGTGGGCTGTTATCGGAGCATTGCGGTCGGACGCAGCGTCATCCGCGGAGCGCCAAAAGTTCATTCTCCCTGCGCCCCGCTGAACTCTTCCAACGCTTCTTGGTGCAACACCTGAATTTGCGCCAAGTATCCTTGCGCTTCCTCGATGTAGCGCCCGACCGCGCCCAGCTCCTCCTGGACCGCGATCTCGCGAGCCTGATTTAGCGAGGCTTCAAGGCGCTCGATGCGAAATGCGGCACAAGCGGCAAAGGCATTTCGCTTTTGCACTCCGTCGCTGGTTGACATGGTTCCATCCTCCAGCTTTCCCGCGCCTTGGGTGGGGGCGGCGAGATTGCCGGCATGACCCATGGCGGGCCGTGACGGAGCATCCTCGGAGTGGCCTTAAGCGTCCTTGGGCGAGATCTGAATTGTTCTGAATCGGGCTGACCGGCCGCCGGCGAGCCATCCCTAGGGTCTTGAACTTGCGTGCACCCGTCGCCCCTGTTCAGGACCATTGCAAGTCCGTTTCGCAGATGAAATTGCTGCCGCGTGGCGTTTCGCGCTCTCCACCAGTCGAACTAATCCTTGCCGGCCGCGAGGCAATCATCGATCGTCCGATGAGCGACGATCGGACTGAGATCCTGCTCCGCGCCGATAAGTTTCAGATTTTCGGCGACCTCATCGCGCAATTCTGCAATCTCCACCCTGATGGCGCGGTCTTTGAGGGCGCGGACCAGTCCACGCAATATCATTCCCGCGGTGATATCGATGGCCGGCACGTTGGAAAAATCGAGCACGACAATCCTGATCTGAGCCGGGGCCGTATCGATCATAGTGAGGATTTGGCGGCGGATATGCTCCGCATTGAAGTAGAGCCATGTGCTGGTGCTGCGCACGACAAGGGCACCGGGCGTTTCGCTTGCACCAGGATTTCGAGCGCGACTGACGAAGTATCCAGACCGGTCGCGTCCAAGGACGGCGACCACTGCTCGAGACGTATAGGCGATCACCATGACCAGCGAGCCCACCGCGGCAAGGAGCAGTCCGTCGAGCAGCCCAAAAAACAAGACTCCGAGGCAGGCCACCATGGCGGTCCAGAACTCGGCGCGGGATTCGATGCGCAAGCGGAGCAACTCTTGCAGACGCACCAGGCGCGACGCAGCCATCAGTACGATTGCGCCGAGAACGGGTTCGGGCAGGTCGTGAAAGAACGCGGCGAAGAATAACAGCGTCAACGCAATCGCGCCCGAAGTCACGATCAAGGCCACCGGCGAGGTTGCACCGCCCATGTCATTGACGGCGGTCTGCGACATTCCGCCCGCGACCGCAAAACCGTGGGCCATTCCCGTGGCAAGGTTGGCGGCGCCGAGCGCCGTGAGCTCCTGCTCCGGGTTGATCTCGTAGCCGTATTTTTGCGCAAAGCTGCGTGCGACCGAGATCGTCTCGCCATAGGCGAGCACGAAGCACGCCAGCGCCACCGGGATCAGCGCTGAGATATCGGCAGCATGAATGTTCGGCAGGCTGATTTCAGGGAGCCCGCTGGGCAGATCGCCCACGATTTTTATGCCGACTTCGCTCAGGCCGAAGACGGTCATCACCGCAATGGCCGCGACAACGACGATTAGCGTCGTCGGCCGGCCGGGAAGCAGGCGTTCGAACACCATAAAGAGCACGATCGCCGCGAGGCCGAACAGCAACGACGGAACGTGGCTCTCTGGCAGAGAGACAACGATATGGGAGACGCGCTCGAAAAAGTTTCCTGTCACGCCCTCGACCCCGAACAGCTTGGGTAATTGCGTGGAGGCGATGTAGAGCGCAGCCCCGGTCTTGAAACCGATTAGCACGGGATCGGAAATGAAGTAGGCGGCGTTGGCAAGCCCGACAAATCGGCCGGCGACGCATATTATTCCTACCATCAGTGCAACCGCCGATGCGAGCGCAACCGCTCGGGCGGGATCTTCGCCGCCCATCGCGGCAACGCCCGATGCGATCACGATGGCGAGCGCCGAGGTAGGACCGACGGCTATCTGCCGGCTGGTGCCCAACAGTGCGTAGACAATCCCGGCGATGAGATAACAGTAGAGGCCGGTGACGGGTGGAAGCTGGGCCAGCGACGCGTAGGCAATCGATTCCGGGATGACGAACGCGGCCAGCGACAGGCCCGCCAAGAGGTCGAGCCCAAATCGTCGTGTGGTGTACATCGGGATCCAGCGCAAGGCTGGAACCCAGCCGATCTTCCCTCCGAGCAATCGCTTGTAATCCACGAGAGGCTTTGCCCTGGTCTTCCGCCGATCGGTGCCGCTTTCGTGACTTCGTCAGTATTTTTCAGCCACGAATTTCATTCCCTTTAGCGACGCGTGATCATCGTACCTGTGTTTATTCGAGCGCTTGGGCAGCTTGACCTTCGGCCGCGATACCTTCTCGAACGGGATCCGCTTGAGAATATGGGAAATACAATTGAGCCGTGCTCGCCGTTTGTCGTCCGAGCGCACGATAGACCAGGGCGCGTGCTTGCTGTCGGTTTTCTTCAGCATCATGTCGCGCGCCCGGGAGTAGTCGTACCAACGCCGGTACGATTCCAGGTCCATCGGGCTTAATTTCCACTCGCGGAGCGGATCATCGATGCGGGCATTGAAGCGCCTTTCCTGCTCGCCCTGTCCGACCTCCAACCAGATTTTCAGCAGGTGAATGCCGTCATCCACGATGTATTTTTCGATTTGTGGGATCAGCTCCAGGAAACGTCGATGGTCGTGTTCGCTGCAGAACCCCATGACGTATTCGACGCCAGCACGGTTGTACCAGCTGCGGTCGAAGATAACGATCTCGCCCGCTGCCGGAAATTGCTCAATGTAACGCTGCCCGAACATCTGGGTTTTCTCCCGATCCGAGGGAGCCGGAAGCGCAACCACGCGAAACACGCGTGGGCTCACGCGCTCGGTGATGGCCTTGATTGTTCCGCCCTTGCCGGCCGCGTCGCGACCTTCAAATAGGATGATAATCCGCGCCCCCGTTTTCTTGACCCAATCCTGCAAATGGCAAAGCTCCACCTGCAGCTTGCGGAGTTGCTGTTCGTAAGCCTTGCGTTTCATTTTGACTTTGGCATTGCTGCCGACCATGCGTTTTGGTGCCATGACGTTACCTCTTCATGCCAGCCGGCTTGCGGAGCCGTGCAGCCCCCTGCGGTTACCGTTCCGGGCCGACGCGAGCGCTAGTCGATAATGTGATAGCCACCGTCGATGTAAAGTGTCTCGCCGGTGATGAGGCGGGCTGCGTCGTGCGCCAGGAAAGCGGTAGCAATGCCGACATCGTCGATGCTGACCAAGCTGCGGGACGGAGCCTTCGCCTTCGCTTTGTCGAGCAGCGCGTCGAACTCCGGTATTCCCGAAGCTGCCCGCGTTGCCAGCGGCCCGGGAGAAATGGCGTGCACACGGATGCCCTTGGGGCCCAGCTCGGCAGCCATGTAGCGGACCGCGCTCTCGAGCGCCGCTTTGGCGACGCCCATGATGTTGTAGTTCTTCACCACCATCTGGCTGCCGTAATACGTCATCGTGAAGAGCGTCCCACCTTTGCGCATCAGCGGTTCCGCAAGATGTCCCATGCGGATGAATGTCCAACAGGACACGTCCATGGTGGTGAGAAAACCTTCGCGTGACACGTCGACGACGCGCCCCTGCAGCGCGTCTTTCGGCGAGAAGGCAATGGAGTGAACAGCAAAGTCGAGCTTGCCCCAGTCCTTGGCAATGCGTTCGAACACCGCCTCCATCTGGCCGGGCGCTCGCGCGTCGAGCGGCATCAGGATCGACGCCTCGAGCTCGCGGGCGAGCGGCTCCACGTATTTCTTCGCCTTGTCGTTGAGATAGGTCACCGCCAGTTCCGCTCCGAGCGCGCGAAACGCCTTGGCGCAGCCCCAGGCGATCGACTGCTCGTTGGCAATGCCGACGATGAGGCCTCGCTTTCCTTCAAGCAGCTTTGCTTTTACGGCGGGGATCATGGGGAAGTCCTGTCGCTGTCGATGCTCAGCCTCGATCTGCCGTTCGACAAGCTCGAGATCACGAAGACTTAAAGGCATGATTTTACATCATTGACCTGGCGAATTTCGGCCGCGCCCCCTTACGGCGCGATGTGATTGCAAATCCAGCCCTTACCAACTGGCATACCTCGATTTGAACATCACTCTAAGTCGTGCCGGCGACATATCATTGATGTATCCTTTGCGGGAGATTAGAGTCCTCGCCTGCGTATCCTTCCGAATTGGGGCTACCATGGTGAGCAAACCCGACGAGTTGCTGCCCAGCGCAAGCGATTACATGAAAAAGCTTGCGCTCGCGGAGGCGGAAGAGGCATCCAAGCATGCGCGGGAGCTCGCCGAGGGCGATGCCGAGAAGCACGCGCTGATCGACCGCCTCAGGAAGCCGTCGGGCGTTTCCGACGAGGAGGCCATTCATCGCGCCGTCAAGATCATCGAACGCGCAGTGAAGAACGGCCAAACCGAGGTGCAAGTGTACCGCTTTCCCAATGAACTGTGTACGGATAAGGGTCGCGCCATCAATCAGCAGGAGCCGGGCTGGGAGACCACGCTCACCGGGGTACCAAAAGAAATCTATCAGCTCTGGGCAAAGTATTTTCATTCCCGCGGATACAAGCTCAGGGTCCAAATCGTCGATTTTCCCGGCGGTGTGCCGGGTGACGTCGCCATGACGCTCAAGTGGGGCTGAGCGACGGCAGCGGGAACTGGGAATCGAATTCGATCTCGATGTTTGGCATCCGGTCGTTTCCAGCGCCTCAATAGCAGTGCGGCCTGCCGGCATTTGGATTTTTTATTTGCATTAACTCCCATTCGATTACCGGATGTGGTGAAGGGAGCAGACATCATGCCAGCCAGCCAAAAGCCATCGTCGATCGACGCGTTTACGCCGTTCGGCATATTTGCTCCGGCCATGGAGTACATGGTCGATGCCGCGCAGCGCAGCGTTTTGTTCTGGGACATCATGCGCCAGCGCGGCAATCAGTATC
>Ga0307277_10000234_pt1 | contig 19323 bp, 18 predicted proteins | sample ER_DNA_116_FD_194473 | JGI IMG/M metagenome (GOLD analysis project Ga0307277, IMG submission 194473) | Bulk soil microbial communities from the East River watershed near Crested Butte, Colorado, United States - ER_DNA_116 | ecosystem: Environmental > Terrestrial > Soil > Floodplain | place...
TTTCGTCTCGCCCCGCGACGATCCCAACGACTGGGAGCCCTCCGGGGTTCAGATCTGCATCATCGCGCGCTTCTTCATCTCCTCGTACTCCTCGGAGGTGATCTTGCCCTCGTCGCGGAGCTTCGATAGCTTCGCGACCTCGTCCGCCGGGGAGTAGCCGGAGACCCGACGCTCGGCCTCCTGCATGCGCGCCATGTCTTCCTTGTCTTGCTCGGTCATCTTCGGCCGAGCGATCAGGTAGATGATCGCGCCGAGGAACGGCACGATGAATATCAGGATGATCCAACCTGCCTTCGCCGCCCCGGACAGATCCCGACGCCGGAAGATATCGGCGAAGACCGTGATGAAGATCCAGATCGCCATGAACCAGAAGAAGAAGACGAGCATGGCCCACAGCACGTCTCCGAATGACCAATCGGTCGCCAGCATCCCGTATACCCCCCTGTTCGCACCTCGCGAACTCCGTGCGGCGTAGCCTAGGCGGCCGGCGGGGGAAGCGCATCATCCCTTTCGGGGGATGTGATTTGGGAGGTGCCGTTACGGCCGGAGCCGCCCCTGATCGATGCGTCCTCGCCGGAGTCGCACGATCTGGTCGACCGCATCGAGACCTTCCGGCCGGTGCGTGATCATCAGGACCGTGCGGCCTTCGGTCTCGTCAAAGGCATCGTCGACGAGCAGCTCCGCCGTCTCCTGATCCAGGTGCGCCGTGGGTTCATCCAAGACGACGACGGGGGCGTCCGCGAGGAACGTCCGTGCCAGCGCGATCCTGCGCCGCTCTCCACCCGACACCAGCGTCCCCTCCTCTCCGACGAAGGTGTCCCAGCCGTCCGGCAACGACGCGACCCACTCCCAGATCTGTGCGCGCCGAAGGGCTCGCTCGATCTCGTCGTCGCCCGCAGAGGGTTTCGCGAGGCGAACGTTCTCTCGGATCGTCGTCGAGAAGAGGTACGCCTCCTGGGCGTCCAGGGTCACGAAGGAGCGGACGTCCTGCTGCCGCAAGGCACGCGCATCGGTCGCACCCACCGTGACCCTGCCGGTGTCCGGGTCGAGGAACCGGACCATCAAAGCGGCGATCGAGCTCTTGCCCGCCCCCGAGCGGCCGACGAGGGCGACCTTCCGTCCCGGCGCCAGGCGGAAGCTCACATCGTGCAGCGCCCACGACTCCTCGCTCGCGTATCCGAAGCCGATCTGCTCGAGCGTCACCGCAGGATCCCTGGGCGGATCGGCCGGATCCGAGGGGTCGACGACGGTCGGCGCTTGCCCCGTGATGTCGAGCAGCCGACGTCCCGATGCGATCGTGCTTCGGAGGACCGATGCCGCTGCCGGGAGCGGCGCCACGGCCTCGAACGATGCCATCGCCAGGAGCGCGAGCGAGGCGACCATCACACGGTCGAGCGTGCCCGCCGTGGTCGCGGCCACGCACACGACCAGCACACCGGCGACCGTGAGTCCTGACACGGCGGTGGACAGGCCTTCGACGACACCGCCCATGAGCGCGTCGCGACGTCCCAGACGCACCAACTCGGCGTCGAGCGTTCGCACCTTCTCAGCGGCCTCCTCGGCTCCACCGAGGACGACGAGTTCGGGTGCACCACGGAGGACGTCCACGAGCTCGGTCGTCATCTCGGCCCGAGCCGCGGCGTGCCGGGGGCCGGTGCGCCCGCCGCTGAGGGCCGCGAGCCATGGGATCCCGATCCCGCCGACCAGGAGACCGACGGCGAGGACGATCCCCGCGGCGGGCAGGAACGCGGCGGCGATCGCGACGGAGATCGCACCGGCAACGAGAGCGACGAGCGGAGGTGCAACCCCGAGGACGAACAGGTTCTGCATCGCTTCGATATCCCCCACCATGGCAGCGAGAAGGTCTCCACGGCGGAGCTCGGGTAGGCGTCCCGGGACGAGCGGCTCGATCTTCCGGAAGAAGCCGACGCGCATCCGCGCGAGCACTCGGAAGGCGAGATCGTGTCGCTCGAGTCGCTCGACGTACCGCGCCACGGGCCTGCCGATCCCGCAGACCCGAACGGCCACGATCGCGACGGTGAGGGACAGGATGGGCGGGTGTTCCGCGGCCCGGGATATCACGTAGCCGGCGATGGACATCAACCCGACGCCCAAGAGCACGGAGAGCGAACCGAGCGAGACGGACACGACCACGCGTGCGCGGGGCAACCGCGCGATCCGGAGCAGTTCCCGCAGCGTCCTCACGGGGCGACCGCCTCGTCGGACAGCGTGATGGCCCGACCGTCTTCGATCCGCACGATCCGATCAGCCAAGCGCGCCAGCTCAGGGCTGTGCGCGATCAGCAACACGGCCTGTTCGTTGTCCAGCCCGCGGATCGACGCTGCGATCACTGCGGCGCCTTCTGCATCGAGGTTCGCGGTTGGCTCGTCGAGGATCAGGAGTTGGGCGGAGCGAGCGAGCGCTCTCGCAAGGGCGAGGCGTCGCGTCTCACCCGCCGACAAGCCCCGGGCACCTTCCCCGATGTGGGTCTCGTACCCTCGCGGCAGCTCGCTGACCACCTCATCGAAGCCTGCCGCTCTCGATACCAGGTCGATCTCAGCATCGGTTACGGATGGGTTGCCGATCGCGATGTTGTCCCGGACCGAGCCGCGGAAGACGCTGGGGCGCTGCGGGACCCACGCAACGTTGTCTCGCCATCCCCGGAGGTCGAACGTGGCGAGGTCCGCGCCGTCCACGGTGATCGTGCCGCCGTCCGGCGTCCGCAGGCCCAGCAGCAACGCCGCCACCGTGCTCTTGCCGGCTCCGCTCGGACCGACCAACGCGACAACCTCACCGCGTCCGAGGGTGAGGTCGAACCCATCGAGCACCTTGCCACCTCGGCCCGCGTTCTCGAGAGAGACGTCCTGCAGACGGAGCGACTGCCAGGCACTCGGGATTCGATCGGTACCGAGAGGTCGGGTCTCGCGTGTCTCGGTCAGATCGAGGATCCTCTCCGCCGCCGCGAGGCCGTCCGCGCTCACGTGGAACTGCGCCGCCAGACTGCGGAGCGGAACGTAGAGCTCGGGAGTGAGCAGCAGGACCGTCAGTGCGGGTCGGAAGCCAACCGACCCCTCGACCAACCGGACGCCGAGCGTGACGGCAACGAGCGCGGTCGCCAACGTGGCGGCGAGGTCGAGCACGGCTCCGGACAGGAAGCTCACCCGAAGCGTCTCCATCGTCGTGCGCCGATACGCCTCGCTCACCTCCTCGACCCGATCCGCCTGGGCGGCGCCGCGGTTGAAGGCTCGCAGCGTGGGGAGCCCCCGAACGACGTCGAGGAAGTGATCCGAGAGCCGGGTCAACGCCGCCCATCGCGATCGGGTCTTGGCCTCCGTATATCGGCCGATCAGCACCATGAACACGGGGATCAGCGGCAGCGTCACCACCATGATCGCGGCGGACGTCAGGTCGATCGCGGCCGTCCAGACCAACACCGCGAGGGGCACGAGCGCGGCCAGGACGAGCTGCGGGAGGTATCGAGCGAAGTACGCCTCGAGCCCGTCAACCCCGCTCACCGCCGCCGTGGCGATCTCGCCCGCTTCCGCTCCGTCCGCTGCGGTGGGCATCTCGAAGAGGCGTCGCTCCACCAACGACATCCGAAGGTCGGACGTGACGAGCGCCGCCGCTCGCCGGCCGATCGCCTCGAAGCCTGCTCCGAACAGCGCTCGTGCGATCACCACCGCGCAGAACGCGATGATCTCGCTGGGTTGGAGAGGCAGATGCTGGAACGCGCGGACCACGATCGACGCGAACAACGTCGCCTGGATCAGCAGCGCGATCGTGGCGAGGAAGCCGAAGAGCGCGTCGATCGCGAGGGCGACACGCGCGGGCCGAACACGTCGCAGGAGTCGGGGGTCGAGCGGGCGCACGGCCTCAGGACTCTACCGGCGTGCCTCCCGCGGCCGCCGGGGACGGTCCAGAGGGGGATGCGGACGGGGGCGGCTCCGATCCGGCCGGGGTCCCCAGCCGCTTCCGGAAGACGTGATACGTCCAGCCCTGATAGATCATCACGACCGGGAGGAAGATGATCGCGACGATCGTCATCACCTTGAGGGCGTATGGCGCAGACGACGCATTCTGGACCGTCAGGTTGTAGGCAGCGTCGGTGCTCGACACCATCACGTTCGGATAGAGGTCGGTGAAGAACGTCAGGACCGTCGCCGCCATCGCGAACGCGGTCATCGCGAACGCCCAGCCTTCGTGGCGATCACCCAGCAGCCACGCCGACGCCACGATCGCGAGGACCGCGCCCACCGTGAGGAAGTCCGGGAACGCTCCGTGATGGATCACGACCTGGGTCCACACGCCGAAGATCAGGACCGCGGTGCCGGTCACGACCGTTGATCGACGAGCCAGACGATGCGCGCGCTCCCGAAGTTCGCCGTCGGTCTTGAGCGAGACGTACGTGGCCCCGTGGAGCACGCAGAGGAGCACCAATGTCAGGCCTGCGAACACGGAATACGGGCTGAGGAGATCCCAGAAGTTCCCGGTGAACTCCTCGCTGGAGTCGATCGGAAGACCATGGAGCAGATCGGCGAGCGCGATGCCGATCAACAACGGCGCCAAGAAGCTTCCCGCTGTTTGCAACCGGCTCCAGTTCCTCTTCCACTCCGCTCCTCCGCGCTTGCCCCGGAACTCGAAGGACACGCCTCGGACGATCAGCGCGACCAACAGCAACACCATGGCGAGGTAGAGACTCGAGAACATGGTCGCGTACCACGACGGGAAGGCCGCGAAGATCCCCGCGCCTGCCACGATCAGCCAGACCTCGTTGCCGTCCCATACGGGGCCGATCGTTGCGATGACGACGCGCTGCTCCGCCTCGTTCCTGCCGATCACCCCGCGCAGCATCCCCACACCGAAGTCGAAGCCCTCCAACACGAAGAAGCCGGTCCACAGCACCGCGATCGCGATGAACCAGAAGACCTGGAGACCCATCCCTACCGCTCCTAGTACGCCATCGCTGCTTCACTCAGGTCGTGTTCGTCCGCTTCGCTCGCCGGGGCGAGCTCCTTCCGGGCGTAGCGCACCATCAGCCTCCAGTCGACCACGGCGAGCGTTCCGTACAGCAGGACGAATACCGAGAGGCTGATCCAGATCGACGCCGCGCTCACGGAAAGTGAGACACCCTGGCTGGTCTGCATCAATCCCTGCACGATCCACGGCTGGCGTCCGTTCTCGGTGAGCATCCACCCGGCCGTGTTCATGAGGAAGGGGATCGCAGCCGCCCAGATCGCGAGCCACAAGAACCATCTCGTGCTCATCAGTTTCTTCCGCCACAGGAGGTACACGCCGAGCAACGCGACGAGGAACACGACCACCGCCAGGTAGGCCATCACGCGCATCGACCAGTACTGGATGAAGATATCCGGGACGTAGTTCCCCACCCCGTACTGCTGCTGGTATCGCTGGTTGAGCTCGTTCAGGCCCTCAACGGGTCCATCCCATTGATCGTCCGCGAGCAGCGACAGCAGATGGGGGATCGCGATGATCTTGGTCGGCGTCTCGTCGTTCTTCCCGCCGCCGATCTGGAAGACCGAGAAGGAGCAGGGTTGGCAGGACTCCCACTGCGCCTCCATCGCCGCGACCTTCATCGGCTGATAGGTGGTCTCGATCACGCCGAGGTGACTGCCGACCATCATGGCGAACAGCGACGCGGGCAGCAGCACCACGAGCGAGAGGGAGGCGGCCCTCTGGAACTGCTCCACTTGGGAGCCGTGCCGCAGGTGCCACGCCGATACGGCGAGCATCACCGCGGATCCGGTGACGAGCGAGGCGAGGAGCACGTGGAGGTATCCCCACACGAAGACCGGGTTGGTCATCACGGACCAGATGTTGGTGAGCTGCGCCTTGCCATCGACCACCGAATAGCCGACGGGGTGCTGCATCCACGAGTTGGCCGCCATGATGAAGGCTGCCGAGAGAGCTGCGCCGACCGCGACCGCCCAGATCGTCGCCAGATGCACGCGGGGCGACAACCGTCCCCACCCGAACAACCACAGCCCCAGGAAGACCGACTCGAGGAAGAACGCTCCGAGGCCTTCGATCGCCAGCGGAGCTCCGAACACGTCCCCGACGTAGCGTGAGTACGCCGACCAGTTCATCCCGAACTGGAACTCCTGGACGAGGCCCGTGACGACGCCGATCGCGATGTTGATCACCAGGAGCGTGCCGAAGAACCGGGTCAGTCGAAGGTACGCCTCGTCACCGCGCCGATGCCAGGTCGTCTGGAGCAGGGCTACCAGGAAGGCGAGGCCGATCGTCACAGGAACGAAGAGGAAGTGGTAGATGCTCGTGGAGGCGAACTGCAGCCTCGCGAGATCGAGGTTCGTCACGGTCCGCCCCCCCGGGACGCCTTACGGAGCATCATCGAAGGGCATCCTCGCTGCATCGGGGCGGGTCTGCATCCTCCGAATCGGACCATGTGAGACACACCTTGGGTGGAGGTTGGCGACCGACGCACCCGACCTTGGTCAGATCCGAGGAAGCGAGACGACGCCTGCGAGCGCCACCACCATGAGACCGGCGGCGAGGATCGTCGCAGCGATCCGAACGCCCCGGAACTTGAAGCGTTGCGCGATCGCAACCAGGAAGAGCACCGTCGCGAGTAACACCGTCTGACGCACATAGCGGTCCGCCGTCTCACGGGCGGCGGTGCCCGCTTCGAAGGCGATATCGGCCTGTTCGTTCAACGTGGCGGCCAGTTCGCTCTGTGCGTTGTGGTATTCGGGCATGAAGATCGGGCCCGCCGGCGCATCAGGGTTGGTGAACGGATGGGTCTTCAGCCACGCATCGAAGGCAACCCGGTACTCGTCGCTGAACCTCCGCACGTAGAGATCCGCGAGCCGCTCGTTGCCCTCCTCATGAGCTTGGATCCACGTGTTGAACGTGGAAACGTCCAGCAGCCGTTGTTGCCCTCCGAGCGTGTCGGCCTCATCGGCCTGGACGCGGAGACGGGATGCGGTGCCGTACTGGAAGGCCTGGCGTCCGTCCCATCTGGCTGCCTGGTACCCGCTCCACGCCGTGGCGACCGCAACGATCGCGAGGATGATCACCTCTCCGATCTCGGCCAACTCCTGCCACCGGCGCTTCTCTCTGGCTTCCTGCGCCTCGCGTTCGGTCAATTTGTGGGCGAGATCGACGTTCATCCCTTCGGGCACGTCGCCGAGTGTGCCACGGGTTCGGCCTTGGCACGAGCCACGGCTCCGGGTTCGGAACGACCGTTCCACGACCACCGGCTGACCGCACGCCGCGCCGCTGGGCATCCCAAATGGGTGATGCGCGGCCGCGACGTCGTGCTTAGCCTCATGCACGTCCGGGAACGGAGACCCCCGTGGATGAGAACGAGGAGATCCTGCGTCGCTTAAGTCTGCATGACGAGGAGGCTCTGGCTCATGCCCTCGATGCCTACGCGCAGGGCGCCGTTCCGGGGTTGGGCGCGCGATGTGCGGCGCTTGCACGCCTCGCCGCCACGATCGCGCTCCGTGGCGAACTCCCGAGTTACCTCTCGAACGTCGAGGCGGCGATCCTCGCCGGCGCGACGTACGACGAGATCGTCGGCGTTTACCTGGCCGTCGCACCTGAGGTCGGCGAAACAGCCGCGAGCAAGGCCTCGCGGGAGCTGGAAGCCGCCCTTGCTGCGTATCGGCCGCCGGTCGCGTGAGCGACCGGCGGCCGATGTGCACCATCATGGCTACCCAGTCGCCTCGGGGTCGTTCACGATCAGGTATTCGATCGCGCGCTCGATGTCATACCCCATCGCCGATGCCAATCTGGGCGCGGCCGACACCACGCGGGCGATACCAACCTCCTGCGCCACGGCGTACAGGACACCGATGATCTCCTCGGGCGAAGCACCGCTCGTGATGGCTGCCTCGACCGCTCGGTCGTACGTCTCGGTTTCCGCCCCCATGGCTACGTGCGCTGCCACGCATGCGAGCGCGCGCGCCTTCTGATCCGATCCGGTCGCGACCCGGTCGCTCGCAAGGTCCATCTCAACCTCCGTCCGATCATCCGCGGCACGAGGTGTATCCGACCACGAAGAGCGCCTCTCGCGCATCGCGCGAACCGGATAGAACCAGGTCTGGTTCAGTCGGGAAGAAGACCCATCGAACGTGACCGCGCGACGGCGCGACTGCGCGACGTTTCGCCGAGCTTGCGATAGATCGAGATGGCCTCCGCCTTCACCGTGTGCTGTGACAGGTGGAGCTGCTCCCCGATCTCACGGAAGGTGAGATGCGTGGCGAGCAGCGGGATCAATCGGAGCTCCGCGCCGGTGAGTCGCAGATCTTTGGCGACCTTGTTCTCGGCCGCGAGTAGCTGCCGGCCGACCTCGTCTTCGCTCGGCACGAACTTGTCGAGGTTGCCGGCGCGGCGGATCAGTTCCCGGATCTCACCGAGACGTGTGCGCGTCGACCCTTCGTCCCCGAGCGCGAGCGCACAACGAGCGAACATCAGACGCGCCTGGATCGCCAGATATGGCAGGGCTCCGGTCAGCGCCGGCATCGACTCCTCGACGATCGCGAGATGCGCTCGAGCCACGTCGGCCTCACCGCGGTGACGCGCGACCCGCGCCGCCGCGACGTGCGCCAAGGCATGGGTCGCGAATGGCCGTATCGGCTCGCGATCCGTCAGCTCGCACGCGTGGTCCGCGAACGCCGCAGCATCGTTCCACCTGCCTTCGAGGATCGCGATGAAGGAACGCTCGGAGAATGCGATCGACATGGTGATGAGCGCGAAGCGCTCCTCACCCATCTCGATCGCCTCCACAAGGTGATGGTCGGCCTCCTCGAGATCGCCGGACAACATCACGGCGATACCGAGGAGCAGGGACGCGGTCGGTTGCCAGGAGCTGTACGGCTCGAGGGTCTCGGTCGCGAGGCGCGCGTCCTTCTCCATCGCGTCGATGCCTTCACGGCAGAGCGCCGCGCGGAGCAGGTGGACCCACGCCTCGTGCGAGCTCCCATCCGGCATCGGGCCGACGATCCGAGCATCTTGTGCGACCTTGGCCGAAAGCGCGGCCTCGCGTTCGCGGCCGAGCAGCAGGTTGATCCAGGTCCGGAAGAAAGCGATGGTCGGGTACCAGTCGCGCGGTGCACGTTCATCGAGCCAATCGAGCCACGCTTCCATCCGCTCGATCCGTCCGGTCCACGCAACGTCCAGCCCGTAGGCACCGAAAAGCGCCGCCACCCGGTCCGGGTCGTCGGCGATGCATGCGTGCTCGATCGCCATATCGATCAGCCGGTGACGTTCGCACCACAACGACGCTCGGGCGGCTATCTTCGCCGACGCACCGGGCTCCTCCTCCAACTCGGCTCGCAACAGATCTTGGAACAAGGGGTGGAGGCGGTACGTCTGTCCGACCATATCGAGCGGCATCAGCATCGCACCCGACCGTGCGACCTCACGGAGGATCCGGCCCGATCCGGTGCGTCGCAAGGCGGCGTCACAAAGAGGACCAGAGAGGAACGTGAGCGCCGAACATCGGACGAGGAACCGGATCTGGGCCCGCGTGAGGTGAGCGAGTATCTCCTCGCGCAGATATTCGGCAACGAAGCGCTCGCTCCCGGTTAACGGATCCGTCGACCCCTGCCCGTCGCGTCGAGCCAATGCCGCGAGGTACAGGCCAACAGGCCAGCCTTCGGTTCGCTCGACGAGAACCTCCATCTCCTCTCCAGAAACCGATGGGTCGACCCAGCGGATCAAGAGGTCCGCTTCGCCGAGACTCATCGCCAGATCAGGCATCTCGATCTCGAGCAGTCGGCCCTCCGCGCGGAGTCGAGCCACTGCAGCCAAAGAGCGACGTGCCACCAACACGAGCTGGCACGAAGGGCGGAAGTGGTCCGCGAGCCCGATCAAGGCTTCAACGTCCGCGTCGTCCAGGATCTGGGCGTTGTCGATCACGAGGACCAACGGTTCGGACCCGGCGATGAGCTCACCCGCGAGGAGGAAGGCCTCGCCGACCGTGAAGAGACGATCGTCGGCTGCGATGGTCGTGAAATCACGTTCATCCACGTCCGCCCACTGCCGAAGGAGGAAGCTCTTGCCGTAGCCAGGCGGAGCCGTGATCGAGATCACTTGAGCGTCACGTGCGCCGCGCAATCGATCGAGGAGTGCCACCCGAGGTACAGACGGGATGCGTGGGATGGGTTCATCCCGAAACACATCAGCATCTGGCACGCGGATGATCTTCTGCACCCCTTCATCTCCCGGATCGACGACGTCGTACCCCGCGACGTGCGGCTCCGTTCGGACCGGGGGCTTGGGATCCGACCGCGGCAACCGTGGGCTGGGGTTGCCGCGAAAAACAGTAGCACCATCTCGGCGGAAGGTTTCCGACACCGTGCTTGCGTGGACGTCTGTTGGGGTCGAGACCTGTCGTTCCGTCGGACCCGTGGATGCGATGGAACTGCGAGCGTTCATGGATCGTTCATCCGGTTCGGGGGATGCAGATGTTCAGCAGCCGAGGCATACTCATGTGCCGCCCCATAGGCGGCACGAGACAAGGCAGCTCTTGGCTCTGATCTGAAGGAGGAGATCGCATGGGCATCGGTCCAGTCGAGTACATGATCGTGGCGTTCCCGGGCAACCAGTTCAAAGGTGAGATCGTGCCCGCCTTGCAGGAGCTGGTCGATGCGGGCACCATCCGCGTGATCGACCTGGCGTTCGTGATCAAAGACGGCGAGGGCAACATGGCGGCCCTCGAAGCGGGGGATCTCGATTCCGACGTGGGCGCCGCGTTCTCGAAACTCGGCGGGGTGAATGGCGGCCTCTTGAACCAAGAAGACCTCGAAGCCGCGGCCGAGGAGCTCGAGCCGAACTCGTCGGCCGCGCTGCTCGTGTGGGAAGACGTCTGGGCAACCAAGCTGAAGGACGCGCTCATCAACGCTGGCGGAGAGCTCCTCGACCTCGAGCGGCTCCCGTACGAGGTGGTTGAGGCCGCTGTCGAATGGGCCAAGTCGAACACGTAGAGGCGGAAGGGGGAACGAACGATGGCGTTCGGAAGAAGAAGAGGTCCAGGGCTCGTAGGGATGGCGGCACGCACGGCTGTGGTTGCCGGAACCGCTACCGCCGTGTCGGGTCGGGTCGGACGACGGCAGCAACAGAAATACGCGAACCAAGATGCCGCAGCGATGCAGCAGCAGGAGCCCGCTATGGAACAAGCCCCGAGTGGCGGCGGCGGGGACGATACCGCCGCTCAGCTCGAACAGCTGGCGAAACTGAAGCAAGAGGGCATCCTCACGGAAGAGGAGTTCACCGCCAAGAAGAAGCAGATCCTCGGGATCTGAACGGACGGCCGGGCGAGCGTCGCCTCGCCCGGCCGCCGATCTCATCCGGTTCGGGCGATGAAGCGATCAGGCCTCGTTCCTACCGTCGAACGATGGCAGATCCAAGAGGGAGACCCGCGATGACTAGCTCACCGGACAGGCATGCACGCGCCGTTTTGCCTATCCCTGATCGCCCGACGCCTGGACTGACGACGTATGACGCGAAGGATCCGGACACCGCCTACCCACCGATCGAGCCGCTCCTCCCGCCGAAGGACGCACCGAACGTGCTGATCGTCCTTCTCGATGATGTCGGCTTCGGCGCTTCGAGCACGTTCGGAGGTCCGTGCCGGACACCAACGGCAGACAGGCTCGCCGAAGGCGGTCTGAGGTACAACCGTTTCCACACGACGGCGTTGTGCGCGCCGACCCGCGCAGCGCTGCTCTCCGGCCGCAACCACCATTCGGTCGCGATGGGCAGCATCACCGAGACCGCCACCTCGGCACCCGGTAACAGTTCGTTGCGACCCAACACGAAGGCGCCGCTCCCGATGACGTTGAAGCTGAACGGATACTCGACAGCGCAGTTCGGTAAGTGCCACGAGGTACCGGTGTGGCAGTCGTCGCCGATGGGTCCGTTCGACGCATGGCCGTCGGGTGGTGGCGGGTTCGAGACGTTCTACGGCTTCATCGGGGGGGAGAACAATCAATGGGACCCCGCGCTGTACGACGGGACGACGCCGGTGGAGCCGCCGGCGACTCCGGAGGACGGGTATCACCTTACCGAAGACCTGGCCGACCGAGCCATCAGCTGGGTACGTACGCAGAAGGCCCTGATGCCCGACAAGCCGTTCTTCGTGTACTTCGCGCCGGGAGCGACCCACGCCCCACATCACGTCCCCAAGGAGTGGGCGGACAGATACGAGGGTCGGTTCGCCGACGGGTGGGACGCATTGCGCGAGCGCACGTTCGCCCGGCAGAAGGACCTCGGGGTGATCCCAGCGGACGCGGATCTCACCACCCGTCACGCGGAGATCCCCGCATGGGACGACATGCCGGATGAACTGAAGCCCGTCCTCGAGCGTGAGATGGAGGTCTACGCGGGGTTCCTCGAGCATACCGACCACCACGTCGGCCGCTTGATCGATGCGATCGATGGTCTCGGGGTCCTCGACGACACCCTGATCTACTACATCATCGGCGACAATGGAGCGTCCGCCGAAGGCACCCTGAACGGCGCCTTCAACGAGATGGCGAACTTCAACGGGATGGCTGCCATCGAGACCCCGGAGTTCATGGCGAGCAAGATGGAGGAGCTCGGCTCACCGAGCTCCTACAACCACTATGCGGTCGGCTGGGCGTGGGCGATGGACACTCCTTTCCAATGGACCAAGCAGGTGGCGTCGCACTGGGGCGGCACGCGCAACGGCACGGTCGTGCACTGGCCCAACGGGATCGAGGAGCACGGTGGGCTGCGGTCGCAATTCACACATGTGATCGACGTCGCACCCACGATCCTGGAGGTGGCTGGACTTCCCGAACCGACCATGGTGAACGGTGTCCAGCAGTCACCGATGGAAGGCAAGAGCATGCGGTACACGTTCAACGAACCCGACTCCCCAGAGACACACGACCTGCAGTATTTCGAGATGTTCGGCAATCGCGGCATCTACCACAAAGGGTGGAGCGCCGTGACGAAACACCGGACACCCTGGGAGCTTGTCGGGGGCACAGTCCCGGCGTTCGAGCACGACCTATGGGAGCTCTACGACGGCAGCAGCGACTACAGCCAAGCGCACGATCTGTCGCCCGATCAACCCGAGATGCTCGCCAAGCTGCAACGTCTCTGGCTCATCGAGGCCACGAAATACAATGCATTGCCCATAGACGATCGCACGGCCGAGCGGATCGACCCCACATCGGCAGGGCGGCCGAGCCTTGTCTCTGGGAACTCGCAGCAGTTCTTCCCAGGCATGGGTCGCCTATCGGAGAACAGCGTGATCAGCATCAAGAACAAGTCGTTCGCCGTCTCCGCCGAGGTCGATCTGCCGAACGGCGGCGCCGAGGGCGTGATCATCGCCCAAGGGGGCCGCTTCGGTGGTTGGTCCCTCTACTCCAAAGACGGCAAGGCCAAGTTCGTCTACAACGTGCTCGGCATCCAGGAGTTCGCGACCGAGGCGAACACTCCGATCCCGGAGGGCACGCATCAGGTGCGCATGGAATTCGCGTACGACGGCGGCGGGCTAGCCAAGGGCGGAGACGTCACCCTCTATTACGACGGTGAGGTGGTCGGTACCGGCCGGGTTGAAGCCACCCAGGCGATGATCTTCTCCGCCGACGAGACGACCGACATCGGCTATGAATCCGGTACTACGGTCTCACCCGACTACACCACCAAGACGAGCCGGTTCACCGGCAAGATCCACTGGGTGCAGATCGACCTCGGGGACGACGATCACGACCATTTCATCGACCCCGACGAACGCCTTCGCATCGCGATGGCGAGGCAGTAGTCGCAACGGTCATGTCGAGACCTGCATCTTCCCCGGTCGCCACGCTGCAGGCGCCTCCCTCGTTCCATCTCCTCGCGAAACCGACGGGGGCGATCTGCAACCTCGACTGTACCTACTGCTTCTTCCTCTCGAAGGAGGCGCTCTACCCGGGCAGCCGGTTCCGGATGACGGACGAGACGCTCGAGGCGTACATCGAGCAGTTGATCGAGGCGCACAGGACCCCCGAGGTCACGGTCGCGTGGCAGGGCGGCGAGCCGACGATGATGGGGCTCGACTTCTTCCGCCATGCGGTCGAACTCGCCGAGAAGCATCGGAAGCCCGGCCAGCGGATCCAACACACGATGCAGACGAACGCCGTGCTCATCGATGATGCGTGGGCGGCCTTCCTCAAGGAGCACGACTTCCTGATGGGTGTCTCGATCGACGGCCCGAAGGAGATCCACGACACCTACCGCGTCAACAAGGGCGGCTCGGGGACCTTCGATCAAGTGATGAAGGGGTGGCAGGCACTCCAGCGTCATCAGGTGGACGTGAACGTCCTCTGCACCTTGCACGAAGCGAACGCCGACCAGCCATTGCGCATCTACCGGTTCTTCCGGGACGAGCTCGGCGCCGAACACATCCAGTTCATCCCGATCGTCGAGCGCGCCACACCTGAGTCGCTCCCGAGGGCGAACGAGGGGTGGCACGAGCGCCCCGGCGGTGAGCGGATGCTTTACCGGCAACAGGGCTCCCTCGTGACGGACCGGTCGGTCACCGGCGAGCAGTACGGACGGTTCCTGGTCGGCGTCTTCGAGGAATGGATCCGCCACGACGTCGGCCGGGTCTACGTCCAGATGTTCGACGTGACGCTGGGCGCGCACGTCGGTCAGTACTCACTCTGCATCCACGCGCCGACCTGTGGGGACGCCCTCGCGATGGAGCACAACGGCGATCTCTATTCGTGCGATCACTTCGTGGAGCCGGACTACCTGCTCGGCAACATCCACGACAAGCGGATGATCGAGCTCGTCGCGTCGCCCCAGCAGCGCGCGTTCGGCACCGACAAGCGCGACACGCTGCCGGCCTACTGCCGGGAGTGCCCGTTCCTGTTCGCCTGCAACGGCGGCTGCCCGAAGGACCGGTTCATCGAGACGCCGGATGGCGAGTCGGGGCTCAACTACCTCTGCGCCGGCTACAAGATCTTCTTCGGGCACGTCGATGCACCGATGCGACGGATGAAAGAGCTCCTGGAGTCAGGCAGCTATGCGGATGAGATCACGGCGGAGGTGCTGGCCGCGGACACTCATCGCGGACGCAACGATCCGTGCCCGTGCGACAGCGGCCAGAAGTGGAAGCGATGTCACGGCGATGCCGCGTGATGCCGCGCGCGTGACTAGCGCGCGACGATGTACGAGCGTGATGACGCGCCGGCGAGCAGCACCGACACCAGGACCCCCAGCGGCAGGGTTCCCCAGTAACCGACCCCCACGCCGACGTTGCCGAGGAACAGCATCAACAACCACGTCGAAGGGAACGTCGCGATGAGGAAGACCACGAACCCGATCAGCAGTGCTTTGAACATCGACCCCTCCCGTATCCGTTCCGGTGACTATACGGCCAGGTCCATTGCCGAGCACGGTTTCGCGGGCAGCGGAACGGGAGGCGGGTTATCGTTCGTCGCGAACCCGTAGTCCAGGTTGTTGAGGGGGACAGCATGAGCGAACAGCAAGGACCAGAGGACCTCGACGCGGTCCGCGCCGAGGTCGATCGCTTGAAAGAAGAGGTCGAGAAGCTCGAAGCGAAACCACAGAAGCGGGCTCGGCTCCGCAAGGTCTTCGCGGTCGTGTTCATCGTGATCGCGGTGCTTGCCTTCTCAGCCGCCACGCCCGGCGTGTGGGCCCGGCGCACGGTCTACAACTCGAACCGCTACCTGGCCGTCGTCGGACCGCTCGCGAGTGATCCCGCGGTTCAAGAGGCACTCTCGCGTCAGCTGACGCAGGCCGTCTTCACCGCCACCGACGTTCAGGCGAAGGTGCAGGCGGCGATCGCCGAGCGGGCTCCGAAGCTCGCGTTCATCGCAGGACCGCTGACCTCCTCGTTACAGGGGTTCGTCCAGGACCAGGCCCAGAAGGTCCTCGCGAGCGATCAGTTCCAGCAGTTCTGGGTCAACGCCAACACCCTCCTCCAACACCAGGTCGTGGCGGTCCTCGACGGATCGAGCGACGTGCTCCAGGTGCAGGGAAACCAGGTGGTGTTCAACTACCTGCCGCTGCTGAACCAGGCGCTTGAGCAGCTCTCAGGAACATTGAGCGCCATCCTCAACCGACCGATCACCCTGCCGACGATCACCGCCGACACCGTCCCGAGTGAAGCGATTGCGTCCCTCCAGACCGCGCTCGGCGTTACCCTCCCCCCGAACTTCGGCTCCGTCACCCTATTCCAGGGAGATGAGCTGACGTCCGTGCAGGACGCGGTGTCCACCTTCAACAAGATCCTGATCCTGGCGATCGTGCTGTTCATCATCGGTGCTGCCTTGGCGCTGATCCTCTCCACGAATCGGCGCCGAACGCTGCTGCAGCTCCTCACCGCTCTGATCGTCGTCGTCGTCCTCGAGCGACGCTTCGCGATCGCGGAGGCCAACAATGTCGTGAGCATGGCGAAGCCGGAGAACCAGGCCGCGGTGCAGGCGATCATCGGCGCGTTCCTCAGCTCGCTGCTCCTCGCCACGAAGCGCATCCTCTGGGTGCTGTTCGTCGTGCTGATCGTGGCCGTGGTTACGGCTCCGTACCCATGGGCCGTTCGGGCGCGTGCCTGGGTAGCGGAGGTCGGCAGGGCTGGCGTTGGCGCCATGCGGGGCACCGAGGTCGGGCCCGCCGCCGCGTGGGTTGGCGCGCGCCGCGATGCCCTGATGCTCGCTGGAGCCATCGTGGCCGCGATCATCCTGCTTTTCGCGTCGATCTCGTTGGGGTGGTTCCTCGTCCTGGCGATCGTCCTCGTCCTGTACGAGCTCGCCGTGTATCGGATCGCGGCGGCCGCGCTGCCCGAACCAAGGGAGGTCGAGGTCTAGCGCACGGGGACCGGGTGGACCGGACGAACCCAGCCCGTCATCATGGAAGATGTGAGCGAGGTCATCCGGATCCCGGTGGGCGGTAGCGAGGAGCCCGCAGCACCGCGACCGGCCTCCCCACCGTCCGACTGGTTCACCCTTGCCGCACGTGCGGCGGTCGGGTTGGTCAGCCTCGGCGCCGAGGCCTCGATCCAGATCATCCGGATGGCCTCTGGCACGCCCGAGCATGACCAGGACGCGGCCACGCCCGATCCCGCCGCGCTCCTCGTGGGCGCCGCGCTGGGCCTCGCGATCGAGGCGGTCCGGACTGCCGCGACCGTCGCCGAACTCGGGCGGCGCACGGCGGGTCCACCCGCCTCGTTCCTGATCGGCACCGTCTCAGATGCTCCCCGCCGCGCCGCAGCGGACCTCGTCGGCCGATGGAACCAGAGTTGGCGCGAGGAGCGCCCCGAAGTCGAGGCAGCGGCGAATGCGGTTGCCGTCGAAGCGACCCGTCGCGCGATCGACCTGGTCCTCGATCAGCTCGATCTGACCCAGCTCGTGCTCGATCACGTCGACATCGAACGGATCGTCGCCTCGGTCGATCTGAACGAGGTCGTCGAACAGCTGGATGTCGACGCCGTCGCCGACAGGCTCGACATCGAGCGGGTGATCGCGCGGCTGGACCTCGCCAAGCTCTCCCTCGAGGTGATCGAGCGGATCGACCTCCCGGAGATCATCCGGACCTCGACCGGGACGGTCGCGAGCGAGAGCGTTCGGGTCGTCCGGATGCAAACCTTCGGCGCCGACCGCGCGATCTCGGGCCTCGTCAGCCGGATGCTGGGCCGTTCCGCGACGGGGGAAGCCGCCGATACGGACGACCTGGACGCAACCGGTGAGTGAGACGGAGCCGCCCGCGATCCTGACCGTTCCCGCGGAGGCTCGCAGCTTCCAAGGCGAACGCGCCGGGATCGTGAGCCGGGTCTTGGCGAACGCGATCGACTTCGCGATCCTCGTCGTCGTCCTGGGCGCCGGATACCTCGGTTGGTCGGCCTGGCTGTTCCTGCGCCGGGGCGCGAGCTTCCGGTTCCCAACGGTCACGTACCAAGGCACCTATGTGGTCGGCGCGATCGTCCTGACGTTACTGTTCGCCGTCGCATGGTCGTCGACCGGTCGCAGCTACGGCGATCGAATCCTCGGGCTCCGCGTGATCGACCGGCGAGGGGAACGGCTTGGGTTCGCTGCGGCGTTCGTCCGCGCGGTGCTCTGCGTCGCGTTCCCGCCGCTGCTGTTCTGGGCGATCGTCAACCGCAGGTCCGTCCAGGACCTCGTGCTCCGCACGGTGGTGATCTACGACTGGGCGGAGCAGGCCCGAAGCACGCCGCCCTCCGACGCGTCGTGATCCAGGCGTTCGGGCCAGCGCGCGTACCCCAGCTCGCTCGTCACGTCCCGCCGGCCGAGTCCGGGTCGCCCCGCCTGGTGGTCCGCTCCAGACCGAACCGGGAGACCACCAGCGCAACCGCGCTCACCAGGTAGAGCTGGCCGAGCAACGCTTCGGTGATCGCGAGCATGCGAGGACCGTTACCCCGCAGGGTGAGGTCACCGTACCCCGTCGTCGTGAGCGTGACGAAGCTGAAATAGGTGATGTTCGCCGACGAGGCCTCGCCCGACTGTTGGGCGAAAAGCGGCTGGGTGTCCACCGCGTTGACGATGCTGTACACGAACGTGAAGAACAGCCCGATCAGGAGATAGAGGCACAGCGCGCCGGCCAGGACCTGCAGATTCACGACCTTCTCGTGCGCGAGTCGACGGACGATCGCGATCGGCGCGCCGATCGCCATGAACGCCCCGACGAGACCGGTCGAGATCACCGGCGTCTTCCCGCTCCCGAAGACGGTCGCGAGGATCGCGACGCCGACCGCGAAGATCAGGACGACCCGAGCCCAGAGGAGCCACCCGCGGCTGACGTCGGACGTCCACAGGATGAAGAGGAGCGCTCCGCCCTCTAAGAGCAGCGCGATCACCCTGATCCACCCGGCATCGCTCGCGAACGCGCTCGCGAAGATGGTCAGCACGATGAGCCCGAGAGCCGCTTCGAAGCGGGCGGGGCGGAGGCCCTCCGGCTCTTGGAACTCGCGGCGGCGCAGACGTTCCATCTCGCGCAGGATAGGCGTTGCCGAGCCCGATGGCTTCGCTTCGCTACACTCGAACGCGCTGGTGATGAGCTCGGTGGGGCGTCGGTGGGGCGACCGCGCCCGGCCGTCACCGGTGCCGGGCCAGGTAGCTCAGTTGGTAGAGCACGCGGCTGAAAACCGCGGTGTCGGCAGTTCGATCCTGCCCCTGGCCACCCCCATACACTTCGCGCGTGTTCCGCGCGCCCACCGTCGATCACGCACTCGTCCGCGAGCTGAAGGACGCCGAGGACGCCCGGTTCCACGCGGAACGACCCCGCTCGGCGGAGCTCTGGGCCCGAGCGTGGAAGGTGATGCCGAACGGCGTGCCGATGTCCTGGCAC